>Ga0070665_100003783_pt1 | contig 16015 bp, 15 predicted proteins | sample KBSS13metaG_FD_65862 | JGI IMG/M metagenome (GOLD analysis project Ga0070665, IMG submission 65862) | Switchgrass rhizosphere microbial communities from Kellogg Biological Station, Michigan, USA - KBS S1-3 metaG | ecosystem: Host-associated > Plants > Roots > Rhizosphere > Soil ... | reverse complement strand
CGTCCGGTGCTGATGACCGCGCTCGCGATGATCATCGGGATGGCGCCGATGGCGCTGGGCCTGGGCGAGGGCGGCGAGCAGAACGCGCCCTTGGGTCGGGCCGTGATCGGCGGCCTGGTCTGGGCGACCTTCGCCACCCTGCTCTTCGTCCCCGTCATCTTCGCCATCATCCATGGCCGCGAGGGCGCCAGGGCCGCGACGCGGGAGCACGCCATGGCCGACGCGCCCGCGCCCGACGCAAGCGAAGCCCTTGCCTGAGCCGATCCACATCCGGAGCCAGCCCATGACCTCGAGCCCCGTGAACAGGCGCCTGAAGATCGCCGCCACCGTCGCTGCCGGCGCAGCGGTCCTCATTGTAGGTGCGGGTGGATTCAGCCGTGTCCTGGCCAACCAGGACCTCAAGACGTGGAGCGAGGCCCAGGCGATCCCGACCGTCACCCTGGCGTCGCTTCGTGGCGGCGACGGCGACGCGGGCCTGCTGCTGCCAGGAGACGTGCAGGCGTTCACCAACGCGCCGATCCATGCGCGCGTGAACGGTTACCTGAAGCGCTGGTACGTGGACATCGGCGCCCAGGTGAAAGCGGGCCAGCTCCTGGCGGAGATCGACACCCCGGACCTGGACCAGCAACTCGCCCAGGCTCGGGCGGACCTGGCCACGGCCAAGGCGAACCAGCAACTGGCCGTGACCACCGCCAAGCGTTGGCAGGGCCTGCTGGCCGACGACGCCGTCTCGCATCAGGAGGCCGAGGAGAAGAACGGCGACCTCGCCGCGAAGACCGCCCTCGCCAGCTCCGCCGAGGCCAACGTGAAACGGCTGGAGGCGCTGTCGTCCTTCAAGCGGATCACCGCCCCGTTCGCTGGCGTCGTCACGGCGCGGAACACCGACATAGGCCAGTTGATCGCCGAGGGCTCGCCCACATCGCCGCCCTTGTTCACCGTCGCCGACGACACCCGCCTGCGCGTCTACGTCCGGGTACCGCAAAGCTACACGGCCCAGATCCAGCGCGGGATGACCGCCACCCTGACGGTGCCAGAGTATCCGGGTCGCACCTTCACCGCGACGCTCAAGAACACCTCCGGCGCGATCGGCGCGGGCACCGGCGCCCAACTTACGGAGCTCTGGATCGGCAACGCCGACCACAGCCTCAAGCCCGGAGAGTATGCCCAGGTGAAATTCGATCTCCCCGCGGCCGCCGGGTCGCTGAAGGTCCCCGCCAGCGCGATCATCAGCAGCCACGACGGGATGTCGGTGGCGGTCGTGGGACCCAACAATCGGGTGCAGATCCGACGGCTGACCGTGACCCGCGACCTGGGTTCGTCGGTCGAGGTGGCCGGCGGCGTCACGCCGGCTGACCGGGTGGTCGACAATCCCGCGGACACCCTGCAGGCCGGGGACCTGGTTCGTGTCGCCGGCGCCTCCGCCGAGGCCCGTGCCCGCCAGGACCAAGGGCGTCATGGCTAGACTCAGCCACCTTCTCGCCTCAGCCGTCATCGCCGCGCTCAACGGCTGCGCGGCGCCGGCCTACAAGGTTCCGCAGGTCGCCGCGACGCTGCCCGCCGCCTACAAGGAGGCCGGACCCTGGACCCCGGCCGCGCCAGCCGACGCCGCCGCGCGCGGCGCCTGGTGGACCGTCTTCAACGATCCGCAACTTGACCAGCTCGAAACCCAGCTCTCCGCCGCCAACCCCACCCTGGCGCAGGCTGTGGCGCGCTATGACCAGGCGCGCGCCTTCCTCGCGCAGGCCCGAGCGGACTACTTCCCGACGCTCGGCTTGAACGGCAGCGCGGGCCGGTCGCGCCAGTCGGCCGATCGGCCGGGCGGGAACGGGCATTCGGTCCAGGGCGACGACTTCGTGGTCGGCGCGGCCATCTCCTACGAGCCCGATCTCTGGGGCCGAGTGCGCAACCAGGTCGCCGCCGGCCAGGCCGAAGCCCAGGCGTCCGCCGCCGACCTCGCCGCGACGCGTCTCAGCCTGCAGGCCGAGCTCGCCGACACCTACCTGTCGCTGCGCAGCCTGGACGTCCAGGCCCGTGTGCTCGACGCCGCCGTGGCGAACTTCGCCAAAGCCCTCGAACTGACCCAGGCGCGCCACCGGGGCGGGGCGGTGTCCGGCGTCGACGTCGGTCAGGCCGAGACCCAGTTGAATACGGCCCGCGCCGCGCGTTCCGAGGTCGCCGCCCAGCGCGCGCTGCTGGAGCACGCCATCGCCAGCCTGGTCGGCCAGCCGGCGTCTGCGTTCTCCCTCGCCGTCGCCGACCAATTGCCGCCGCTACCCGCAACCCCGGTGAGCGCGCCCTCGGTCCTGCTCCAGCGCCGCCCCGACGTGGCCGCCGCCGAACGCCGGGCCTTCGCGGCCAACCGCCGGATCGGCGTCGCCCGCGCCGCCTTTTTCCCCAATATCGCGCTGAGCGCCACGGGCGGCTTCGAGACCACCAGTCTCCACCGGAGCCTGCTGACGACGCCCACGAGTTTCTGGAGCCTGGGCGCCGACGCGGCGCTGGCCATCTTCGACGGCGGCCGGCGGGCCGCGGGAGTCCGCGCGGCCAAGGCCGGCTTTGACGAGGCCGCCGGGGCCTATCGGGCGACCGTGCTCGAGGCCTTCCAGGAGGTGGAAGACAATCTCGCCCTCCTGAACCACCTTGCCGAGGAGGCTCAGCAGGAACAGGCCGCGCTTGAGGCCGCCCGCCGCACCGAGGCGCTGGCGCTGACCCGCTACAAGCAAGGCGCCGCCACCTATCTGGACGCGGTGCAGGCGCAGACCGCCGCCCTCGACGCCGAGCAGGCTGTCGTCGCGCTGCAGGCGCGACGGTTGCAGGCCGGCGTCAACCTGGTCCGCGCCCTGGGCGGCGGATGGACGGCCCCGGTGGCGGCGGATTCTTGACGACGCAGGGCCTAGACGGCGAGGCGGAGACCGACCAAATCGCGATCATTCCCACCTGAGGTGAAAGCCATGCCCGAACCCAAGACCGACGGCGACGCGCCCGAGTCCGTCATCGTCGAGGAGACCCGCGCGGGTCGCTATCAGGTCGAGGTCCGGGCCGGAGGATCGAGCTTCCTGGCCGACGAACCCGTCGCCTCGGGAGGCCTGGGGTCGGGACCCAATCCCTACGAGCTGCTGAGTGCGGCGCTGGGATCCTGCACGGCGATGACCCTCCGGCTCTACGCCGATCGCAAGTCCTGGCCATTGGAGCGGGTGAAGGTCCTGGTCGACCACTCGCGGTCCGGTCTTGGCGCGCGCGACCAGTTCCATCGCGAGATCAGGCTGGAGGGCCCGCTGGACGCGGAGCAGCGCGCCCGATTGCTGGAAATCGCCAACCGCTGCCCCGTGCACGGCACGCTCGAACGGGGCGCCGACGTCCACACGACCCTCATCGACTTCGAGCCGACCCCGCCCGCGGCGTCGGAGGAGATCGACCAGTACATGCTGGACATGTGCGAGGCCTGCGGCGTGGATCTGGGCGGTTCCTAGGCAGGCCGCGACGCCATCCGCGATCATTTCGCGTCGAAGAAGCAGGCCTAGAGCAACGCCACGATCGCGTCCGCGGCCCGCCTAGAGGAGCGGCATCCGTTGGTGTCGAAGGTGTAAGCGAAGCTTTCGGCCTGCTCGCACGCGTAGAAGGGCAGCGTTTGCTGCGCACCACGGATCTCGGCGAGAAGGCCATCCACCGTCTCGATCACCGGACCGAAGCGCCAGTGGCGGTAGCTCTCAGATCCGACCCACTGCGCGTCATTGGCGTTGAGGAACAGGCAGGGACGAGGGTGGCGGATGAACTCGTAGACCTGACTGCTGACGTCGCCGAGGTAGACGTCGGCCAGGGTGGTGTAGGTCATGTCGATCGCCGCGCGGCTGCCCAGGTCGATATGGATTCCGGGATGATCCCGGTAGGGCGCCAGCGCCGCGACGCCGGCCGCCGTCTGGCCTTCAAACAGGCGCACGTGCGGGGCGAAGACCAGGTTGTAGTCCTGCTGAGCTGCGAAGGCCGCCAGCACGTCGCGACCCCATCGGGGCCACGAGCTGATGCCATGCGCGAAGTGCGGATTGTAGAGCACGATCGGGCGGTCGCGGGCGAACGGCGGAGGTGCGGACCTGGGAATCGCGTCCACGACATCGAACTTCGGATAGCCTACGACGGCGCAGGCCTCCGGCGCGACGAGCCGTTCGTCCACCATGCGGTCGCGCTGCTTCGCGCCGGCGGCGAACACCAGGTCGAACAGGCCGAGCCGCTTTTCGAATGGCCCCTCGCGGTCGCCGGCGCCGTGCTGGGTGTAGACGAGCTTTTGGCGCGAGGGCCCCAGCCAGCGCAGGGCCGTGGTGGTCCGCTCGGGCGCCACCAGCATGTCGAACCGCCGCAGACGGCGGGCGTTGGCCGCCAGCATCGGCAACTTCAGCGGCGCCTGCCCGAGCTTGTGAGCGTCGCGAAGCCACGCCGGACCGAGCAGCGCCCAGGTCAGTGGCGCGCCGCCGAGCGCCGTGACGATCGAACGCGCATAGGAGAGGCCGTCCTCCTGGGTCGCCAGCACATAGACGTCGATATCGGGCCGGCTGCGCGCCAACTCGACGGCGACGGAGATGCTGTGGAGGATCTGGTGGGCCTGAGCGATGTAGAGGAACCCGACCTGCGCGCGCCGCGGCGCGTTCTGTCCAACCCACGCCATCGACGCGACCCACCTGCTGACTCGCAGGGATGACGCCACGTGAGTAGGAGCTCCTCATCGTGCGGCCGATTTAGCGTCAGATGAGGTTCGCGGGGCGCGGCGGTCGGTGCTATGGCCGGGCGCCCTGGAGACGACGACGGTTCGATGAAGCAGCGGACGACTGGCCATTCGGCTGCCTCGCTGGCGGCGCTCGTGAGCGCGCTCGCCGGGCCGGCTTGTGCGGCGGAGAGCCATATCTTCCACTTGCCCGCGGAGCCCGTGGAGAGGGCGGTGGTCCGTTTCGGCATCCAGGCAGACGTCTCGGTCGGCGGCCTGCCGTCCGAGGGCTGCAGCGGCCAGAGCCGTCCGACCTACGGCCTGATGTCGCCGACGCGGGCGTTGAGCAAGCTGCTGCCGGCCGGATGCAGCTACCAGGCGCTCGACGCCCGCAGCTTCCGGGTCTTCGGCGCGCCCAAGGTCGCTGCGCCACCGCCCAGCCCCGCGCCCGCGGGCGCGCCAACGGTCACTTCCCTCGATGAGCTCGTGGTGACGGCCGAGCGCCGGGAAGAGCCGCTGATCGGACGCGCCTACGCCATCACCTCGGTCTCGGGGGTCGACCTGGAGCGACTGGGCGGCAAGACCTTCGAGGATGCGGCGTCGCAGATGGTCGGGGTCACGCTCACCAACCTGGGGTCGGGTCGCAACAAGATCTTCATCCGCGGCCTGTCGGACGGATCGTTCACGGGCCACACGCAATCGACGGTCGGCCTCTATCTCGACGATGTGCCGATCACCTACAGCGCCCCCGATCCGGATCTACGCTTGGTGGACGTCGACAGGGTCGAGGTGCTGCGGGGGCCGCAGGGCACGCTCTACGGCTCCGGCTCGATCGGCGGGATTGTCAGGATCGTGACCGCAAAGCCGGATCCGATGGCATTTGGCGGCGAAGTGACCGTCGAGGCCGACGCTATCCAGCACGGAGCGCAGGGCACGGGCATCGACGGGACGCTCAACGTCCCACTGCTCGACGGTCGCGCGGCGATCCGCGGTTCGGCCTATCGCGACGAGCGGCCCGGCTACATCGACAACACGCGTCTCGGCCTGAAGGACGTGAACTACGGCCAGCGTTCCGGCGGGCGGATTGCGGCCGTCGTCGATCTGGATGATGGCTGGGGGCTGCAGGCAGGCTTGGCCCACCAGTCGATCAACACCCGCGACAGCCAGTACGCCCAGGGGCGCGGCGGGCCGCTGACCCGCGACACCCGCGTACGCGAACCGCACGACAACGACTTCACCGAGGTGAGCGGCTCGGTGTCCCACGCCGGCGAGGTGGCCAACCTGAAGGTCTCCGCGGCCTTCATCGATCACAGCCTGCAGACTCGCTATGACGCGACCGGCGCGTTTGGGGGAACGGCGCCGGCGGCGTTCGACGAGGACCGCAGCGTCGACCTGTCTGTCGCTGAGGCTGTGTTGACGTCAGCCGGGGAAGGTCGCTTGGCGTGGCTCCTGGGCGTGTTCGCTTCGCAGACTGACGAGATCGACAAGGCGACGCTGGCGGACCTCCCGGCCGGGCCGCCGCGCTCGGTCTATCGGCGGCGTGACAACCTCTCGGAAGGCGCGCTGTACGGCGAGGCGGCCTATGATCTCAGCGAGCGGTTTACGGTCACCGTCGGCGGCAGGCTGTTCGCCACCCGCGTGAGCTCGGAATCCGACGACTTCGACCTGGCCCCCGGGCTCATCCAGCCGAAGCGCCATCTCAGCGATTCCGGGATCGCGCCGAAATTTCGCGCCAGCTACGCCTGGTCTCCCGATCTGGTCGCCTACATCCAGTATCAGGAAGGCTTCCGGGCCGGCGGATTCAACATTCCCGGCGCGGCCGATGGGGTCGCTCCGGGACAGGTCGGCTCGGCGTTCCGGCCCGATCGGCTGCGCAACTACGAGGCGGGCGGCACGCTGGCGCTGTTCGACCGAACCCTGCGCCTACGCGCGGCGGTATTCCACGCCGACTGGAGCCGATTGCAGTCCGACCAATACCTTCCCTCCGGACTGCAGATGACGGTCAACATCGGGGACGGAGCCAACACCGGCCTGGAGCTGGAGGCCGCGTGGCGACCCGATAGCCATTGGGAGATTCGCGGCAACGTGCTGGTCCAGGATCCGACCCTTACCCGATCGTCGGACACCTTCCCTGCCGCTGTCGACATCGGGCTGCCCGGCGTTTCCTCGGTGCTGGGCTCGACCGACGTTGTGTATCGCTGGCGATTGGCCGAGGGCTGGCAGGGCGAGGCCTCGGGCCAGGTCGCCTATGTCGGACATTCCTTCCTGACCTTCGACGGCGAGGCCACGAGCCGAATGGGCGGATACGCCGTAGGGCGCCTGGCGTTCGCGCTCAGTTCCGGGCCAACGCGGGTTCAGCTCGCCGTGGACAATGTCGACGACGAGCGCGGCGACACCTTCTCGTTCGGCAATCCCTTCAGCCGCGCGCGGGCGCGGCAGTCGACCCCGCTGCGCCCCAGAACCCTGACGCTCAGCCTCAGCCGCAGCTTCTGAAGTCGCGCGCCCGGCGCGACCCGACGAAATTCTTTTGAGGAGGCGCCCAACCGGCGCCGTCGATGGGTCAGGCGCGGGGGCGCGCTAGGCACCGGGCCACATGCGGATCATCTGCGACTTCGACGGCACGATCACGCCACAGGACACCACCGACCGCGTGCTGGAGGCCTTGGCCGACCCAGCGTGGCGCGAGTTGGAGGCGCAGTGGGTGGCGGCGGAAATCACCGCGTCCGACTGCATGCGCCAGCAGATTGCGTTGATCCGAGGCGACCAGGGAGAGTTGGACGTCGTGCTAGACGGCGCGGCGCTCGACCCCGGATTCCGCGACTTCGTGGTTTGGGCCGATCGCCACGACCTGCCCGTCGCCGTGGTCAGCGACGGCGTCGACTATTTCATCAGCCGCATCCTCGCGCGGCACGGCCTGGGGCATCTGCCGGTCGTCGCCAACCGTCTGGCCGGCCGGCCCGGCGCATGGCGGCTGGAGCAACCCTGGAGCCGCGCCGGCTGCGCAGCCGGTTCCGGCGTCTGCAAGTGCGAGGTCGCCGGACCTTGGACGGGCGATCGACCCACGACGATCTATGTGGGCGACGGGCGCTCCGATTTCTGTGTCTCGGGCCGCGCCGACCTTCTCTTCGCCAAGGGCCCGCTCGCTGACTACGCCGAGGCGCGCGGCCAGGCCTTCGTCCCCTTCGAAACCTTCCACGACGTGACCAGCGCGCTCGCGCTGCTGACGGGCGAGCTGCCCGCCGGGCTCGATCGCGCCGCCTCGCTCTGAACGCCTAAGCCGGAGTTTCCATGTACGACGCCGTTGCAGAACCGCTGACCGAGACCGAGCTTCGCAGCCTTGAGGCGAAGTACTGTTCGTGGGGCGATACCGTCCACTATCTGCCCGACCCGAAGTTCTTCACCGGCTGCGAGGGCTCGTACATGTACGACGCCGAGGGCCGCGAATATCTCGACCTGCAGATGTGGTACTCGGCGGTCAATTTCGGCTACCGCAACCCGCGCCTCGACGCCGTCGCCAAGCGGCAGCTCGACACCCTGCCGCAGGTCGCCTCGCAGTACCTGCACCGCGAGAAGGTCGAGCTGGCCGCGGCCATCGCCCAGGACGCCGAGCGCAAGTTCGGCCGCCAGGGTCGGGTGCATTTCAACGTCGGCGGCGCCCAGGCGGTCGAGGACAGTCTGAAGATCGTGCGCAACGCCACGGGCGGCAAAAGCCTGATGTTCGCCTTCGAGGGCGGCTATCACGGCCGCACGCTGGGCGCGTCCTCGATCACCTCGTCGTACCGCTATCGCCGGCGCTACGGCCACTTCGGCGACCGGGCCCAGTTCATCGAGTTTCCGTACCATTTCCGCGGGCCTAAAGGCATGAGCAAGGAGGAGTACGGCGAGCTCTGCGTGGCCAAATTCGCGCGCCTCTTCGAGACTGAGTACAACGGCGTGCTCGACACCAAGACCGGGCAGGCGGAGTTCGCCGCCTTCTACATCGAGCCGATTCAAGGCACAGGCGGCTACGTCATCCCGCCGCCGAACTTCTTCACCGGCATCAAGAAGGTGCTGGATGAGCACGGCATCCTGCTGGTGGTCGACGAGATCCAGATGGGCCTCTATCGGACCGGAAAGCTGTGGGCGATCGAGCACTTCGGCGTGCAACCTGATGTGCTGGTGTTCGGCAAAGCGCTGACCAACGGCCTGAACCCGCTCTCCGGCCTCTGGGCGCGCGACGAGCTGATCAATCCGACCGTCTTCCCGCCAGGCTCCACGCATTCGACCTTCAACGCCAACCCGATGGGTACAGCCATCGCCCTGGACGTCCTGCGGATGACCCAGGAGACCGACTACGAGAGCATGGTGGCGGCCAAGGGCGCCTATTTCCTCGAAGGTTTGAAGGAGCTGCAGAAGCGCTGGCCGCAGATCGGCGACGTGGACGGCCTCGGCCTCGCGCTGCGCGCCGAGATCTGCCAGGCCGATGGCTACGCACCCAACAAGCCGCTGCTCGACCGCATGGAGACCGAGGCGATGAAGGGCGACCTTCAGGTCGGCGGCAAGACGTACGGTCTGATCTTGGATGTCGGCGGTTACCACAAGAATGTCATCACCTTCGCGCCCTCACTTCACATCTCGTACGAGGAGATCGACCTGGCGCTAGAGCTGCTGGACGCCCTGCTGCACCGTTGCGTCCCAGCCTGAGGGCGGGCATGCGCACCGTGCTCTTGCATCTGGACAGCGCCCTTACCTGGCAGCACGAGCTGGCGCGTTCGGTGCGAAGGCGCGGTGGGCGCGGCGTCGACCTACGGCGTCTGGGCCCGGCGCTGCGCCTGTGGAGCCGCCCCCGCGCCCTGCAACAGCTACAGTCGCGGGTGGCGTCGGACCTGCCGGCCTCGCAGGGCGCGACCCTGGTCTTCTCCGGCTCGGGGGATTTCCACCACATCACCCCGACGCTGCTGAACCGCGCCTGCGAGGCGGCGGGACGTCCGCCGGTGACCGTGCTGCATTTCGACAATCACCCTGATTGGGTGCGTTTCGCCAACGGCGCCCACTGCGGCTCGTGGGTCGGCTGGGCCGCGCGGCTGCAGAACGTCGAGAGGGTCGTCACGGTAGGCGTTTGCAGCGACGATATCGACCGGCCTGAGGGCAAGGGCGCCGACCTTGATCTGCTGAGCGAGGAGCGCGTCGAACTCTATGCCTACCGGGCCCCGCGCGGCGGCCGGTCGGTGTCGCTCGCCGGTCACGAGTGGCCCACCATCGAGGCGATGGGGGAGGCGGCCTTCCTCGACTTCCTGCCGACCCGCATCCCGACGGCCGCCGTCTATCTGACCATCGACAAGGACGTGCTGCAGGCGGCCGATGCCGGCACCAACTGGGACCAGGGGCGGACCAGCCTGGCGTTCCTGAAGGCGATGGTGGCGCGCATTGGGGCCCATCACCGGATCATCGGCGCGGACGTGGTCGGCGACTGGTCGCCGGCGATCTATGGCGGCGGCCCCCTGGCCCGCCTGCTGAAGCGCGGAGAGGCCCTGCTGGACCAGCCGTGGTCGAAGCCCAGCGACACGGTCCAGGCCATGAACCAGGCGGCCAATCTCGAGCTTCTCGATCTCATCGCGGACCTCGACGGATGAACGGCCAGCTCACCCTGTGGTCGCTGGGCCTGCTGGGCTTCTGCGTCCTGGCGGAGATCGCGCGCGAGCTGAACTTCAAGGCGGCCAGCCTGCGCGCCTCGCCCGATCGCTATGTGCTCTCGCTGGCGAGCCAGCCCCTCCTTTGGTGCGGCATCGTCATCTGGGTGCTGGAGGTCGGCGTCTGGCTTTTGGTCCTGGAGCACGCCTCGTTGGCGGTGGCCTTCCCGATCACCACCTTGACCTATGCCGGCACGCCGCTCGCCGCGGCCCTGGTCCTGAAGGAGCCGTTCAGTCGCCGTCAGAAGATCGGCGCCGCCCTGGTTTCCCTGGGCGTGTTCTGCATCGCCATCTCTGGCTTCGGCGGAGCCAGCCTGTGACCGTCGCCCAGGATCATCGCCTGCCGAGGCGCAGGCACGGGATATTCGCCTGGTCGCGACTGGATGCGCTGTCGGTCCTAGCGGCGATCGCACACGTCGGTTTCACGATCTGGATCGTGGTCGGGTTCGCGCACCGACCCTGGTGGGGAAACCTGCTCTGCGCCGCGGTCTTCGCCTATGCCGCCAGCTGGAACATCAACAGTGTGGCGCACAACTTCATCCATACGCCCTACTTCCGCTGGCGGCCGCTGAACGACGCCTTCAGTCTGCTGGAGAGCCTGGCGCTCTTCACGCCGCAGCGGTTCTACGCATGGGTCCACCTGCGCCATCATGAGGGCAACAGCGACCTGCCCGGCGCGAACGGCGAGACCCGCGACTGGCTCTCCATCTATCGCCACGGCCGAAACGGCGAACCGGAAGCGGTCTGGAGCTATGTCTTCAAGGGCCCGTTCCGCGACGACGCCGGCGACATCTACCGCGCGCTGAAGGCCAAGCGGCCGAGGGACGCCGTCTTCGGGCGTGTCGAGATCGGCGCGATCGTCCTCTATCTCCTGGCCCTGGCGCTCGTCGACTGGCGCGCCGTCCTGTTCCTCGTCCCGTTCTACTACCTCGGCGAGGGGCTTTCGCAGCTCAACGGCTACTACGAGCACTACCGCGGCAATCCGGACGAGCCGATCGCCTGGGGCGTCTCGACCTATGCGCCGCTCTACAACCTCGTCTGGTTCAACAACGGCCACCACGCCGAGCACCACTACCGCCCAGCGGTCCACTGGACCCGACTGCCGGCGCTTCGGCGGTCCATTGCCCGTGAGCAGGAAGTCCGCGGCGTCCATGTCATCGGCACCGCCCACGCCCTGGGCTTCCTGGCGCGAAATAACCGCCGCCGCGGCGCGTCGGTTCGGGAGGGCCTGGCGTGATCGACCGCAGCTTCGAAGTGGCGGGCGAGGGACGCAAAGCCGTCCTCCTGATCCATGGCCTGACGGGCGCGCCCAGCGAAATGCGGCCGGTGGCGCGCCGTCTGCTTCGCGCGGGCTTCGGCGTGAGTGCGCCGCAGCTGGCCGGTCACGGAGAGGACGAGGCGGCGCTCCTCAAGACCTCATGGCGCGATTGGCTGGGCTCCGTCCGCGACGCCTACCAGCGGCTCGCCAAACAGGTGGACGAGGTCTATGTGGCCGGCATCTGCGTCGGCGGGGCGCTTGGCCTGGCGCTCTGCGCGGAAGCGCCTGAGATCCGCGGCGCAGCGGCCTATTCGATGACCTTCGAGTACGACGGCTGGAACATGCCGCGCTTTGCGGCCGCCGCGCCGGTCATCCAGTTCGTCGCCAACCTGCCGCTGGTCCGGCGGCTGAGCTGGGAAGAGACCTATCCCTTTGGCCTGAAGGATCAGCGGCTGCGCGAACTGGCGTCGCGCGCGCCCGACACGCTGATCGAAGGCTCGATCGACCGCCTGCCGCTGGGCGCCCTCTACGAGATGTATCGGCTCGCGCGCCACGTGGAGCGCGCCGGCCCGGATATCCGCACGCCCACCCTCATCGTGCATGCGCGTGAGGACGACATGGCGCACCTGCGCAACGCTTACCGCTTGCGCGACGCCCTGGCCGGGCCGACCCGTCTCGAGGTGCTCGAAGACAGCTATCACATGATCCATGTCGACAAGGAGCGCGGCCGGGTCGGCGACTTGACCGCGGACTTTTTCGGCGCGCCCGCCAGGGCTGATCGTCCGCGACTGGCGCTGGTCCGTGCCTGAGCTGCGGGTGATCGACGCGCTGGCGCTGGTGGAGCGCCGCGTCTGGGACGGGCTCTTTCCCGGCGAGTTGGAAGGCTACGACTATCTCGCCGCAGTGGAGGCGTCGGGCCTCGAGGGGTTCCGCTGGCGCTATCTGCTGGTGGAAGAGCAGGGGCGCCTGCTCGCCGCCGCGCCGGCCTTCCTGACCGAATATCCGCTCGAGACGACGCTGGCGGGACCCGCACGGCGGGTGGCGGACGGCTTGCGTCGCGTGGCGCCCGACGCACTCACCCTGCGGCTGGCGTGTATCGGCTCGCCCTGCACCGAGACTGCACTATTCGGGTTCGACCGCTCGGTGACCGACGGCGACAAGCCCCGTTTGCTACGGCAGATCCTGGCCGGGCTTGAGCAGACGGCCGGGCGGGAGCGATGCGGGTTGCTGGGGATCAAGGATGTTGCGGAGGCCGACAGCGCGCTCTGGACTGCCGCGGCGCCGGACTATCGCGCCATCGCAAGTCTGCCGAGCGCCAGCCTGGAGATCGATTTCCCTAGCATCGACGGATATTTGGAACGCCTTTCTTCCGCGACGCGCAAGGACATGCGGCGCAAGTTGAGGGCGGTCGACCAGGTGCGGATCGAGATGCGCTGCAACATCGACGATGTCCTCGACCGCGTGATGACGCTCTATGCCGAAACCCGCGCTCGCGCCGAGATGGCGCTCGAAGACCTGACGCCGGCGTACTTCCAGGGCGTCCTGCAGCGGCTTGGGGACCGCGCCCTTTGCACCCTCTACTGGCAGGGCGACGACCTCCTGGCGGTGAACCTGCTGCTGCAGGACGGCGACACGCTGCTCGACAAGTTCTTCTGCATGAACGCCGAGCGCGGCCGGCCGCTCAACCTCTACTTCCTGAGCTGGTTCACGAACGTCAGGCTCTGCCTGGAGCGCGGGCTCTCGCGTTACCGGTCCGGCCAGGCGGGCTACGAGAACAAGTTGCGGCTCGGCAGCCGGATCACCCGCACCGCCAACTACTTCCGGCACCGTAACGCCCTCCTGAACGGCGGCTTGCGCCTGGTCGCTCCGCTGTTCGCCGCCGACCCGGTCGCGGGGCAGGCGGCGTGACCATCTGGAGCCAGGCCCGGCAAGCGGGCGAGGGGCGCAGGCGACTGGCGCTCTGGGCGCTTTGCGGGGCCCTCCCGTTCCTCACCCTGGCCTATCAGATATGCGCCAAGCGGGCGGCGCAGGACCTGGCCGCCATACCCTTCGGATCGGCCTGGGTCGAGGCTCTGGTCCGCAACCCCTGGGCTCAGGCGCTGCTCGGATTCGAGATTGTCAGTTTCGGGGCCTGGATGGTGGTCCTCGCGGAGATGAAGCTGGGCGCCGCTTTCTCGCTCTCCGCGCTCAGCTACATCCTGGTGATCCTGGCCAGCTGGACCGTCTTCCACGAGCCGGCCGACGTGATGCAGGTGCTGGGCGGGGCCGCGATACTGGCGGGGGTCTGGATGATCGGGCGTGACGACCTGCCGACCGACAAGGCTCCCTGATGTCGCTGGCGTGGGGGCCTGTGTCCCTTGCGAACCACGGCCGAGCGAACAGGCGGTCCAGGTCGTCAGGACGGAAGACGGCTCACGTCCGCGCGGCTAATCTGGTCGGTGTGAACGCGAAGAACGGCGAGAGAATCGGGTCTGAGGGCGGGCAGTCGCTCCTGGAGACCTATTTGGCGCGCCGCCCCGACCTGGTGCGGTTCTTCACCCAGCGCCTGCGGTCCGCCGCCGCCGCCGAAGATCTCGTCCAGGACATCTACGTGCGGCTCGCGGCCCAGGAGGGCGGCGTCGAGATCCACAACCCCGTTGGCTATCTCTACCGGCTAGGCTCGAACCTGATGCTGGACCGCCTGCGGGGCGAACGCCGCGCCGCCGTGCGCGAGGGCGCCTGGCTCGACAGCAACAGCACGCGGGTGGGCGCGGAGGAGATCGCCGAGGATCCCAGCGCCGAGCAGGCGATCGTCGCGCGGCAGCGGCTGGAGGCCATCGTCTCGGCCCTGCGGGAGCTTCCCGAGCAGACCCAGCGGGTGTTCCGGATGCACAAGTTCGAGGGCATGAGCCATCCGGAGGTCGCCGCCGCGATGGGCATCTCGCGCAGTTCGGTGGAAAAACATGTGATGGCGGCTCTGAAGCTCTTGGCGGCGAGGATCCGATGAGGGGTTTGGAGGCAATTCGTCGTCGGCGGCGTCATCTCTGTGATGGCGTCGGAATGGCCGATGGCTGGACCTGGGGCTGATGAGCGAGCAGAACCCAATCGCTGGCGTGGACACCGTGGCCGACCAGGCCGCGACATGGTTCGCACGCCTGCAGGGTGAAGACGCCGCCGGCGACGACTGGCTGGCCTTCGAGACCTGGCTCGCCGTCCCTGCGCATGCGGCGGCCTACGAGCGGCTCGAGTCGCTGTGGCTCGCGCTTGAGGACGACGCCCCAGCAATTCAGGCCGCACTCGATGCTCCTCCCGCGCCTCTGCCGCGTCGCTTGCTGCCGCGCCGCCCCGGCGAGCGCCGGCCGACCCGGCGGACGTGGCTGGCGGCGGGTGGCGCGCTGGCGGCCAGCCTGGTGGCGGGAGTCTTCGTGGTCGCCAACTGGCCGGCGCCGTCCGAGCCGGCCCAGGCCTTCCGTACGGCTGCGGGCGAGGTGCGCGACATCGCACTGGCGGACGGCACCCGCATCAAGCTCAACGGCGCCTCGTCGATGAGCGTCCGGCTGGCCCGCGATGCCCGCCGCGTGCAGATGGCGGACGCCGAAGCGACCTTCGACGTAGCCCACGATCCGCAGAGGCCCTTCCTGATCGCGGTGGGCGACCAGCAGGTGCGCGTCGTCGGCACCGAGTTCAACATCAACCACCACGATGGCGAGACCATCTTGACCGTTCGTCGCGGCGTCGTGGAGGTGCGGCCGCTGGATCAACCGACCGCGACGCCCACACGGCTGGTCGTGAGCCAACAGCTGCGCCATCGCGATGGCCAGGCGCAGTCCACCGTCAGCACGACCGACCCCGACAGCGCCTTCGCCTGGACCCAAGGTCAGCTGATCTATCGCGACGCGCCGCTCTCGCAGGTCGCCGCCGATCTTAGCCGCCGCTTGCCGCGGCCCGTGCGGGCGGCGGACTCCGCCACGGGCGCCATGCGGTTCACGGGCGTGCTGGTGATCGACGACGAGGACGCCATGCTGCGCCGCCTGGAGGCCTATGCGCCGGTGAAGGCCGAACCCGCCCGCGGCGCGATCGTCCTGCGTCGCCGCTGAATTCTCCGAAGATAGGCGCGAAGGCGAGGGGGCGTCGCCTCCGCCGCGGCGAGGGCCGCCTCCCGCCGGCGTAGCTCGGCTTCGGCAGCTGCGATATAGTCCCGGGTGAGCGGAACGGCTTCCTGTCGCCGCGCGATCTGCAGCTGGAACACCACGACCTTTTCGTAGCGGAACGCCGCCTCGGACATGGCGAGGTAGTAGTCCCACATCCGGCAGAAGCGTTCGTCGAACAGGGCTGCGGCCTCCGCCCGCCGCGCCCGGAAGTTCGTCCGCCAGGCCTTGAGGGTCTCGGCATAGTGCAGCCGCAGCACCTCGACGT
>Ga0070665_100003782_pt1 | contig 16015 bp, 12 predicted proteins | sample KBSS13metaG_FD_65862 | JGI IMG/M metagenome (GOLD analysis project Ga0070665, IMG submission 65862) | Switchgrass rhizosphere microbial communities from Kellogg Biological Station, Michigan, USA - KBS S1-3 metaG | ecosystem: Host-associated > Plants > Roots > Rhizosphere > Soil ... | reverse complement strand
TGGGGCATACCTGGTATCCCAATTCGTTCCTGGCGCCGCTGGAGTCAAACCAGCCTTACCTGGACTCGGCCCTTCAGAAAATCGAGTCGGTGGTGTTCGATCTGCTTGCCCGCGGCGTGCCGGTGGAGCGAATTGCACTCCTCGGCTTCTCGCAGGGCGCGTGTCTGGCGACTGAATTCGCCGCCCGGCATCCGCGCAAGTACGGCGCGGTGATCGGCCTGACCGGTGGCCTCATCGGCCCGCCGGGTACGCCTCGCGATTACGCAGGCTCACTCGCGGGCACGGCCGTCTTTCTCGGCGCGGGCGATCCCGATCCACACGTGCCGTTTGCGCGCGTGCAGGAGACGGAAGCGGTGCTCAAGAAAATGGGCGCGACGGTCGACCTCCGCCACTACCCCGGCCTGCCGCACACAATCAACGCCGACGAAATCGAAGCCGTGCACGATCTGCTCGAGCGCATCGCTTCGCCGCACAAGGAATAACCCATGCCCACCACCCCCATCACCGGCCTGCACCACGTCACCGCGATTACCGCCGACGCGCAGAAGAACATCGACTTTTACTGCGGCGTGCTCGGCCTGCGGCTGGTGAAGCTCACCGTCAACTTCGACGACCCCGGCAGCTATCACCTCTACTACGGCGACGAGCTCGGCCGACCGGGATCGATCATGACGTTCTTCGCCTGGGCCGGCGCGTTCCGCGGCAAGGTCGGCCCGCCACAGGTGACGGCCACCGCGTTTGCCGTGCCGGCCGGCGCGATGGACTTCTGGACGGCTCGGCTTAAAGAGAAGGGCGTCGCCACGCAGCCGCTCGCCACGCGGTTCGGCGAGCCCGTGCTGAGCTTTGCCGATCCGGATGGCATGCCGGTCGAGATCATCGGCTGCGTCGACCCGAAAGGAACGCCTTGGCCGGGCGGCCCCGTCGCGGCACAGCATGCGATCACCGGCTTTCACGGCGTCACGATTTCCGAAGAGGGGTACGAAAACACCGCCCGCCTGCTGACCGATGTGATGGGCTTCAAAGCCGCCGGCAATGAGCAAAATCGCTTCCGCTACCGGGCCGGCAGCGGCGACGGGTTTGCCTCGGTCGTCGATCTCGTCTGCGTGCCCGACGCCCGCCACGGCAGCATGGGCGCGGGCGTGGTGCACCACGTGGCCTACCGGGCCGGCGATGACGCGGTGCAACTCGCGTGGCGCGAGGAGATCGCCGGCAAGGGGTTCAACATCTCGCCGGTGATGGACCGCACGTACTTCCACTCCATCTACTACCGCGAGCCCGGCGGCGTGCTGTTCGAGATCGCGACCGACGCCCCCGGCTTCACCGCCGACGAGCCGCCGGCGCAGCTCGGCAGCAAGTTGATGCTTCCGCCGTGGCTGGAGCCGCATCGCGCGGAGATCGAACGCGCTGTGCCGAAGGTGAAGTTGCCCGCAGCGACGAGTCGCTGAGTAGCGGGCTCCTCTCCGAGCATTTTTGATCATCGCAAGCGCATACCGCCCTCGTCATCCTGAGCGTATTCGCGAAGGATCTACGACAATCATCGATCGATGCCAGATGCTTCGCGAGTACACTCAGGATGACATGCCTTTGATGTTGAGCGCTTAATGAGTTCTCAAGCGATCTGTGGTCCACGACGATCACGAGCACATGCCGCCAGGCATTTACGGTATCCTCCTCCAAGCATGACCCGCGTCCGGCTGCTCCGCTTTATCTCTGTTGCTGCTTTCGTCGCTGTCATCGTCGCGATGACTGTGGAAGGCCTGCGTTTCCGCCGCTGGACGTGGGACCAAACCGCCGGCATCCGCTACGTCAACGACATGTACAACGCGTGGAAGTGGGGCAGCCGGGCCGCGAATGAGGGATACTTTTCATTGTATGACCGCGTGGTGCAGGAGTCGCCGGACCATCAGTACGGGCTGGATTACGTGCCGCTGCGGCTGGCGATCATGACGCGGTGGGCTCAGTGGGCCAAGGCAACCTTTCCCAACACAACCCGATGGCGCCGCGACTACGAATTCAATGCGCCGCTCCTTTGGCTGAACACCGCGATGGAGTTGGCCGCCGCGGTGGGCATGTTCTTTCTGGTCAGGCACTGGATCCGCAAGGAGCATGAATCGCCCACGCCGTGGTGGTTTCGATCGCGCTGGCAACAATGGCGCAACGGCCAGTTGCCGGTTGATCCGCCCGTTGAACCTGCGCCTTTTCGATTCATGGAAGGGTACTGGCTTGCGTTGCTGGCCGCGGGCCTGGTGTGGTTCGATCCGTCGTCGGTCTTCAGCGGCCACGGCCGGCCGACCTGGGACGTGTGGGTCATTCCCTTCTACGTGTGGGCCCTCTTTTTCGCGAGTCGAAACAACTGGTTCCTCGCCGGCGTGCTGGTGGGCGTGGGGGCGATGTTGAAAGGACAGCAACTCGTCGTCGCGCCGTTTTTTCTGCTCTGGCCGATCTTCTCGCTGCGATTCGGCGCGTTGATGCGGTGGGTGATTGGCTTCACCCTGTCGGCCGGGCTGATCCTCTCGCCGTGGCTGGTGTGGCTCACGCCGCAATGGGGGCCGCTGTTGCTGTGCGCCGGCGCGGTGGCGGTGGGGCCGGTGCTTTACCTGATCGTTCGCTGCGTGCCCGCCCTCCGCGCGTGGGCGAGCGTTCGGGCCGCAAAGTGGACCAGCGCGTTCGCCTTGGCGACTTCGCTCGCCTGCACGCCGCTGATGTTCAATGTCAGCCGCGCGTGGCTGCAGGTCGGGTTTATTTACGGGGTCGACAAGATGCCCAATCTCGAAATAAGCGGCGCGAGCAGCCTGGCCGGCATTTTGCAGAACCGCTTTGGCTGGCGATACAACGACCTCTTCGACATTCCCCTCACGCACGCAACGATGACGATGAAATCGCTGCTGCTGACGATCGGCTACGCGCTGATCGCCGTGAGCGCCGCGGCGGCGGCGTGGCACGCGCGGAATCGCGATCGGCGGTTCCTGCTGGCGGCCGCGGCGCCGTGGCTGATCTACTTCACGGTCTTTCCACAGATGCACGAGCGCTACCTGCTGTGGGCCGCGCTCATGACCGCCGTCGCCGCGGCGTTCGGGCCGGGCATGATCGCGTTTCACCTGCTGCTCACCGCGTTTTCGTGGATCATGGGCATCAACCAGATGCTGCGCGACATGGGCGCTGAGCGGTTTGGGCAGGACATTTCGCCGTCGTTCGGGCGGTCACTCTACGACTTCACGCAAAATACATTTCCTGACAGCGCCTGGGCGACGATGCTGATTTGCGCGGTCTGGCTGTGGGCGATGTTCAGCCCGACGATGCGCTTTCGGCGATTTGGGAACGCGTCACAGTCGCCGATGACATCCTGCGAGCATCCTCAAGAGTTGCTTGGTGATCACCAATGAAGGCAAGTCATCCTGAGCGTACTCGCAAAGGATCTGGCATCGATCGATGGTTGACGCAGATCCTTCGCAAGTACGCCCAGGATGACAACGCTTAATCCTGGCGATTCTCAAACATGCTTTAAGTGTGACGGGTGGTGCGCGAAATGCGTCGCAAACGTGACACGCGCAAAATGGCAAATCCGGAAAAATAATCGTCGATTTTCGACGGCCCTGCGGGATTTCGCGTCGGCGGTGCGCGCCAGCCTCGCCGCCGGCGCACCGCCGCCAGTGATTATAGATGCGGGCAATTGCGCCCGCATCTATCGCTGCGCGTTGTTGGCCGGCGATCGCTCTTTGACAAGTGAATAGTTCGCGGATCTTGACGTACCTTTTTGTACCTTTTCGAGCGCTTTCGACCGTTTGCGAGCGCCTTCGACCGTTTTCATCCGCCCACGAGCGCGAGCGATTTCGTCCAACGCCCGGCCCGGCCAGCAGTTACACGGCCGGGAAGCTCAAACGGTCGATTTTTTGCAAAAGTGCGAAGAGGGCGAGTCGATCGGGCTACGAACGGACAGACGCCTTAAGTGTGGCGCAGTTCGTTCCCGCAACTTTCGGGCGGATCACGTACTCGCCCACGGCGGCGGGGACGATGAACGTTTCGGCGTAGTGAACCTCGAACGGCGCGAACGCACCGCTCGGGCTTTCCACGATTGCGGCGTCGCCTTCCACCAGGTTGATCACGTTCACACTGCCGTTCGTGTGATGCGTGACCGCCACGGTGAACCAGTGACGACGCGTCTCGATGAACTGCGACGCGTGCAGGCCGGTGCGCTCTTCTCGCCAACCTTCGCCTTCCGCCACTGGCTCGGTGGGATTGACCAGGTGCTCGGCCGTCCATGTCGTGTCGCGCGAGTAGTCGAGGTTCTGCATTCCGTGCTGAATGCTGATCGGCCGCGGCTTGCCGTTCAGGTCGAGCCGGCCCCAGTCCCACAGCTTGAACGTGAAGATGTAGGGAGTCGCGCTGATCTCCAGCACCATCGAGTTTCGTCCGCTGCAGTGAATCGTGCCGGCGGGGATGGAGAAGTGGTCGTGCTTCTTCGCGGGGAAGCGGTTGACGAATTTCTCGACGTCCAGCGGCGATTTCGCGTCGGCTTGGGCGCGCTCGAGTGCGGCGACAAACTCGGCGGGGTTCACCGCTTCCTTGAATCCGAGGAATACGCTCGCGTCGCTCCCAGCTTCGAGCATGTAGTAGCTTTCGTCCTGCGTGTACGGCAGGCCGAAAGTTTGCTCCATGTACTCCTTCAGCGGGTGCACCTGCAGGCTGAGATTCCCGCCGTCCATCGTGTCGAGGAAATCGAAGCGGATGGGGAATTCGGCGCCGAACCGGGCGAAGACGGCGTCGCCGAGGAGTTCGATGGGATGCTGATGCACGAGGTTGATGCTCGGCAGTTCGATCCGCCGTCCGCCGATCGACAGCAGCAGCGAGTTTTCCTCGGGCACGCAGTCGAAGCACCACGCGTAGTTGGGAGCCGAGCGATCGAGATCGCAGACGTCCATCATCCACTGGCCGCCCCACACGCCGGGGTCGAAGAAGGGAACGACGCGGAAGGGCCGATGAATGCACGCCGCCAAGCCGCGACGAACCGCGTCGGCGGTCGCGAGCTTGGGCGTAGTGCGGTCGTTGGTGTCGAGGAAGAAATCGATCTGGCCGAAGATCCGTTCCTTGTTCTCGTCGGCCATCCGCCAGTCGGCGAAGAAGCCTCGCTTGTACAGCACCCACGGCGCGGCATCGCGATCGTGGCAGCCGATGCTGTCGATCTCGTGGCGTCGCTGGCGGAGCTGGATTTCCCAGCGGGCCATGTCGAGGTAGACGAGCAAGTCGCCGGTAGCGATGAGCGAAGCGCCGATGCCGAACACGACGACCGGCCCGGCGTGTGATTCCACCTGCCAGCGCAGGTCGGCGAGTTTCATCGGGTCGAAAAGGTCGTAGAGGGCGCGCTTCGTCATGCGGCCGAAGACTGGATCAGCGGGCCAGGTTTCGTGCTCGAGCAGTTTTTCGATGGCTGCGGGTTCGAGCATCGCGGTGGCGGAGTTGACGAGGAGGGCGTCATGAAACATCGGTCGCACTTGGGCGAGCACGTCGTCCAGCAACACACCGGGATAGCACTCGAACACGATGGTGCGACCGGAGCGGCGGCGCAGCGCGGCGGCGAGAGTTTGGCCGATCGCGTCCCAACCGGCCCACGCTTCGCCGGCACTATCGGGAACGACGATCGTCGGGAACTTGTCGTAGTTCGACTGCTTCAAACGAACTCCGTCGTTTGCGTGAAGAGCGTTTCAAGGCCGAGCAATGCCGCGTGCTCGCCCGCGGTGGCGGGCACGATGTCCGGCACGCCGTCCGAGCACCAGGCGTTATCGCGGACGAATTGTCGCAGTGCCGGCAGGATTACGCCGCTGCTCCGCATGATGCCGCCGCCGATGGCGATTTTTTGAGGGTTGTAGCTATGGATCAGATTAACGAGCGCCGCGCCCCAGTAGCTAAGGGCGCGATCGCGGAAGTAGATCGCCAGTTCATCGCCCGCGGCGGCGAGCGTGAAGACGTTGGCGTAGTCGAGCGTCGCGTCGGCCGACAGGTGGCTGCTTTCAAAACGCGGGTCGGCGCGAACCAGATCCGCCAACGCCGCCGAGCCGACTTCGCTCTCGATGCAACCGCGTCCGCCGTGACCGCAGGGTCGGCCGTTAGGAGTCACGATGAGATGTCCGCCTAAAATGCCCGCCTGCCCGTTCGCGCCGCGCAGCGGCCGGCCACCGATGATCGCGCTCGTGCCGATGCCCGTGCCGAGCGTGACCATCACGAAATTCTCGCACCCGCGACCGCTACCGCACCGCCACTCGCCGAGGCACGCGGCATTGGCGTCGTTCTCGATTTTCGCGGGCAGACCGAGTGAGCGTTCTGCCCAAGTGCCGATTTCCAGCGAGGGCGAGTCGTCGAATTTCCCTGTGAGTGCGGAGGTGACTTTGCCGGATCGGTTCACGATGACAGGGAGCGACAGGCCAACGCCACGAAGCGATCGAACGCTTTCGATGTCGGCCGCACCGCAAAGGCGATCCAGCACTGCGGGAAGGCGATCGAGCAATTGCTGCAGACCCAGTTCTGATTTGGAAGGAATCGTCTCGCGCGCCAGCACAACGCCGTTGCCCACGAGGCCGATCTTGGTGACGGTTCCACCGCAATCGGCCACGGCGACGGGGCGGTCATTGTCGGGTGGTGAAGATCTCATGGACACCCCTCATTGTCCTCCTGGGCGTACTCGCGAAGGATCTGCGTCAACCGTCGATCGATGCCAGATCCTTCGCGAGTACGCTCAGGATGACAACATCGTGCGCTGTGTACGACGGGGACTCGCGACTACTTACCTAAAACTCCCGACGCTGCCGGGCCGTCGCGATGTTCATGATCTTTCGATACTTGGCGACTGTTCGCCGCGCCAGCGTGAGTCCCTGCGCGTTCAGCTTCTCCACGATCTCGTCGTCGTTGAGCGGGTTTTTCTTGTCTTCGTGGTCGATGATGATCTTGAGTTTCTCTTTGACCGCGTCCCAGCTCATGTCTTCGCCTTCGGCGCTTTGCGTGCCGCCGGAGAAAAATCTTCGCAACGGGAAAACGCCGCGCGGGGTTTGGATCCACTTTTCGCTCACGGCCCGGCTCACCGTCGCCACGTGAATGCCGAGTTGGTCGGCCACGCCGATCATGGGCAGGGGTTTCAAAAACTCCGGGCCTTTCTCGAAGAACTCCTGCTGGGCGTCGACCACCGCGCGGATGACGCGCTGGATGGTGCTCTTGCGCTGCTCGATCGCCTCCAGCAGCCAGCGGGCGTTGCGGACGTTGTTGCTGAGGAACTCGCGGGTGGTTTTGTCGGCCCCGCGATCCTTGGCCATCTTCTGGTACATCTGGCTGATGGACAGGCCCGGCACCGGGTCGTGGGCCATCTCAATCTGGTACTTGCCGGTGTCTTCATCGAAGTAGACGATCGCATCGGGCGTGATGGGCGGGGCGTCAGTCGGGCCGATCTGCTTGCCGGGGTGCGGGCTGAGTCGGCCGAGGCGCTTCACGGCGGCCTTCAGCTCGTCGATGCTTCGGCCGAGCTTTTTGCTGATTTGGGGGTAGCGGTTCATCTCCAAGTCTTTGAGATGATCGCGAACGAGGGCCCGCTCGAGCTGAAAGTCGTGCCCTTCGGCCAGGTCGCCGCCTTCATTTTCAATCGCGTCGAGCTGCAGGAGCAGGCATTCGGCTGGGTTGCGAGCGCCAATGCCGGCCGGCTCGAGCGTCTGCACCAGCTTCAAGGCTTCGGTGAGTTCGTCGAGACCGAGCGGGGTTTTACTCTCCCGCTGGATCTGCTCCAGCTCGGTGCGGAGGTAGCCGGTGGCGTCGATGAAGTTGATGATCGCTTCGCCGGCCTTCTTAATGCCCGGCGGAGCGTCGACGAACACCCACTGGTTCAGCAGGTATTCCGACAAATTCCCGCCGCGGCTGGCGGTGTTGTTCATCGCGTCGAGCTTTTTGTCGCGGTCGCCGTCGTTGCTGCTGGCGGCCCCGTTGCGGGTGTAGTCGCGCAGGCCGGAGTTGGTGGAGAACTCCTCGCTGTCCAGGTAGTCGGCCAGCTTCTCCAGGCGGTTGAAGTCGTCGCTGCCGTTGGAGTCTTCGTTCACCACCAGGGCGCGTTCGTCTTCGGAATAGCTGGAGGAGGCGTCGCGATGGTCTTCGGCGTTTTCGGCGGCAAGGGTGCGGTTGTCCGGGTCGGCCTCTTGCTCGGTCAGCTCCAGGACGGGGTTGGCCTGCATCTCCTGCTCGATGCGTTCTTCCAGCGCCATCAGCGGGAGCTGAAGGATCTCCATGCTTTGAATCATGCGGGGCGTAAGCACCTGCCGCTGATCCATCCGCATCGACATGGACTGAGATAACTGCATGATTTACAAATACTTAAGTAAAAATATCTGCGGGCATAGTATTTGCTGCACCGAGTATACCGATTGGGGCGTCGCTCGCAATGGGAAAGTGGCCGGCGGTCGGATCGGAAGGAGGCCAGTGATGCCAATAACCATTGAAAGCCCGTCTCTTCCATCGGCTCGGGAAGGGCGGTCGATGAATCGTCCGGGTTCGATTTTGGCAAACGGGAAAATGCAAGTTACTTGCAGTAAGATCGGCTGCATGCCTCCGCTGGTTTCCATCCGCTCGCTCGATTTCGCCTACGGTGCTTCGCCCGTGCTGCGGAATCTTGACCTGACCGTTGAAGCCGGCAGCACCATGGGCGTCATCGGCCCCAACGGCGGGGGGAAGACGACGCTGGTCAAACTGCTGACCGGCCGGCTGCAGCCGACCAAGGGGAGCATCCTGATCGACGGCATGCGTCCGCTCGACGCCGTCCGCCGCGGCGACCGGATCGGCTACCTGCCGCAAAACCCGCGCGTGGATGCGAACTTCCCGATCAACGTGCGGCAGACGATCACGCTGGGCTTGGCTGGCAAGGCAGGCATGCTACGCGGGTATGACAGAAGCGACCTCGCGTACGCCCAGTCGCTCATGGAGCGCCTCGGCGTGGCCGAGCTGGCCGACGAGCCGATCGGGTCGCTCTCCGGCGGCCAGTTGCAGCGCGTGCTCATCGCCCGGGCGCTCGTGGCCAAGCCCAAGCTGCTGGTCCTCGACGAACCAACCACCGGCATCGACGTGCGCGGCCAAAAGGCGTTCATCGAGTTCATCGCCGCGATCAAGGAGGAGTTGCACCTGACGGTCGTCTTCGTCAGCCACGACTTACGCGCGGTGACGAGCATGTCGGACCGCATCGCGTGCCTGAACGTGTCGCTCCACTACCACGACGTGCCGCAACACCTGCCGGCCGACCTGGTGTACCGAATGTTCGCGTGCGATCTGGAAGCGGCCGGCATTAAGTCGACCGCCGGGCCACTGACGGGACCGTTTTTGCCGTTGGTGGGGAAATAAATCGCATGCTGCAACACCTACTCACACCGGCCGCTCTTACCGCCTCGTCGCTGGCGATCGCCTGTGCGGTGCTGAGCGTGTTTGTCGTGCTGCGACGATGGAGTTTTATCGGCGAAGGGATCTCCCACAGCACCTTCGGCGGGGCGGGCACGGCATGGTTGCTGGCGTTGCTGTTCCCGGCGCTCGAGCAATCGAACGTACCGTACGTGACGCTGCTCGTGCTGCTGTTTTCGTTCGGCACGGCCATGGTGATCGGCGCACTCACGCGACGACAGCGCGTCCATCCTGACGCGGCGATCGGCATTTTCCTCGTCTCGTCGCTGGCGTGGGGATTTCTCGCGCAGGGCATCTACTTCCACGTCCGCCACAGTGTGCCGGCCGGGTGGGATGCGTTTTTGTTCGGGCGAATCGATGATCTCTCGCCACAGTTCGCGGCGGCCGTTGCGGTGCTGAGCGGCGTGGTGGTTTGCGTGGTGTGGGTGCTGTGGAAGGAACTGGTTTACTGCGCCTTTGACGCCGACATGGCCGAAACCTCCGGCGTTCGCGCGGGCGTGATCCACTACCTGTTGCTGGGATTGCTCGCGATGGTCGTGGTGCTCGGCGTGCAGATCGCCGGGAGCGTACTGATCCCGGCCCTGCTCATCCTGCCCGGCACGATCGCGCTGCTGATCTCGCGAAAGCTTTCGCGAGTGTTTGTCGTCGCGATCCTCGCCGGCCTGGCCGGTGCGCTCGGCGGGTTGCTCTCGCACCTGCGATGGAACTTTCTCCCCATCGGCCCGGCGATCGTCCTGACGCTGTTTGTGATTTTTATCGTGACGTGGATCGTGCGGCGGTTCAGCATGCCGACGACTTAGTGACCGGAGATCTCTCCGCAACCAAGAACGCGCATCGGTCACGCCCGCCAGAACGACGGCAACCCTTTCAACAGAAACTGGCTCGACGCCACCAGCACATCGCGACTGCGATCCGCTTTTTTCGTTTGGCCGCGGGCGCGGTGATAGGTCGTCTGCACTGCCGCGGCGGCCACGCGTAGCGGCATGTCGAGCGTGACCAGCAGCTTGTACGCGATCGCCTTGCCGCCGCCGTGGTGTTTGGCGAGGTATCTTGCGTAGCCGCACTCGTACGTGCGGTACGTGAACGGCCGATTCGCCCGTGAACTGATGCGGCCCAGGTGCTCGATCTCCGCCTCGGGCAGGTAGAAGACCGCGCCGGTGGCCCCGAGGCGTTTGCACAGGTCGATGTCTTCGCCGCCGAACTCGAATCCTTCGTCCCAACCGCCGAGCTGGTTGAACTGATCGCGCCGCACGAGCAGAGCGGCGCCGTCGAGTTGGCCGACCACGCCGGCCACCTCAGGATCGAATCCGCCACTGCGGTACTGTTTGTACGCCTTGCGAAACAGGCCGGTCGCCTTCAGAAAGCTGATGCGATTGAGCAGCGCAGGAAACGTGAGCAGCGCCCGACCCGCTCGTTGCGGCTTGCCGTCGCCGCCGATGAGCTTCGGGCCGACGGCGGCGACTTCGGGGTGCGCTTCGATAAACGCCAGCAGCTTCGCGAGCGCGCCGGGCCGCACGATCATGTCGTTATTCATGAACAGCAGGTGCTTCCCCGTCGCGGCCGCGGCGCCGGCGTTGTTGCCGCGAGCGAAGCCCAAGTTGGATGCGTTGCGAACGAGCGTCACGTGCGGGAATTCCTTCGCCACCATATCGGCCGAGCCATCGGTGCTGGCATTGTCGGAGACGATCGTCTGCACGGCCACGCCGTCGTGGTTGGCGTCGATCGATCGGAGCAGATCGCGCAGCATGTCGCGACCGTTCCAGTTGAGGATGACGATCGAGAGATCGGGCGGTCCGTCGGTATTCGGGAGATGGTCAGGCGCGCTGGTCAACGGCGGAGTTCCCGGAAGGTGACAAGTCTCTAGCGCGCAAGCGACTTTGCATGCGCGAGTCCCGTTTAGCTTGTCACAGTTTAGACCAACGCGCGCTGCGGTGCGAAATTCCCGCTTCCTTCGCCGGCGTATTCGTAGCGGATCATCCACGGGTTGTCCTGCACGCCGCGCCAGAAGTCGCGCAGCACTTCGTCCTTCTGCCACGCGTTGCTGCGCGAGGCATCGACGGCGGGGATCGCCTTGGCGATCTGAGCGTCGGTCGGCTGCAGATTGCAGAACTGTGCCAGCGTCGGCAGGTGCTTGGTCGGATCAGCGAGGAAATCCTCGTAGCGGAGCGTGAAGATGGGGTTGGGAATGCCGGCCAGGTTCTTCTCGGCGTCCGCGACGTATTCTTCCCAGAGCGAAAACCCGCCGGCCAGCTCCAGGCATCGGGCGCTGCCGCGATAGCCGGCCAAGTCGATCTTGGACTTGCCGGAATGCCGGCCGAAGCGACGATCGAACTGGGCCACGCGCGTCGCGAGCATCTTCTTCTCCCGCACCTGCAGGCTGCTGGCTACGTCCACGCCATTGCGGAGGATGTTGACGATCTTCGCCTGCGGAAAAAGCTTCAGCCACAGCGGCAGCGTGAACACGGTTCGCGGATCCTTCCAGCCCCATGGCCGATCAAATTTCTCGATTGATCGGAAGTGCAGGTACGTACCCAGCCCCATGAAGTGCCGGATGTGGGACGACAATATCTCCGCCCGCAAACACTTGGCGGTCATCTCTACGGCCTCGGCGTTTCGCATGAACGCCAGGAACGGCGACGGGTGATCCCACGCGCCGTTCACGCGGTGCAGCAGCTTGTCGTTGAGTGCGAGAAAGTAGGTGGCCTCGTGATCGCCCTGCACGGTCGTGCCGACGAAAAGGCCGAGCTCGTCGAGCAGTTCGGCCACCATGGTGGTTCCCGAACGGTGCATGCCCAGAATGATGATCGGTTGCCGGACCGTTTCGATCTGCATTGTTCAGAGAAGTTTACATTCGCGTCGGAGCATACGAAAGCGGGATGACGTTAGAAATGGGAATCGCGATTGTAGCCGCAAGCGAACAGCGAGTTTGATGACAAATCACGACGACTCATCCCCGTACGCTTCTTTTTCAAACCAGTTGCCGCGGTACGCACTCTCTCCCTTGAGCAGCGCAACGAGCGACGCGACACCGTACGCGGGTAGAAAGAAGGGTCCCCATCGTTCCGCCTGCCGGACATGAACGCGCTCGTGCGTGCGCGTGAGATCGTGCGATTCCAGATCGCGCGCGAGGACGACGTGGCCGAGCGTCATCGCAGTCGCGCCGCCCTTGAGGAGCGTGCAGTGTTTGAGCGCCCAAGCGGCAAATCCGCCCGACACCTCGAGCACACCGTCGACGACGCGGCAACGACCGCCTGTGCATAACGTGGGGACGATGAGAAGACAGCCGGGTAGCGAGGTCGGACTTGTCCACAGATAGACCACAATTCGGAAGGGTTTCACCACATCTCCCGGTCGCGCACTTGCTCACCCTAACTGGACAGCCTGTGCATAACGTGGCGTAACTTTGCGCGACAGAGTCTGCCGGCGCCGGGCGCCCGAGACAGCCACACCCGCCTCGGCCGTTAGGCTGTCGCCCGCTCGGCCGATCGCGAAGCCAACGCGCCACCCGCTGCGCCACGTTATCCACAGCCAGGGTCCGATAGTAAATTCTGCAAGTCTTTGCTGGGGATGAGCTTGTCGTTCACTTTCAGAACTTATCCCCAATGGGCGCACCATCACCACTAAGACTACTATATTAAATCTTTATAAGACAGTAAGGAGACAGTAGAGTACCCGACTCACTAAACCGTTAGGTGCGCCCATCGGCGTCAACGGTCGTCTGCCGTCTGAAAGGTCCGCCATGAAAGTCATCTGTAATCGAGGGGCACTTCTTGAATCCTTAACCGTGGCCGGAAACGCGGTGAATCCGCGGAGCCCAAAGCCGGCGCTGCATTGCGTGAAGCTGTCGGCCGAGGGGAACGCGCTCACAGTGTCCGCAACTGATCTGGAAGTCGCCATTCGGTACACCAACTCTCAGGTGCAGATCGAGCAGGAAGGGGAGATCCTCATCCCGGCCGACAAGCTGCTGGCAATTGTACGCGAAAGCATTGACGACACGCTCTCGATCGAAGTGGTCGGCGACCACGCTGTGATCAAGGGCCAAGACAGTAACTTTAAAATCTTCACGCAAAAGGCCGCCGACTTTCCGCCCGTGCACGACTTTGAAGGTGAAGCCGATTTCACCGTCGCCGGCGGGCAGCTCAAGCAGCTCATCGGCCAGACGCTCTTCGCCGCCGCCAAGGAATCGACGCGATACGCCTTCAACGGCGTTCTGGTGAGCGCCAAGGCCAAGAAGCTGAACCTGGTCAGCACCGACGGCCGCCGCCTCGCACAGGCCCGCGGAGAGCTGGTGACCGACAAGACGCACAAGGACGGCGCCAAGGCGATTATCCCCGCAAAAAGTTTGCAGCTTGTGGATAAGCTCATCGACGATCCGGAAGAAGCCGTCGGCTTTCAGATCAAGGAAAACCAGGTAATTTTCCACACCAGCAGCGCGACGCTGACCAGCAGCTTGGTGGAAGGGCAGTTCCCGCCGTTTGAAGATGTGATCCCGAAAGAAAGCGACAAGCAGATGACGGCCGCGACCGCCGACTTTCTTTCAGCGATCCGGCGCGCCGCGCTTCTCACGACCGATGACAGCAAGGGCGTTCGCCTCGCGTTCAGCAAGAAGGGCTTGGTTCTCACCAGCCGCAATCCCGAAGCCGGCGAAGCGACCGTGAACTTTCCCTGCAAATACGAAGGGGCCGACGTAGAAATCGGCTTCAACCCCGGCTTTCTGACCGACGCGCTCAAAGTGGTCGACAGCGACGACATTAGCCTCGAGCTGACCGCCGCCAACCGGCCCGGTCTGCTCAAGGGCGGCCCGAACTTCACGTACGTGATTATGCCGGTCAATCTGCAGTAGTGGATTTGTTTGTAGGGTGGGTTTCAACCCACCGCGTTACTTCGAAGATGGTGGGTTGAAACCCACCCTACAAGGTCCAAGGATGGCGCAATTCTCCGAACAACGCGATCAGGCCGAGCTCGTGCGACTGTCGCGCGTGAAAACCAAACCCACGCCGCAGACGGCCGCGATGGGCCCTGAGCTGATCCAGTTCTTCAAGCAATCGGTGGAAAAGCGGCAGGGCAAATTCGCCAAGATCGCCGACGCCTGGGCCCGCTTGATGCCGCCGAACATGCTCGACCACTGCGCGCTCGAAAGTTTCTCCAAGGGCACGCTGGCCGTGCTCGTCGACAGCTCGCCGCACTTGTACGAGATGAAGCAGCTCTTGCTCTCCGGCCTGCAACAGCAACTGATGCTCGCCTGCAAAGCGGCGGGCTTGAAAAAGATCAACCTCAAGCCGGGCCGCTGGTACCAAGGCGACGGCCAGGAACAACGACTTAATTTCTGAAATAACCGTGACGTTTAGCCGTCGCGCCCACGCGACGGTCCGCGCCAAAAACCGTCGCGAGGCCGCGACGGCTAAACACGAACAGAACTTTTACTCCCCGGGTTCTCTGGAGCGCGTTCCTCCAGTATCCTGCTTCACCTATGCCTCCCGAATCTGAAAAAGTCATCTACTCGATGGTCGGCGTCACCAAGATGCACGAGAAGAAGGTGATCCTTAAGGACATCTACCTCTCCTACTTCTACGGCGCAAAGATCGGCGTGCTCGGCCTGAACGGCGCGGGCAAATCATCGCTGCTGCGCATCCTCGCGGGCGTTGATAAAAACTTCGACGGGCAGATCAGCAAATCGCCGGGATATACCATCGGGTTCCTCGAGCAGGAGCCGCTGGTCGACAGCAAACTCACCGTACGGCAGGTCGTCGAACAAGGTGCGGCCAACATCGTGGAGCTGCTGAAAGAGTACGACCGCGTGAACGAAAAGCTCGGCGAAGCCCTCAGCGACGAGGAGATGGAAAAAACGCTTGAGAAGCAGGGCGCGATCCAGGAAAAGCTCGACCATCTCAACGCGTGGGATCTGGATCAGCAACTCGAGCAGGCGATGGACGCGCTCCGCTGCCCGCCGCCCGATACGCTGGTGAGCGTCATCTCCGGCGGCGAGAAGCGCCGCGTTGCGCTCTGCCGATTGCTGCTGCAGAAGCCCGACATTCTGCTGCTCGACGAGCCGACGAATCACCTCGATGCTGAAAGCGTGAATTGGCTGGAGCAGCATCTGAAGCGCTACGCCGGCACGATTATCGCCGTCACGCACGACCGGTATTTCCTCGACAACGTGGCCGGCTGGATTCTCGAACTCGATCGCGGCGTGGGCATTCCCAATAAGGGCAACTACACCGCATGGCTGGAAGCGAAATCGATGCGGATGAAGATCGAAGAGAAGGCCGAGTCCGCCCGGCAGAAGGCGCTGGCGCACGAACTGGAATGGGTGCGATCGAGCCCGCGCGCCCGCCAGGCCAAGAGCAAGGCCCGCATCAAGGCGTACGAAACGATGGCCAGCCAGGAACAGCAGAAGAAAGCGGCCGAAATCGAAATCTACATCCCGCCCGGCCCGCGGCTGGGTCAGCTCGTCATTGAGGCCGACAGAATCGCCAAGAGCTACGGCGATAATCTGCTCTACGAAAACGTCAGCTTCAGCATCCCGCCCGGCAGCATCGTCGGCGTGATCGGCCCGAACGGCGCCGGCAAAACCACGCTCTTCCGCATGATCGTCGGCGAGGAA
>Ga0070665_100003781_pt1 | contig 16017 bp, 13 predicted proteins | sample KBSS13metaG_FD_65862 | JGI IMG/M metagenome (GOLD analysis project Ga0070665, IMG submission 65862) | Switchgrass rhizosphere microbial communities from Kellogg Biological Station, Michigan, USA - KBS S1-3 metaG | ecosystem: Host-associated > Plants > Roots > Rhizosphere > Soil ... | reverse complement strand
TCCGGAGGCGGAAAGCGCGCTGGTCGCACTCGATCCCAACAACGGCGCCGTCGTGTCGCTGGTCGGCGGCTTCGACTATTTCGAAGGCCAGGGCAAGTTCAACCGCGCGACCATGGCCAAACGCCAGCCCGGGTCCGGCTTCAAGCCCTTCATGTACGCGGCGGCGCTCGCCGGGAATTTCACGCCGGCATCGGTGATCCTCGATGCGCCCATCATCATGGACGATCCGGCGCTCGAAGAAGTGTGGCGCCCGAAGAATTCCGAGGGCGGCTTCGGCGGTCCCACGCGCCTGCGCGACGCGCTGGTGAATTCGCGCAACCTGGTATCGATACGGCTGCTGCAGCAGATGGGTGTCCGGCCGGTGATCGACTACATCCGGAACTTCGGCTTCACCCCCGAGCGCGACCACGTGCCTAACAACCTGACGCTGGCGCTCGGCAGCATGCAGTCGACGCCACTCGACGTCGCCACGGGCTTCGCGGTATTCGCCAACGGCGGCTACAAGATCGAGCCCTTCTACATCGATCGCATCGAAGGCCCGGCCGGGCAGATCGTCTACACGGCGGAGCCGCGCACGGTGTGCACCGAGTGTGCGCAACCCGTCTTCGCAGTGTCCGACGCCGAATTTGCCAAACGACAGGACGTGAGCGCCACGCACGTGGCACCGACCCCCATCGCCGAGACTGCGCGACGCACGATCCCCGCCGACCGGGTCATCACGCCCCAGGTCTGTTTCCTGATGAACGACATCATGCGAGAGGTGATCACGCGCGGCACCGGTCGGCGCGCGTTGGCGCTCGGGCGTCGCGACCTGCGCGGCAAGACCGGCACCACCGACTTTTCGGTGGACACCTGGTTCAACGGCTTCAATGACAGCCTGGTCGCCAGCGTTTGGGTGGGCAAGAACGACAACACGCCGCTGGGTGCCGGCGAAGAAGGCGCACGCACCGCGGTGCCGATCTGGGTGGACTACATGCGAGAGGCCTTGCGCGGCGTGCCCGAGAAGACCGCGGTCATGCCCGAAGGCATCATCGAGATGAAGGTGAATGCGGCGACCGGTGGCAAGAAGGACGCGGATCTCGATCCGGTGTTCGAATACTTCCGCACGGACATGCTGCCGACAGACGAGGGCTACGTGGGTGACGCGGCCGCGGGGCAGCAGTCCATCGACTCGAATTCAACCGACACCCAGCAAGGCGGAACGGACCCGATTTTCTAATGAAGAAGCTGTCTCCACGCGTCGAGAATCTGCGCCGAGCCCTGGCCCAGGAAGCCGCGCGCATCATGTCCGAACAGGGCATCCGCGATTTCCTGACCGCGAAACGCAAGGCGGCCGAGAGATTCGGCGTCACGGATGGCTCGGTGTTGCCGAAGAACACCGAGATCGAAGACGCGCTCGCGGAATATCAACGCTTGTTCGGCGGCACCCGCCACGGCGAGACGCTCGCCGCCCAGCGGTCAGCGGCGCTCTCGGCCATGCAGATGCTCGCCGACTTCGATCCGCGGCTGGTGGGTTCGGTGCTCACCGGCACCGCCACCGAGCACAACGACATCCAGCTGCACTTGTTCGCGGAACGCGCCGAGGCGATCACCATCAAGCTGATGGATCTCGGCATCGAACACGAAGTGGTCGAGCGGCGGGTGCGTTACGGAAGCGACCGCGTGGTCGCGTATCCGGGCGTTCATTTCGAGTTCGACGACCATGTCGTGGACGCGACGGTGTTCCCGGTCGACGGCATCCGCCAGGCACCGGTGAGCCCGGTGGACGGCAAGCCGATGCGCCGCATCGACGCGGATGAACTCGAAGTCCTGCTGGACGTCGAGAGCTCACCCACGGCGCAGTGAGCGCGGCTAGCGCTTGTCTATCGACTGGTAATCGCGCTGCGTCGGGCCGGTGTACAGCTGGCGCGGACGGCCGATGCGCATGGCGGGATCCGAAATCATCTCCTGCCAGTGCGCCACCCACCCCACGGTGCGTGCGATCGCGAACATCACCGTGAACATCGAGCGCGGAATGCCCAGCGCCGAGTAGATGATGCCCGAGTAGAAATCGACGTTCGGATAGAGTTTGCGGGCGACGAAGTATTCGTCCTTCAGCGCCGCTTCCTCGAGACGTTGCGCCAGCTCGAGCAAGGGGTTGTCGGTCTTGCCGAGCTTCTTGAGCACCTTGTGGCACATGTCGCGAATGATCTTCGCGCGCGGATCGAAATTCTTGTACACGCGGTGACCGAAGCCCATCAGGCGGAAGTGGCTGGACTTGTCCTTGGCCATCGCCAGGTACTTCGGGATCTGGTCGGCGGTGCCGATCTCTTCCAGCATTTCGAGCACGGCCTCGTTCGCGCCGCCGTGCGCCGGACCCCAGAGCGCCGAAACACCCGCCGAGATGGCCGCGTACGGATTCGCGCCGGTCGAGCCTGCCAGGCGCACGGTCGAGGTGCTGGCGTTCTGCTCGTGATCGGCGTGCAGGATGAACAACAGGTCCAGTGCTTCGGCGGCGACCGGGTCCACGTTGTACTTCTCGCAGGGCACCGCGAAGAACATGTGCAGCATGTTCGCGCAGTAGTTGAGATCGTTGCGCGGGTAGACGAATGGCTGGCCGAGCGAGTGCTTGTAAGCCGCGGCGGCGATCGTCGGCAGCTTGGCGACGATGCGGTGCGCGAAGATCTCGCGATGCCGCGGGTTATGGATGTCCATCGAGTCGTGGTAGAACGCAGACATCGAGGCCACCACCGCCGACACCATCGCCATCGGGTGCGCGTTGTGGTGGAAGCCGCCGAAGAAGCGCAGCAGCGACTCGTTGATCATCGTGTGGTTGCGGATGCTGTGCTCGAACTCGTCGAGTTGCGGCTTCGTCGGAAGCTCGCCATTCAGCAGTAGATAGCACACCTCGATGAACGAACTCTTGGCAGCCAGCTGCTCGATCGGGTAGCCGCGGTGCATGAGCACGCCGGCGTCGCCGTCGATGTAGGTGATCTTGCTCTCCACCGCCGCGGTGGCGCCGTAGCCCGGATCATAGGTGAAGGCGCCGAATTCCTTGGCGAGCGGCGCGATATCGACCACCGAGGGGCCGAGCGTGCCTGGCCGCACGGGTAGCAAGGTCTTCTTGCCGGTGGCAGCGTCGATGAGTTCCAGTTTCTTGTCCGACATGTCTGAGAATGGCCTCGCAAGCCACAAGGTATCGAGCGACGGTGAAGCCTCGCGAGGCTACTACGTTATTCGACGATCTTGAAGAGCGCGCCCGGCGCCGGCTTCTTGTTCGGATACATCGCGTTGAGGAGCTCGAGGGTTTCCTTCTTGTATCGATCCTCGGGCATGTCCGCGGCGTAGTCCGACAGGTTCGTCTTGTCGGTGGCCTTCACCACCTTGATGCGATAAGGCTCGGCGAGCGGAAACTCCGAGGGCCGGAGTCCGCGCAAGGTCTGCGCCACGGACATCACCAGGCCGTCGATCTCCGGCACACCGTTCAGCGCGGAACGACTGGCACCGGCGATGACGAACACGCTCTGCCCGCGGTAGACCGCGGCCCAGCGAACCGGCCCATTGTCGATCGGCGAACCATTGCGCGCGACGATGGCGTAACCCTCGTTGCCCTCGGAGCTCGTGAAAGGCTCACCCTTGAACACCGAGGCGCCCTGCATCCTGCTCAGCAGGAACTCACGTGGCGCCTGCTTCTCGGGCTTGCGGTCGACGAGGACCTTCATCATGGCGTCGCGCTTGGGCGTGAACGCGATCAGGCTGTCGCGCTGGTTGTCGATGGTCCAGCCGCGCGGGAATGCCACGGTGATTCCCATATCGGCGTGATAGAAGCGGTTGTCGCGCACGATGCCCTGCGCCTTGCTGGTGCCGTAGGCAATGCCGTTGATCGTCGTCAGGTACTCGTCGTGACGCACCAGCCATCCGCCGGGCGGCGCTTCCTTGATGTTCGCGGCTCCCTTGGCGGCCTGCACCGCGCGCTCGTCCGGGCTCGGGTGACTGGAGAACACACCGTGGTACAGGCGGGGCTCGCGTCCCTCGGCGGCGGCGCGTTGGCGCTCGAACTTCTCGCCGGCCTGGAACATGTTGAAGACCTTGCCGATCTGCTCCGGGTCGTAACCCGCCTTGGTCATGTATTTCATGCCGAGGCGATCGGCCTCCATCTCGTTATCTCGGCCATAGCCCTGCATCCAGGCTTGCGCGCCGATGTTCGCCAGCTGACCAATGGCATTCGACCCCGTGAGGATGGCCGCCGCCATGGCGCCGAGCGAGGCCGCGACGCCTTGCGTCTGGCGACGCGCCGGATGTCGCGCGGTGACGTGGCCGATCTCGTGACCCAGGACGCCGGCGAGCTCGGCCTCGGAGTTGATGTTGAGCAGCAGGCCGCGATTCACGTAGACGTTGCAGCAGCCGGTGGTGAACGCGTTGATGGCCTCGTCGTCGATCACGAAGAATTTGAATTCTTCGTTCGGCAGGTCGCTCACCTTGGCGACACGCTGGCCGACGACGTTCACGTATTCCTGGACGGCCTGATCGTCGTAAAGGCCCAGCGCCTTGACGATTTCCTGGTGGTGCTTCTGGACGGTCTTCTTCTCGCCGTCCATCGAACCCATGACCACGTTCTTGCCGCCGGTGGCCGGGTTCGACGCGCACCCCACGGTATAAACCGCCGCAGCCGCGACACACAGGGCAATCAAGGAGGAGCGCTTCATTTGAATCTGGTCTCCGCGAACGGGCCGAGCGCCTATTTAACTACGATATCGCCCTGCCACAACTAGTTCCGGGCGCTGGTCGCACCCACAGCAAAAAGGCGCCGACTCGAAAGAGGGGCGCCTTCATGAGTGGTGCCTGAGGCACCGGAAAGTTCTTCGCGTTGCTTAGCGGCCGGCGGCGGCAGCGTACTTCTTGCGGAATTTGTCGACTCGGCCAGCCGTGTCGACGATCTTCTGCTTGCCCGTATAGAACGGGTGGCAGTTCGCACACACTTCGACCTGCAGGTCGTGTCCCAAAGTCGACCGCGTCTTGAACGAGTTGCCGCAGGTGCAGCTCACGTTGATTTCTTTGTACTCAGGATGCGTATCGGCTTTCATGGGTTTCTCTCTACCGGGCGGATTTTGCCGGCCGGGGTTTAGAAAAAGGGCGCGCAGTCTAGCGGGCCATTTGTGGGTTCTCAAGCGCAAAAATCCAGGGGCCCTTATCCACAGAAAGTGTGGATAACTCTGTGAGTAGCAGCCCTTGCGCGACCCAAAAAAGCGGAAAAATCCGCAAATCCGTTAGCTTGGTCAAATAATGACCATGATATTAAATCCTTTCTGATCATAATCTTACGACATGTTTATAGTGCAACAGAGTTGAAACCTGCCGTAATCCCCTTGTTTGAGCGTCCGTCGCGGGGCGTCTGTGTATAAAAACGTCCAAACCCGGGCGGGGACATTCAGTCCAGCAAGGCGACCAGTATGTCGTTGAGAAATCGGAATCCTTGGGGCGTGGTGCGCCAGGTATCCGTCCCCCGGGCCACCAGCCCGCGTTCCTGGATCGGCGCCAGCGCCCGCTCCAGTACCGACACCGGCAGTCCGGTCCGCGACTCGAATTGCTGGTCCGAGAAGCCTTCGACCAGGCGGAATCCATTCATCGAGAACTCGAAGGGCAATTCCCGAACCGCGACCGGCTTTCGCGCCAACGCCTCGGGATCCGCGGCCAGGTAACGACGTGGCTCCCGTGTTTGCTGCGTACGCACGATGAGCTCACGCGTCGCATCGGTGATCTTGCCGTGGGCGCCGGCGCCGATGCCCAGGTAGTCGCCGAAGGTCCAGTAGTTCAGGTTATGCGCGCAGCGGGCCCCGGCACGCGCGTATCCCGACACCTCGTATTGCTCGAAGCCCGCGTCGACCAGCAGCCGAAGCGAGCGATCGAGCATTTCGTCGACGAGATCGTCGGCCGGCTGTTTCGGCGGCGCGGCCGCGAACACCGTGCCCGGTTCGATCGTCAGGTGGTATTGCGAAACGTGCGCCGGTGCCAGCGCCAACGCGGCACGCAGGTCGGTCTCGGCATCCGCCGGTGTCTGTTCGGGGAGCGCGTACATCAAGTCGAGATTGAAGTTCGCAAGGCCGGCGGCGTGCAATTCCTCGGCCGCGCGGCGGGTTTCGTCAGCCGAGTGAATGCGCCCCAGCCGCTCGAGTTGCCGGGCATCGAAGCTTTGCGCACCCAGCGACACGCGGGTCACCCCGGCCGCTCGGTACTCGGCGAAACGCCCACGCTCGATGGTCCCCGGATTCGCTTCCAGCGTGATCTCGATCCTGTCGACGAAGCCGAGCCGGGCGCGCGCATGTTCCAGCAGCCGTCCGATGGCCGCGGGCGAAAACAGGCTGGGCGTCCCACCGCCGAGGAAAATGCTGGTCAGCGCGCGTCCCGCGACACCCACCGCCTGCGCATCCAGGTCGCGCAACAAGGTGTCGATGTAGCGCTCCTCGGGGAGCTGCTCCTTGAGCGTGTACGAGTTGAAATCACAGTACGGGCACTTCTGCACGCACCACGGAAAGTGTGCGTACAGCGCGAGCGGCGGATTGATCACGCCTGGCCCCGTCGCCCGAATGCCGCCACGAAGGCGCGCAGCGCCTGGCCGCGATGGCTGTATTGGTGTTTCTCGTCCGAGGGCATCTCGGCCGCCGTGCGCGATTCGCCGCGCGGCAGGAACGACGGGTCGTAGCCGAAGCCACCGCTGCCGCGGCGGCCGTCGAGGATCTGGCCTTCCCAGGTGCCCTCGCCGATCAGGGGGTGCGGGTCGTCGAAGCGCTCGACGAACACCACGACACAGCGATATCGCGCACCACGGCGCGCGGCGGGAATGCCCTGCAACGCCGCCAGCAGCTTGGCGAGATTGTCCTCGTCGCTGGCACCCTCACCCGCGTATCGCGCCGAGTACACGCCCGGCGCTCCACCGAGAGCATCCACTTCGATGCCGGAATCGTCCGCGATCGCCGGCAGGCCCGTGAGGCGCGCGGCGTTGCGCGCCTTGATCAGCGCGTTGTCGAGAAAAGTGGTGCCGGTCTCGGGTGGCGGTTCGATGCCGAGCTCCGACTGGCGCACGAATTCGAAGCCCGTATTGGCCAGCAATTCCGCGAATTCGCGCAGCTTGCCGGCGTTGCCACTGGCCAGCACGACGCGTCCTGCCAGCGTGGGCTGTGCCTGCATGCTCGATTGCGGCGACCGCTAGGCGGTCGTGCGCACCTCTTGCTGGAGCTGGAACAGTCGCGCGATGCCGCTCGACGCCAGGTTCAGCAAGGCATCCAGCTCGTGGCGTCGGAACGCATGGCCTTCCGCGGTGCCCTGCACCTCGATGAATCCGCCGCCGTTGTTCATCACGACGTTCATGTCGGTCTCGGCGCCGGAATCCTCGGCATAGTCGAGGTCGATCACCGGAACTCCCGAACAGATGCCCACCGAGATCGCGGCGACCTGCCCGTGCAGCGGCGATGCGCTGATGAGCCGCTTCGCGAGCAACACATCGCAGGCATCGGCCAGCGCCACGTAACTGCCCGTGATGGCCGCCGTGCGCGTGCCACCATCGGCCTGCAGCACGTCGCAGTCGAGAGTGACGGTGCGTTCACCGAGAGCCGCCAGGTTGATCACCGCGCGCAACGAACGGCCGATCAGCCGCTGGATCTCCTGCGTGCGGCCGGATTGTTTTCCCTTGGCGGCTTCGCGCGGCGAACGCGTGTGCGTGGCGCGCGGCAACATGCCGTATTCCGCCGTCACCCAGCCCTGGTTCTTGCCGCGCAGGAATCCGGGAACGCCTTCTTCGACACTGGCCGTGCACAACACGTGCGTGTTGCCGAACTCCACCAGCACCGAGCCTTCGGCGTGTTTGGTGAATTGACGGGTGAAACGTACGGCGCGCAGCTCATCGGGCGCGCGGCCGCTGGGCCGGGCGGCCATCAGCCGTTCCCTATCCAGCGCACCACCGCCGCGGAAGTATTGTCCGCGCCCGCACCGACGACGTTGACCGAGCGCTCGGCCAGCCGTACCAGTTCATCGCGCAGCGGCGCGCGCGCCGGCGGGAATGCGGCGCCGATGTCGCCATCTTCGAGTCCGCCCCACAGCCCGTCGGAGCAGGCTAACAAGATGTCGTTGGCCTCGAGCGGCTCGCGCAGTCCGAGCGTCATCTCGGGAAGGAAGGGTTCGCCGCCCAGGCAGCATTCGACGAAGTTGCGCATGGGATGCGTGAGCGCCTGGTCGGGCGTGATCACGCCTTCACGCAGCAGGAATTCCACGTGGCTGTGATCGCGCGTGCGCTTGTAGACCTTGCCCCGACGCAGAAGATAGACGCGGCTGTCGCCGATGTGCGCCCAGTAGGCGCTGCCGTTCTGCACCAGGCAGATTGCGCAGGTGGCGCGCGGCCGCATCTCCAGCGGCAGGTTCGCGCCGAGCTTGGCCACCTCTTCGTGGGCCCGGCCGAGCGACAGGTGCAGGAAGCCGAGCGGGTCGAGGATGGGTTGCGGTGTGTGCCAGAACGCCTCACCCAGCACCTTGATCGCCGTCTCCGCCGCCTTGGCACCATCGGAGTGGCCGCCCATGCCGTCGATGACGACGAGCAGGGCCGAATGTTCGCTGACCGCCACGGACACGCGATCCTGGTTGTCCGTGCGATTGCCCAGCAGGCTGACTTCGGCGTATTCGATGCGCAAGGCGGGGTGGGAGGCTCTGATAAACTGCCGCGCACTTTACCGCACCCCGCGACCAGCAGAAGAACTTCAGAGCGCCACATGATCGCAAGCATGACGGGATTCGCACGGCGCGAGCTGGCCGGGAGCTGGGGAACCCTGACCTGCGAGCTCCGCAGCGTGAATCACCGCTACCTGGAGCCGGGGTTTCGCCTGCCCGAAGAGCTGCGGCCGCTGGAGTCCGACCTGCGGCAGCTGCTTTCTCGCAACTTCAAGCGCGGCAAGATCGATTGCACGGTGCACTTGCGCAGCACCCAGGGCCCGGAGCGCGAGCTTCGCGTCGACGCCGCGGCGCTGGCGCGCGTGGCAGCGGCCATCGGCCAGGTCTCCCGCGAGATTCCCGGCGCCACGGTCGATGCCGTCGAAGTGTTGCGCTGGCCCGGTGTGGTCGAGACCACGGCGCCAGATTCGGAGGCCTTGTTAGGCGCGGCCCGCACGCTGTTCCAGCAGACGCTCGACGAGCTCGGTGCCATGCGCCTGCGCGAAGGCGCGCGCCTCGGGGACCTCATCGAGCAGCGTTGCGCGGGCCTGGCAGTGCTCGTGGTCCAGGTGCGCGCCCGGTTGCCGGAGATCCAGGTGCGCTCACGCGCCCGCCTGAACGAGCGCGTGGCCGAGTTGCTTGCGGCGGTGGATCGCGAGCGCATCGAACAGGAACTGGTCATGCAGCTGCAGCGGCTCGACGTGGCCGAAGAGCTCGACCGGCTCACCGGCCACATCGAAGAAACCCGTCGCATCATGGCCAGCGGCGAAGCGGCCGGGCGGCGGCTCGATTTCCTCATGCAGGAGCTGAACCGCGAGGCCAACACGCTGGCCTCCAAGTCCCAGGACCTTGACACCACGCGCCTCACGGTCGACATGAAGGTGCTGATCGAACAGATGCGCGAGCAGGTGCAGAACGTCGAATGAGGGCGCGGGCCGGCGCGTTCCTGTGGCTTGTGGCGCTGCCCGCGCTCGCGGCAACGACCACGAAACCTCCGCTGATCGATGACTACCGCGAGATCCACGATCACTTTCTGGGACCCGAACCGGTAGTCCTGACGCCGTGGAGTGACATCACCGAGGACAAGGACAAGGCCGGCTGGAGCTTTGAGCTGACCATCGACGAGACCGGCAAAGTGCTGTCGGCGTACCTGAGGTCGGGATCGCGCGAGCTGCGTGACGAAGCGACCCGCGCAGCGCTGGCCGTGAACTTCAAACCCTTCCTGCGCGAGGGTCGCGCGGTCGCGGTACGCCTGAAGCAACACGTCTATTCCAGGGAACACGACTACGCCGGCCCCGCGGACCGCGAATTTCCCGCAGATCCGGATCTTTCCACCGTCGTCATCGCGCTCCAGCGCACGGGGTGTTACGGCACCTGCGCCGATTACCGGGTGGAACTGCGCGGCGACGGCGAAGTCCGCTACCTGGGCAAGGAGTTCGTGCTGGTGCGCGGTGAACACCGCTGGCACGTCGATCCGTCGGCGATCACGCCCCTGCTCGATCTCCTGCGGCGCGCAAATTACTTCGCGCTGAAGGGTTTCTATGTATATGGCGTCACGGATTTTCCCACCTATGTCACGCGGGTGAGCGTGGGTGACCGCCACAAGTTCGTGCTGGACTACGCCGCCTACCTGCAGGACGCGCGCGGCTCCCCGGATGATCCGCAGATGCCGCCCGTGGTCACGGAGATCGAAGAGGCCATCGACCGGATTTCCGGCGTGGCGAGCTATGTGAACGGAGATGAAGCAACGATGGCCCGGCTGCGCGCCGAGCACTGGAATTTCCAGTCGAAAGATGCCGGCCACGGCCTGCGGAACCTGCTGTCGGACTGCAAGACGGCGATGGCGCGGGAGTTCGTCGACGCCGGCGCACCGGTGAACGTCGTCGGCGAGAACCTGGACGAGGCCCCTCCGGCCGCGCACGCGGCGCGCTGCGGCGATGTCGAGCTGGCGCGCCGGCTGGTCGCGAAGGGCGCGGTGAAGCGCCGGTCCGATGCGAGGGCCTTTCTCTGGTCGAGCGTTGCCAGCGGCAATCCAGGCATGGTTGCGCTCGCGCTGAAACACTCCCGCGACGTGAACATGACCGACGAGAACGGCAGCCCGTTGCTGTCCACGGCCGCGAGCAGCTACCCCGAAGGTGAAGGCGATGAGAGCGAGGAAGCAGGGAACGCGCCACCACCGGCTACCGCGAACTTCGACTCCGCGAAGGTCATCGAGTTGTTGATCGCCGCCGGCGCCAAGCCGAATGCGCGCTTCGATGATGGCAAGACTCCCATCTTCGATGCCACCACCGAAGCCACGGTGGCCGCGTTGCTCAAGGGCGGCGCGGATCCCAATGCGCGCGACGACTACGGAAATACTGCGTTGTTCGATCATTACTTCGCGGAACCGAAGCGGGCATTGGTGGCGGCGGGCGCTGACGTCAATGTGCGCAACGAGATGGGTCGAACGGCGCTCTTCTTTCAGGACGGCGCGGACTCGATCAAGGTGCTGCTGGACGGCGGTGCCGACATCGATGTGGCGGATGCGAAGGGATACACCGCAATCGAGCGCATGAATTCCCTGAGTGGCACCTCGGCCTTGCTGGCGGCGGGGGCAAAGTTGCCCACGGACCCGGCAAGACTCGAAGCCATGATCGCCAAGGCCCACAAGGAAAAGTGGACCGAACTCCTGCCTCAGCTCGAAGCGGCCAAGAAGGCGGCCGAGTAACTCAGAATTCCTTCTGCGCGCCACGCTCGCGCAGTTGGTCGACCTGCTTGAACTTGGCCCAGCTGTTCGACAGCGAAAACAGCAGCGGCTTGCCGATCACCTTGCCCAGGCTGCTCGGCAACCAGAAGTTGCGTTCGTTCGAGAAGTAGTTGAAGTACTTGTCGTACTCAGCATCGGCCTCGCCGAGTATGTTGCGCGCCGCGAACGTCCCCGTGAACGCGGCCCACGGTATGCCCACGCAACCGAAGATGAACCGCAGGTGCGGTTGATCCTTGGGCCGCACGATGGTCGGCAACAGGTCGCGCGTCGTGTCGATCTGCCCCGGCCAGAACTGCATGAATGACACCTGACGAAGCTCGGGAAAGTGGCTGTAGAAGTCGCGGATCACGCGCTTGATGATTCCCGGATTGTTGTACGCGTCGCTGAGGAAAGTAGTCAGGGCCGAACCACCACCCAGCAACAGCCGGTTGTCCTTGGTCAGCCGGAAATACGTGTAGACCAGCTTCGAGTCCCAGCACTGCATCTGTTCGCCCGAGGGAAACAGCACCTTCAGCTCGTGATCGGTCAACGGCTCGGTGACGCTGAGGAAAGTCTGGGCGTGGAAGCATTCCGCCGACAGCGGGCTGATGTGCGGCTCCAGCTTGTCCACGGCGATGATGATCTGGTCCGCGGTGATGCTGCCGGCATGCGTGTACACGGTGTGCCCTTCGAGCCGCTCCATTTCCGTGGCCTCGAACACCTGCATGCCATCGTCGACCAGCACGTCCTTGAAGCCCTGCAGGCACTGCAGTGGATTGATGCCGTAGGTACCGCCGTAGCGTATGCCGGCGGTGTAATCCACCGCGCCCAGGATTCCCTTCAGCTGTTGCTCGTCGTAGAGCTTCTGATCGGTGAAGCCCACGTCCTGGCGGCACTCGAGCTCGGCCTTCGCGGCTTCGTAACCACCCTTGCCGAGGCCGAGGAACAACGAGTCCTGCTTCAGCAGGCCGCACTGGATGTCGTATTTCTCGATGTTTCGCACCAGCCCTTCGATGGCGCTGCAGGGCGCGTCCCAGATCTCGCGCGCGGCCTGGTTGCCGTAGCGCCGGCAAAGCTGGTGCAGCTCGAGCTCGCTGTCGGGGGTTAGGAAGCCGGCGCTGCGGCCCGAGGAACTGCCCCCGACGATGTTCTTGTCGATGAGCACGACCTTGAGACCCTTGCGCAGGAACTGCGCGGCGGCACAGACGCCGGCGAACCCGCCGCCGACGATGACCACATCGCACTTGATGTCACGGGTGAGCGGGGGGCAGTGCTTGTGCTGGCTCACCAGCAGGGTGGTGAACCACCAGTTTTGATTGACCAGGCGCATCCCAGACTTGTAGCCGTGCGACCGGGTTCGCCGTAATAGCCCTTTGGGGCATGGGGCCCGCCGGCTAGACTGCGCGCCCATGTCACGTGGCTCCCTGTTTGTCATCGCGGCGCCTTCCGGCGCCGGCAAAACCAGCCTGGTCAAGGAAGTGCTGGATCGCGACCGGTCGCTCAAGGTCTCGGTATCGCACACCACCCGCAAGCCGCGGACGAACGAGGTGTCGGGCGAGCACTATCACTTCGTCGGCGTGGACGAGTTCAAACGCCTGCGTGCGGCCGGGGAATTCCTGGAAAGCGCCGAGGTTTTCGACAACTTCTACGGCACGGGACGGGCGCAGGTCGAGGCGCTGCGCAACGCAGGCCACAATGTGATCCTCGAAATCGACTGGCAGGGCGCGCAGCAGGTGCGCGCCGCCCAGCCCGACGCGCACACGGTGTTCATCCTGCCGCCCTCGCGCAGCGAGCTCGAGGCGCGGCTGCGCAACCGCAAGACCGACAGCGAGGAAGTGATCGCGCGACGCCTGCGCGACTCCATCGCCGATATGTCGCACTACGCTGAATTCGACAGTGTCATCGTGAACCAGGACTTCGAGGACGCCGTCAGCCAGCTGCTCCAGGTCCTGCACGGGTCCCGGGATTTCGGGTCGAGGCGCGAGTCATTGAAGCCCCTGGTGGCGGCACTCCTGGCCTGAGCGCCAAAACCGGCCCGCCGGCCGCCGGGATCCGCCCAAAGCACTGCAAATCCCGGCAAAACCAAGCGATTTTCCAGTAGACTTCCCCACCCCAGCTTGGCTTGTGCAGAGAGATTCATGGCCCGTATTACCGTCGAAGACTGCCTCCCGAACGTCGAGAACATTTTCCAGCTCGTGTTGCTGGCCGCCGCGCGCGCCCGCCGACTGGCCAATGGCGCGGAACCCACGGTTCCGTGGGAGAACGACAAGCCCACCGTGGTCGCGCTGCGCGAGATCGCCGAAGGCAACATCACTCCCGAGATGCTGCGTGAGCCCGAGCCGCCGCCGCCGGAAGCCACGCTGCCGGATGCCGATAACCAGTCCCTGTTCCGTGCGCCGCAATTCGGCCTGCAAGGCGATCGTGACGTACAGGAATAACGCCACCGCTTAACCCACCTACAGGAGCGCTCGCGCGCCATGGACTACGCGTCGACGCTCCTTCAGCTACTGCCCAGTGCCCGGCGACTGCCGGGCCTGCGCGAGCTGATCAACAGCGTCGAGACCTACCTTCCCGCCGACCAGGTCGAGCGCGTGCGCGCGGCCGCGGAATTCGGCGCGGAGGCGCACGAGGGACAGAAGCGCCTCTCCGGTGAGCCGTACATCGCGCATCCGCTGGCCGCCGCGCAGATCCTCGCGGACTTGCACCTCGATCCCGACACGATCATTGCCGCCATCCTGCATGACGTCATCGAGGACACGCCGATCTCCAAGGAGGAGCTGGCCGGCAAATTCGGCGCGCCGGTGGCCGAGATCGTCGACGGCGTAACCAAGCTCGACCAGATCCAGTTCAAGTCACGCGCCGAGGCGCAGGCCGAATCGTTCCGCAAGATGGTGCTGGCGATGACGCGCGACCTGCGCGTTATCCTGGTGAAACTCGCCGACCGCACCCACAACATGCGCACGCTGGACGCCATGGCGCCGGCACGCCGCCGCGCCGTGGCGCGCGAGACGCTCGACATCTACGCGCCGATTTCCGGAAGGCTGGGTCTCTACAACCTCAAGCTCGAGCTCGAGGACCTGGGGTTCAAGGCGGCCTATCCCCATCGCTACCGCGTGCTGGAGCGCGCGCTCAAGAAAGCGCGCGGCAACCAGAAGCAGTTCCTCACCAAGATCGCCGATACCATGCGCGTTGCGCTGGCGAAAGCGGACGTGAAGGCCGACGTCTCCACCCGCGAGAAACATCTCTACAGCATCTACAGCAAGATGCTGCGCAAGGGCGCGCCGCTGTCCGAGATCGTCGACGTGTTCGGCCTGCGCGTCGTGGTCGACAAGGCCGACACCTGTTACCGCGCGCTGGGCGTGGTGCACGCGGCCTACAAGCCCATGCCGGGCCGCTTCAAGGATTACATCGCGATCCCGCGCGTCAACGGCTACCAGTCGCTGCACACCACGCTGTTCGGGCCGAACGGCATTCCCATCGAGGTGCAGATCCGCACCGAGGACATGCACCGCGTGGCCGAGGCCGGCATCGCCGCGCACTGGAAATACAAGGCCAGCGAAACCGAGGGCGACCAGGATGCACGCGCGCGCGAGTGGCTTGCCAACCTGGTCGACATGCAGGAGGGCGGCAGCTCCGAGGACTTCCTCGAGAGCGTCAAGGTCGACCTGTTCCCCGACAAGGTCTACGTGTTCACGCCCAAGGGCGAAATCCTGCGCCTGCCGCGCGGCGCCACGGTGGTGGACTTCGCCTACGCGGTGCACACCGACGTCGGCAACCGTTGCGTGGCCGCCAAGGTAGATAGGCGGCTGACGCCGCTGCGCACCCCGCTGCGCAATGGCCAGACGGTGGAAATCATCACCGCCAAGGGCGCGATGCCGAACCCTTCGTGGGTGAATTTCGTGGTGACCGCCAAGGCGCGTGCCGCCGTGCGTCATTACCTGAAGGGATTACGCCGGCAGGAAGCCATCGAGCTCGGCGCGCGCCTCATCAACCAGGCGCTGGGCGAGTTCAAGATGTCGCTGGACGAAGTACCGGCGGACACGCTGAATTCCGCCGTGGTCGAGCTCGGCATGCACGACGTCGACGAGCTCTATGAAAAGGTGGGCCTGGGCGAACGGCTCGCGCCACTGGTGGCGCGCCGCCTGCTGCCGACCAAGGCCAGCGAGGAATCCTTCTCCGGCGCGCCGGCACCTCTCGCCATCGCCGGCACCGAGGGCCTGCTCGTTTCCTATGCGCGCTGCTGCTTCCCGATCCCCGACGATGCGATCTTCGCGTTCCTGTCCGCGGGTCGCGGCGTGGTCGTGCACCGCGAGAACTGCGTGAACGTCGAGGATTACCGCAAGCATCCCGAGAACTGGCTGCCGGTTGCCTGGCAGGCCACCACGGACAAACTGTTCAGCTCGGAGATCCGCGTCGACGTCGCCAACAAGATGGGCGTGCTGGCCGCCGTGGCCGCGGCCATTTCCGCCGGCGACACCAACATCGAGCGTGTCGCGGTGGAAGAGAAGGACGCCGACAGTTCCTCGCTGGTGTTCGAGCTGCGGGTTCGCAATCGCGAACATCTCGCGCGCGTGGTGAAAGTCATCCGCCGCATGCCCGAAGTGCTCAAGGTGACGCGT
>Ga0070665_100003779_pt1 | contig 16019 bp, 19 predicted proteins | sample KBSS13metaG_FD_65862 | JGI IMG/M metagenome (GOLD analysis project Ga0070665, IMG submission 65862) | Switchgrass rhizosphere microbial communities from Kellogg Biological Station, Michigan, USA - KBS S1-3 metaG | ecosystem: Host-associated > Plants > Roots > Rhizosphere > Soil ... | reverse complement strand
GTCCATGATTGATTCCCCGGTTTTCTTCAGCGGCATCGGCGGCAGCGGGATGCTCCCCCTCGCCTCCATCGTCCGCGCCTCGGGCGGCAAGGTCGCGGGCTCCGACCGCTCGCTCGACGCCGGCCGAACGCCGCACAAGTTCGACTATCTCCGTTCGCTCGGAATCCAGCTGTTCCCGCAGGACGGCTCGGGACTCCAGGACGGGATGACACTCGTCACCTCCGCCGCGGTCGAAGCGACCGTGCCCGACGTCGTCCGCGCCCGTGAGCTTGGCCTCACGCACCTCACCCGCCCGCAATTCCTCGCCAAGCTCCTGAATTCGGCGCAGCGCAGCGTCGCGGTCGGCGGCACCAGCGGCAAGTCGACCGTCACCGGCATGATCGGCTGGATCCTCCACGCCTGCCACCGCCAGCCGACAGTGATGAATGGCGCGGTGATGAAGAATTTCGTGACGCCGTCCGCGCCCTTCGCCAGCGCTCTGGTCGGCGATCCCGAACTGTTCGTCAGCGAAGTCGATGAAAGCGACGGCTCGATCTCGCTTTATCAGCCCGAGGTGGCGGTGCTGACCAACATCAGCCTCGATCACAAGGAAATGGACGAGCTTCGCAGCCTGTTCGCGGCCTTCGTGCTGCGCGCGAAAAAGGCGGTGCTCAACCTCGACGATCCCGAGACGCGGGCGCTCGCCGATGTCGTGCCGGAAACCAACCTCATCGGCTACGGCTTCGACAGTCCCGGCGCCGCTTTCATGGGCAAAGATTTGAAGCTGGAAGCGGGCGGCGCGAGCTTCGCGCTCGAGGCCGACGGGCAGCGGTACGATGTCCAACTCCGGGTCCCTGGCCGCCATAACGCCGCGAATGCGCTGGCCGCGATCGCCGCGGCCAGTGCCGTGGGCGTTCGCACCGAGGATGCCGCTGCCGCCATCGGAAGGTTCGAAGGGTTGCGTCGCCGATTGGAGACAGTCGGAGAAGGTGCGGGCGTCACGGTCATCGACGACTTCGCCCACAACCCCGACAAGATCGACGCGACATTGGCGACATTGCGCGCCCAACCCGGTCGGCTGCTGATCCTGTTCCAGCCGCACGGCTACGGCCCCCTGACCAAGATGGGCGGCGAGCTAGCCGACAGTTTCGCCAAGGCCATGGCGCCCGGCGATCGGCTCTACCTCCCCGACCCCGCTTATTTCGGCGGCACGGTCGAGAAGGTCCGCGGGTCCGACTGGCTTGCCGAGCAGGTGCGCGAGCGCGGGGGCGAAGCCGAACATATCGCCGAGCGCTCGGCCATTGGCGACGCGTTGCTGGCGGAGGCGAAACCCGGCGATCGCATCGTGATCATGGGCGCCCGTGACGACACGCTTAGCGAGTTCGCTCGCGACCTCGTCGAACGCCTCGCTGCAACCGCCAAGGCCTGATGGCCACGCCGCGTCTGTTTCTCGATTGCGACGGAGTCCTGGCTGACTTCGGCAAGGGCGTTCAGGATTTGCTTGGCATGCCAGCGAAGCAATTCATCGACCGCCACGGCCGCGGCGCCTTCTGGCGCGGACTCGCCAAGGCGCCGAACTTCTACGGCTCGCTAGTCGAGATGCCGGATGCCCGAATCCTGTTCGACGCCGTGAAGCATTTGAAGCCCGCGATTCTGACGGGCTTGCCGACCGGCAACTGGGCCGCGCCGCAAAAGGTGACTTGGGCCGCGGAGCATTTTCCCGGCGTGCCGATCATCACCTGCATGGCGGCGGACAAGCATCTCCACATGCATCCCGGCGACGTGCTGGTCGACGACCGCGAGAAGCACCGCGCCGCCTACGAGCAGGCCGGCGTCGTGTTCGTGCATCATCGCAATGCCGGGGACAGTCTCAGGCAGTTGGTGAAATTCTTCCCGTCAGTGAAAGCGCCGGCAGGCGCTTGACGTTACGCAGCCTGCTGCTGGTCGACCTTCTCGACCCACTCCGGCCAGAACACCGGCTCGCGGCTCGACCAGCCCGGCGCAGTCGCAGCGCTCTCGCTGATCGACTGGAGCAGGACCCGGCGGCGGTCCGGATGAAGGTGCGGAAGCGCCGCAGCCGAGCAGAAAGCGCTCGGCAGCCACGGCCGCGAAGCCGCGCCGATCAGCCGCTCGTAGAGGAAGCGGAAGGCCGCGAAGTTCGGCAAGCGGTCCTGGCCAAGATCGAAGGCGGCGAGCGTGATCAGCATGCCGATGAACGGCTCGATCATGTCGAGGCCGCTGTCGTCCGGCACCTGCAAACGCAGGTGATCAAGCTGCTTGTAAAGGCGTGCCTGGGCGCGGATCGAGGCGGCTTCGCCTTCGTCGCGGGCCCAGCATTCGATCGGGTCACGACGGCCATAAGCCACATCGAGCGACCGGCGGATGTAGCGCTGCGTAGCTTTCGGGAAGCTCGCAAACTCCTTCATCTCCGAGATCAGCATCGCGCCGCTCGCCGGCTGGCTGGTCCGCGTAATCATGACTCCGACTCCTGTTCCACAGGGAGGATCATGCGGCCTGGCTACTTGCGATATAGTTAACCACAATCCCACCCCTCGTTCAGATTGAATCAGAGGGGAGTCAGCGCGTCTAGGCTAGAAATTGACGTCAGCCGTCAAAACTGTGGATTGTTGATTTCTTGCAACGCTGCTGCGTTTTTGTGACGCTGGCGTAACCTATTCCTCGGGGAAACCGGACGACGGGACGGGCTCGTCCTTCTGTCCCGGCTGGGTCGCCGCCGGTGGGTCGGAGGCGTCCATGGATTCATCGCTGCCGACGTCGACCTTGGCATCGAGGTCGTCGGGATTGCGCTTGAGCTTCTTCTCGAGCTCCTTCTCCGGCGCTCCGGAGAGCACTGGCGGCGGCGCTTCTTGCTTTTTGTCGTCGTTCAAACGAGCATCTCCAGAGATGACATTGCTTACCTGTAACGAGCAGGGTGGCAGCCCGTTCCGGCCTCTTCCGACGACCGGTTTCGACCGGCTGGCGCGATGCTTCGGCGAATGGGCAGCGGGTGGTTTGCAACGCCGCTCCTTTGAGACAACACCGTCGCAATGCTTATGATGACCGAAACTCAGGCGCGGACGCGGTTCAGCGACTGGCCGCTGGCGCTGAAGTCGATCCTCGGCTTCTGGCTATTTTACGCCTCGACGGTCGTTGCCCGGGCCTTCCTCGGCTCCGATCCGCTGACGACCCTGGTGAACAAGCTCAGCGTCATCGGGATCGGAATTGCCGTCACTGGCCTCATCTACCTTGCGATCGCTTCATTCGGATTTGGCCGGACGATCCGAAGAAAGGCCATTCTGGCAGCCGTAGCGTCTCTCCTGGGCGCTGTGGCGATGGGGGGCACCATCGTCCTCATCGATGACTATATGCGGGAGAGCAAAGAGGAGTTTCGCTTCCAGGCCCGCGAAGGCTTTACCGTCGTCGAAAAAGGCGAGCAGATCCGAATCGAGCGCACGGCTCAGGAACCGGTCACCCTAACCTTCCCGAAGATGTACGAGCTGGATCCGATGAAGCGCTTCCGGATGGCGCTCGATATCTCGGTTACGTGGCTCTTCTTCTTCCTTGCCTGGAGCGCCTTCTATCTCGCCAACCAGGTGCAGGCCGAGGTCCATGGTGCCGAGCGGCGAGCCGCCGAAGCCGAAGCCGCAGCCCAAGCCGCGCAGGTTCGAGCGCTTCGGTATCAGGTCAATCCGCACTTCCTGTTCAACACGCTGAACTCGCTCTCATCCCTGATCATCGCCGGCCGCGCCGACGAAGCTGAAGCGATGGTGTTGAAGCTCTCGACCTTCTTCCGCTCGAGCCTGACCCTCGACGCCACCGCGGACATCAGCCTTGCCGAAGAAATCGAACTTCAGCGGCTTTACCTGGACATCGAAAAGGTGCGCTTTCCGCGCCGCCTCAAAGCCGAGTTCGACATTCCGGACGAGTTGGAGAGCGCCCGCCTGCCCGCCCTGCTCCTTCAACCGATCGTCGAAAATGCGATCAAGCACGCCGTCTCCACCACTCGCGACAAGGTGATCTTGCAGATCATCGCTCGTGAGGCAGGCCCTGGCCGGTTTACCATCGAGGTCAGCAATACGGGCGGCCGCCCCGCCCCAGCCAAGAACGGGAATGGCATCGCAAGTACAGGCGTCGGCATCACCAACGTCTGCCAGCGCCTTTCGGCTCGCTTCGGCTCGATGGCGAAGTGCGCCTATGGCCCCCGCGGCGACGGGGGTTACAGCGTGCTGCTGACCCTGCCGCTGGATCGATCGGATGTCTGAAGCCCCGCTTCGGGTCCTGATCGCAGATGACGAGCCGCTCGCCGCCGAGCGCCTTCAGCTGCTGCTCGCGCGGTGCGAGGGCATTGATTTGGTCGGAACCGCGACCGACGGTGAGAGCACCGTCAGGATGGCGCAGGCGCTCACACCGGACCTCCTCTTGCTCGACATCGCCATGCCCGGCCTCGACGGTATCGGAGTAGCCAAAGCGCTCGCGGAAACCCGGCCATCCCCCGCCGTCATTTTCATCACTGCGTTCGACCAATTCGCGGTCGCTGCATTCGAGGTCGAGGCCGTCGATTATCTGATGAAGCCGGTCGAGCCGCAGCGGCTTCAGCGAGCCATCGATCGTGGACGCGACTATCTCGAACGCCGGGAAACCAAACCGACCGCCCGACCAGAGCCCTCGGCTCATCTGCAAGAATTCTGGGCTTCGGATCTTACAGGCTTGGTGCGCATCGCCTCTCGCGACATCGATCGCGTGTCTGCAGAGCGCGATTATATGCGGCTACATGTCGGCCGCAGGAGCTGGCTGATCCATCATTCGATGGCGGCACTCGAGGAAGGCCTGGACCCCGAATATTTCGTCCGGCTTCACCGCTCGGCGATCGTCCGGAAGGATTTCATCACCGGGTTCACGCGAAATCCGTCGGGACGCTGGATCGCTCGCCTGGCGGACAGCACCGAGCAACCCGTCGGCCGCCTTTATTCGGACCGCGTCCGGAGCATCGCCGGCCGCTAGAGAAGAGCCGCCGGCCCGAAGGGGATGGGCGCGGCGGCTCTCCGGTAAACTCATCGGCCAGTAACGACAATCGACGCCGCGCCGAGAACCTCGACTCTCGGATGCAGTGAGGCCGCCACCGCGGCTTCATAGGCTGGGCGGGCGCCTTCAATGGCATCGCTGCGGCAGAGATTGGTGGCGGCAGCAAGGTCCATTTGACGACTGTCCTCGATCTCACAAACGATGCGAGCGCCGCCAGCGATGCGCGCCTGCAAGCGGTGTTGCCCGACCTTCGAGGCAAGGTTCAGGTCGGCGTATGACACGCGCACACTATTCGTCTCGGCTGCCTGGCTGACCGTCGGGGTGAGCAGCGCAGAAGCAACGAGGATCGCCGCGAAAGCTAATGTCGGTTTCAACATCTCGCGTCTCCCTTTGGTGGCGACGCGGAGGTGCTGGGGAATATATCTGAGGGAATACCCCCGCGTCGCAAGGGCGCTAATGCTCCTCATGGCAGCAGGAAGTCGCGCAAGGCTCGACCGAGACATGGGCGGAGTCGGCGCGCCGACAAACGCCGTTCGTTACGAGCCCAACCGACGAACGGTGGTCAGCTGGCGTTCAGCTTTTGGGCGCGTATTCGGTGGACTTGTCGACGACGGTCGCGAGGGCGACGTCGAGCGTGACATTGCCCACGGTACGGAAAATGTCGGGGATCATCTCAACCGCAACCAACAGGCCAAGCGGCGCAATCGGCACGCCGAGTGCCAGCGCTATGGGAGCGATGGAGCTGATGAAGCTGACCTCGCCGGGCAAGCTGACCGCCCCGTAGCTCATCACCGCGCCAACGGCGGTCGCCGCGATCATCTGTGCCAGTGTCGGCTGAAGCCCAAGCCAGTGGGCTACATAGAAGGCCACCGCCGTGTTCATCGCGGGACCCGTTGCCCGGAACAGCGCCACCGCGATCGGCAGCGTGACGTCCGCGACCTGCTCGCGGACACCCATAGCTCTTGTTGCGGTCAGCATGGCTGGGAGTGATGCCAACGACGAGCGCGTCGAGATTGCCACAGCCTGGGGCGGGATAAGGCCGCGCGCTAGCGTCACCGGGGATACGCCGCCCGCGACAATCGCCAACGGATATCCGAGCAAGGTAACGACGATGCCGATCACCGAGATCAAAACGACGTAGTGCCCAAGACCGGCGAACGCCGAGCCGCCAGCCGCCGAACCGACCGAAAAGGCCAAAGCGAGCACGCCAAGCGGCGCGATCAAAAGCACCCAGGTGATGACGACCAGCAGCGCGTCGGCGATCGCTTCGAACAGTCCCACGATCGAACGCCGCCCTTCAGCACTGATCTTTCCAAGCGCGAGCGCAAATAGAACAGCGAAAACGACCAACGGAAGGATGTCGCCGTTGGTCGCTGCGGCGAACACATTGTCCGGCACCACGCCTTTGAAGAAGTCGGCGATGCCTGGAAGCGGAGCCGACGCCTTCTGCTGAACGCCGGCGAGCGCTGCCTGGAGACCCGCAGCCGTCGACTGAGCCAGCGGGAACAAGTGTGTCAAAAGCAATGTCCCGAGCGCTCCGAACACCGCCGACGCTGTGCATATGATGACGATCCAAAGCACCGAGCGTCCGGCGATCCGTCCACCCATCGCTGCTTCAGCGCTCTTGGCGATGCCGACCACCAGCAGCGCCACCACAAGCGGAATAACCGTCATCTTCAGCGCGTTGAGCCAAAGGGTGCCGACGAACCCGGCCACCGCCAACGCACTGCTCCGCGGCCCTTCCGCCATTCCGGCCGACAGCGCGCCGAGCGTCAGGCCGACCAGCAGAGCTCCCAGTGCGTAATAAGCTCGGAAGCTTCCGCCGCGGCGCGCCCTTTCCGTCAACGCGGCTTCCGGAACTTGAAGACGAAGCGGTCGGTCTTGCCGCGGATCGACGGATCGAACACGAGGACGTCGTGCGGATCGGCCGGATTGCGCAGCATGTCGCTGGTAGCGACCAATTGGAAACCAGCGCGCTTGAAGTCGGCCTTGACCACATTCGGATCGATCCGGTGATACTTCTCTACTGTCGCGCGCGTGTCGTCATTTGGGTTGGCGACATGGTCGATAACCCCGACGGTCGCGCCCGGCTTCATGGCCGCGTAGATCGTCTTCAGCCACTGATCAGGGTCCATACGAACGATCCCGCGCTTGGCATTTTCCCAATAGATGTCGTGGTAGTCCATGTTGATCAGCATGAAGTCGTACTTGCCCGCGGGAAGGTCAGGCGCCTCCATCGGGCTCATCCGGAGCCAGACATTGGGCTCCTTGGCCTGAACAGCCTGATAGGTGTCGTAAGTCTTCTGCGTATAGAATTGCTGCGGTTGCCACACCGTCACGTGACCCTTCGGTCCGATGGCGCGGCCGGTAATCTCCGCCCAGTAGAAATTGCCGCCGAACGGATCAGCGACGCGCATCCCGGGGCGCAGTCCGAGGAACTTCAGGACCTCCGCGGGCTTGCGGGACTCATCGAGCTTCACGTTGTCCGCCGAACGATCCGGCGACGCGACCGCCGCCGCAATTGCATTGGATTGAGGTACTGGCTTCGCCGAAATCGGCGTTGCGGCGAGGAGAAGGAGAGCGGCGAATTTGGCTACGCGCATGGCTATGACCCCCGGTTGAGCTGAACGCTCCTTACCACCGTCGCGCGCGGGTGCCAGCCAGTCTAACCGAACAGCGCCTTGCGCCGATCGAGGCTCTCGGCCGGCCAAATCTGCTTGCTGTCGTAATATTCTTCGACTGCCAGTGCTTCCTCGGGCAGCCGAACCCACGGCAGTTTCGATCGCGTATAGATATGGATATCCGGGGGAACCTCGCCGGGTTGGTCGAGCGTGCCGACCCGGACGAACCGAAGGACGTCGTTCGCGCCGCCATAATTGCTCCACAGCGCGACCCTGCAGTCGGGACAACGCCAGACCTGCTGGCCGCGCCCGCTTTCCGAGGGAATCATCACCGGCTCGGGCGAGCCCTTGAGCGTCTCTACTTGATCGCTCTCGACCAGCGCGTTGATGACGAACGCCGACCCGGTCTCGGTCTGGCAGCTGGTGCAGTGGCAGCAATGGACGAACATCGGCTCCCTGCTCAGCCGGTAGCGAACGCCCCCGCAGGCACACCCTCCGTCGCGGCTCATCCGCGTTCCGTCTTCGCCGCCGGCCGGTCGGCCGCCATGGCCATCAGCAGCTTCATTGCGTCGTGCGCCGACAGCGCCGCACCCTCCTGCCAGGTCGGCTGGTAGCTAAGATGCTCACCCGCAAAGACAATCGGGCCCTCGGGCTTCAGGAGCTCGGCGTACATTGGCCCACGGCCATTTCCACCGCCGCCCATCGCCGCCGGCTCGAAGTCCGGCCAAAGCGCGCCGACGCCTTCCGAATAAGGTGTCAGTCCCCAGGCGACGGTGACCGGTTTGCTCAACAGCTTTGAGCGGCCCGGATGCAACGCCTCGACCGACTGCCGGCAAATGTTGAACCGCTCTTCGTGGCTGAGGCCCGCAAAATGATCCGGGTTGTCCTGGTTGGTCCATCCGGCCGCATATGCCGCGACCAGCACACCCCTTGCCGACCCATAACGATCCGACGGGTAAATGACGTTCTCATTGAGCTTGTCGGTCCAGGCGAGGCCGCCGAAAATATTGTCATCGGTCTCCCAGAAGCGTGGCGCCTCGAACCCGACCTTGACGCTGTGGAGATAGGCGGAAGCGCCTGAGATCGCGGCTTTCTTTGCGGGCGAGAAATCGCTCGGAATACGGGCGAGCACCGGCAGCGGGATGGTGCAGATGCAATAATCCGCCTCGGTGATCTGATTTCCCGGACCGTGCTCGATGCGGACACGATTGCCGGCTCGTCGAATGCCGCTGATGATCGTCTTCAGCCGAACGGCCGGCTTCACCTGGTTGTAGATGGCGTGGGCGATGTGATCCATGCCGCCGACGGGCTGGAGCATCGTCGATTGCATGTCCCAGATGTGCTCGAACGTGTAGGGCAACCCGATTGCCTGTGACGGCAGCAACTCGTGCCAGCTCTGCGGGGGCAGGCTCACTGGCGCCTGGTTGTAACCGCCGCCCTCGACTGAATAGCCTGACGATCCGGAGGGCGTGTACTGACCCTTCGGATCCAGCTGGCCGTAGAAACCGAGAAACTCCCGGATGTGCTGAAGCTCTTCCTTGGGCACGTCCTGATCGAGCGCGTGCCGGTCAATCGCCTTTGCGAGCAGCTCGGACAGGCTCCCACGAATGTCGTTGACCATGCGGCGTTCGGGCTGCACCCGGCCGCCGAAATCCCAGCCGGCGTTGCGATTGACGTTCACGAACGTCTCAAGCTGGACGCCGAACCGGCGCGCATAGCCAAGGATCGCCCGGTGGCTGGAAGGGATGCGGGCCGGGCCACAGTTGAAGTAGAGGCCAGGCGAGAATGTGGCGACTTGGTCCGGCCGCCCTGTCTGCTCGACGCGATCGCCATTGCGTAGCGTCCACGCGCGACCGCCAATTCGGTCCCGCGCCTCCAGCACGGTGACCCGGTATCCGGCCTTCTGAAGCTCGTAAGCCGACACCAGTCCCGCGATGCCGGCGCCAAGGATGACGACCGACCGGCCCTTCCCGCTTCCCGCCGGTACCTGAAAATTCTCCGCTCCTGCCGGTGTTGGGATGGCGAGCCCAAGTGCCTCCATCGCGAGGTACATCGCGCCGGCACCGCCGACGGCTCCAACATGCTCGAGCAAAGCCCGACGCGTGAGTGCCATAATCCCCCCTGTTCTGGCCGGCGACTCGGTCACCGGGAGCGGCAGACTGACAGCAATTCGCGCCCTGCGCCTCGAAAATTCGACAGGCGCGCCGCATCGGCGGGCGGCCTCAAGCGTTGTTCGCGCAGCAATTAGATAGGAGTGCGTACAATGACCGACCGCAAGGATGATATCTCGACCCTCAACACCCTCATCGCAACGCTGATCGATAGCGTCACCGGCTATCGCGACGCGGCCTCGAACAGTGACGCGGGCCGCTTCGCAGAGATGTTCCGCCAGCGCGCGAATGAGCGCGAGCAATGTGTCGAAGACCTCCGCGCCGAAGTGCGCCGGCTCGGCGGCAATCCCGAGGACGACGGCTCGTTCATGGGCAAGACCCATCAGCGCTTCCTCGACCTCAAGGCGGCGGTCACCGGTCGCGACGATAAGGCCATCATCAACGAGGTCGAACGTGGCGAGGACTATCTCAAGGAGAAGTTCGAGGCCGCTCTGAGCGATGGCGACCTCAGCGGCGAATCCCGCTCGGCGGTCGAAAGCGCGTTCCAGTCGGTGAAGGAAGGCCATGACCAGATGAGCCAGCTCAAGCACGGAATGGAAGCTTAGCTTATCGATTCACACCACCTCGATTTCCGGGTGGGGCTGCGGGACGGTTCTCAGGCCAGCGGGACCGTCCCGCTTGTGGATAAGCTGTGGATTAGTAGCCCATTAAAGCGAGTACTTCGCGTCTACTCCGCTCGTCCTCGCGGAAGGTGCCCATCATCCGACTGGTGGTCATCACAACCCCCGGTGTATTGACCCCGCGAGCGGTCATGCAGGCATGGCTAGCCTCGATCACGACCGCGACCCCCTTGGGCTGGAGATGCTCCCAGATCGTATCCGCGACCTGTGCGGTAAGTCGCTCCTGCACCTGTAATCGCCGAGCAAAGCCGTGGAGCACGCGAGCTAGCTTCGATATCCCAACCACCTTGTCGCGTGGCAGGTAGGCAATCGACGCCTTGCCGATGATCGGCGCCATGTGATGCTCGCAGTGCGACTGGAAGGGGATGTCCTTCAGCAGCACGATCTCGTCATAACCGCCGACTTCCTCGAACGTGCGGCTGAGATGAACCGCCGGATCCTCGCCGTAGCCGCGTGCGTATTCACGCCACGCCTTCGCCACCCGCTTCGGCGTATCGAGCAATCCCTCACGCTCGGGATCATCCCCGGCCCAACGGATGAGGGTTTTGATCGCATCGCTCACATCGCCGGGGATTTCGATCGAAGCCTCTTCCTCGACCAGGTCGCCGTCTTCGGGATCGCCGTGATCACTCATTTCGCAAGCTCCCGAGCCATGTCTTCCGCCACCTGCGCCGCCTGCTCCCGAATGTCCGGCACCGCGATTATCTCCCAATAGCGCCCCTTACTCAGTGGCCCCAACGCCCAGAGGCGTTTTCCAGCCCGCGAATTTTCATCGACGGTCAGTCCGATATCGAGCCGATCTGGTTCCACCTCGCCCGCGTCGAGCAGGCCGCGGAGCAGACCGTTTTTGGTCTTCCGCATCGTGTGAAGCGGGCCGGTACAATTCAGGACATAGGTGAAGCGCTCGGTCGAGCTCTGAGCCGAGCCGCGGTGGCGATACTCAACGTCGATGCCGCCGCTGGCGGCGTTGGCCGACAGAATCCGCCCGGCGACGATCTGCAACTGACCCGACGCGACCATCCGATGGACGGTGTCTGCGACCTGCGGCGCGATCCGGTGCCGGTGAACGTCCCACCACGGCCGCGCATGACGCATGAAGCGTTTTTGCTCGTCGATATCGAGGCTCTGCCACAGCGCGTGACTATGCGGCCGAAGGCTATCGACCGCCGCACGCCAGCCGACTTCCGCCGAGCGCTTGCGGAGCCACCGCCACTGCCGGCCAACGTGGCCTTGGGGAACTTCGTCGAGCAGCACCGGGGCCGGGTTGAAATCGGCATGCCCACGCGGGATTTGTCCGCGCCTCGAAAGAGCAACGATACGACCTTGGTAGCCGGCGGCGTCAAGCGAAAGCACAAGGTCGACCATCGTCAGGCCAGTGCCGATGATGAGCGCTGAGCCGCCAGTTTCGATCAGATCGCGAATGGCGCTTCGGGCGTCGTCGGCCCAGGGATTGTTGACGAACCTCTCGCTACCTTCAGCGAAAACGCGGAGTGGCTCGGGGTCCTGGTTGCCGATGGCCAGCGCCAGCGCGTCCGCCGTCACGCTCTCCCCATTGTCGAGCTCGACGCGCCAGGCATCACCTTCGCGACGAGCGGATACCGCCGTCGATTGCTCCACGCGTGTCCGGCCTGCTTCCACGGCCTCGCTCAAGATTTCGCGAAGATAGCGCCCGAATAGCCTGCGCTCGGCGAAGCCGCGGCGGTCGCCGCCTTCCGCCTCGAACCGCCGGACGAAATGGTCATTATCACCGGCAATCGCGCTCATGCCTTCGGCGCGCACGTTAAGCAGATGCACCGCCTCAGTGGTCGAATAAGCGACGCCAACACCGGCTCGTCCGCTGCCGTCGATCAGGATCGACTCAACACCACGCCGCGCCAGCTGGGCAGCGAGTATCGTCCCCGACGCTCCGCCACCGACAATCGCGACCGGTACCTTCCGGTCAGATTTCGTAGTCAGGCCAGGCCTCCGGATTTGCGGCGCCAGCTTTGCGCTTGGCCATATGGTCGTACATGTTCGTGATGGTCTTGCCGGCCGTCTGAGTGAAGACGCCCGGCACAACCGCGTGGACTATGCATGCCAGCCCTGCGCCGACCAGCCTGCCGCCAATCGCCACCGCGCCGATGCCATGCCCAGCCCAGCTCATCCCGAGCGAGCGCGGATGTTCCAGGAACAGGCGGTCGGCCATCCCCGCGCGTTGCTCGGCCTCTTGCTGCGTCGCCATCCCTCTCGCCCTCAAAAGTCTGGTGACCCCGACAGGATTCGAACCTGTGGCCCTCAGATTAGGAATCTGATGCTCTATCCTGCTGAGCTACGGGGTCCCTGGGCGGGGAATACGGATTAGGCGCGCGGCAATCAATTGACCTGGGTCGGCGGAACCACAGGCAAAGGCAGCGGCGCGACAGGGACACCCTCTTCGACCAGCGACTTCGCCTCGGCGAGGGTCGCCTGCCCATGCACCTGCCCGGGCTCGATCTCGCCGCTGTGCATGGCGCGCGCCGTCTCGGCGAACTGCTCGCCGACCCACTTGGAGTCCTTGAGCGCCTCGGCCTGCATCGCAGCTAGTCGAGCTAGGGGGTTCGGGGACTTTGCTGGAACTCGTGGCGCCATCGGCGCCTTCTCAATCTTCGTAGATGCACAGAATGGGCACTGGACGAGTCCAGCCGCCAGCTGCTCCTCGTAATCGGCGCTCGAGCGAAACCAGGCTTCAAAGATCTCGCTGCCGTCGAGGCACTGAAGGTCAAAGACGATCATCGGCTTACGACTTCGGGAATAGGCCGCCGATGGTTAAGCGCGGGTATGCGCGAGCGCACTTCGGATATCTTGGACAGCTCGATGTCAGCGAAGCCGATGCCGGTCTCCTCGCCCATGTCGAGCAGAACGTCGCCCCAAGGGTCGATGACGAGCGAATGGCCGAAGGTGGTGCGGCCGTCCTCATGGCGCCCCACCTGCGCCGCGGCCACGACGTAGAGGCCAGCCTCGATTGCGCGCGCGCGCAGGAGAGTGTGCCAATGCGCCTTGCCCGTCGGGACTGTGAAAGCCGCGGGAACAGCGATTACATCTGCGTCGGCCTCAGCGATCCGCGCGAATAGCATCGGGAAACGCAGATCGTAGCAGATGGTCAGACCGAGTTTCCCGACCGGCGTGCCATTGACCACCACCGGGTGCTCGCCGGCGCGGTAGGTGTTGGACTCGCGCCAACTCTCGCCAGTCGGCAGATCGACGTCGAACAAATGCATCTTGTCATAGCGCGCCTGGATCTTGCCCAGCCGATCCATCACGAAGCCGCGGTTCGCGACCTTTCCATCCTCCGCAAGGATGCCGAGCGAGCCCAGATGCACCCAAATCTCATGCTCGCGAGCTGCCACGCTGCACGCCGCGAGCACGACATCTTCTCCCTCGGTGCGCAAATTGCCGGCCGCCCGCTCCGTATTCCGGTCGAGCAGACCCGACATTTCCGGCGTGAACAGCATCGCCGCCCCGCCACCCGCGGCCTCGGCGATCGCATCCGCCAGCGCCTTCGCGCTCCCTGCCGGATCGATGCCAGTGTTCGACTGGAAAAGCGCAATCTTCGTCATGCCGCAATCAACTCGTCGAGTTTACCGCCACGCTCAAGCGCCATGAGGTCATCGCAACCGCCGATATGTCGGCCGGCGATAAAAATCTGCGGGACCGTCGTCCGTCCGTTGGCGCGCTGGATCATCTGCTCACGGGCCTCTCCGCCGTAATCTACCGCGATCTCGGCATATTCAACGCCCTTCTCGTCAAGCAGGTGCTTGGCACGCCAACAATAAGGACAAAAACCCTTGGTGTAGATCTCAACGACAACCGCCACGACGTCTCCTTCCAGGCGGATACTTAGGCACAAGCGTCAACGCATCAACAGCGAAGGTTTCACCACGCGCGCCCAGCTCACCAGTTCGACGCGAGCGGCGCCGGCTTTCTTCAAGGCGCGGGCGCAGGCCTCGGCCGTGCTGCCCGTCGTGAGGACATCGTCGATCAGGATGATCGTCCGCCCGGCAACGGTCTCTTTATCGCGAACCCTGAATGCGCCGGCGACGGCTTTGCGGCGCTGGAGAGCGCTCATTCCCTTGAGAGCCGGCGTCCGTCGAGTTCGCTGGAGTGCGAGCGCACTGAATGGAATCCCCAGACGCCGCGACAGCTCGCTCGCGACCAAAGCAGACTGGTTGAAGCCTCGCCGCCACAGTCGGCTGCGGTGAAGCGGAACCGGCACGATTATCCGCTCAGCCCCATCGTTCAGAACCAATGGCTGCATATAGCGTGCCATCGTTTTCGCGATCGCTACCTTCCGTCCGTACTTCAATCGAATGGCCAGCCCGCGCGACAGCTCGCCGTAAGCCACAGCCGCCCGCGTCCGCGCGATCCGTGGTGGCTTGGCGAGGCAAACGCCGCAGGTGTCGGCGTCGGTTGCAGCCAGCGGAATTCCGCAGGTCTGGCAGCCCCCATCGCCTAGGAATTCGACTTGTTTCCAGCAGTCGGGGCAGAAGCTGTGGACGTCGGTGATGATGACGCCGCAGCCGGCGCAGCGCGGCGGCAGCGCGAAATCGAGCACCCAACGCACACCCGTCCGGACTACACCCGCGAACATCTCCGCCTTGTCGCTGGAGATGGTCCATCGCACAAGCATCCCGTGCCCGAGCTGTTCGACATGGATCTTCGTGAGATGCGGCGCGACCGCGCCTTCCGCATGGGCACGGAGCTGTTCCTCTACGAGCGAGCGTTCGAAGATTGCCTCGACCGGCTAAGCCTGGTCCAGCGACCATTCCTGTCGGCACTTCTGATCGGCTGCCCCGACCCGAACTGGCCCGATCGCCTGCGAGAATATGTTCAACGGGTAGACATTTTCGATCCTGGCCGAGCTTTCGCAACAGCCGTTCGCGGAGCATCAATCGTCGAAGACCGCTTTGATCCCGTACCCCAGCATTACGATTTATGCGTTGCGATCGGCACGCTCGATACGGTCAACGACTTACCCAGAGCGCTGCAGGCAATTCGTGCCGCGCTCGCACCTGACGGCTTCTTCCTGGGCGCGTTCTCGGGGGGAGACACACTCCCCCAATTGCGCGCCGCGATGCGTGCAGCCGACGACGTAGAGGGCGTCGCTGTTCCGCACGTCCACCCACGGATCGAGCCCGCAATGTTGACCACGCTCCTCTCGGCTGCCGGCTTTTCTAACCCGGTGGTCGACGTCGACCGAGCGCAGGTGAGTTACCCAAGTCTCGGGCGATTGGTGGGCGACCTCCGGACAATGGGCGCCACGAACATGCTCACCAACCGCTCACGCCGGCCCCTTTCGAGAGCCGCCCTGGCCGGAGCGTCCGAAGCCTTTTCCAGTGCCGGCCAAAACGGCCGGACCACCGAGACCTTCGAAATCCTACACTTCGCCGCCTGGACCCCGCATCAGGGATGAGCGCGCGTTAACTTTGTCCGAAGAAAGAGTTGTTAACCTCCCTCGAAGTAAACCCGCCGCGTGGACGTGGACCAGAGGAGGGTGGCGTGGACGCTATCCGAACGACTTTTCGCAGGCTGAGCCGCGATAATCGCGGTGCAACTGCTATTGAATACGGCCTGATTGCCGCACTCATCGT
>Ga0070665_100003778_pt1 | contig 16021 bp, 9 predicted proteins | sample KBSS13metaG_FD_65862 | JGI IMG/M metagenome (GOLD analysis project Ga0070665, IMG submission 65862) | Switchgrass rhizosphere microbial communities from Kellogg Biological Station, Michigan, USA - KBS S1-3 metaG | ecosystem: Host-associated > Plants > Roots > Rhizosphere > Soil ... | reverse complement strand
GACGCCGCGGTGTTCGACATCGAGCAGATGATCGGCTTGACCTTGCGCGTCGCGAACACCTCGCGCGCGATCAGCTCCGACGCGAGCGCGCTGCCGCCGGGCGAGTCGATGCGCAGGATCACCGCGCCGATGTTCGGATCGCTCCTGGCCGCGACCAGCGACGCGATCAGCGTCTGGCCACCGGAGACCGACTGATCGAGCACCGGCACCGACTTCGATTCTCCGTCGGAGATCTCGCCGTCGACGTAGATCACGGCGATCTCGGGCCGCTGCCAGCGCTCCGGCCGCACGACGGGCAGCGTGCCGACGCCGATGTCGCCGATCTGCTGCGCGATGAGCTCCGAGACCTTGTCCGGCGGCGCGACCGCGTCGACGAGCTTGGTGTCGTGCACGAGGTCGCCGGCGTCGTACGGGCCGTGGTCGACGAGCGCTTGCACCTCGGCGACGCTCAGCTTGCGGCCCGCGGCGATGCCGGCGAGCCACTGGTCGTAGAGCGAATCGAACAGCGCCATGTGCATCTGCGCCGCGATCGGCGTGGGCCCGTGCTCGGTGAGCTGCTCGGGCGCGCTCTTGAACTCGGCGATCTTCTCGAACTCGGGCAGCACGCCGACCATGTCGAGCAGGCCGCGGAAGTACAGCTGCTGGCCCGCCATGCCGACGAGCCGGATCCCGCCGGCCGGATCGACGTAGATCTTGTCGGCCGCGGTCGCGACGTAATAGTCGCGGCCGGTGCCGTAGACCATGTACGCGAACACGCGCTTGCCGGCGTTGTGAACGTGCACGAGCTCGTCGCGAAGCTCCTCGAGCGTGGCCCAGCCGGCGTCGACCCCGTCGAACGAGACCAGCACGGCCTTGACCGAGTCGTCGCGCGAGATCTCGCGCAGCCGCGCCACGATCTGCGTGAGCTGGCGAACGCCGATGTCGCCCGACAGCTCGACGCGCTCGACGTGATCGGCCGTCGGCAGCGCCGACGCCGGACCGACGCCCGAGAACCGCGCGACGAACGTGCCGCCGAGCACGTGGTTGCCGCCGGATGGATCGCGCACGCCGGTCGCCGCGCCGAGGATGCCGGCGGCGCCGATCTGGAGCTCGAAGCCGAGTGTCGCGCGATACTCGCGCACGCTGCGATCGGTCGGGCCCTGCGGCAGCTCGTCGATCTCTTCGAGCTCGCGGTCGTCGAACTCGCCCATGAGAAAGATGCCGCGCGCGACGCGGACAGCGACGCGACCCCAGCCTTCGACGTCGCCGCGGATCTCGCCGATCCGCGTGCCGCCCGACAGCTCGAGTCGATCGGTCGCGAACGGCCGCACCGACAGCTCGGCCGCATAGCGCCGCTCGATCGGCACGCCGCCGATCGGCGAGGTCGCGACGTCGGTCAGCGTCGCGCCGAAGCCGACGTAGTTGTGCAAGCGCACGGCGAGCCCGAGATCGAACGTGTCGACGCCTTCGAGCACGCTGTCGGCGTGAAAGTGATGCCACGCGACGCCGAACCCGGCGTGCGGGCCGAGCCCGATCGCGCCCGACAGCGTGAACCGAAACGGCTCGCCCGGATCGGGCGCGAGCTCCGCGCGCGGTGGCCGCAGCCATTCGAGGCCCATACCGACGCCGAGCCGCGGCCACGTATCGCCGCCGAACGCGCTCGCGGCATACGCGCCGAAGCCCGGCCCGCCGGCGGTCGCCTGGTCGAGGTCCTGTTCGTCGAGCGCGAGCGCGAGCTCGGGTCCGCGCAGCAGGGCGAGCCCGCCGGCGTTGAAGGTGGCCGCGCGCGCGTCGAACTCCGTCGAGATCGACGTGCCCGGAATCGCGAGCCCATCCGTGAGCGGCGCCGCGTATTGCTTCGCGACGCCCTGCCCGTGGGCCTCGGCGGCGAGGCACACGACCGCGAGCACGACTGCAAACCGCATGTGCCGCGAACGTAACAGATATACTGTGGCTCGTGCCGAACCCGACGCTGCTCGAGAAGCACCCGCTGCTCGTTCACCTCGAGCCGAGTCAGCTCGCGCGGATCGCACAGGCCGGCGAGGTCGAGAGCTACAACCCGAACGAGCAGATCGTCGTCGAGGGCAGCCTCGGAGACGCACTGTTCCTGATCCTGAGTGGCCAGGTCGCCGTGCACCGCGGCCCGCAAACGTTCGCGACGCTCGGCGGGGGCGAGTTCTTCGGAGAGATGTCGCTCGTCGAGCCGGCGCCGCGTTCGGCAACCGTGACGTCGATGCAGGCGACGTTCTTGTTCCGGCTGCCGCACGATGCGCTGCGCCAGCTGATCGCGACCGATCCACACGTGTCATCGGTGCTGCTCGTGCAGGTCGTCAAAACGTTGTCGGATCGGCTGCGCCGCGCGAACCAGATGCTGTCGAGCGTCGACATGCTCGCCGATTGGCTCGCCGGATCGATGGTCTAGTCGCCGCGGATGCCGTCGCGCTCGGTCAGCCCGAGCGTCTGATTGCACAGCGCGATCTTCTTCGTGATCACGCTCTTCGTGTCCTTGTCGATCGACGCGTTCTTGCGCAGGAGCAAGTAGGTCTCCTTCGCGCGCTTCACGTCGCCTTGCTTGTAGATCGTGTCGGCGTAGAGCACGAGCGCCTTCATGTTGTGCGGGCCCATCAGCTTGGCCGCGTGCTGCGCCAGCGTCAGCGCCTTCGGCGTGTCGTTCATCTGGAACGCCGCCCATGCCTGCTCGTACACGGCTTCGGGCGCGAACTTCGGATACTTCTCGAGCTTCTCGTTGACGGCTTTGACCTGCGCCCAGTCGCGCTCGGCCTCGGCGGCCGAGCTTTGCGCGAGCAGGCCCTTCGGGCTGTTGTCCTCGGCGGTCGCGACCTGCTGATGCGTCGGCGTCGGATGCGGCGGCGCCGGCGCGACCGGGGCGGTGTGCTGTTGCTGCGTCGCCGTCGAGTGCGTGTGCGAGCGCTCGCTCGCCGCGTCCTGCTTGGTCGGCGCGGGGGCCACGGCCGATCCTTGATCGTTGGCGCCGCTCGCCTGCGCGGCCGGGCCTTCCTTGTCGTCGCCGAGCATCGTGTAGGCGAGCACGCCGGCGCCGCCGAGCAGCAGCAGCACGAACAGCACCCACGCGAACGTCGCCGCCGCGCTGCGCTGCTTGAGATCGACCGGCACACTCGGCGCGGGCGGCACTTGCTGCTGCGGCGTCGACGGGATCGCGACCGGCGCCGAGTCGGTGGGAATCGGCGTCGCTGCACGCGAGAAGCTGTTGCGGTCCGACGACGGCGTGCGTCCCGACGGCTCGCTCGCCGGCCGCACCTGCGAGCCGGGCAGCGGCATCATCGAGCGCGACACGCCCGACCGCGTGTCCCAGACTTCCTGGCCGGTGCCGGCGCGCGCCTGCGGACGGACGATGCCGTCGTCGAGGTTGCGCATCGACAGGCCGGAGTTGAGCGACGCGACGACCGCGGCGTCGGTGGTCATGCCGAGGATCTGCGCGACCGCGACGCCGCGACCGGCGAGACACTTGTTGAGCTCGTACTCGAGGCCGTCCATCGTCTGCGGCCGCTGATCGGGATTGCGCGCCATCGCGGCCATGACGAGCTCGCTGACCTGCGGCGGCAGCTCGCTGCGGACCTGTAGCGGCGGCGGCGGATCCTGCGTCGCTTTCTTGGTCAGGATCTCCATGAAGTTGTCGCCGGTGTACGGCGGCAACCCGGTGCACATCTCGTACATGATGGCGCCGAGCGAGTAGATGTCGGTGCGCGCGTCTGCGGCGCGACCCGCGGCCTGCTCGGGCGCCATGTACTCGGGCGTGCCCATCGCCATGCCGGGGCTGGTCAGCCGGCGCTCGCGTGCGGCCTCGGCTTCGGTCGTCTTCGCGATGCCGAAGTCGAGGACCTTCACGACGTCGGCCTCGCCGCCGCGCGTGATCAAGAAGATGTTCTCGGGCTTGAGATCGCGATGGATGATGCCTTCGCGGTGCGCCGCCGACAGCGCGCGGCAGATCTGGCCGGTGATCCGCAGCGCGCGCGCGATGTCGAGCGCACCCTCGCGCTCGATCACCGAGCCGAGCTCGACGCCCTCGAGGTACTCCATCACGAAGTACACGCTGCCGTCGGCGGTCGACCCGGAGTCGGTGACGTCGACGATGTTCGGATGGCCGATCTTCGATGCCGCGCGCGCCTCGCGGCGGAACCGCTCGACGAGATCGGGCATGCGCGAGTAGCTCGCGTGCAAGACCTTGAGCGCGACGCGCTTGCCGATCTCGACGTGCTCGGCGAGGTAGACCTTGCCCATGCCGCCCTCGCCGATCAGCTCGACGATCTTGTAGCGGCCGTCGACCTCCGCGCCGATGTCGAGCTCGACTGCGGTCTCGGTCTTGAGCGCGAGCGCGCCATCGCTCGCGTCGTTGCGCGGGTTGTCGCGCACGCCGCGCGGCTGCGTTTGCATCCGGCGATCGCTCTCGCGACGGCGATCGTTCGTGTGGTCGTCGCCGCGATCGCTGGAGCGCCGGCCGACCGAGCCGGGCTTGCGCACCGGCGCCTCGGCGTCGGCCTCGGCTTTGGCGAGGTCTTCCATCGAGACCTTGTCGCTCTTCTCGACCATCAGGCGAAGCTCGTCGGTCGGCGGCATCGTCAGGGCGCGCGTGCGAACGCGCGAGATCATCTCCTGGCGCTCGGCGCGCTCGCGCGAGATGTCCTCGGCGAACAGGTCCTGAAGGAACTGCGCCATCCGCGTGCCGTCGGTGGTCGGCGCGTTGTGCGCGAGCCACGACTGCAGCGCCATCCGCATCTCGTCGCAGTCGCCGTAGCGATCGCTCTTGCTGGCGCCCAGCGCCTTGACGCAGATCTCGTCGAGCTCGGCGGGCACGCGCGGCGCGCGCTTGCTCGGTCGCGGCGGCTCGGGGTTCTTCGCGCGCGACAATAGATCCTGCGGCTGATCCTTGCCCGGCGGGAACAGCTGGCGTCCCGTGAGCAGCTCCCAGAGCACGATGCCGCTCGCGTACATGTCGCTGCGGCCGTCGAGCTTTTCGCCACGCGCTTGCTCGGGCGACATGTACGCGACCTTGCCGTAGATGATGCCCGGAGCAGTTTTCTCGAGCTTCAGCGTAGAAGACGCGAGCCCGAAATCGGTGAGCTTGACCTCGCCCGTGTACGAGACCAGGACGTTCGGCGGCGAGACGTCGCGGTGGACGAGATTGAGATCGGGAAAGTTGTGGGCGTACGCGAGGCCGCGGCAGAGCTCCTTAACAATGTAGACCGCGACGTCGATCGGAAATGCGACCTGCTTTTTTGCGCAGCGGTTCCACACCGCGCGCAAGTCGCGACCCTCGACGAAATCCATCGCGAGAAACAGCTCGCCGCCAACCAGACCGGCGTCGAACACCGGGATCAGGTTGCCGTGCGACAGTTTCACGACAACTTTCGCTTCATCGCGGAATCGCGCGACGTACTCCGCGTCTGCCAGATGCGGCAGCACGGTCTTGATCACCATCAGGCGTTCGAGACCGCGATCACCTGTAACGGCGAGGTAGAGCGCACCCATGCCGCCCTGCGCGAGGGGCGCCAGCAAGTGATACTTGCCGAATTTCCTGGGGTAATGCTCCCAGTCTCCCTCGTGACTCGGCACGCGTAACGAAGCTACCACGCCCTTTGTTGCGCGAACAAATGTGGTGATCGCTTACGGACCATTGAAAGGCCCGAGATGGAAGTCATAGGATGTCGATCCCGCGCCTGTGCTGCGGGGTGAGGGATACACGCACATGGCCGGCGAGCTCGTGCTCGTGATCGACGACAGCCCGACCATTACCAAGGTCGTGCAACTGGTTCTGACGAAGGCCGGCTATCAAGTGCAGACGGCCGCCGACGGCGAGGACGGCTTGAGTGCGGTGCGCAAGCAGCGTCCGGAGCTGATCCTCCTCGATTTCGTGATGCCGAGGATGAACGGATACCAGTTCTGTCGCGAGCTGACGTCGGATCCGAAGCTGCGTGACATCCCGGTCGTCTTGATGAGCGCGAAGGGCGATCAGGTCGGCGAGCGCTTCGTCAAAGTCATGGGCATCGTCGACTACATCACCAAGCCGTTCTCTCCGGAGGCGATCACCGCGGTCGTCCAGCACACGATCGGCAAGTACTCCGGGCCCGCGCTCGACGACGAGAACCCGTCGCTCGTCACCGGCGAGGATCTCGCCGCGAACGACGATGCCGATCGCGCGCATGCACGTACGGCCTCGCTCGCACAGCTGCGCACCCAGATCGAGACGATCGTGAGCGCGCGCGTGGCGGCACTGTTCCAGCTCGCGGCGTCGGCGAACGACGCGAGCGCGCAGGTCGCGACCGACGCGGCGTCGATCGCGCAAACCGTGCGCTCGGCACTCGACGATGCCGCGCTTGCGAAGCTGATGGGCTCGCTCGACCTCGGACTGTTCGCCGAGGGCATGCCCGGCCTGCGCGGCGATCTGCGCGTCGTGCCGCTCGCCGAGGTGTTGCAGCTGCTCGACGTGCAGGAGCAATCCGGCGTGCTCACGGTCGAGCGCACCGGCGCGCGCGTCGAGATCTACTTCCGGCGCGGCCGCGTCGATCAAGCGATCGCCGACGGCGTGCCCGACGAGTTCTTGCTCGGCCGCTTCGTCACTGACGCCGAGCTGATGACGCGCGGCGACTTCGAAGGCTTTCTCGAATCGCGCGGCACCGGCGGCGGCGGCCGCTTGATCGGTCAACAGCTGGTCAAGCTCGGCCACCTCAACGAGACCGATCTGAAGAGCTGCCTGACGCGGCAATCGAGCGAGCTCATCTACGAGATCCTGCGCTGGCGCCACGGCCGGTTCCGGTTCGCGGCTGGCGTCGAGCTGCCGCCGCCCGTGATCGACGCCGCGCTCGGGCTCGACGTCGAGGCCGTGCTGATGGAGGGCTACCGTCGCGTCGACGAGTGGCACCTGATCGAGCGCGCGATCGACAACTTCGACGTCGTGTTCCTGCGCAACGAAGACTCGGTCGCGCAGATGGGCCGCGGCCGGCTCACGCGCGAAGAGCTCGCGGTGCTCGAGCTGGTCAACGGCAAGAACACGGTGAAGGACATCGTGCGCAAGTCGCGGATGGGCAGCTTCGAGGTCAGCAAGATGTTGTACCGGCTGCTCAGCATCAAGCTCGTGCGCCGCCGCGTGATGCCGGTCGCGGTCTAGAACCGAGTACGAGTCCTCGATCTACTCGTCGCGCTGCGACGAAGTCTTCGATGAAGAGTCGCTTGGTCGTTGCTGTCCGCGCGCACGCGAGTTTAGAGTTGGCCTTTGTCTACTTCCAGGAGGGCGTATTCATCATGGGGATCCATCACAAATTCCAAATTTGGGCGCTGGTCGCCGCAAACACCCTGTTCGCCTGGGGCTGCAAATCGAATGGCCCCGCGGTGATGGTCCAGGACGGAGCGATGGATGGAGCTGGAGACGCGGCGATCGAGGTCGACGGGCCCATCGATGCACCTACGACGACGGCGTACACCGGAACGATCGCGATCGAGGACGTCGCGCTGTTCCAGGGGAGTGACGATGCCTCCATTCACGGCGGCAAGATCAGCATCAGCCTCGGGCCGAAGAGCACGGGTGTAGCGCCCTACGCGGGTCCGTACGGCGCCGATGGCTCGACGGTCGATCCGTCGCTGCCGGATGCGCTGGTGCCCTGCTACGGCATCATCTATGACGTCAGCAACAACAACGTCGCGAACCAGTTCCCGCCATTCAGTGACGAAGGCGTGCTCGACTTCACCGTGACGAAGGCGGCTGGCAACACGGGCGGCACGGCGAAGACCGTTCCCGAGTGCGCGTACGAGGCGAATGCGGCTGCGCCGTGGCAAAGCCAGTACGTCTGCCCGGGAAATACGGGCACGGATGGTGCCATCGCTCCGACGACCAACGGCAGCGGCATGACCGCCACGCTCGATTTCAAGTCGACCGGCAAGACGTTCGCCGCGAGCAACGCCGGCGATTACCTGATGTTCTCGAGCGGCGCGCTCGCCGGCACTGCGTTCCCCGTGGTTGGAGTCGGCACCAGCGCGACCGCAAACGACACGCTGCTCATCGGCGACCCGTGCACGGCTGGCGCAGGTTGCCCGCTGACCGTTCCCGCGACGGGGCCGTGGGTCCTGGTCACCGGAGCGGGCCCGGTTCCGTGGAGCGCGAGCAACACCACGACCGGCGCACCGACTGGCGGCGGCCCGAGCTTCTTCTATGACACCGACGCCGTCTCGGTCGGCCTGACCGCGGGCGCCGACGCGCATTTCGCGAGCTTCACCTCGCAGACGCTCCAGGTGCCGGATCAGCCGTTGCTCACGACGACGACGAAGGGTCTCCTCGCCGGCAACCTGAACATGGACGGCTCGACCGACGCGGTCTTCGGCTGCAACGACGTGGCGGTTGCGGCGACCGGCACGATCACCCTCGTCGCCAGGGCTAGCCTCCACAACAACGACAACTTCACGCTCAACGACGGCATCCACCCGCCCAAGGTCTTCGAGTACAGGGTCGACGCCACGTTCGTCGGCACGCTCGGCAGCACGACGATCGACGTGACCGCCGCGACGGATGCGGCCAGCGTTGCCAACGCGACCAAGCTGGCCATCAACGGAGCCTCGAGCTCGCTCGGCATCACCGCTGGCACCGTCGGCAACACCGTCACGCTGAAGGCCAATCTGAAGGGTCCGGCCTACAACACACCGAACAGCGAGAACGTCGCCAGCACCAACGACGGCATCGCCATCACGAACATGACCGGCGGCGTCGCGGGCTGCCCGTCGGACCAGAGCGGTATGGTCGTCATCATCGACACGACCGATGGCAGCACGACCGGCGTCGCGTCAACGACCCTGCCACTCGCGTCGAAGTACCAGGGGCGCATCGTCTGCACGTCGCTCGGCAACTCGGTGACGATCGATCACCGGATGATGAACACGATCGCGAGCGCGAGCACCGTCACGCGCAAGCAGATCACCGTGCTGAGCACGAGCTTCCAGCCGGGCCTGGGCGCGGACCCGCGCGGCAACAAGATCACGTTTGTGGCCGGCAAAGGCTGGGTCGCGGTCACGAACGGACCGAACTGAGCTTGCCACTTCTGCAGGCGCGCTCGCTCAGGCCGCGCGCGCGGTCAGCACGGCGACCTCCGCGGAAGTCCCCTCGCCCAGGCACTGCCGCACACCCGAGTCGCGACGAGTCTGACGTCTAGAACAGTTCGCGCGCCGCCGCGATGTCGGCGTGGATCTGCGCGAGCAGCGCATCGATCCCGTCGAACTTGGCTTCGTCGCGCAGCCGCGCCACGAACGCGGTGCGCACGTGGCGATCGTACAGATCGCCGGTCCAGTCCAGCACGTGAACCTCGAGCACGAGCACGCCGCTGTCGACGAACGTCGGATTGGTGCCGAGGCTCGCGACCGCGGGCCGCACGATGCCGTCGACTTCGAGCGTGACGGCGTAGATGCCCGGCGCGATCGGCAAGTCGCTATCGGGCGCGATGTTCGCGGTGGGGATCCCGATCGCGCGGCCGCGCTCGGCGCCGTGGACGACCACGCCGTCGACGTCCCAGCGCCGACCGAGCAAGCGCTCGGCGGCCGCGAGCTCGCCGGCGTGCAGGTGCGCGCGGATCCGCGTCGACGACGCGACCTCGCCGCCGATCTCGACGACCGGCACGATCGCGACCTCGACGCCGGCGCGCTCGCCGTGCGCGAGAAGCGTGGCCGTCGAGCCCGCACGGCCCGCGCCGTAGCTGAAGTCATAGCCGACGACGATCGCGCGCGCGTGGAGCGCGCCGATCACGACGTCGTCGATGAACGCGTCCGGCGTCAGCGACGCGAGCTCGCGCGTGAACGGAAGGGCCACGACGAGGTCGGCGCCGGCGGCGGCGAGCAGCTCGGCGCGCCGCGCCAGCGACGTCAGCTGCGGCGGCGCACCGCCGAACAGCGCCGACGGATGTGGATCGAACGTCAGCGCGAGCACGCGCGCGCCGTGGGTGGCGGCGAGCGTGCGCGCGCGATCGATCAGCGCGCGATGGCCGAGATGCACGCCATCGAAGTTGCCGATCGCGACGACGGTCGGCTCGGCAGGAACGTCTCGGTGGCCGCGCAAGACCTCCACGCCGACATCTTACCCCGTCAGCGCGAGCGTCCACGCCGGCACGGCGACGAGCACGAAGCCTGCGGCCGCCCCGACGAACGCCTGGCCGATCGGGAGCCGGACCAGGAGCGCGAGCCGGCCCAGCGCGACACCGGCCCCGAGCCCGGCGATGATCGGCAGCGCGGGCCCGCCGGCAGGTTGCGCGGCAAACACGAGCACGCCCAGCGTGGCCGCGGCGGCGAACCGGCCGCGCAGCGCGCACAGCGCGAGCCCGGCGAGCGCGGCCACGACCTCGAGCGGACCGAGCCGATCCGCGACCGCGACGAGGGCGACGCGAGGCGCATGACCGGACCACGCGTGGTCGAGCCGTGCGAGCGCGCCGCCGTGAGCGACCGCGGCGACCACCGCGAGCGCGGCGACGAGCACGCCGGCGATCGGCAGCGCGATCACCCAGCGCGGGCGCGGTGCCGGCGAGGCGACGACAAACATCGCGGTCACGGCCGGCAGTGCGGCGTAGGCGGGTGCGAGCGTTGCGGCGAGCGTGGCGGCGCCGAGCGCGGGCCACGGCGATGCGAGCGGCTCGCGCGGGCGCACCAGCTCGCAGATCGCGAACGCGGCCGCGGCGCCGGCGAGCGCACCGCGCGCGTCGCCGCCCGCGTCGAGCCAGCCGAGCACGCCGAGCGCGCTGCCGGATGCGGCGGCGATCGCGGCCGGCGCGCCGGTGCCGACGAACGCGCGGATCGCGGCCGCGAGTGCAGCGCCCAGCAGTGCGGCGCCGATCCCGCCAGCGATCGCCTGATCCGACGATCGCGCGGTCAGCACCGCGAGCGTGGCCGCGAGCGCCGCGACCGCCGGGATCACGAGCCAGCCACGCAGGACGCGCATCGCCTAGGACGCTAGTAGCCGGCGCGCCCGTGGGCAAACTTTGAGCCGTCCACCGGGTACGATGGCAGCTCGTGCAGTCCCCGATCCGAGCGCGGCTGGTCGCCGCGGCGCGCTGGCTCGCGCCGAGCGCGATCGCCGGAGCCGCCGGCGCGGTCGTCGCCGGCGCGCTCGAAGGCCGCGGCATGGACTCGGGGCTCGGCATGGTCGTCGCGGCCGGGTTCGTCGCGCTGCTCGCGTTCCCCGAGCTCGTCGTCGCTTCGGCGATGCTGCGCGGCCTGTGGGCAGCGTGGCAGCCGCACCAACTGGGCCTCGTCGAGCCCGATGGCAGCGCGCCGCGGCTCGCGGGCTGGCTCGGCGTCGCCGTGCTCGGCACGCTCGCCGTCGCGTGGTGCGTGTTTCAAGGCACGTGGCTGCTGTTCAGCTGGACGACGTTCAAGCCGGTGCCGGTGTCGTACGGCGTGCCGGCGTTCGCCGTCGGCGCGGCACTCGTGGCCGCCGGCGTGGCGCGGCCGGCCGCACGCGGTTTCTCCGCGATCGCGCGCGCGATCGATCGCCGGTGGCAGCGCCGCGGCCGTGCCACGCTGCTGTCGCCGCGGCGGATCGCAGTCGCGCTGGCGATCACCAGCCTCGCCGGCGGCACCGCGTTCTGGCTGCTCGTGATCCGCATCCGGCTCGCGCAATTCGGGATCGATGTAGCCGTCGTGCTGCCTGCCCTCGCCGGCATCGTCGTCGCCGCGCTCGCGCACGTGGTGTGGCCTCGGCTCGGCCGCGGGCGACCGATCGCGACGGCGGTGATCGCGGCCGCGCTGTTGCTCGCGATCGGTGGCGCGCTCGCGGCGTGGCGGCTGCGGCCGTCGCTCGTGCTCGCGATCTGGGGCGATCGCCCGCTCGCAGGGTCCGCGATCGAGACGATCTTCGACGTGCGCGCGATTCGCACGCGCCAGGCCCAGATCGAGCTCGCGCCGGTCGCGCGGCCGGCCGCGCCGCATCCCGACATCGTGCTCGTCGTGCTCGATTCGACGCGCGCCGATCATCTACCCGGCTACGGCGGCACCGCCGCGATGCCCGCGCTCCAGGACCTCGAATCGCGCGGTGCGGTGTTCGACTGGGCGTTCGCGCCGAGCAGCATCGCGAGGCGATCGCTGCCCGCGATGATGGTCGGGCTCTCGCCCGAGCGCGTGCGCGGCCGCGTCGTCGGTGAATCGCTGCGCGTCGATCCGCGCCACGCGCTGCTTGCCGAGCGACTGGTGGTCGGCGGCTACGAGACCGCCGCGTTCCTGTGCTGTTCAGACGCATGGGACGGCGCGATGCGGACGGGGCTCGGCCACGTCGAGATCGAGCGCGACGGCGGCGGGCTCGCGAACCGCCTGCGCACGTGGCTCGAAGCGCGCGGCCGTTCCGGCGATCGCGCACCGCTGTTCGCGATCGTCCATGTGATCGAACCGCACGAGTGGATGACGAGTGGTCTCGAACCGTCGGCTCCCGAGCGCGGCCGGTTGTACGACCGCGCGCTCGCCCGCGCCGACGACGCGCTCGCGAGCGTGATGGCGGCGTTCGCCGCGCGGCCGCCGATCGTGATCGTGACCTCGGACCGCGGCGAGTCGCTCGGCGAGCACGGCACCACGCTGCACGCCGCCGATCTGTTCGACGCGCAGACCCGCGTGCCGCTGATCGTCGCAGGCCCGGGCATCCCGGCCGCGCACGTCGCCGAGACCGTGTCGCTCGTCTCGCTGGTGCCGAGCGTGCTCGAGCTCGCCGGCTTCGCGCCGCCGACCGGCAACGCGATCGACGGCACCTCGTTCGCGGCGCTCGCGACGGGCGCTCGCGCGGGCGATCCCGACGGCGGCATCGCATTCGGCGCGACCGTCGCCGATCGCGCGAACGCCACGCACATGACCGACGTGGTCGCCGGCCGGTGGAAGCTGATCGCGAACGGCACCGTGCGCGAGCTCTACGACACGCGCAACGATCCCGACGAGCGCGCGAACGTGCTCGCGACCCATCGCGACATCGCCGCGCGACTCCAGCGCCTGCTCGACGAACATCGCGCGCACACCGCGCGCTCGCCGTTCGAATAGCTACGTGAGCCGCGCGAAGTCGGTCTGCACGAGCAAGAACGTCAGGCGCAACAGGTTGAGCCGCGCCTCCGGCGACCGCACGCGGCCCGCGAGATCGCCCAGACGGGTGCGCCCGTCGAGCAAGCTGTACACGCGCAGCAGCGCCTCGCCGATGCCGAACTGCGCGAGCTCGCCGTCCTGCACCGGCTCGCGGATCACGAAGTTGCGCGTGTTGGTGACGAGCCACTCCTCGACGAGCGCCTCGCCGATCGTCGCCGCGCCGGCGCCGATCACGCGAAACGCATCGAGGTGCAGCGCGCGCGCCTTGTACGGGTTCGGCGCACGCGGCACCCACGTGTAGCGGCCCTTCTGCCAGGAGAATGTCTCCATCAGCTTGGCCGCGACTTGCTTGGCGAGCAGCCGGTACGCCTCGAGTGGATCGAGCAGATCGAGGCCGACGAGCGTGTCGGCGAGCCGGCCGCCGAAGTGGTGCATCACCGACACCGCGCGCTGCAGCGCCTGCGGCGTCAACGCCTGCTGCTGGAGCAAGAAGTTGCCGAGCCGCTCGAGCTCGACGTTCGAGCTGACGTACTGCGGCTGGCCGTCGGTGATGTACGCCTCTTTGAGGACCCCCGCGCGGCCTTCGAGCGACAGCATGCCGGTCGCCTTGCTCTTCGCGAGCTGATAGAGCAGCCGCACCACCGGCATCTCGCGGATCTCGCCGACGTCGCGCGGCCCCGAGCCGGCGCCCTCGAGGGCTGCAGGCATCACGTCGTCGTCGGTGACGCTGATCGTGCCGCTCGAGCCTTCGAACTCGGTGACGCCCTGCGGGATGCCCTCGCCGGCGATGAACTCGGCGCGCGCGGCCTTCGCCTCGGCTTCCGCTCTCGCGATCGACATGCGCGTCATCGGGCCCGACAGCCCGTTGTCGTCGATCTGTTCCGGCACCACGCCGCCTTCGCCGTGGAGATCCGCGGTCGGCGCGTTGATCACGCCGCCGATGAGGCTCGCGAGATCGCGCGACGTCACGCGCGTGGTGCGCCGGAGCCACTCGTCGAGCGCGTCGCGAAACTGCGCGGCGCTCTGCCAGCGATCCTCGGGCCGGCGCTGGAGCGCGCGCACGGTCAGCACGCGCAGCTCGACCGGGAACTCGCTCGCATACTTGTGCAGGCGATCGAGGCGCGCGTCGCGGACCATCAAGAGAATGTCGAGATCGTTCGTCGACGTGAACAGCCGGCGCGCCATCACCATCTCGGCGAGCAAGATGCCGACCGAGAACAGGTCGCTGCGCGCATCGACGTCGCCGCTCGAGACTTGCTCGGGCGACATGTAGCCGTACTTGCCCTTGAGCGTGCCGGCCTCGGTCTTGTGACGGCGCTCGGCGGCGCGCGCGATGCCGAAATCGGTGAGCTTGACGTCGCCGCGCCACGACAGCAGCACGTTGCCCGGCGAGATGTCGCGGTGCACGATGCCGAGCGGGCGGCCGTTCGCGTCGAGGGCGCCGTGCGCGTAGTCGAGCGCGTCGAGCACGTCGCGCGCGATCAGCGCGCAGAGATCGGCCGGCAGGCGGATCTGCGCGCGGGCACACTCGCGAAGCAGCGCGAGCACGTCGAGACCATCGACGTACTGCATCGCGATGTACGGCGTGTCGGCGTCGTTGCCGAGCTCGAACACCTGCACGATGTGGCGGTGATCGAGCGATGCCGTGATTCGCGCTTCGTCGATGAACATCTCGACGAACGACCGATCGGTCGCGAGGTGCGGCAGGATCTTCTTGATCGCGACCAGCTTCTCGAAGCCGAGGTTGCCTTCGAGCTTGGCCTTGAACAGCTCGGCCATGCCGCCGACCGCCAACCGATCGAGGATCTGATATTTCCCGATCTGCTTGGGCGTCACTCCGGTCACGACGCTGTCAGTTTGTCAGCTTTGGACGCAAACCGCTCGTCCGTCTGTCGCGAAGTGACGTCGCGCGCGCCCAAACTCCGCATTGTTACCCCATGGCACGCAGCTTGATGAGAGCGCTGCATCACGATGCATGGCTACGTCCGAGCGCTGGCACGCATCCCGTTCGAGGGTCTGGCGGTGCTCGTTTGCGCGGCATTCACCGCCGCGGCGGCATCATCCGTGATCTCCGCCGCATATCTGACTCCGGCGGCGAAGGCCCCGCGGATCCCGGTGCTGCAAACAGCGGGACCCCAACCTGCGCCGACGCTGCCGACGCTCGACGCGCGCGGCCGCAACTTCGTCGGGCGCAATCTGTTCTGCTCGTCGTGCGAGCCGCTCGCGGAAGCCGCCGGCCCCGACGATACGTTCGCGCCGCAAGCCGTGCTGATCGCCACGATCCTCGGCGTGGAGGCGTGGTGCACCGTGCGCGCGCTCGGCTCGGAGGCACAAGGCGACTACGGCGTCGGCGACGCGATCCCGGGCGTCGGAACGATCACACACGTCGGCTCGCGCGCGATCGATCTGGTCGATGCGAGCGGACGACACGGCCACCTCGATCTCCTCGATACGATCGCGGCGGCACGCGGCGACGGCGCGGCAACGCCGAACGCTGCGGCCGCCGCCGAGCCGTGGGCCGGCAAGATCACCAAGATCGACGACCACACGTTCGAGGTCGATCGCGATCTCGTGCGCGAGCTCGTGACCGGCGCGGCCAAGCCGGGAGCAACGCGCATCTTGCCGCGCACCGAGAACGGCAAGCTCACCGGCCTGCGCATGTTCGGCGTCAAGCCCGACTCGCTCGGCGGTGCACTCGGCCTCGCGAACGGCGACGTGCTGACCGGTATCAACAACGTGCCGATCACGTCGATCCAGACGATGCTCGACGTCTACGCGAAGATGGATTCGCTCAACGTCGTCGAGCTCGCGGGCGAGCGCGGCGGCAAGCCGCTGACGCTGACGCTTCGGCTGCGCTAACGCAGCGGGCCCGGCGTCTCGTGGAGATCGATCAAGCCAAAGCGCTGCCAGTCGAACTGTAGCAGTGCGGTCATGGGCGCCGAGACCGGCAACGGCTCGTACCCGGCCGGCGGCGCGAACCGCG
>Ga0070665_100003776_pt1 | contig 16030 bp, 7 predicted proteins | sample KBSS13metaG_FD_65862 | JGI IMG/M metagenome (GOLD analysis project Ga0070665, IMG submission 65862) | Switchgrass rhizosphere microbial communities from Kellogg Biological Station, Michigan, USA - KBS S1-3 metaG | ecosystem: Host-associated > Plants > Roots > Rhizosphere > Soil ... | reverse complement strand
GGGCCACGCGAGGGGAGGCTGGACCTGCGGCTCGAGGGCAAGCTCGCGGTCGTGACAGAGCCTTTCGTCGCCTTGCATAGGCAGCGGCCGGGGTTGTCGCGACCGGCGGGCCCGGCGGAAAGAGCGCCGGGCCGGCGCGGTGGACGTCTGAAGCCGTCAGTTCGCGAACGACCAGAGCTGGTTGTCTGAGCCGGTCACCGTTTCCTGGTCCAGCTTGGTCCCGTTGTTCGTGGAGAAGCCCGGATCGGTCAGCGCGAGCCCGCTGTTCTGATTCAACAGCTCATACAGTCCGTTGCCCTTGCTCACCACCTTCCAGATCTGGTTCGCGCCGCCGTGATACGGCCACTGGATGACAGCTGCCCCCGAGGCCGTGGCAGCACCGGACACGTCCAGTGCGTATCCGCTCGTAGCATTCACCAGCTCAACGTAGTTGTTGCCCAGGTTCGTCAGCGTCCACTTCTGATTGGTGCCGCCGGTGGCGGACCACTCGACGATGTTCGTTCCCTGCTGGGTACTCCAGCCATAATCGTCGAGCACCAGTTCGCTGTGGTTGCTCCCTATCACATACGTACCGTTGGCAATCAGGTTGGCGGTGTTCGTCGAGCTTTGCGGAATCAGCACTGCGACGGTGGTATACGCAGGCACCGTGATGTTGAAGCTGCTGCCCACGCCGCTGATCGATTTCGAGCTGATGCCCGAGGAAGGCGTCGAGGAGCCGCTGGGAAAGTTGGCGTTGCCGAATGTGTATTGGGTGCCGGTGGTCGCCAGCGTGGCGCCCGAAATCCCGACCGTAACGGTGGTGCTGTTGGAGGGGTCATCGTTGATCAGCAGCACCCCGACCTGCCCGTCGGTGCGCTTGACCCCGTGAACCCGCAGCAACGAATTGCTCGAGCTGGCGGAGACCAACTGGTCGCCCACCCGCGCGATCGTCGCTGCAAACTGCACCCCGTACCAGGGGCCGAATCCCGTATTGCTCGTTGAGCTGTCGTACACGCCGCTGTGCAGCTCCTGGTACTCCACGTTACCGGCGCCTGACTCGAACCATGTCAGATAGTCGTCCACGGTGAAGAGAAACGGGACAATGCCGCCCACGGTCGGCGCGCCCGATTCCGTTATGCCAAACTGCAGCTGGCTCGCGTTGCTCAGCGTGTAGTAGCTCTGGATGTCCGAGCGATACTGGGCGGCGAGAGCGGCTATGCCCGACTGCGCCGCCAGAACCTGGGCATCCGTGCCCGACGGATACCAGTGGTAGATCACGAAATCCAGTGTATAGCCACTGCCGTTGAGCGCGCTCGAAATGGCGGTGAGCACGTCCCGATCGTAAGTGTTCAACCAGCTCTGCGTAAAAACGCCAATACCGCATTTGATGGTTGGATCGACAGCTTTCATGGCCTTGATGAAGGCCGCTGCGTTCGTGCCGTACGCAGTAGCCGACAGCGCCGGATAGCCCACACGATCCGCGGGCGTCTGGTCCAGGTCGTGCAGGTCGTATTCCCAGTCCAGGCCCGTGCCGTAATAGCCATTGCCAACGACTTCGTTGCCGATCTCCCAGTACCTGATCCCATAATGGTTGGTCACGTTGGCGTACTGCACCCAGGAGGCAGCGGTACTGGGCAGGGCGGGACCGTTGTCGTTCACATTCGACCCATAGTTCACCGTGATCACAGGTTTGGCGCCCGAGGGCGCGACGAGGGTGCTCATGAAGTTGTTGAAGGTGTCGCCCGGCGCGAAATAGCCGCCGTGATTCAACGTCTGGTTGCTTCCGCTGATGAAGTTGAAGATGTCCGCGTAGGAGCCCCCCGGATAGCGGATCGCGTTGAACCCGCCGGACTTTAACGATACGCCGAGTCCAGAGCTCAACATGTAACCGTCGTACACGGACGAGTCAACTCCATAGCCCTCCGCTGGAACGTTTGTGAGGCGGGAAGATACATTGAGCGTAACGGTGGCGGATGTCTGTGCCTGCACAGGGACTGTGCCGCCTGCACAGGCAAGGCAGAGCAGGCTCGCGCCGATCGCGTGCCGCGCGCGGCCGTGTTTCCCCGATGTGAGTTTCAAACTCGTAACAAGCGATGGTGATCCCATGGAAAAAATTCCTCTTCGTACCGCTGCGAGGCGCCGCAGTGTTACAGTACCGATTTCAGCGGGAGAGTGAGTGCTCCCGGGGGATGAAATTGTGGGCGCCTGTCATGTCGTTTGACGCATGTTCGCGCCTGGCCAGGCTCTCAATCGCAGCTGGTCCGAAAATCCGTGTATCTGTCTACCCGCGCGGGCGAAATCGCCATACACGATTTCGCCTTAAAAGGTACCTATAGGAGGGCGAAATCGTGTATAAGATGCACGATTTCGCCTCCAGGGTGGCCGGGACTATGCAAGTCTTCTCCCGCGAGTTCGAGCAGGAAAAAATCCGTCAGCTCATGGCGTCCGATAAAGCCGAGCTCGCGGCCGTGTATGGCCGACGCCGCGTCGGCAAGACCTTCACGATCTCGCAGACCCTGAAGGAGAACCCCAACGCCATTTATTTCGAATTCACGGGCAGCCTGCTCGAGGACGGCAGGCCGATCCCGTTTGAGGCCTTCCTCACCGACTTCAGCGTTGCCTGGTATGCGTGCCGCGGGGTGCGCAGACAGGTGCGGACCGTCGAGGATTGCCTGCTGGGGCTGGTCGACTTGGCCTCCCTCTCCAGTAAACAAGCGCCGCTTTACTTGTTTCTCGATGAGCTGCCGTGGATTGCCAGATCCTCCCCGGAGTTTTTCCGTGCCCTGGCGACGCTATGGAACAACACACTGGCCAGGAATCCCCACGTCAAACTCTTCGTGGCCGGCAGCGCAACCTCCTGGATGATCGATGAAGTGATTCAGGCCAAGACCGGGCTCGCAAAGCGCGTCACCGCGAAGATCCATATGCGCGCGCTCGATCTTCTGCAGACCGGAAAGTTCCTTTCCGGCAAAGGAATGGATCTCTCGCGCAACGACGTATTCCGCATCTACTCCGTTCTCGGCGGCATTCCATACTACCTGGATGCGCTGGACGTCAAACTCAGTCCCCACGAGAATCTCTACAACCTGCTGGTGCGCAAAGACGGCCTGTTATATGCCGGAACCGAGTATGACCAGCTTTTTTTGTATCTGTTCGCCCGCGACTCCTCGTACCGAAAAGTGATCGATGCACTCGTGGAAAAGAAGTATGGTCTCTCATCGGCTGAGCTGGCCAGAGAAATCGAGCGCAAAGACAAGCCGTCCGGGCACTTGCGGAGGATTGTCCAGAACCTCGCATACAGCGATCTGATCGACAGCAAAACCAGCTTCCTCAACCGTAGCAAAGGCGTCCGCCACTTCGTTACCGATGAATACATTCGTTTCGTGTCGCGTTGGCTTGTAGACTCCGAGATTACAACCTACGGCGCGTTCAACAGAATCTTCTCGTCCCAGAGCTACCTTGCGTGGCAAGGCTTCGACTTCGAGCTCGTCGCCTCCAAGAACTGTCACCTGATCTGCGCCGCGCTGGGCATCTCTGGGATATCCGTCGAGCCTTTCATCTATTACCAGGAGAAAGGCGTACAGATCGATCTCCTCCTGGCGCGAGGCGATCAAACGCTCACCATTTGTGAGGCGAAGAGCTGCGATGGAGAGTACGAGCCTACGGACAAGGATGTGGCACGGTTTCGAGCCCGGAAAGTGGCCCTGCAGCGGCTCTTCAAGACAAAACGCAAGAGCGCGCAATTCATCAACTACTGCTTCATCACGCGCAACGGCATCAAGCGCAACCGATATTTCAACGAGATCAACCCTCTCGTTGTAGACCTGTCACGCATTCTCAGCCACGGGGGCTGACTGGGTGGTATCGTCTGAAGGCAGCCACGCCGCTCGAGCGGTTTTGCGGAAAAATCTCATGTCCCGTATTGGCGATCTTGCGTTGGGTCTACTGCTGGGAATTGGCTTGAGCGCGACTGCGCGCAGCGCGCCGCCACTGCCGCCGCCACCGTTCGGTCTGTCTCAAGTGCTCACCGGGCCGGAGGCCGAGCACCGCGTCGCCTGGTGGCGCGAGGCCCGATTTGGAATGTTCATTCACTTCGGTCTCTACGCCGTCGCGGGCCATGGCGAATGGGCGAGGTTCAGCGAACAGATTCCGCAGCGCGAATACGCCAAGCTCGCCGATCGGTTCACACCCGATCCCAAGGCGCCTGAGGAGTGGGTGAAAGTCGCCCGCCAGTCCGGAATGAAGTACATGGTGTTGACCGCGCGCCATCATGACGGCTTTGCGCTGTTCGATTCGCGCGCGAACGAGTTCAATTCGATGCGAGCCCCTGTACATCAGGACATCGTGCGGGAGTTCCTGGTAGCGGCACGGGCCGGTGGAATGCGGGTCGGGTTGTATTACTCCCCGCTCGACTGGCGCTTTCCAGGCTACTTCTTCCCCGATCTGTACCTGGAGTCCGCCGAGGCGCTGCGCGCTCAATATCACCAGGAGATGGCGCAACTCGCCTCGGACTACGGCAGGCTCGACCTGCTGTGGTTTGATGGCGGCGGCGAGCAGTGGCTCGGGTTTGGCGGAATTGAGTTCGATGGCGCGCACTGGAGGTCACGCGATCGGAGCAAGCCATACACCGGCGCCTTCTCGTGGCAAGACGATCTCGTCATCGGCCACTTGCGCCAACTCCAGCCACAGATTCTCATCAATGACCGGACCTCCGCGCCCGCGGATTGGCGCACGCGCGAGGGCGCCGACCGGCTCGGCGGGTTCGACAACGTTCAGCCGTGGGAGCTATGTGTGACCTTGGCCGGTACGTGGGGCTATCAGCCCGACGCGCAGCCGCGATCCTTGCAGGAGTTGGTTCTGCTGTTGACGAACACGGCGGTACGCGACGGGAATCTCCTGCTGAACGTCGGGCCCGCACCGACCGGACATATCCCCGCGGACCAGATCGCGCGTCTGCAGGAGTTAGGCCGCTGGCTGCAAAGCCACGGCAAGGCCATTTACGGCACTCGCGGCGGCCCGTTTCTGCCCTCGGCCCAGCTTGGCTCGACCCGTGCCGGCAACACGATCTTTCTCCATGTGTTGCCGTCACCAGACGGAAGCTCGCCGCTCACAAGAATCCTCGTTCCGGAGTTTCCAGGCGGCCCGAAGCTCTTGCGAGCTCGTGTACTGGGGGCAGCGGCCGATCTGCCGATACAACGTGCGCGGCCTGGCCAGTTCGCAGTTGCAGTTCCAGCACCGACGCTCGCCTCTGCGACTACCATTATCGCGCTGACCTACAAGGGCTCGGTTATGGAGCTCCCACCCCAGACGCTTTGAGTCCGCCACCGTTCAGCCCTGGTTTCTGTCGCTGTAAACGATCCCGCGGCCATCGGTACCCACGTATACCCGGCCGTCGATGCGCATGTCGCCGGCGATACAACGGAACCGGCGACCGTATTCGTGCCCGGCATCGTTGATGCGATTCCAGGTGCTGCCGCGATCGTCCGAGCGCCAGATCGCAAACAGCTCACCGCGAGAAGCGATTGCATACAGCGCCGGGTAGTCATGACCCGCCGCGGCCTTCCCGAAGCTCAGGCGTGCAATCGAGAGCGCATTCGGCACTGCCTGGAAGGTCCGGCCCGCGTCGAGGGAATGAAACAGGCGACCGCGGGAAAGCAGCCATAAGTCCCCGGCTCGGCCTGGCACCGCGAGCAACGGCATCGGTACCTCCGGATTGCCGGGCGCATCGGCGCCCAGGTTGTGTGGAAAGCCTGTGCTCGGGAGCGGCTTGAAAGTCACGCCCGCATCGTCACTCGACAGGAGCCTCCCGTTCTCGAAGTCAACGGCGTAAAAGCGCCGGGGGTCCACACGGTCGCAGATCACTCGTGCGAAAGGTGGCAAGCCGCGCACAGGGGCCCAACTCGCGCCATGATCGCGCGACACCTGGGGAATCGGCGTCATCGCCACAAAAGTCCTGCCGTCGGCGGAGGTGACGATCGGGGTCGTATCCTCGTGCGAGGAGGGTGGGGTGATCGGCCGCCAGGTTTTGCCGTAGTCGTCAGACCATGCAAGTGAAACGTGCTCGCTGCCGTGGGCTCGACTCGGCATGCCACTGCGGACCACGACGCGCGCTTCAACTCCCGCGTAGTCGATATTGTTGGTATTGTTGAATGCTGGATGACTGAACATCGGTGGCGATGCGTGCAGGTCCTCGTGTGCGTAGCCGCCGATGTCGCCGAATCCGCTATAGAGTTGCGGTCCTGCCGTTGGACTGATCAAGGTGATCACCGCTGTCTCTTCTATGCCGTGAACCCACGGCCGCCATCGCACGGTTTGTCTCGAGTCGGCGAGCTGGAGTTGATCTGTTGCATACACCGTCGCACCTGTGGTGTAAGCCACGTGCGCCGAATCGAACGGATCCATCGCCACCCCGGCGATCCACCAGCCGAACGATGCCTGTTCGCCTCCCCAGGTCAAGAACGGCGTTGAAGCCACGTCCCGCGTGCTGAGCTCGCGCACGTTTTGCCAGTTCTTCCCGCCGTCGGTACTGCGCCAGAGAATATCCCCTGTGCCCGCGCGATTGAGCGTCGCGACCATAACGGTGTCGATCCGGTCTCGAGCGACGCTCAATCCCATGTAAGCCGTTGGGACAGAGCGGTCGGGCGTAATGTCGGTCCAACGATTGCCTGCGATCCGCAGCTTATAAACGGCGCCCGCAGTGGCTCCGCTCGGGCCGGCCCCGTTGGAATAGGTGATGTACAACGAGCCGCTGCCGTTGCTTTGTGCTTGGACCGGCAACAAGTCGTGGCTTGGCTCATCGGGCACGGGACGCCACGTGGCACCCGCGTCGTCCGAGCGAAACAGGTGATGGTCACCGGGATCGGCGCTACCCGCAAAAATGGTTTGGGAGCGCTTTCCCCGTCCGCCGCTGTTGGGATCGAATACTACAAAGCTCAAACCAGTCTGGGGGGCTGCGGCCTTGCCGTCGTAGGGAAAGGACGCCACCTTCGCCCAGGTTCGGCCTCGATCGAGACTGCGCTGCAGCCCGTCGTAGCGGGAGCCAAAGTACAGGATGTCAGGGTCGTTGGGATCGATGCTCAACCGCTCGCCCGCACCGCGACCGGGTTCATTGCCCCCCATGCGAAAACCAACCGGGTAGACACTCCAGCTCTGGCCGCGGTTTGTCGATCGTATGATGGCCGCTGGTGAAGTGTGATACATACCGACCGCCGCGTACACCGTCGCGGCGTCGTGAGGGTCGAGGGCGATGCTCTCAATACCGAGATAGTTGCCTTCGGTGAACTCATCCTGCAAAGGAATCCAGCTCTGGCGCTCATGATCCCAGCGATAGATTCCACCGATGTCGGTGCGTAGGTACGCCAGGTCCCGTTCGGCGCGGCTGAAGACAATGGCAGGGGAAAAGCCGCCGCCGCCCACGCTGACGTTATGCCAGGAATACACCCCTTGGCTCACAGCGGTGCTGTCGAAGCCAAGGAACATTGCAGCTGCGAGCCACGCCAGACGGATGGAAGCTCCCATTACTGCGCCGAGGGCATAGCCATGCCTGCGAGGAATGCTGCGTGACCCGGCAGCGTCTCCACTGACTTCCGAATCGATCCTCGCATGCCCTCGAACCGAGCTTCCAGGTCACCGCCGCCGAGCATGTCGACCAGCGGCTCATACCTTTCGGGCCAGACATGCAGGCCAGCGTAGAGGGCAAGCCAACTTGCCGGCAGAAAAGTCTCCTGCTCCAGCATGGCGATGCGGCCCGTCTTGCTGAACAACTGTTTCTTGTAGTCCAACGTTTCCGGCACCCCCATGGCGCGGCAATGCCTCCAGAAGGCTGTATCCTGCCGCTGTGAGGCCGCGTAGTGCAGAATGATGAAATCCCGCGCTCGCTCATACTCGAGAGCCGTCAAGCGATTGTATTCGGCGCTGATCGCTGGATCGAAGTCACGGTCCGGAAACAGCGTGAACAGCCGCGCCAGGCCTGTTTGTACCAGGTGAATGCTGGTCGACTCGAGTGGCTCGAGGAAGCCGGCCGCGAGCCCGAGCGCAACACAATTGCCCACCCACGCGCTCGCCCGGCGCCCCGCTTTGAACCGCAAGAAGCGAGGCTCGGAAAGCGGCGCGCCCTCCAGGCGCTCCAACAGCGACGCGCCCGCTTCGTCATCGGAGAGATGCGCGCTGGAGTAGACATAGCCATTGCCTACGCGATGCTGCAGCGGAATTCGCCATTGCCAGCCGCATTCGCGCGCAGTCGATTGCGTGACAGGGCCAGGGTCACCTACGCTCTCGCACTGGACCGCGACCGCCCGGTCGCAGGGCAGCCACTGCGACCAGTCAATGTAGGCTGTCTTCAACGCCTCCGCGAGCAGCAGCGAGCGCAATCCCGAGCAATCGATGAAGAAATCGGCATCGATCGGGCGCCCATCGCGTAACACCACCGCGTCGATCAGACCTCCCGGGGCGAGCCTGACATCGACAATTTCGCTTTCGATGCGGTGCACCCCGCGCCCCTCGGCATAGGTCCGCAAGAAACGCGCGTAGAGGGTCGCGTCCAGGTGGTATGCGTATGCGAGCTGACGAAGGGGGGAGGACGGGTCTTGTGGCGGTGGCGAGCCCGCCCCCGCTGGGGATTTCCTCGCTAACCGCTCGGTCAGAACACCCATGGGCAAGCCAAACCGGCCCAAGCTCGCTGCGAGCGCCGTGACCGACCACTCTTCGAGCGGTGTTGGGCACCCTTCTTGTCTGCGCTTGAGCCAATAGGCCTGAAACAACTCGTGATTGCTGTTCACCCCGTAAGGGCCGAAGGGGTGCAGGAAAGTCTCCCCGACGGTGTGCCAGTCGCGGAACTGGACTCCCAACTTGAAGGTGCCACGCGTGGCACGCAGGAATTCCCGCTCGTCGAGACCGAGCAGGGCATGGAAGGCGGCCAGGCTGGGAATCGTGGCCTCGCCCACACCCACCGTGCCGATGACTTCGGACTCGATGAGCGTGATCCTGCAAGAGCCGTCGAGCACTCTGGCCAGCGCGGCGGCCGCCATCCATCCCGCCGTGTCGCCGCCGACGATGACCAACGTCCGCAACCGGTGGCGGGAGCGCTGTCCCATGATCTCGTTCAATGGCTTGCCCGGCAGTGTTTGTCGATGAAGGCGCCGTGCGTTGGCAGGGACTGCGCAGCGCCCGCCACAATGTGTGTGCGGCGGTCCAATTCACGCCTCAAGGCGGCCTCCTGGATGAGGTCGGCCATCGGATCATGACGGCGCGGAAATACCCCCAGGCCGAAGTAGATGGAGATCCAGCTCGGCGCGGCGAAAGAGCCACTGTCGTAGAGCGCGACCGTGCCGCGGGCTTTGAACAGCTCGATCTGGTAATGCAGGCCTTCGGGAATGGGCATATTCCGACAATGACGCCAGAGCGCCCCGTCACGCCGGCTCGCGTGGTAGTGCAGGATGATGAAATCCCGGATGGACTCGTAGCTGCGCGCCATCAGTCGGTTGTATTCCTCCGCCAGCTTGGGCTCGAAACCGCGGTCGGGGAAGAGCTCGATCAAGCGGCCGATCCCGGATTCGACCAGATGGATGCTGGTGGACTCGAGGGGCTCGAGGAATCCGCTCGCGAGCCCCAACGCCACACAGTTCTTCTTCCAACACTCGCGCCTGCGGCCGGCGGTGAATTTGAGCAGCCTGGGCGGCCCGAGCGCCTCGCCATCGAGGTTGGCGAGCAGCGTGGCGGCAGCCTCATCCTCGCTGATGTAGCTGCTACAAAACACATAACCATTGCCCGTGCGGTGTTGAAGAGGGATCCGCCACTGCCAGCCCGCCTCGTGTGCGGTCGAGCGCGTGCAAGGAGTTGGCTCCTCGATACGGGCGCACGGCACTGCAAAAGCCCGATCGCACGGTAACCATTGAGACCAATCCTCGAAACCCGCCTGCAGCGCCCGCTCGATGAGCAGCCCCACGAAGCCACTGCAGTCAATAAACAGATCGCCGCTTACCGAGCCTCCACCCTCGAGCACCACCGACTCGACGAACCCGTCTTGCGCGCGCAGACGCACGTCCACGATGCGTCCCTCGACTCGCTTTACCCCGCGCTGTTCGGCAAAGCCGCGCAAATAAGCAGCATAGGAGGCCGCGTCGAACTGAAACGCATAGGAATAGGATCCCAGCACCGACTCCCTGTTGGCGATCGGCGGCCCAAATCGCCCCAGCCCAGCGGCCACCGTCGAGATGGAGCAGTCAGCATAGGATCGCTCATCTTCGGCCGCCCGCATCCTGAGCCAAAGCTGGTGCAGGCTGACACCCCGCAGGTCCGGGCCGAAATCGCTGAACCCATGGAAAAACGCGCGCTCCGGGTTCCAGCCCACAAACTCGATGCCCAGCTTGAAAGTGGCCTGCGTCTTACGGACGAACTCCATTTCATCCAGGCCGAGTGTCGCGTTGAACGCCCGCAAAGTGGGCAGCGTCGCCTCTCCGACCCCGATGGTGCCGATCTGCGCCGACTCGACGAGCACGATCTCCTCGACCCGCCGGCGCACGACCGCGGCGAGGGCCGCGGCCGCCATCCATCCGGCGCTGCCCCCGCCGACAATCACTATCTTGCGAATGGCCGACGGCGCCATCTCGCGCGCCCCTACATCACAACGTGGCGCGCAATTGTAGCGAGTACGTCCGCCCGCTGGCATGCCATTCGAACGCTTGCGTGCCGATATGCTGCTGATCCAGCGTTTTGTAGAGCGTGTTGGTCAGGTTCAGCGCCTGCACTCCGAGAGTGATGTGAGAGGTGATGTTGTAGAACACCGACGCGTCGAGCTCGCCGTAAGCGTCCCCATAGATGGGCAGGCCCCAGGTCACATTCTTCTGGCCGTAGTTGGGGCTCGCCGGGTCGGTGTTGATTCCATTGGTCCCCTGGAGCGGGAAAATGTTGGTTCCCAACAGGTACTTGCTGCGCCAGCTATACGCGAGGCGTGCGGACACCGGGCCACGGTCATACAGCAGGGCTGCGTTGTAGGCGTACTTCGACAAGTTCGCCAAGGGCAGGTTGCCGAACGAGCGTCCATCGGTATCGCAGCCGTTGAGATTCACGCTGAAAGTATCGTACGCTTCGCAATATTTGCCGGTGTCTGCTTGATCCACACTCTGGTGGCTCTCGATGTACGTGAAATTCAATTGCGTACCGAAGCCGCGCAGCAGGTAGGGCAGGAAGTCATAATACTGCTGGTAGGCCACCTCCACGCCCTTCAAATCGCCGCGCGCGCCATTGATCGGACCGGTCGTCGTGAACTCATGCGTGGCGCCCGCGGAATCGGTCACAGGCGTGTTGAACACCCTGTTGATCACGATGTCAGTCAGGTGCTTATAGAACACGTTCCCGGTGAGCGAGCCGCCTCTCCCGAAGTACCATTCGAGCGTTCCGTCGAGCTGAAATGCCTTGGTCGGCTTCAGCTCCGGGTTGCCGTTCGCGGCGCCGGTGAATTTCTGCACGGCGGTACCGCTGTCGATGCTAGTGCCCAGGCTGTTGAACGCCTGCAACTGCGAGAAATCCGGACGCGCCATGCCTTCCGACACAGCCAGGCGTGACTGCAGATGCTCAGCCCAATGCAAGCGCAGATTGAGGCTCGGCAACACGTCCGTGTAATCATTCTTGGCGCTCAATGGCGTGCTGAAACCGGGAAAGAACGCGTACCCGGCCGGATTGAGCGTGGCCGGCACGTCTTTCAGCCCGAAGGAGCCCATCGTCACGAAGCCGTCCGCCGTATCGAGGGTACGAACGACACGGACGCCGAGGTTCCCATCGTAAGGCAAGCCGCCGACTTCGGAACCAAAGGAGACCTTCAAGTACGCCGCATAGGTGTGCTCGTCCTGCGTGTTCAGGCCGCCCAGCGGGGGAGATCCCGGCGTCGGTACGAAGGACCCAGGTGTCCAGGTGTAGGTGCAGTTCGGGACCTGGGCACAAAGGGCTGTCCGGAAGCCCTGCACCAAAGCAAACCCCGGCACGCTGGCGAGCGATTTGCCCGGGAAGATCATCGATACTGGCATCGACGAGCCACCGAGGTAACCCGGGAAATTCGTGACGCGGGTCGGTGCCGGAAACTGATCGAGCGTAGCCAGTGACGGTATGCCCCAGGGGATCATCCAGCTATAGCTCACCGCTTGCCAGTTGTAGCCGTTCCCCGGCTCGGTCAGATCGGTCTGCGCGCTGCGCTCGGCCGCCCGTACACCCGCGCTGAGATTTTTGAAAAATCCGCTGCCCAGATCGTAGTCCACATCCTCACGCCAGGCCCACTCCTTGCCGTGGGACATATTCTGGCCGTCCTGGGTAAACGCCCAGTTGTAGTTGGCGGGATTCGAAAAAAACGACTGCGGGAGCCCCACGACAGGAAGGTTTCCGGTGAGATTCAACGTCTCCCAGGGGGGATTCATGCTGACCCCAATGGTGTAGTCCTCAGCGTGGGTATTACTGCGGACGAGCTGCAGATCGCTGAGGATCCTGAATCTGTCGGTGGGATGCCAGGCGACGTTCAACGAAAGATCGGAAGTGACGGAGCGCCGATTTGCCGAGCGGGTCTGATCACCGTACGGCAAACCATTCATGGCGGGATCGGTCAAGGTGCCCGAAGTGAACACTCCGGCGGGGTTGAACGTGAAGTTGGTCCCCGGTGCCGGCTGGAAGTCGGCGGAGTTATAGGCGCTGGCGATGCCGCTTTCATCCCAGCGGAACTTGTAGGTCGAACCGAAATAGCTGAGTGTGGTTTCGACGTTATCGCTCGGACGCCACTGTACTGCCGCATAGACGCCCTCGCGCGTGCGCTTGAATTCCTGCGAGCGAAATGACACGGCACCGCCCGGGACCCAGACCGTCTGGCCGGCTGGAATCCACGTACTGTTGGGTTCCAGGCTCGACACACGGGGGAAAAACGGGTATTCCTCCATTGCGTCGGTACGTTGCAAGACTTCCGAATAGGAAACGTCGGCGAGCACGCCAATGTCACCGATCCCCGTATTCCACCGATCACTCAGCAGCAGGGATGCCCCGGGCTTGACATTGCCGCGGCTGAGATCACCCCAAGTGCCTTGCACCGTACCACTCATTTTAGCGCCATCGAAATCGAGCGGCCGCGCGGTGCGCAGATTCACAAGTCCGCCCACGCCTCCTTCGATCTGGTCGGCCGCAGGGTTTTTGTAGACATCGACGCCCGCCAGCAACTCGGGCGGCACGTCATCGAAGCTGAGCGAGCGACCCCCATTGGCGGTGAAGCTGTCGCGGCCATTGACCTCGGAGCGCACATAGGTCAGTCCCCGGATCGTAAGTCCAGCCCCTTCCGCGTTGAAATGTTCCGGGTCGATTTTGCCGCCCAGGTCGCGGAACGTGTGATCGATGCTGATGCCGGGGATACGCTGCAACACTTCGATCACCGAGCGATCGGGCAGTTTGCCGATATCCGCCGCGACGATCGAGTCGACGACCTCGTCGGCGTTCTCCTTGATGTGCTGCGCATTGTCCAACGCTATGCGCTGACCGGATACGACGACCTCGTTCAGCACGTCCTCTGGCTGTGACGCGCTGGAGCTGTTGGTGTCCGCGCCCGTCGCCGCGTCAACGGCCAAGATCGGCCTCGAGTACGCTGCCCCAAGGAGACCCAGGGCTCCCAGGGCCAGCACAGGACCGCGTTGCTGCACTGCACGACGCACAGCCAGCTCGACTTGTGAAAACTGACCCGCTCGCAAAGGCGATGGGCGCTTCTCGTTTGACACTGCTGTTGCCCCCCTCGGTCGACTTGATTTCGATTGACTATTACGTCCTGGATCGGTGGGAGGCGTACGGGCTGATCTATCCTGCGTGATTTCCGTGTCGTGTCCGTCAGTGCCCCCTGTGCGAAGAAGATAGCGTTAACAGCAATAATGACACTATTGAAAAGATCGGCCGCAGAGATGTCGAAAAACGCAAGTGTGCTGCCGAGCGGACCTGACAAACAAGCGTAAGCAAAAAGTGAACACAAGCCTGCGGCGGCGTGTTGACCGCGCAGGCAGCGTGAACCGCGGAAAAATGGGGTGTCAGGCTATCTCGAGGCCGGACGCAGGACCGCCTTGCGGGTCGTGATCGAGAGTCGTGTTGTAGGAAGCTTCGGACCCGGATAGTCCTCGGTATAGGCTTCCACCGTCAGCGCACCCGGTGTGGTGGTGGACTGAACGATGAGTTGCGCCAGACCGTTGAAGAGACTGCGCAACGGCTGCTTGTCGGATTCCTGACAGTTGGGATCGCCGTTACCGACACCGAGCAGGATGCCCGCGCCGGTGACTCTGAAATGGATCAGGTTACCCGCCGTCGGCAGGGCTCTTCCTGCGCTGTCGAGGACCTCGACCCGCACGAGAGCCACATCTTCGCCGTCGGCGGCGATCTCAGTCCGATCGGCAGTCAACCGGATTGACACCGGTGCACCGGTGGTTTCGCGGCGCGCGGTCATGACGACCTTGCCATCCTTGATGCCGTGCGCTTCGATGGCCCCCGGCTCGTATTTCACCTGCCACTCGAGGTGAGTCAGCGGGCGGACTTTCTGCCTGCCTTGACTGCGCCCGTTCAGGTACAGCTCAACCTCCTCCAGGTTGGAGTGCACCCAGACCGACACGGGCTCGCCCCGGCGCTCGTCCCAATTCCAATGCGGGAGCAGATGCAGTACCGGTTCCCGCCTCCACCACGCCTTGTAGTAATAAAAGTTGTCCTTGGGGAAGCCACACAGGTCGATGATGCCGAATTGCGAGCTGATGGAGGGCCAGCCGTAAGGAGTGGGCTCGCCGCGATAATCGAAACCGGTCCAGGCAAAGCCACCGGCGAGGTAGTCCCGCGAGGCATAAAACTTCCACCATTCTTCGGCGCCCTCGGACCAGTCGGTCTGGTTGACGTCATAGGCGCTGACCCAGTTGCGGATCTTGTCGGTCTCGTACACGCCGCGGGTGGAGAGGGTGCTGGCGGTCTCCGATCCGATCAGGGGTTGCCGCGGATGATCGTGATGATAGGGGTCGATCGACTTCAAGTTGTAGTTGAATCCCTCGACGTCCAACGAGCGCGCAATCCCTACGCCATAGGCGCCATTGATGCCAGCTGTGCACAGGCGGGTCGGGTCGAGCTCATGGGCTCGCCGGATCATGCTGGCCGCAATGCGCTCGCCTTCCGGCGTGGCCTGCAGCTTCCATTCTTCGTTTCCGATCGACCACAGGATGATGGCGGGCGAGTTGCGATAGCGCTTGATCATGATCTCGAGCTGGGCCAGTCCTTGCGGACCCGAGCTCATGCTGCGCGTTTCACACAGCATCATCATGCCCATCTGGTCGCAGGCTGCGACCCATTCCGGTGTCGGCATGTTGTGTGATGTGCGGACCGCGTTGCAGCCCATCTCGCGCAGCAGCGCAAGCCTGTACCATTGCAACCGATCGGGCAGGGCTGTGCCGACACCGGCATGGTCCTGGTGATTGCTGGTGCCCTTTATTTTCACGGACTGCCCGTTCAGGAAGAAACCCTTCTCGGGGTCGAAGGCGAGCGTGCGGACACCGAAGGCGATTCGCTCCGCATCGTGCACTCGAGCGGCGGTCTCGACTGACACAATCGCACTGTAAAGATGGGGATTTTCCAAAGACCAGAGCGTTGGAGAGGGCAGGTGGGCAGTGCCTGAGAAGGTGGCCCTGCTGCCCGGAGCGATGCGTTGCGGCTCGGTTACAGCGCTTGCGACCGTTCGACCTGTTGGGTCCAGGATCGTCCAGCGCACACTGGCATGCGCTTCGGCGAGCTCCTCATTCTCCACGACGGTGGAGAGTGATACAGAGGCGGAGTCGGTCTTGAGCTCCGTACGAACACAACTCTCCCACGGACCAAGGTGGAGGCCCGCGGTTTTTGTCAGCCAGACGTGGCGGTAGATTCCAGCGCCTTCATAGAACCAACCCTCGCCAAGGGTGGCGTCCACTCGGAGCACCAGTGTGTTGCGCGCGCCGTAACGGACGAAGTCGCTGATATCGAAGCGGAAGGGCGCGTAGCCGTTATCATTTCTCCCGATATAACAGCCATTGACGAAGACCAG
>Ga0070665_100003774_pt1 | contig 16035 bp, 17 predicted proteins | sample KBSS13metaG_FD_65862 | JGI IMG/M metagenome (GOLD analysis project Ga0070665, IMG submission 65862) | Switchgrass rhizosphere microbial communities from Kellogg Biological Station, Michigan, USA - KBS S1-3 metaG | ecosystem: Host-associated > Plants > Roots > Rhizosphere > Soil ... | reverse complement strand
CATCGCCTGGTACTGCCGCTCCAGCGGCTTGGTCATCGTGACGCCGGGGTGGTCGAGGGTGATGTCGAGCTCCTCGAAGAGGTGGCGGCGCAGCTTCAGCACCTCGTCCGACGCGGCGAGGGACGGCACGAGCGCGTCGTCCACCCAGGACCGGAAGTCGACCACCGACACGTCCGGGCGCTTGCGCAGGAACACGAGGTGCCGGACGTAGGTGTCGGTGCCGTCGGGCGCCGGGTCGGTGGCGTCGCGCACGGTCGCGCTGTTCGCCCCGAGCCCCGCGTACCCGATCTCCTGGGACAGGAAGTTGATCCCGTCCTCCATCTGCACCCGTGACGCCTTGATGAACTCCTGCAGGTCGTCCATCGTCGGGAACGTCGCCTCCGGTACGCCGTCGAACGTGTCCTCCTCGTCGGGACGCATCGACACGCCGTCGACGGCGGGCCACAGCGCGTCGTCCAGCGACGTCTTGTGCAGCCACACCGAGCTGATCCCGGGGAACCGGGGCGGCAGCGTGACGTGGGCGTTGAGCCAGTAGTCGTAGAAGTCCCGGAGGGCGACGCCGTCCTTCGCCTTGAGCGGGATCACGAGCGTCATCGCGTTGTGATCGGTCATGGGCCGAGGGTCGAGGATGACGCAGGTCACACCAACACGGCGTCCCGCTCAATGGGACGTCAACGACGTCGGAACACGTCGACGCGGGTCGGTCGGGCGCCCATCAGTACGGCCACCAGCAGCACCACCCCCACGACGACCGCGACGATGGAGAGCAGGCCTGCCAGCGCGACCACCGACAACAGGCCCGCCACCGGGAGGACGATGCGCTGCAGCCGACTGGCGCGCACGAAGCCGTGGGTCGCGGGGGCCAAGGCGGCCAGCAGCAAGAAGCCCACCAGCGCCAGCCCGAAGACGACCCAGTGGTGCCCGCCGAGGGTGACGATCGAGAGGACGGGGATGGCGTTGTCCAGCCAGTCCCCCATGCGCAACATCCAGATCACGGCCATCACGTCCAGGCCTGCCATCGCCCACAGCACGCAGCGCGTCCCGAACGGCACGGTCTGGAAGTTGGCGCCCCCGCCCTGTAAGTCGTCCGCCATGCCGCCGAGGATGGATGAGGACGGCTTTGTGCGGTCGGCGGAGTCCCGCGGCGGGACTTTCTACTTCGCCCCTTCGTAGGCGGCCGCGAGTTCGGCCGCGAGGAGGTCTCCCGGCCCGGAGACGGCCGCCGCGACCGCCGCTGCTCCGCCGTCGTCGCCGGGGATCGTGACGGTCTGCTTGCCCCGCAACAACGTCGTGAGCGCCCGGTCGCCGAGCGCAGCCAAGCAGGTGAGGTTGGCTCGCGAGGGGCCACCGGACCAGAGCGGCCCTTCGCTGGTGTCGTCGGCGAACTGTCGGATGATCGTGTGGAGGCGGTCGGTCGGCGCGACCTTCGCGCCCCACAGCCGGACGTCCGCGACGAGCGCCCGCCAGTTGGCGAGGAAGAGCGTCGCCCGCCGGACTCGTCCGAGTTCCGCGTCGTCCAGCCTGAGGGGTGGCGGTGCGCCGGAGATGTCATAGACGTCGACCCGCACGTCCGCCGTGGACAGGTCTTCGGCGAGCTCGACGACGCCCTCGAAGTGTTGCTCGCGGGGCTGGCCGAGGAATCCGTAACCTCGAACCTGGCCGGAGCGGCGGTCGACCAGCCGGATCCCGAGATCGGCCAACTCGCCGGGGCCCGGCCCGTCCTGGAACGCCGCCACCCGCACTCGGAGCGTGCTGTTCGGCGTGGGTTCGACGATGATCTCGGCGGTGTCGGCGGTGGGCCCGAACCGCAGTACGCGCGCGGGCACGGACCGGGGGTCGATGCGATCGACGCCTCGCGGCGCGTCGACCGTCGGCGGCGGGACGGCTGCTCGACGGCTCCGCACAGCGGTGCTTCCCGTCGACAGGTCGTGCCAGGCGTCGGTCACGGAGTAGAGCGCGGCGTCGTACTCCCGGACTTCGCTGGAGAGCGCGGCGTAGCAACGGGCGAGCGTGCCGAGGGCCGCGTTCAGAGCAGTGGGCGGCGGCCTGCCGTCGGCGACGAAGCCCCTCAGGTGGGTCACGACTCCCGGAGCGGCGCGGCGGGCGGCGACCAGCGCCTTCCCCACGAGGACCTCACGGATCGGCTCGGCGACGACGAGCGTGCGGGCGGCCGCCAACTGCGCGGCCGCGAGCTCGGCGTCCAGCAATGGCCTATCGAGGGGGAGGTGGAGGAGCCGGTCGAACACCGTGACGGCGGCCAGCCGCAGCCAGGGCACCCGGTCGATGCCCGTCAGCCGGTCCTCGGCCTCGTCGTCCCCCGGGATGGCGAAGTTGACGCAGCGGTCGGGGCGGCCCGGATCCCACGTCACCGTGACCCCTGGCGCGACCTCCGCCGCGCATTCGAGCTCACCGTGCTCTGCCGATGACCGGGAACGGCCGAGCCGAGCACCGTCGGCGCTCGTCAGGATAGCCATCCGCGGCCTCGCCTCCGCTGGTCCAACCTCCGACGGACGTGCTGGCAAACGGCGCAACAGCCGAGTTGGCCCAACTTCGGCCAACCCCACACCGGGGCCGAGTGTCTCACTGAACGTCGCCGATTAACCAGATGCAGACGCGTGTCATGCAGCCGTGTCTCCGAGCCACCCACGTGCGTAACTCCACGCCCTGAGCCTGCCGAGGCGCACGGGGAAGTCTTGCCGCCCTCGGGTGACGGGCTCGCCAGCGAGCGCTCGAAGGGCCTGCTCGCGCACGCACGGGTACCCGCCCATGCGGTGCCAGGAACGCTCGTTCACCGATCCGCTCCGGAAATCGGCGAACTGACGCAGATGGGTGGCTCGTGCGCACGTATCGAGACGGTTACCCACGCGCCAACGCGCGTACGCATCGTCATCGAGGCCGGTCAGCTCGCGATCCCGCGGGTGCACGCGGACGGTCCACGGATCGAATTCAACGAAGGTGAAATACTCGACGAAGGCGTGGACGAGTTCCTGACGACCCCGGCGAAGACCCTCGAAGAGCAGCCGGAGGGCGGCGAGGTCGGCCAGCTCGCGCATCACCAACCTGCAGGTGGCCCATCGCAGGTGCGACAACCCCGAGTCGCGGTCGACCGCAGGCTCGTCCTCGAGCTTGGTCCGGTCCGTGATGCCGAGTCGCCGGGCGGCGGCGTCAACCTGGTACCAGGCCGCCTGGACGTCGGCGACCACGCTCTGGAACTTGAGGTTGCGGGCGACGCAGCGAAGGCCGAAGACCACGTCGGCGAGCTCGGGGTGGTCCCCAGCGGCACCGCCGTCGTGCAGGCCGAGCGTGGCAGCTCGCCAGTCGCCCCGCTCAAGGGCGACGGCGACCTCTGCGAGCAGGTCGACGTAGAACGCAAAGCTGTCCGGCATCATGGCAACCACCAAGGGTTTGTTGAGCGCAGCCCCCGTGAGTGAACGCCGGCCATCCGAATGGGAATCGCGAGCGGCGCAGGCGCTACCGGCCGCGAGCCTGCCGACAGCACCTCGTCCGCCGAGCGGAGGACGCTGACGCGGCGGCCGCGCCCTGGGGCTCGAGCTGTCGCCACAAGCCGCCGGGGCGAGCGTCCGCTCGACGAACCGAGCCTGACCATGACGAGCTACGCGTCGTTCGGCGGCACAGCGTGCGATCGATGGCAGACCAGATCTTCACGGAGTGCTACACCATCCCACTCGACCTCCGACGCCGCCCCCGCGTCCTCCGCGGAGCAGCGGTCCGCGAACATGGTCATCCTCGTCGGCGCGTCAGAACGGGCTGACCTTGCTGGCGTCTTAGCCATCGCGTTCTCCCCGACCTCGCGAAGCACAGCTGCTCCAAAGTGGCGTGCGACCGATCGACACGACACTCTACCGGGCACCACCGCTGTCGGCTAGACCCGGTAGAGCTAGCACCGCAGTCGACTCGTCTTATCGCAGCCAACAATCAACTCTATCGGTTACAATCGAGCAACGCGCTTGCCAGTGTTAGCCGCTGGCATGGGAGGATGCGCGCCTCTACCTTGTGGTGTCCTGTCGAGCGAGCTGAGAGAGCTGTAGTGGCCATAGAGTCCGGGCAGGCCGTCCGCTTGGCCCGCACACTCCGCGATTTGCGGGAGTCGGCGTGGCCGGGCGAAGAGCTGACCCAGCTACAGCTCGCGAAGGCGCTGAGCGTCGAGAGCCGGGTAGCCCCGGCCACGGTCAGCTCATGGGAGTCGCTGAGCAGCCCGAAGACGCCCACCCCGGCCCGGCTCAGCAGCTACGCTCGCTTCTTCGCCACGAAGCGCTCCCTCGAAGGCGGGCCACACCTGATCGCCGAGAAGGACTTGCGGCCGGACGAACTCGAGCGGTTCCGTGAGCTGGAAGATCAGCTACTGGGGCTTCTCAACAGTTCGGAGCCCCGCAGCACCTTCGCCTTCGAAGACGGTCCGGTGACGATCATCTGCCCGGAGGCGCCGGAGGGGGAGCGCGGCCCCCTCGCGTACGGGGACAACGCCAACTACACCAAGCTGCTGCGCTACGCAGACCAGGACGCCTTGATCGAGCTCTGGGGTCACGTACGGGCGGAGAACCCCGAACTCGACGTTCGACACTGTCTACCCCAAGAGGTGACGGCCGACGACTTCTCCTCCCACGTCATCCTGATCGGCGGCGTCGGCTGGAACCACGTCACACGGCGATTCCTGACGGAGCTCGACAAGGTGCCGATCTCCCAGTTCGAGGACGAGCGCCTCAAGACAGGCGACGTCTTCCGGGTCAAGGATGAGGACGGCGAACGGGTCTTCTTCCCGGAGTGGGACGAGCAGGCCGAGGGCAGAGGAGAACTCATCGAAGACGTCGCGATGGTCGCCCGCCTCCGCAACCCCTTCAAGGTGAGCCGAACGTTGACCATCTGCAACGGGGTGCACAGCCGCGGCGTCCTGGGCGCGGTCCGTTGCCTCACGGACAAGCGCGTCCGCGAGGCGAACGAGAAGTACCTCGCCGAGCGTTTCGCCGATGGAACTTTTGCTCTACTGGTAAGGGTGCCCGTGCTGAGACTTGAGGCGTTGTCGCCAGACCTGCAGAATCCCGACACGAGGCTCTACGAATGGCCTCCGAAGACGGGCGATCGCCGATGATCCGACCTCTGCTGCCGAGGACGACGAAGACCATTCGCCATAAGCCGGAACACGACCGACTCATGCGGGATCTGTCGAATTCGCCCACGCCGCCCTGGTCTCTCCAGGCGGCGAGGGTCGACGCTATCATCGCGCCGGCCTCACGATCTGCGCCTTCTATGGACCGACTCATCAAGCTTTCGGCGGAAGCTCAATGCGCGCTGGTCGTCCTGTGCAGTGGCATGACAAAGATCGAGCATTTGTCCGAGCTCGTCGCGGCGGTGCCCAACACCGAAGTACTGATGATCGACGTGCCAGTGGGTTACTCGCATGATCACATACCGACGCAAACCTCTGCAAAGCAGTTCCGGCAGGCAAGCGCTTGGCGCACGAGCGATCTCAGCTTAAAGCGCAACATGGGATTGATGATCGCCCGCCTGCACGGGTGGCGAAAAGTTGTCTTCATCGACGACGACATCAGCCTCAAACGCGACGACCTCGCTCGAATCGGATGGGCGCTGGAGAGGCATCCGATCGCCGGGATGGCTTGCCGATACTTCCCGGATAACTCCGCCGTATGCCATGCCCGCCGACTGGTGGGTCTCCCTCAAGGCAACTTCGTCTCGGGGGCAGTGCTCGGCGTCAACTGCGACGATCATCCGCTACCATTCTTCCCTGACGTTTACAATGAAGATTGGTTCTCTTTCAGCGACGCAGCCGCTCGACGCGATGTTCCGAAGGTCGGCTATGCGCGCCAGGACATATACGATCCATTCGTCAGCCCATTCAGGGCTAAGCGCGAAGAATTCGGGGATCTTCTCGCCGAAGGACTTTTTTCGCTGTTCGGTGACGCTGAGGCAGGCGTAAATTTTTCGGAGGTGTTGAAGCGTGCCACACCCATCTTCTGGGAAGAATTTCAGGATGCACGTCGCGTAATAATTGACACCACGTATGGCCAGCTCAAGCTCCCAGCCTACGAAGGCAACGAGGTTGCCCGCAGGGCGATGGAGTCGCTCGACGCATCCAGGTCGCAACTCGCCATTATCACGCCTGATGATTGTGTCGCATTTATCGACGCTTGGCGCGATGATAAGGAGAAGTGGTTGAAGACATGTGCATCACTTCACAGCGCCGGTAGCACCTGGGAGGCCATGCAAACGCTCGGCATCGGAGAATGGCGGATAACGAAGTACCGCCGGAAACACATTCATGCCACCGACCGGGAGGGCTCACTACACACACGTTAGACCGTTTCGACCCCCTCGAAACCTGCCGCCCGGCTTGTGCCCTGGGCACCAACCGTGGGTGAGCTACCATATTCGATTCAGAAAGACTCAGAAGAAGGGCCTAACCATGGACCAACACGCCTTGAGGGCTCTGTTGGTTCCCGCACTCCTCGAGGGCATTCGTATCAAGCTCAACAACGTCACCGTCAGGTGTTGCGGGGACGCTGGCCATCGCACCGCGGGACCGAGGAATAAGGCCCACGAAGAGCGGTACGCCACGCCTGTTGATATTCGTCAGAGCACGGACCGAAGGTCGGTCTAAAATGGCTTTCCAAGCCACCGTCTTCGATGTGCTCATCGCTTCACCAAAAGACGTCCCGAAAGCACGCGGGCTCGCGGAACACGAGTGTCATGACTGGACCGGCTCGCGAGCCCGCGAGGAGGGGGTCGTCCTACGGCCTCGTCGGCACGAGACCGACAGCGTTCCCCTGATCAACGGTAGCGACCCACAGTCGATAATCAACGTGCAACTGGTCCGCGAGGCGGACATCGTGATCGCGATTTTCCACTCCCGGGTCGGCACACGAACACCGAGAGCAATCTCAGGAACCGTCGAAGAGCTCACCGCCGCTGCGGCAGCGGGGAAGCCCGTGCATGTTTACTTCTCCCGCCAGGGCCATCCGAACAACGTCGACCCGCTACAGATCGCCGCGGTCCGGGAACTCCAGCGACAGTTGAGCCACGTCGGGCTGACCGCCGAGTACACATCCTTCACTGATCTTCACACCCAGGTTCGCCGAGCGTTGGACTACGACGTCAACCGGCTGAGGAGTGAGGCAGAACACTGAGGACTGCTGGATGCGGCCCACAGTCAGGTCTCAACCGGGGTTCGCGACGATGATCGTCGAGCACCCCCGACATGCAGTCTTCAGCGTGAGTACATCGGCCTGGCTGCATCGATTGCATGTCAGAGTGACCGCAGCAGCCATGGCGTTCCGTCCCGGTGTCCTCACGATCGGCGACGCCGTGCCCCGTCGAAACCAAGCCGGGCACGCACGTCAAGGGGCGGGTAATAATGCTTGACGGGTCGGCGATCCGAGGGGTCTCGGGTTAGCCTGCTCCGGGCTGGACGGACTTGGCGAGTCGCTGCGACGGACGAGCGAGCGTCGATGCAGTGTCAGGAGCGGAGCTGCTGTGGGATGTGAGCACGGCTGATGGGAACTGCGGAAGTCCCGGAGGGCCGCGCACTCAGCATCGCAGACATCAGCGTGGACGTGGTGCGCGCTGGTGATCTACACGGCTTGAGATCCGCCTTCTTGAGCGCCCTCAGAGATGATCCGCACGCGTTCATATCGCACTATTCGGATAGTACAGCGCTCACTGAAGATGATTGGACGGTGATGTTGAAGTCGTCTGTCTGGGTCAGCGCCCGACACGATGGGAACATCATCGGAATCGCACGATCCGTACCCGATCCCGAGGCGACGAACTCTCGATTTGTCGAATCCGTGTGGGTCGAGAAGAACTATCGACGCCTAGGCGTAGCCCGCGACATGATCGAGCTTCTGGCTGCTAAAGCATCGGACGCTGGCGTCTCCCGCCTCAAGCTTTGGGTCCTCGACACCAACAAGGGCGCCTACGAGGCCTACCGTCGACTGGGTTTCGAGCTGGACGACGTCGTGGCGGACACCAAGAAGAGTGGGGTCAACGGGAGCGTCGTTCGCGAACAACGAATGTCGAAAGGACTTGCGGCAAGGGACCTGGACGCGATGGCCGAAAGGCGTCACGTCGATCGTGACACCTGAGGGCATCCGACGTTACTGTATTGTCCCCAACCGCAGCCCATCGCGTAGAGTCCTGGGTCTGAGCAACGAGCTCAAGCCAAGGTCGCAGAGCTTGTTCCGCTCACCGACTGATGTGGAGGGCACGCCATGACTTCGGTCAACGGCAATGCTGCAGCGCGCCTGGCGATGCGGCTCCGTGAGCTCCGTGAGCAGGAGTGGCCCGAGGTGAACCTCACCCAGGCCAGGTTGGCGGCGGCGCTCAGCACCGAGGCGAGAGTGGCGTCCGCAACTCTCAGCTCCTGGGAGAACGTCAACAACCCCAAGCCGCCTCCGCCCAGCAGGCTCAGTGCCTACGCGCGCTTCTTCTCCACGCGGCGCTCGCTCCTGGGCGAACCGCATCTGCTCACCCTCGCCGATCTCGACGAACTCGAGCAGAAGCGATTCGAGGAGGTCGAGAGCGAACTCCTCGGCCTCCACGCAGCATTGGGGAACGAGGGCACTCCTCCTGAAGTCACCAAGCGGCGCCTGTTGCTGGATTTCGACGATCCCGGACCACTGCCGGGTCCGATTGTCGTCCTCTGCCCGGAGGCCCCGCATGACTCGCGGGGTCCGCTCGCGGATGAGGAAAATGCGAACTTCACCCGCCTGCATCGTTTCGCCGACGCCGATGCCTTGTTGGAGGCGTTCGGTCATATTCGCGCACTCAACCCGGGCCGTCAGGTGCTCCATCGACTGCCGTCCGACTTGCGGAAGTCAGATTTGCAGCATCACCTCGTGATACTCGGCGGGATCGGCTGGAACCCGACACTGCGGCGCGTCCAGTCCGCTCTCGTGAGGAAGCTTCCCGTCGAGCAGGTCGAGGACCCCAGTCTGAACACAGGGGAAGTTTTTGCCGTGCGGAAAGGGGCCACCCTCGAAGAACAGCGGTACTTCCCCCGGACCGAGGAAATCGACGGCTGGCCGCAGCTGACCGACGACATCGGCCTGATCGCCCGGCTCCCCAATCCTTACAACTCCAGCCGCACGTTGACGATCTGCAACGGTGTGCACAGTGCGGGCGTGCTGGGCGCGGTGATGGTACTCACCGACGAAACCGTGCGGCGGGCGAACGAAGAGTACCTCGCCGCCAACTTCCCCGGGGACGAGTTCGCGATGCTCTTCTGGGTCCCCGTCCTCGACGGCACCCCACTCGCTCCCGATCTGAAAAACCCGGAGACACGCATCTTCGAGTGGTCGCCGACAGTGGGAGAGTAACGACATCATGTCCCTTGCTCCGACGGTGTCGGTCGCCCATCGCACGCAGCGAAGTTCGCATTCCGACCTGTTCTGCGCGCGCACGTTCAGCACCACAGCGATGTCCACCCGGTCGGCGCGGATCGACGCCGTCGTGGTCCCCGCATCCCGCGGCGCCGCCGCGCTCGACGGCGCCGCTAGCCTCGCCACCAGGCTGAACGCTCCACTTGTAGCCCTGTGCAGCAAGCAGACGACCGCGCACGACGTGTCGGCCCGCTTCGCCCGGCTGCCCGCCTGCCGCGTCCTTACGATCGGCGTGCCCGACGGCTACCGCCACGACCTGCTGCCGACCCGTATTGTCGCTCAGCGTTTTCGGGAAGCGAGCGGGAACCGGAAGAGCGATCTGAGCGTCAAGCGCAATCTCGGGCTGCTCCTGGCGCGGCTGCAGAATTGGTCGAAAATCATCTTCGTGGACGATGACGTCGCCGAGTCGGTCGGCGGGCGAACTCCGGGTATTCCCACCGGGACCGCCCGGCGATTGGCCAGTGCGCTGGATCGCCACCAGATCGCCGGCTTGGGCTGTCGTGACTTCCCCGACAACTCGGTGGTCTGTCACGCCCGACGGTTGGCCGGTATGCGCCAGGACGTGTTCGTTTCGGGAGCGGCGCTCGCCGTGAACTGCGACGACCACCCGCTGCCGTTCTTCCCCGACCAGTACAACGAGGACTGGTTCTTCTTATCACGCCGGGTCGCAGCACGCGATCTCGCTTACGTCGGCGACACCACCCAAGCGGTATTCGACCCTTTTGCGTCACCCGACCGTGCGCGCCACGAGGAGTTCGGCGATCTGTTGGGCAAAGGCCTGTTCGCGTTGTTCGCGGAGCAGCCCGACGAGATGGGCTACCTGAACCGGCTCGCGGCGGCCGACACCGCCTACTGGTCGCAGTTCATCGAGACGCGACGCGACACCTTGAGCATCACGGCGATGGCGCTCGAGTCCGCTCATGATTTCGGCGTGCACGACGTCGCTCGCATGACGGCTGCAATCAATTCACTGGATGCCGCCGGCGATCAATTATCTCAATTTTCGCCCGAACTCTGCGTGGACTATCTCAACGCCTGGGCAGAAGACCTCATCGAATGGGAATGCGCCACCCAAAGCCTCTACAGTGGCGGCGGAATGGGTGCCGCGTTGGACTTGCTGGAACTCGGGGCGATCACGGCAGAAGCGGCTTCGACATCAACTGCTCTTTGACGAACATCCCGTCAGAAGTGCACTTGATCGTATCCTGGACAGCGTCGACCACGGGACTGAAGCCCAGCTTCTGGTAGGCCCAGCCAGCCGTTTCGTTGGTGTCGAGTACCCAAAGCCGTAGCTCGGTGGCGCCTTGCGCGACCGCCTGGAACTCCAGGTGATCCATCATCTTGCGCAGCACACCCCGCCAGCGGTGCGTGCGAGCGACCCAGACCGACTCGACGTAGGGGGCCTGCGGAGCTCCCGGCTCGGCCGGTGCCAGACGGGCGATCCCCACCGATGCCTCGCCATCCACTGCGGCCACCCACGTCGCATCTGCGAAACGATCTTGCCAGTACTCGCGCGGCAGCCCCCATTCCGCCGCCCAGGTGTTGACGAAAGCATGGGGAGCGTCACAGAGCGCCGCGAGTCGCATCTTCCGCACCAGACGCCACTGGGAACGGTCGAGCTCGACGACCTCCAAGAGCAGCGTGAAGATACCCGTGCTTACCGCCATCGCGACTCCCGTTGGAAGATGGTCGCCGAACTGTAGTGCACTGCCACTTCGAGGAACCATCCAGCCTTGTTGAGATACCGAAAGGTGACCTCCCTACATCGCGCTGGCGCTAGCGGACGTTAACCACGTCGTCTTCGGTTTACCACTGTTTCCGGAGCGTTGCACCACAACGCAAAAGAGATCACCACAATGGCCGCGGTGAGACTGAACGCGAGGGGGTAGCCGCACCACTTCACGACCATCCCGGCCACGATCGGGCCTACGATCGCGCCAAGGTCGCCGACCATCTGGTACGCCGCGAGCGACGACCCAGCCCGGGTGCCGCCTCCTCCATCGGCGACGACGTCGTTCACGGCCGCCGAGCTCGCTGGATTCGTCAGTCCCGTGCCGCAACCGGAGGCCAGCGCTACGACCATGAGCTCGGGTGGTGACGTGCTGAAGCCCAGCCAGCACATCGTGACCCCCACGACCACCAGCCCGACCAGAACCGGTGGACGGCGCCCGTAGCGGTCGGCGCACCAACCGCCCACCGACGAGGTCGCCGCGGTGCCGACCGCGAACGCCGTCAACGCCGCGCCCGCCCAGATACCCGACCAGCCCAGCTCGTCCACGACGAACAGCGGCGCCAACGCGAGCCGCACGCCGTACGCGGTCCAGCCGTTCAGGAAGTTCGAGGTCAACGCCGCACGGAAGGTCGGATCTCGCCACGGCGCCGCGAACCGCGGCGCAGGTTCATCCGGCGCCGCACGGACGAAGCTCGGGCCGATCCGCTTCCGCAGTGCAACAACGGCACCGACGGCCACCGCGATCAACACGGCCGCGTAGAGCACGAATGGCGCCCGCGGGTTCACGTCGACCAGCCATCCGCCTACGGCGGGCCCAGCTGCGCTGCCCACCAGGAAGCCGGTCGCCCAGGCTCCTGCGGCCCGACCCCGCATCGTGACCGGCGCTGCACGCAGGATCAGCGCCGCAGCCGACACGGTGAACATCGTCGACCCGATGCCCCCGAGCGACCGCAGCACCACGAGCTGGGCGAAGTCCTCCGCGAACGCGCAGGCTCCACTCGACAACCCGACGACGATCAGGCCTCCGGCGAACACCCACAGCGCGCCGAACCGGTCGAGCAGGGCGCCGCCGGCCGGGGCGAAGACCAAACGGAAGATCGCGAATGCGCTGACCACGATGGAAGCGCCGGTGACACCCACGCCCAAGCTGCCAGCGAACAGTGGGAGCGCCGGCGCGACGATGCCGTAGCCGATCGCGACCAGGAAGCCTGCTCCGACGAGGACCTGGATGGTTGCGGGCAGACGTTTGCTCGACGGAACCGCCGCTTCGCTCGCGTTCTCTCGGGGATCCACTACCACTCTGAGCAACGCCTTTCGGTCCCCGATCCGGCGCGGCAGGGTAACTCGCCGGGTGACGTCCGACAAGCCTCTACACCCTGCGTAGGCCAACACCACCTGACCGGGCCCGTGGCGAGCTTTCCTCTACCTCGAGGAGGTGCTCGCCATGATCACCGAGACACGGCGGCTGCCCGCCGACCTCGTCACCGCGCTCTGGGTGCTCGCGCTGCTGGACCTCGCATTCGGGGCCTGGCTGCTGGCCGTCGCCCACAGCGCCGCGACGTGCGAGGGGCTGCCGTGCACCGTCGCGACCCTCAGAAACCCGACATGGGTTCTCGCCGTCTCCCAGGTCGCCGCCGTGCTGCTCGTCGCGTTGCTGCCCGTCAACCACACACCGGTCGGACGCGTGCGTCTGGCGGTGATCGGCGTCGCGGCGGCCGGGGGATCCGTCGCGCTCGCAGGCGTCCTCCTCCTGGTCGCGATCGTCGCCCTGGCGCTGGCCGCGGCCGTGGCGATCTTCGTCTACGTCGCCGACAACTTCTGACTCAACCGCCCAGGCCTGCGTCGCGGGCCCGCAGCGCCGCCTCCGTCCGGTTGGTGACGCCGAGCTTGGCGTAGACCGCCGACAGGGTGTTGCTCACCGTCTTCGGGGCGACCCCGAGGCGGCGCGCCATCGCCGTGGTCGGGACGCCCTCCGCCAAGAGCGAGAGCAGCTGCCGCTCCCGGGCGGTGAGCGCGGTGAAGGGGTCGGGCGCCGCGTCCACCACGTGCCGGGCCACGCCCGCGGCCAGGAACGTGTCGCCGCAGGCCGCCCGGTCGTAGTGGCCCGCGTCCTTGGCCAGTACGCCGAGGCCGTTGGCGGCCGCCGCCCGCAGCGCCGGGTCGAGGCGGGCAGCCAGTTCCTGCGCGGAGGCGAGGTGCTCGAGGGCTTCCGCGTTGCGACCTCGGAGGCGCTCGCACATGCCCCACTTGATCAGCACCGTGACCCGCGCTTCGGGGACGTCCACCACGTGGCGGACGGCCTCGCGGTACAGAGGCGCCGCGACGGCGTGCTCGGCGAGCGCGGACGCGTAGTCGGCCCGCGCCGAGAGGATCGCCGCGAGCTCGGGGCCGCCCGACCCGCTGCGCGTGTAGAGCCGCACGGCGCGGTCCTGGGCGGTGCACGCCTCCCGATGCCGCCGCCTGCGCCACAGCGGGCGGGCGCGGTGGTGGCAGCGCCGCGGCGGCAGCACGTCTCCGGGCATCCCGTCGACAACTAGTCGGTGGTGGAGAACGGCTCGGTGTGGTTGGAGAGGTTGAGGCCCGCAAACGCGTCGGTGGCGGTAGCGACGGCGAGGCCGAGCATCCCGGCGAGCAGGACCAGTGTGCGGCGGAGTGTGCGGATCATCGTGAGCCTCCTCGTTGAACGTCCGCAACAGGGTCGACCCCACGGGTCGCGGCTCGGTCGCAGCGCGGAGGGCTGGAGTTGCGACCGGGCCGCGACCGGTACCGGCGAAGGTGGCGGTGCCGTCCCCGACCGACGAGAGGTGAGCGATGAAGGCCGTCCGGTTGCACGCCTACCACCAAGCCCCGCAGCTCGACGAGGTGCCCGAGCCGACGATCACCAACCCGCACGACGTGATCCTGCGGGTTGCGGGCGCCGGACTGTGCCGAACGGACGTGCGCATCCGCGACGGCTGGTTCGCCCCGGCGGTGCCGGTCGACCTGCCGCTGACGCTCGGCCACGAGAACACCGGCTGGGTGCGCGAGGTGGGTTCGGCGGTGGAGAACGTCGCGGTCGGCGACGCGGTCATCTGCCACCCGCAACAGTCGTGCGGGCTGTGCCCGGCGTGTCGGATCGGCGACGACATGCGCTGCGCGGCGGGACTCGCCTTCAGCGGGCTGAACCGGCCCGGCGGGTTCGCCGAGCTGCTCAAGACCTCCGACCGCGCGGTGCTGAAACTGCCGTCCGGGCAGGAGCCTTCCACCGTCGCCCCGCACGCCGACGCGGGCCTCACCGTTATGCACGTGGTGCGCAAGGCGGTGCCGCTGCTCGGGCCGGGGACGCGGGTCGTCGTGGTCGGGGTCGGCGGGCTGGGCCACATCGCCGTGCAGTGCCTGCGCGCGCTGACCGCCGCGGAAGTGATCGCCGTCGACCCCGACCCCGAGGCTCTCAAACTCGCCATCGACTGCGGAGCCCACCACGGTGTGCCCGTCGAGAGCGCGGGGGCGGACATCGGGCGCCTCACCGGGGGAGCAGGCGCCGAGGCGGTGATCGACTTCGTGGGGGAGGGCGATGCGCCAGCCTCGTCGCTGGCGATGGTCCGCGCCCGCGGCACCTACTTCGTCGTCGGCTACGGCGGTGAGCTCCGCGTGCCCACCTTCAACCTCGTGCTGCCCGAGATCAGCGTCGTCGGCAACGCCGTTGGCAGCCACGACGACCTGCGGGAGCTGATCGCGCTCACCGCCACGGGCGGCGTGTCGCTGCGCACCCGGACCTATCCGCTGGAGGCTTTCGCGGACGCGATCGCCGATCTGGAGAACGGGCGCATGCACGGACGTGGGGTGCTCGTCCCGTGACCCGGGGAGGTCCCTGGACATCCGTTTGGCCTGCCGTGATGCTGATCGGGTGCCCGCGATTCTGCGGATCCTCGGTCCGATCGAGGTGGTCGTCCCCCGCGGTCAGGTAGTGCTCGGCGGGGCGAAGGAGCGTTGTCAGCTCGCGGTGTTGGCGGTGCACACCGGCGAGGTGGTCGCCGAAGATCGCCTCGTGGACGCGCTGTGGGGCGCCACACCGCCCCGTACGGCCGCGAAGACGCTGCAGAACTACGTGTTGCGCCTGCGACGCAGGCTCGAGGACTGTCCCGAGCTGGCCATCGTCACCCGCGCGCCCGGCTACCTGCTGGCCGGGTCGGCAACGGACGTCCGGGTGGCCGAGTCGTTGGTCGCCGAGGCCAGGAGCGCCGCCGCAGGGGTGCGCACGCAACGGCGATCGCCCGGTTCGACGCGGTGCTGGCGTTGTGGCGCGGGCCTGCGATCGCGGAGTTCGCCGACCGGGACTTCGCGCGGACGGAGGCGGCGCGGCTCGACGAGCTGCGCGCGTCGGTCGCCGAGGACCGCGTCGACGCCGTACTGGCCGCGGGCCGCCACCACGAGGCCGTCGCGGACTGCGAGCGGCTGGTCGCAGCGGAACCGCTGCGCGAGCGGCGGTGGACCCAGCTCATGCTCGCGCTGTACCGCGACGGGCGGCAGGGGGAGGCGCTCGCGGCCTACCGGCGGCTGCGTGACCTGCTGGCCGAGCAGCTCGGCGTCGACCCCGGGCCGCAGGCCCGCGAGATGGAGGCGGCGATCCTCCGCCACGACGCGGCGTTGTCACCGCGTCCCCCCGCCGCCACCCGGCCTGCCGCTGCGGCGTCGCCGTGCGTCGGCCGTGACGAGGAGCTGGCCACGCTGCTCGCGTACGTCGCGGACGCCGCAGCCGGTCGGGGCCGGGTGGCGTTCCTCTCGGGTGAGCCCGGGATCGGCAAGACCCGCCTGCTGGCCGAGCTCGCCGTCGAGGCCACCAGCCGCGGAACGCTCGTGCTCTCCGGGCGATGCCTCGAGGGGGCTGGAGCGTTGCCCTACCACCCGTTC
>Ga0070665_100003772_pt1 | contig 16039 bp, 14 predicted proteins | sample KBSS13metaG_FD_65862 | JGI IMG/M metagenome (GOLD analysis project Ga0070665, IMG submission 65862) | Switchgrass rhizosphere microbial communities from Kellogg Biological Station, Michigan, USA - KBS S1-3 metaG | ecosystem: Host-associated > Plants > Roots > Rhizosphere > Soil ... | reverse complement strand
CATGGAGCCGCTGTGATCGGCATTGGCCAGGATCTCGACCGTGACCCGGCCGTTCCGGCGATAATCCTCCGCCATGCTGCGGACGACGGCCACGCCTTCGCCCTCCACCCGGGCGCTGCCGACGGCGAAATAGACGGTGGCGGGGCCGGTCTCCGGCCAGGGGCGCGGGCGGACCTGCGCCGGCGCGGCCTGCGGCTCTGGCGGGGCCGCCGGCGCGGACGGAATCGCGGCCTGAAACAGCAATGCCAGAGCGAGCGCGAACCAGGCCATGCGCCTACATAGGGCGCCGGCGCGCGGGCGCAACGTACGTCTGGCGGCAAGGGCGAGGAAACCGGTTACCATTTTGCGGGGCGATGGATTAGAAAGCGCAGCAAAGGGGAGGGACGCGGTGGCGCACAGGATCATCTGCTTCGGCGAGCTGCTGCTTCGGCTGACCGCGCCGGGCCGGGAATTGCTGCTGCAGAGCGGGCGGCTCGACGTTCATGTCGGCGGGGCCGAGGCCAATGTCGCGGTGGGGCTGGCGCGGCTCGGCCATGACACAAAGATGGTGAGCCGGGTCCCGGCCAATGCGCTGGGCGATGCGGCGGCGGGGGCGCTTCGCCGCTTCGGAGTGCACACGAATGGCGTCGGCATCGGCGAGGGGCGGATGGGCCTCTATTTCCTGTCGCCGGGCGCGGGACTCAGGCCCTCCGACATCGTCTACGACCGGGAAGGCAGCGCCTTCGCTCTGGCCCGGGCCGAGGAATTCGACTGGGCCACTTTGTTGGACGGTGCCGATTTGCTGCATATGTCCGGGATCACGCCGGCGCTCGGGCCCCGCTCCGCCGCCGCGGCGAAGGCGGCGGCCGTGGCCGCGAAGGCGAAGGGCATCGCCATTTCCTTCGACGGCAATTACCGGGCGCAGCTCTGGCGCCGCTGGGACAGCGATCCCGCCGCGATCCTGAAAGAGCTGGTCGGCAAGGCGGATATCCTGTTCGGCAACCATCGCGACATCTCGCTCCTGCTCGGGCGGGAATTCAGCGGCGACGGGCCGGAGCGGCGGCGCGAAGCGGCCGAGGCGGCGTTCGACGCCTTTCCCGGGCTGAACCTGATCGCCTCCACCGCCCGCCATGTCACCGACGCGGACACGCACCGTATCTCTGCCCGGCTCGACGGGCGCGCGAGCTGGGCACAGACCGAGGAGAAGGTGGTCGCGGGCATTGTCGACCGGATCGGCGCGGGCGACGCCTTCGCGGCGGGCATCCTGCACGGCATGCTGAGCGACCAAGATCTCGACCGGACCGTCCATGCCGGCCTCGCGCTCACCTGCCTGAAGCACAGCCTGCCTGGCGACGCGAGCCTGTTCGGCCAGCGCGACATCGACGCATTCCTGGCCGGAGAGCTGGACGTGCGGCGCTAGAGTGGCCGACCCGATTACATCGGACCGAACACTCTAGTTCTTTGCTTTTCCGCGATTTCCGAGTCGTCGAATGAGGTCATTCGACTAGAAATCGCTCTAGCGCCGCCGCCGCGGCCGGTCAGGGAGCCGCTCGAACGCGTTCAACGGACAGGCGGAGGCGGTGCGGATGGTCATGGTCTCGCCGCGCGACGGATCGACCACGCGGAGCAGGTCGCCCTGGCAGAGGTTGCTGCCGTTGAGCTCGAAGCCGAGCGCGCCGAAGCCGTTGCCGGCCTGGCGGAGGCCGGGGCAAGGGGCGGACAGGCGGTTGCGGTAGCCGCGGCCGCCCAGCAGCTCGAAGCGGAGGCTCTGCTCGTCCTCGACGACGCGCGCCACGATCGAGCCGTTGGGAATGCAGGCGCGGCTGTCGCCGGTTTTTTCGGCGGCCTTCTGCTCGGCGCCACCATCGTCGATGGCCGGGCCGATGCCGATCGCCAGCAAGCCGGCGAAGGCGATGGTAAGGCGTTTCTGCATGGCCTTTCTCCCACAGGCCCGTCCGGCACATTCTCCACTTGCGGGAGACACCGGTGTCATAGGATGATAGTCGTATGACCAGGCCGCTGCAACTCGATCCCGACCGGCTCTTCCCCGCCGAGCCGCGCACCCGCGATATCGCCCGCGCGCTCTATGCGCCGATAGGTGGCCTGCCGATCATCAGCCCGCACGGTCATACCGACCCAGCCTGGTTCGCCACCAACGAGCCCTTCGCCGATCCGGCGTCGCTGCTGATCGTCCCGGACCATTATGTCTTCCGGATGCTCTATTCGCAGGGCGTGCCGCTGGAGGCCTTGGGGGTGCCGAGCGTCGACGGCAGTCCGGTCGAGACCGATCCCCGCAAGATCTGGCGCCTGTTCGCCGGACACTATCATCTGTTCCGCGGCACGCCCTCGCGGCTCTGGCTGGACTGGGTGTTCGCGGAGGCCTTCGGTCTCGATGTCCGGCTCGAGCCCGAGACGGCCGATCATTATTACGACGTGATCGACGCGGCACTGAAGACGGACGCCTTCCGCCCGCGCGCCTTGTTCGAGCGCTTCAATATCGAGCTGATCGCGACCACGGAAAGCCCGACCGACCCGCTCGATCATCACCGGGCGATCAAGGCGAGCGGCTGGGGCGGACGCGTCGTCACCGCTTATCGGCCCGATCCGGTGATGGACCCGGACTTTCCGGGTTTCGCACGGAATCAGGAGACGTTCGCCGCGCTTGCGGGCGAGGATATCTCGACCTTCGCCGGCTATCTGCGGGCGCATGAGAACCGTCGGGCCTGGTTCCGGGAGATGGGCGCGACCTCGACCGATCACGGCCATCCCAGCGCCTTCACCGCCGATCTGCCGCGCGGTGAGGCGGAGGCACTCTACGGCAAGATCCGCAGCGGCACCTTCACCCCGGCGGAGGCGGAGCTGTTCCGCGGCCAGATGCTGACCGAAATGGCGCGGATGAGCATCGAGGACGGGATGGTGATGCAGCTTCACCCCGGCGTGCATCGCAATCACAATGATACAATCCTCGCCCGTTTCGGCCGCGACAAAGGCGCTGACATGCCGGGCGCCACGGAATTCGTGCGGGCACTGAAGCCCCTGCTCGACCGGTTTGGCAACGACCCGCGCCTGACGCTGATCCTCTTCACGATCGACGAGGACGTCTATTCGCGCGAGCTGGCGCCGCTGGCCGGCCATTATCCGGCGCTTCGGCTTGGCCCGCCCTGGTGGTTTCATGACAGCCCCGAGGGCATGCGCCGGTTCAGGGAGCGCGCGACCGAGACGGCGGGTTTCTACAACACAGTCGGCTTCAATGATGACACCCGCGCCTTCCTTTCCATCCCGGCGCGGCATGATGTGGCGCGGCGGATGGATTGCGCCTTCCTTGCCCGGATGGTGGCGGAGGGCCGGCTGGAGGAGGATGAGGCGCATGAGGTGGCGCGGGCGCTGGCTTATGAGCTGGTGAAAGCGGCGTACAGGCTGTGATCCATAGCCTGGATGACGGAAGATGAAGCGGCTCTCGGAAGCTACGCTGCCGTTGCTCCCGAACTGGGCGCCCCGCCCCGGCCCACGCCCCGCGCCGCGCGTCGTCCACCTCGGCATAGGCGCCTTTCACCGGGCGCATCAGGCCATGGTGTTCGACGACCTCGGCTGGGGCGTCACCGGCGCCTCCCTGCGCTCGCCGGCGGTGCGCGAGGCGATGGCGCCACAGGATGGGCTCTACAGCCTCGTCACCGGCGACGAGGTGCGCGTGATCGGGGCGGTGCGCGAAGTGCTGCTCGACACGCCCGAACTGGTGGCGCGGATCGCGGCGCCGGAGACCCGGCTGGTAACCCTCACCGTCACCGAGAAAGGCTATCTGCCCGGCAGCCGCGCGGTCGCGATCCTCGCCGAGGCGCTGGCGCGCCGCGCGGACGGGATCACGATCCTCAGCTGCGACAACCTTCCCCGCAACGGCGCCTTGCTGCGCGAGGCGGTGCTGGGTGCGGCCGGGGACGCGGCGGAGCGGATCGCGGAAAGATGCGCGTTTCCGCAAACCATGGTCGACCGGATCGTGCCCGCCACCGAGGCAGCGGACATCGCGGCGCTGTCGGCCCGCATCGGGCTCGAGGACCGCGCCATGGTCAAGACCGAAGCCTTTACCCAGTGGGTGATTGAGGACCGGTTCGTGGCCGGGGAGCGGCCCGATTTCGAGACGGTGGGTGTCCGCATCGCCGCCGACATCGCGCCCTGGGAGGAGGCCAAGCTGCGCCTGCTCAACGGCGCCCATAGCGGGATCGCCTATCTGGGCGGGCTGGCCGGCATCGCCTTCGTCCATGAGGTGGTGGCGCTGCCGGGCGGGCGGCGCTTCATCGAGGCACTTTGGGACGAAGCGGAGACGACGCTGACGCCGCCGCCGGGGCTCGACCTCCCCGCTTATCGCGCCGCTTTGCTGGACCGCTTCGCCAATCCCGGGCTGCAGCACCGCACGGTCCAGATCGCCATGGATGGCTCGCAGAAGCTGCCGCAGCGGCTGCTCGCGCCCATCGCCGCGCGGCTGGCGCGGGGGCTGGGGATCGAGACACTGGCGCTTGCCGTCGCGGGCTGGATGCGCTGGCAAAGCGGGCGAACGGATGCGGGCGAGCCTTTCACGGTCGACGACCCGCTGGCCGGGGAGACGGCGCGGCGGCTGGCGGGGCTGCACGATCCCGAGGCGCAGGTGCTGGGGCTGGCCGGGATCGACGCGATCTTCCCGCCGGAGCTCGCCGCCGACCTGCGATTTCGCGAAGCGATAACCCGCCAGCTCCGCCGGCTCGCGGAGCAGGGCGCGAAGGCAGTGCTGACCGCCTAGTGGTCCGACGCCCCGGCGGCGCCGATGCCGGTCTCGGCGCGGATCCGCTGGTGGAGATAGCCCTGCCTGTCGACCGCCGCGCGCGGGCTCTTGTCGAGCAAAGACACGAGCCAGATCGTCAGGAAGGCCAGAGGCATGGAGAAGATGGCCGGGGACATATAGGGGAAGACCGCACTGGCATTGCCGAATATGTCGACCCAGATCGGCTTGGACAATATGGTGAGCACCAGCGCCGTGAGCACCCCCAAAGTTCCGCCCGCGACCACGCCGCGGGTCGTGCAGCCCTTCCAGAAGAGCGACAGGATCAGGACCGGGAAATTGCCCGAGGCGGCGAGCGCGAAAGCCAGGCTGACCATGAAGGCGACATTGACCTTCTCGAAGGCGATGCCGAGCGCGATGGCGAGCAAGGCGAGGACGAGCACGGTGATGCGTGAGACGCGCAGTTCGTCATCGCTGTTCGCCTGGCCCTTGCGGACCACGGTCGCATAGAGGTCGTGCGAGACGGCCGAGGCGCCGGAGAGGGTCAGGCCTGCGACCACGGCGAGGATGGTGGCGAAGGCCACGGCGGAGACGAAGCCGAGGAACAGGTTCCCGCCGATCGCCTCGGCGAGGTGGATGGCGGCCATGTTGCCGGAGCGCAAGGCGCCTGCCTCCGTCACCCAGGCCGGGTTGTTGCTGACCAGCACGATCGCGCCGAAGCCGATGATGAAGGTAAGGATGTAGAAATAGCCGATCCAGCCCGTCGCCCAGAGCACCGAGATGCGGGCCTGGCGGGCGTCGGGCACGGTGAAGAAGCGCATCAATATGTGCGGCAGCCCGGCGGTGCCGAACATCAGCGCCATGCCGAAGGAGATGGCCGAGATCGGGTCGGTGAGGAAAGTGCCCGGACCCATGATCGACAGGCCCTTCGCGGCCGCCTCTTCCCCGCCCAGTCCGGTCGAGGCCGCGATCTGGGCCTTCACCTCCACGGCACGGTGGAACAGGGCCTCGGGCGAGAAGCCGAACTGGAGCATGACGGCGAAGGCCATGACGGTGGCGCAGCCGAGCAGCAGCACCGCCTTGATGATCTGCACCCAGGTGGTCGCGATCATTCCGCCGAACAGGACGTAGAGCGTCATCAGCACGCCGACGATCACCACCGCGTAGAGATAGTTTAGGCCGAACAGCAATTTGATCAGCTGGCCCGCGCCGACCATTTGCGCGATCAGGTAGAAGAGGACGACGGCGAGCGTCGACAGAGCCGCGAAGCTGCGGGCCGGCGGCTGGGCGAAGCGGAAAGAGGCGACATCGGCGAACGTATATTTGCCGAGATTGCGGAGCCGCTCGGCCATCAGGAAGAGAATGATCGGCCAGCCGACGAGGAAGCCGATCGAGTAGATCAGCCCGTCATAGCCGACCCCGAAAATCTGCGAGGAGATGCCGAGGAAGGAGGCGGCGGACATATAGTCGCCGGCGATGGCGAGGCCGTTCTTGAACCCGGAGACGCCGCCGCCCGCCGCGTAGAAATCGGCACGGGTCTTGGTGCGCCGCGCCGCCCACCAGGTGATCCCCAGCGTGAACGCGACGAAGATCGCGAACATCGCAATGGCGGGCCAGTTTGCGCCCTGGCTCATTCCGGCTCTCCGTCGCGCAATGCCCGGACGAGCGGGTCGAACTCCTTGTTCGCGCGGCGGACGTAGATGCCGGTCAACAGGATGCCGAGCAGGATCAGGCCGACGCCGACCGGGATGCCGAGCGACGTGACGCCGCCGCCGATCGGCCGGGCGAGCAAGGCCTTGTCGAACGCGACCAGAGCGACATAGCCGAAATAGGCGACGAGCATGATGATGCTGAGCGTCCAGGTGAAGCGGCCGCGCCGCTTGAGCAGGCGCTGGTAGCGCGGATCGGCGAGGATCTCGTCATAGCGGCTGGTGTCGCCGCTTTCCTGCTCGGCCATTCATGCTCCCCTCTTTTCTCGTGGGCCGAGGCTGCACCGGATCGGCGCGCGCGGCAAGCGCCGCTGTGGCGGACGAATCGCGCCGCGCTTTAGCAAATGTTAGGAGTTTACCGGATAACCCCGGGGTCGGCGGGTAAGAACTCGTCAACCTTGGGGCGCCGCATGCAGGACGGGATCGACGGAGCGGAAGCGGGGACCGGTGAGCGCCGGGAAAGGAACCGCGACGGCGCTTCGACCAAGGCGCTCGTCAGGCAGGGCAGCTTCCGGCCGATGGCCATCGCGCTGCGCGATATCTCCAGTGCGGGTTGCGGCTTCGAGTCGGTGTGCATGTTCGACGCCGGCGCGCGAGTCCTGCTCACGCTTCCCGGTCTTGAGGTCTGGCCGGCGACGGTGACCTGGTGGCGCGACGGGCGGGGCGGGCTAAGCTTCAGCCGGCCGCTGCACCCGGCCGTGGCGGAGCGTTTCGCCGCTTCATGACCCACGCCGCCGCTCCTGCTTCGGCCGAAGCGGACTGACCAGCGCTGGAGCCTTAAAGCGCGGCGATCAGCTGCAGCAAATCCGCCTGGCGGTGGACGCCGGTCTTGGCGAGCACGCCGCGCAGCTGGGCGCGCAACGTGTGGTGCGACAGGCCGGTGCGTTCGGCGATCTCCGGCAAGGCGCCGCCATGGACCAGCTCTCCCACCAGCCGCGCCTCGGCGGGCGTGAGATCGAACAGGCCGTGCAGCGCCTCGGGCCGCGGCGTCCGGCGGCGCTGGACCTTGACCGCCACCATCAGCACATGGCCGCCGGTGAAGATGTCGCGGGCATTGCCGCAGATCGGGAGCAGGTGGACGAGCAAAGGCGGCGCGCCGTCATTTCCGCGTATCGGCAGCGAGACGACGGTGTCCGCGCTTTCCCGGCCGACTCGCATCAGCGCCGTCCCGAAGCGCTCGTCGGCCACCCGTTCGGCGATGGCGATGCCGCCGAAGGCGGTGGGCACGAACATTTCCGGCATCGCCTCGAGCAGGGAATTGGCGGCGAGCACCCGGCCGGTGCGGTCGAGCGCGGCCGCGGCGAGGCCAAGCCGGTCGAGCGTGTCGACGATCGCGCGGATATGGCCGAGGCCGAGCCGCGCCGCGATCTGGCCGGCGCGGTTCAGATGCGGGCGCAGCCGGTCCAGCACGGCGGCGTCGCGGGCGCGATAGGGCCCGTCCCGCTTCATCCTGGCGAAGACGGGGGTGACCATCTCGCCGCCCGGCATCTGGATGACGCTGGTCAGCCGCTGCCCGATCCCGCGCGAGACGAGCTCGGTCCATTCGGGGTCGCCGGCGAGATCCTCGGGCGAGAGATTGGGCTCGATCGCCGAGAAGGAGCTTGGTCGCGCCGTCATCGTCCAGACCGCGGAGGGGCTGGTCTGGCAGGGGTTGGATTGCAGGAAGGGGTCCAGCATGTCCTTCGTCATGTCGGTGATCACCGCCTGCAGCGGCTGATCCCTCGCGAACAGATAGAGGACCGCGGTCTTCGAGCCTGACAGGGCGCTCATCTGGTCGAGCACCACGGGCCAGCGCTCGGGGACGAATGCCGCCTCGTAGATGTTGTCGATCACGTCCATGCGCGGCTGTTACTCCTGCCGACGCTACGGAAAGCCAGCGGCATAGCCCAAACGGGTTATGCGGCAGGTTCGCCGGATTTCCTAGAGACGCTTCTGTCCAGAACAGGAGTTTCCCGATGAACCGCAAGCCTTTCGTCCTCAGCGCCGCCGCGCCGATGGCGCTCGCCTTCATGCTAGGCCTGTCCTCCACCCCCGCCCACGCCGATCCCACGCCGGAATGCAACGATGGACCGGGGACGGGTTCGACGGAGTGCGGCTCGGATTCGGAAGCCACTGGCGAGAACAGCACCGCCACCGGGCAGGACAGCACGGCCAGCGGGCTGAACAGCACCGCGGTGGGGCAGGACAGCGAGGCCAGCGGCAATAACAGCACTGCGCTGGGGCAGGGCAGCGAAGCCACCTCGATCAACAGCACAGCCATCGGGTTGCTCAGCAGTGCCAGCAGCCGCCAGACGACCGCCGTCGGCTATCTGAGCGGGGCCAGCGGGGCCGACGCCACTGCGCTCGGTGCTACCAGCCAGGCCACTGGCGACTTCAGCACCGCGGTCGGGATGTCGAGCCTGGCCCAGGGCAACAACAGCGTCGCGGTCGGGCACAGCAGCGAGGCCTCCTCCATCAACACCACCGCCCTCGGGGTGGGCGCCAGCGCCACCAGCACCCAGGCGACCGCCACCGGCTTCAACAGCCATGCCGACGGGCTCAACAGCACCGCAACCGGTGCGGCCAGCCAAGCAACGGGCCTCGCCAGTACCGCCACCGGCATGTCGAGCCGCGCCACCGGTGAGAACAGCACCGCAAACGGACAGGACAGCGTGGCCAGTGGCACCAACAGCAGCGCGATCGGGCAAGGCAGCGAGGCCGCCGGCGAAAACAGCACCGCGGTCGGGCAGGGCAGCACCGCCAGCGGCCTCAGAAGCACCGCGCTCGGGCAGGGAAGCGTCGCCAGCGGCATAAACGGGACCGCGGTCGGCCAAGGGAGCCTGGCCAGCGGCGTTTCCAGCATCGCGGTCGGCCTGGGCAGCGAGGCCGGCGGCGATATGACGGTGGCGGTGGGCGTCGGCAGCAATGCCATGGGCAATGGCAGCGTTGCGGTCGGCACGTTCAGCAATGCCGCCGGCCCGCTCAGCACCGCCACCGGCCAGAGCAGCGCGGCCAGCGCCCTGCGAAGCACGGCGATCGGCGCCGGCAGCGAAGCCAGCGGCGTGCGCAGCACCGCAACCGGCGCGGGAAGCACCGCCAGCGCCGAAAACAGCAGTGCCACCGGGGCGGACAGCACCGCCAGCGGCCTGAACAGCACCGCGAACGGGCAGGGCAGCGTGGCGAGCGCCTTTGGCTCTACGGCGACCGGACAGGGCAGCCAGGCCACGGGCGATTCCGGTTCGGCCTTCGGCTTCGGCAGCCAGGCGACGGGATTTGCCGGCACGGCCGCCGGCGCCCTGAGCGTGGCCAGCGGCGCCAACAGCAGCGCCCTCGGCTCGCAGGCGACGGCGACCGGCTTTGCCGGCGTGGCGCTCGGTTCGCTCAGCACGGCCAGCGGCTCGGGCAGCACCGCCACGGGCACGCAGGCCACGGCCAGCGGCGCCAACAGCACCGCGGCCGGCAATCTCAGCGAGGCGACCGGCGACAACAGCACCGCGAACGGCGCGGGCGCGTCGGCGACCGCGCTGAACAGCACCGCCATGGGCCAGAATAGCGAGGCCAGCGCCGTGGGGGCGACCGCGATCGGCATGGGCAGTCTGGCGACGGGCGATTTCGGCTCCGCGCTCGGCAATGGCAGTCAGGCGACCGGCTTCGCGGGCACCGCTGTCGGGACCTTGAGCGTCGCCGGCGGCAGCAACAGCAGCGCGCTCGGCTCGCAGGCGACGGCCAATGGCTTTGCCGCCATCGCGCTCGGTTCCCTGAGCAATGCCAGCGGCAACAACAGCAGCGCGGTCGGCACCCAGGCGACGGCCAGTGGGGCAGGCAGCACCGCCGTCGGGAATCTCACCCAGGCCACCGGCGCGAACAGCACCGCTCTCGGCCAGGGCGCCAGCGCGACCGCGGCGGGCAGCGTCGCCATCGGCCAGGGCTCGGTCGCGGACCGTGCCAACAGCGTCTCGGTCGGCACGGCCGGCACCCAGCGCCAGATCACCAATGTCGCGACGGGCACCAGCGCGACGGACGCCGTCAACCTGGGGCAGCTCAACAGCGCCGTCGCCTCGATCAACGCCGATCTGTCCGGAATCGACAGCCGCTTCGATGCGCTCGAGCTCAGCACCGGCCGCGGCTTCCGCCAGGCCAATGGCGGCATTGCGGCGGCCATGGCGCTGGGCGGGACGATGATCGTGCCCGACAGCACCGTCTCGGTGAACTTCAACCTCGCCACCTATCGCGGCGAGCAGGGTTTCTCCGGCGCCGTGGTGGTCCGGGCGGCGCCCCGCGTCTATGTCAGCGGCGGTTTCGCCGGATCGACCGTAAGCCGGTCGACCGGCGGGCGGGTGGGAGTCGCCTTCGGCTTTTGAGCGAGATGCATGGTGCCGGGTGTCGGACTCGAACCGACGACCTACCGCTTACAAGGCGGTTGCTCTACCAGCTGAGCTAACCCGGCACTGCGTGGCGTTTGCGCAAATGCGCTAAGCGACGCCGAAGGTCCAGCCTTCGGTGCGTGCGATCTCTTCGTCCATACCCTCTGGCTGCCAGAGCGCGGGACGCCCGGCATGAGCGCGCAACCAGGCTGCGGTCAGGATGGCGTCGGTGGCATGGTCGTCATAGCTTTTCAGCGGCTCATGCGGGGCGGACCCCAAAGCGACCAGGGCGGCATCGAGCCCGGCCGCGTCCCTGATCTTGCTGCGCCCCTTGGGCAGGCCGGCGGCGCGGGCGGCGAGACTGGTGTAGATTTCGACGAGAACCGAGCCGGTCTCCGGCACCGGGTCGTAGGGCCAGAAAGGCAGGCGCCCGTCGAGGCGGTGGAGCAGGCGCATGGCGGTCAGACAGGATTTGCCGACCTGCGCGGCGCCGACGAGGTTGAAGCAGCTATAGGGCGCCAGGCCATGGTCGCGCTGGCGCCCCTCGACCAGTCTGAGCCGGCCGCGCCGGGCTTCCCCGAACCGGTCGCCGCGCCGGCCACCATGGCGGCGGAAATAGCGGCTCGCCTCCGGATGATCGACGAAGGCGGAGACGGCGAGATGGGGATCGTCCGTACTGATCCGGTCGACCAAAGCCCATAAAGCGCGGGCATTGGCGGGGCTTTCCGCCCAGCCGGGGAAGAAGGCACCAGCATCGCGAAAGGGGAGGCCGGGCGAGAGATCCATGCCGAGCAAGGTATCGTCTGGCAGCTCATGGACCAGCCAGTCCAGCACTTCCTCGCGCGACCAGATATGGGCAGGCCGGACGAGGCGGGGCGCCGCGGTGTCGCTCTCGCAGATCGCGATGGCAATGCCCTTCTGGCGCGGACCCTGCGCGCCGGACCAGTCGGCCACGGCAAAGCGGCTGAACCGCCTCACTTCTTCTTCCGCGGCTTCACCTTCGGCCGCGCGGCGGTCCAGTCGCGCGAACGCTCGATCATGTGGCGGACCCGCTCATGATCTGGGCTGTCGAAGCGAACCAGGACGGCGGGCCAGCCTTCATAATGCGGCGTCTGCCAGAAGGTATCGGGATCGGTCTCCTTCAGCAGCTCGATCGTGTCGAGATCGATGGCGATGCCGAATGAGGTCTTGTCCTCATGGCCGGTGTAGAGAAAGGCGCGGCCGTTCGAGGCGACCTTGACCGCGGGCTGGCCGTAGCTGGTCGAGAGGATCGTGTCGGGCAGCGTCAGCGCGTAAGCGGCGGCATCCTCGAAGCTGCGGATCGGCTCAGACACGGGCTGCCTCGAAGCCGCTTGTGCAAGCGGCATTGTTCTCCGTCTGGGCGAAGGTGATAAGGGGACCGAATTCGAGCGCATACTGAATCCGCGTCGATGCCTGCCCCGTGGCCTCCGGATTGATCGGGGCGGCGCTGAGCGCGACGCAACCCGCGCGCCGCCAGCCGTCGATCCGCCAGTCCTCGCCGGCGGGCACAGCCGAGATGAGCAGCCGCTGCGTTACCGCCCGCGGCGCCACGTCCCAGACGCTCAAGGCTTCCAGATTGCCCCAGCCCGAACCGGAGAACTGGATCGCGGCGAAATGGCGGCCGTCCGGCGAAAAGACCGGCGCAGCGCCGGTCTCGATCTGGGCCGCTTCTCCACGCGCCGCCCGGTCGATCAGCAGATAGCCATAATATTCGTAGCCGCTGAACACGAAGCCGAGGAACCGCCCGCCGCCGAACGCCTGGAAATCGGCCGGCACCATCTCGCTGATGTCGACCTCGATCGTGCCGCCATCAAGGCCGCGGACCAGCAGCCGGTTCGCACTGGCCTCCTGCACCATGGGACGGAGGGCAGGCGGGATGACCGGCGCGGTCTTGCGGCGGCCCATCGCCTGTTCCAGTTCGGTCATGGGCGGCTGCTGAGCCACGACGGCGGCCGGCGCGGCCAGCAGCAGCGTGGCCGCAAGCGCTAGGGTGGGGCGGGTCATCGTCTCACCTCCTCGGGGAGCGCCGCGATCAGATCGGCGGTGAAGCGGGCGATGTCGAAGCGCGTGCCGGCGGCATCTTCGCCGCGGCGGACGATCACCAGGTTCCGGCTCGGCACCACCATCACATATTGGCCGCGATTGCCCTGCGCGGCGTAGCTGCCCGCCGGGAGCGCCTGCGCCGGGCCGAACAGCCAGAGCGTGGCGCCATAGCGGGGACCACTGGCAGGCTGGGGCCCGGAGGCGCGCGTCATATAGGCCATCCAGCCTTCAGGCAGGATACGCCGCCCTTCCCAGACGCCGTCCTGAAGCCAGAACTGGCCGAGCCGGGCGAGATCGCGCGCCGTCGACCAGACCTGGCTGGAGAGGATGAAATTGCCCTGCCAGTCGGCCTCCGCGACGGTGCGGGTCATGCCGAGCGGAGCGAAGAGGCGCTCACGGGGGAAGGCGCGGTAACGTGTGTCATCGTCGATCGCATGGCGCAGGCCCCGGATGGCGGCGAGGATGTCGTTATTGGCATAGCGGAAGCGGCTGCCGGGGGCCGTTGCGACGCGCCAGGAGCTGATCTCCTGCGTGACGCTGATGCCGCCGAAATAGGTAGCGTCGGTGCGGTTGCCGGCGGGTTCGTTGGTGAGGCCGCTCGCCATGCGCAGCAATTGGTCGAGGGTGATGGCCCCGCGCGGATCGCTTTCCCATTCGGGGATGGGCGGGGGCGAGTCCGGATGCAGCGCGCCTTCCGCGACGGCGATGCCGGCCAAGGTGCCGGCGATGCTCTTGGCGACGGACCAGGTGCGCTGGCCGACATGGGGGCCGAAGCCGTCGGCATAATGCTCCGCGACCATCCGGCCGTCCCGCAGAACAACCACGCCTGTTGTGCGGCCGGTGCCGTAATGGGCGCCGTCAAAGGCTCGGTCCACCGGCGCCGCCAAGGCCGCGGGGGTGCTGACGGCCGGTATGCGATCGCCCGATGGCCAGGGCCGTGCGTCCATGCTGCCGGCAAAGAGCTGGACAGGCGGCCGCATGCTCGCGTCATGCGCCGCCTCGCCGGTGCTGCCGATCGGTGCCAGCGTGCAGCCCCGGTCCGGATGCCAGCGGGCGATCCGCAGGGCCGGTGCCGGATCGTAGAAAACGCTGACGGTGGCCGTCCAGAAATGGTCGCCGCCGCCTCTCGCCACAGGCGGCAGGAAACGCTCCAGCTGCGCCGGCATGTTGACGAGCATCCCGTCATATTCGGGATAGATGCCGGTCAGCTCCAGCGCCTGGACCTGCTCGGGCGTACGGCCGGCGGTCAGGACCGCGCTGCACATGGTCAGCGCCTTGTAGCCGGCGGCGATGGCACGCGCGTCGGGGACCGGCGGAGGGGGCGCCGGCTGCTGCGCGGCGGCGGGCGCGGCGAACAGCAGGGCGAGGAGGAGACTAACCCTCCTTCGCATTGCGCTGCTCCTCCCACCAGGCCATGCGCTCGGCGATCCGCTTCTCCAGCCCCCGGTCGGTGGGCGTGTAGAAGGTCTGCGGCGCCATCTCCTCGGGCCAGTAATTGTCGCCGGAAAAGCCGCCCTCGGCGTCATGATCATATTGATAGCCGCTGCCATAGCCGATCTGCTTCATCAGCTTGGTGGGGGCGTTGAGGATGTTCTTCGGGGGCATCAGCGAGCCGGTTTCCTTCGCGCTCCGATAGGCCGCTTTTTGCGCGGTGTAGACGGCGTTCGATTTGGGCGCGGTGGCGAGATAGAGGCAGGCCTGGACGATGGCGAGCTCGCCCTCGGGGCTGCCGAGGAAGTCATAGGCGTCCTTGGCGGCGAGGCACTGGACGAGCGCATTGGGGTCGGCGAGGCCGATATCCTCCGAGGCGGCGCGGATCAGGCGGCGGAGCAGGAAGAGCGGCTGCTCGCCCGCCACCAGCATCCGCGCGAGATAGTAAAGCGCGGCCTGCGGATCGGAGCCGCGGATCGCTTTGTGCAGCGCGGAGATGAGGTTGTAATGCCCCTCCCGGTCCTTGTCGTAGACCGCGACCCGGCGATTCAGAAGAGCGGCCAGCGCGCCCGGATCCAGCGGCTCGGCAAGCTCGATCGAGAAAAGGGTCTCGGCCTGGTTGAGCAGGAAGCGGCCGTCGCCGTCGGCGGTGGCGACCAAAGCCTCGCGGGCTCCGGGCGTGAGGGGGAGGGGACGCTCCATGATCGCCTCTGCGCGGTCGAGCAACTGGCCGAGCGCCGCATTGTCGAGCCGGTTGAGGATCAGCACCTGCGCACGGCTGAGCAGAGCGGCGTTCAGCTCGAAGCTCGGATTCTCCGTGGTCGCGCCGACCAGCACGACGGTGCCGTCCTCGACAAAAGGCAGGAAGCCGTCCTGCTGGGCGCGATTGAAGCGGTGGATCTCGTCCACGAACAAAAGCGTCTGCCGGCCAATCCGCATATGCTCCTTCGCCTCGGCGAACACCTTCTTGAGGTCCGCGACGCCGGAGAAGACGGCGGAGATGGCGACGAAGCGCATGCCCACCGCGTCGGCGAGCAGGCGGGCGATGGTGGTCTTGCCGGTGCCGGGCGGGCCCCAGAGGATCATCGAGGCGAGCTTGCCGGCCGCGACCATGCGCCCGATCGCGCCGTCCGGCCCGGTCAGGTGCTCCTGCCCCACCACCTCGTCCAGTGCCCGCGGGCGGAGGCGATCGGCCAGCGGCGCATTCTCGCCGGGCGGGAGCGTTGCGGGTTGCTGCTCGTCGGTCTGGAAGAGATCGGCCACGGGAGGCGACTAGCGCATTTCGCTCAGAGCCGCACCCTCGCAATGACGATGGTCGAGTCCGGCCCATATTGCGGACGGGCGGTCGCCGGGCGGGCCTGAACGAGCGGCGCCGCCTGAGGCGGCAGGCCGGAACGGGTGCCGACAATCGTGAACTCCACCGGCTGGCTTCCCCCGATCACAAGGTCCACCTCGGCGCCGTCGCACGAGCGGCCAGCGCAGCGCAGGTAATAATGGGCCTGGTCGGCGCCGTAATCCCGGGGCGCGGCACCGGTCGGGAGGCCGGCCGAGCGCAGATTGGCGCCGCGATCGGCGATGAGGCCGATCGCCTCCGCGCCATTGGTCGCGAAACGCAGGCGGAGACGGCGGCCGCCCTCGACCGGCTGCTGCGAAACCACGGTAACGGCGGGGGCCGTCACCGGTGCGGCGGGCGCAGGCGCGGCCCAGCGGCGGCGCGTCGTCCAGGGGAATTCGGTCCGCTGCCAGTCGCCGGCGAAGGGCACGGG
>Ga0070665_100003770_pt1 | contig 16041 bp, 11 predicted proteins | sample KBSS13metaG_FD_65862 | JGI IMG/M metagenome (GOLD analysis project Ga0070665, IMG submission 65862) | Switchgrass rhizosphere microbial communities from Kellogg Biological Station, Michigan, USA - KBS S1-3 metaG | ecosystem: Host-associated > Plants > Roots > Rhizosphere > Soil ... | reverse complement strand
TGCGCCTGCCTCGGCCGTCAACCTGACGCCCAACTCGACCGCGAGCAGGCCGAAGAGTGTCGTGAACTTAATCACCGGGTTCATCGCCACCGACGAAGTGTCCTTGAACGGATCCCCGACCGTGTCGCCCACGACGGTCGCGGCGTGAAGCGGGGTCCCTTTCGCCTTCAGTTCGACTTCGACGATCTTCTTCGCGTTGTCCCACGCGCCCCCGGCGTTGGCCATGAAGATGGCCTGATACAGCCCGAACAGCGCGATGGAAATGAGGTAGCCGATGAAGAAGTACGGTTCGAGGAAGGCAAAAGCCAGCGTCGAGAAGAACACCGTCAGGAAGATGTTGAACATCCCGCGCTGCGCGTACTTGGTGCAGATTTCGACCACCTTCTTGCTGTCTTCGACCGACGCCTTCTCGACACCCTCGAGCTTGATGTTGGCCTTGATGAACTCGACAGCACGGTACGCGCCGGTGGTGACGGCCTGCATCGAGGCGCCGGTGAACCAGTAGATGACGGCGCCTCCCGTGATCAGGCCGAGGAAGAACGGCGGGTGCAGCAGCGACAGCTTGTAGAGGTTCTGCGTGAGCCCGTTGGTCAGCAGGAAGATGATCGAGAAGATCATCGTCGTCGCGCCGACCACGGCCGTGCCGATGAGCACGGGCTTGGCCGTCGCCTTGAAGGTGTTGCCGGCGCCGTCGTTCTCCTCGAGCAGGTCTTTCGCGCGCTCGAAGCGGACGTCGAAGCCGAATTCCTTCTTCAGCGATTCCTTGATGCCGGGAATCCCTTCGATGACCGACAGCTCGAACACCGACTGCGCGTTGTCGGTGACGGGGCCGTAGGAGTCCACGGCGATCGTCACGGGGCCCATGCCGAGGAACCCGAACGCCACCAGCCCGAACGCGAACACTGCCGGCGCCAGCATGAGCTGGGCGACGCCCATCCGGCTGAACAGGAACGCAACGCCCATTAGGAACACGATGCTCAGGCCGAGCCAGTACGCGCTGAAGTTGCCCGCCACCAGGCCCGACAGGATGTTGAGCGACGGTCCGCCTTCACGGGATGACGTGACCACTTCCTTGACGTGGCGTGACTCGGTCGAGGTGAACACCTTCACGAACTCCGGGATGATCGCGCCGGCGAGCGTGCCGCAGGTGATGATGCTCGAGAGCTTCCACCACAGGGAGCCGTCGCCGATGTCCGGAATCAGCCAGTAGGAGACGACGTAGGTCGCAACGACCGACACCACCGACGTCAGCCAGACGAGGGACGTGAGCGGCGCCTCGAAATTCATCTTGTCCACGGTGCCGTACCGCGCCTTGGCCATGGCCTCGTTGACGAAGTACGAGAGACCGCTCGCCACGATCATCATCACGCGCATGACGAAGATCCACACGAGCAGCTGCACTTGCACTTTCGGATCGGAGACGGCCAGGAGGATGAAGGAGATCAGGGCCACGCCGGTCACGCCGTACGTCTCGAAACCGTCCGCGCTCGGACCCACCGAGTCGCCCGCGTTGTCGCCCGTGCAATCCGCGATGACGCCCGGGTTGCGCGCGTCGTCTTCCTTGATGTTGAACACGATCTTCATCAGATCGGAGCCGATGTCGGCGATCTTGGTGAAGATGCCGCCCGCGATGCGCAGCGCGGCGGCGCCGAGCGACTCGCCGATGGCGAAGCCGATGAAGCAGGCCCCCGCGTAGTCGCCGGGAATGAACAGGAGGATGCACAGCATCAGCAGCAGCTCGACGCTGATGAGGAGCATGCCGATGCTCATCCCCGCGCGCAGCGGGATGGCGTAAATCGGGAAGGGCTTGCCCCGCAGGCTGGCGAACGCGGCCCGCGAGTTGGCGAAGGTGTTCACGCGGATGCCGAACCAGGCGACGCCGTAGCTCCCGCCGATGCCGATCAGGCTGAAGATCAGGATGATGACCACCCTGAACGGCTCGTAGTGCTGCAGCACGCCGAAGTACAGCACCATCGTCGCGCCGATGAACACCTCGAGGATGAGGATGAACTTCCCTTGCGTGACCAGGTACGTCTTGCAGGTTTCGTAGATGAGTTCCGAAACCTCCAGCATCGACGCGTGCACGGGCAGGTTCTTGAGGCCGGTGAACGTCATGAGCCCGAAGAGCAGGCCCAGCACGCACACGACCAGTCCGGCGCCGAGCAGCGTGCGCCCGTTGATGCCGTGAAACTCCACCGTCGACAGATCCGGCAGCTTCAGGCTCGCTTCACCGCCCGCCTCCGGCGCGCCTGCCGGCTGCGCCACCGCCTGGCCTTCCGGCTGCGCCACCTGCGCGGCGGCCGTGCGCGGCACGATCGCCAGCGCCATCAATATCAGGAGCGGCGCAACGGCACGCACCAGGAACCTATAGACAGTCGCCCTCATCTGACCTCGCAAAAGATTCGAATTATACCCGGAAGTCGCCGCCCGGTCTGTCGCGATCGCGGCCGCCCACGCCCCGCAGCGCCGGCGGAAACGCCATGCCGCCCGTGAGGAAGATCCGGATGCCCTCCTCCACGGTGATGTCGGGGTAGATCGCGCGCTCACGCTCGCAGATGACGATGTCCCCCAAATAGAGGTGGTTGGTCGGGACGTACACCGCCACCAGTGATCGGACGTCGCCCCCGCGCTCCACCGTGAACTCCTTCGTCAGGAAGCCCATGGTGTACCCCCGCATCGCGTCCTCGATGAGCACCACCCGCTTGAACCCCGACTCGTTGTCCGGCGAAAAGGCAATCACGAGCTGCCTGACCGGGGCGTAGATCGTGCGAAACACCGGCACTCGCAGCAGGATGTTCTCCGCCCGCTGCAGCAGGCGCTTGCCGATCACGTTGGTGGCCACGACGCCCACCAGGAGAATGGCCACGGCGGTCGTCAGCGTGCCCAGGCCCGGAATCCGCTGGCCCAGCACCCGGTCGTAGAACGGCGTGGTCAGGCCGTCGACGATGCCGAACATCCACAAGAGCGCCGCCACGCTGATGAACAGCGGCACCGTGACGAAAAACCCGGTGAGGAACCGACGCCGCAGCCAGAGCCACATCCGGACGTCTTCCAGTCAGACTACTGTCCCCATCCCGCGGCCAGCGCTGCCAGCAGGACGAGACCCGCCACGATCCGGTACCAGGCGAACGACTGAAACCCCGACCGCCTCACGTAGTTCAGAAACGGCCTGACGACGAGCGCAGACGACACGAAGGCCATCAGGAATCCGATCGCGATCTCCGACGCCTGAGCGCCCGTAATGTTGTGACGGACCTTCCAGAGGCTGTTCGCGAACGCCGCGGTGAGCGTCGGAATCGCCAGGAAGAAGGAGAACTCCGCCGCCACGGCGCGATCCAGGCCTACGCCGAGACCGCCCATGATGGTCGCGCCGGAGCGCGAGACGCCCGGCACAATCGCCACCGCCTGGCAGACGCCGATCGCGAGCGCCTTGCTCATCGGCGTCGCGTCCACGTCGTGCACCGTCGGCACCGGCCGCCAGCGCTCGACCAGCAGGATGACGATGCCGCCGAGCACGAACGTCACGCCGGTGACCGCCAGGGCGTTGTACAGGACGCGCGTCACGAATCCGGACAACAGGCCGCCCGCGACGAGCGCGGGCACCAGCGCCACCAGCACCATCGCCGCGAAGCGCCGGGCTTCGGGACGCGACGGCAGGCCCATCACCACGTCGAGGATCTTCGCCCGGTAGAGCCACACCACCGCGAAAATGGAACCGAGCTGGATCATGACGGTGAAGACACCACCGGGGTCCTGGAACCCCAGCAGGCGGCTGGCAATCAACAGGTGAGCCGTCGACGAAACCGGCAGGAACTCGGTGACACCCTGGACGACACCCAGCAACGCTGCCTGAATGACCCCGGCCACTACGACATCACTACGAGGCGCGCGCTTTGCGCTGGGTCTTCTGGGGCTTGGCCTTGCGCGTCGGCTGCTGCGGAGCGGCGGCCACGGGCTTCGACTCCGCCGGCGCGTGCGCGGCGGCGCGGGTCGGCGCGCTCCCCCGCCAGAAGCTGACCGTCGCGGCGGCGATGAACACGCTCGAATACGTCCCGGTGATGATGCCGACGACCATCGTGAACGCGAACCCGTGCAGCACCTCGCCGCCGAAGAAGAACAACGCCAGCGACGTGAGAAGCGCCGTGCCCGCGGTGATCACCGTGCGTCCCAGCGTCTGGTTGATCGAGGCGTTGATGACGTCGCGCATCGAATCGCGGCGCATCGACCGCAGGTTCTCGCGGATCCGGTCGAAGATGACGATGGTGTCGTTGGTCGAGTAGCCCGTCATCGTCAGGATCGCGGCGATGACGTTCAACGTCATGTCGTAACGGAAGAACGCGAGGAACGCGAGCGTGATGAGGAGGTCGTGCAGCGTGGCCACGACGGCGCCGACGCCGAAGCTGAACTGGAAACGGAAGGCCAGATACGCGAGGATGCCGGCGAGCGAGAGCACCGTCGCCCACACGCCCTTGCTCGTGAGCTCCTGCCCCACGGTCGGGCCGACGAGCTCGGTGCCGACGACGTTGAACGTCCCGATGTTGCCCTTCCGGAGCGCGTCAACCACCGCGTCCTTCTGCTTGCTCAGCTCCGTTCCGGATTCACCGCTCAGCTGCGGCGTGCGAACCATCACCTGGTGCGATGCCGGCGCGCCGAAGGCCTGCACCTGCACGTTCTGGCCGCCGCCCTGAAGGTTCCTGTCGAGGGCGTCCCGCACCTGCTGCACGCTGACCGCCTGCTCGAACTTCGTGATGACGACGGTGCCGCCGGCGAACTCGACACCTCTCGGAATGCCCTTCGTCGCCAACGTCAGGGCACCCGCGATGATGATGACCCACGACAGGATGATGGCGTGCCAGCGCCAGCGCAGGAAGTCGAAGTGGGTGTCCTTGAATATGTGCATGGCTAAATCGAGAGCGTCGCAGCCTGCCGGCGCTGGGACAACTCAAGCTCGAACAGCGTCTTCGAAACGAAGATGGACGTGAACAGGTTGGACGCAAGGCCCAGGGCCAGCGTCACCGCGAATCCGCGAATCGGGCCCGTGCCGAAGTTGAAGAGGAACGCCGCGGAGATGAGCGCCGCGACGTGGGTATCCACCAGCGTCCAGAACACACGGTTGAATCCGGCGTTCATCGACGCGCGGACGCCGTGCCCGGCCTCGAGCTCCTCCTTGATTCGCTCGAAGATCAGGACGTTCGAATCCACGCCGATGCCCATCGTCAGCACGAAGCCGGCGATGCCGGGCAGCGTCATCACGGCGCCGATGTACGCCATCAGGCCCAGCAGGATGACGAGGTTGAACACGAGCGCAATGGCCGCGTTCACGCCGGACAACTTGTAATAAACGAGCATGAACACGACGATCAGCAGCAGGCCGACGGCCGACGCGTAGAAACCCGAGCGAATGGAATCGGCGCCCAGGCTGGGCCCGATCGTCTGTTCCTGCAGGTAGTCGAGCCTCGCCGGCAGCGCGCCCGACCGGAGCTTCAAGGCCAGGTCGGCTGTTTCGTCCGCCGTGAAGCTGCCGGTGATGCGGCCGTCGGTGGTGATACGCGAGTCGATGCGCGGCGCGGACTGCACGCGGCCATCCAGGATAATCGCCAGCTGACGGCCGATGTTTTCACCGGTCACGTTGCCGAACTTGCGCCCGCCTTCCGTGCCGAACGTAAAGCTGACGGCCGGCTGGTTGTTCTCGTCGAGCGACGAGCGTGCCGTCCGGATGTCGCGCCCCGTCACGGCCGCGACGCGGCGCACGAGATAGTAGGAGGTGCTCGACGCGTCGCCGGCGACCGTGGCGCCGGGAACGATCTCCATGCCCGCCGGGACCTGCCCGTTGACCTGGAGCGACTCGGCCGTGGACGCGGGGCCCTGCTCGACGATCTTCAGCTCGAGGAGGCCGGGCGAACCGATGATGCCCTTCGCGCGGTCGACGTTGGTGACGCCGGGCAGCTGCACGCTCAGCTGGTCGTCGCCCTGCTGCGAGATGCTCGGCTCGGTGACGCCAAGCTCGTTGACACGCCGTTCGATGGTCTGCCGCGCCTGGACGACGGACTCCGCGCGCAGCTGAACGACGACGTTCGGCTTCAACGTGAACACGTACGCGCCGGGTCCCGCCGACGAGCGATCGAAATTCGCCTGCACTTCGTTGGAAGCCTGCCGGAACGCCGCGTCCTGGGGCGTCTGGATGCCCTCGACCCGGAAGTGCGTCGGATCGGGCGACGCCAGGTTGGTGAAGGTGATGTTCGCCTTGGCCAGTTCCGCCCGCAGCCGCTCCATCTCGGTGTCGGTTTCGAGCTTCAGCGCATCGTCGGTCTGGACGCGGAGCACGAGCTGCACGCCGCCGTTGAGGTCGAGACCGAGCTTGAGCTGCCGGTCCATCAGCCAGGCGGGCGAGTGCACCCCGTAGCGCGCGGCGACGATCGGGTACACCCCGACGCCCGCGAACACCACGAGCACGACCGCGATCGTGATCAGCTTCCAGCGAAGATTGGCCATGATTCGTTCTTTCCGCTAGCGGTTGGAGGTCTCGGCCGTCGCCGGCTCCTGCACGGCCGGCTGACCCTGGAGGCCGCCGATGGCCGCGCGAGAAACTTCGATGCGCACCTTGTCGGCGATCTGGATCTGGATGACGTCGCCACCGAGCTTCGTCACCTGCCCATGAATGCCGCCGGTGGTGATCACGCGATCGCCCACCTTCAAGGCATCGAGAAACGCCTGCACCTTCTGCTGCTTGCGCTTCATCGGCAGCAGGATGATGAAGTAGAAGATGCCCAGCACGGCGACAAACGGCACGAGCTGCAGCCACGGGCTGCTCCCGTCCGGCGCCGAGGCCATGGCAACGATGAATCCGGAATACGACACGTTCATGAATCCGTGGGTGGGGCGACTCCAGGCAGGCCCTGATTCCCCGCGCCTCGATGGAATGCTACCCTGAAACTTTCAAACCGCCCAAACGTTACACTTTCCCTAATCCTGCGGAGGGTGTCAAGGTAAAAGTGCAGGTTATGCAACGTGTTAAGGGTGGCCGCGTTCATCTCCTTCGCCATGAACAGATGCCTGAGATATGCCCGCGAATAATGCCGGCACGTATAGCAGCTGCAGGCAGGATCGGGGGGCGCGTCGTCTTCGGCGTACCGAGCATTAGAGATGTTGAGACGCCCCTGGCTCGTGAACAGCTGGCCGTTCCGCGCATTGCGCGTCGGCAGCACGCAGTCGAAGAGATCGATGCCCCGGGCCACCGCCTCCACGATGTCTGACGGCGTGCCGACGCCCATCAGGTAGCGGGGACGATCTTCGGGCAGGCTCGGTGCCGTGTGCGAAACAACTTCGTACATGACTTCGGGAGGCTCGCCCACGCTGAGGCCTCCGATCGCGTAGCCCTCGAAGCCGATCTTGACCGTTTCGACCGCGCTCTCCTCGCGCAGGTCCCGATGCACGCCGCCCTGGACGATGCCGAACTGCGCCTGGCCCGGATTGGTGACGTTCACGCCGGGCGCCCCGCCACCGCGCAGGGTGAGAAAGCGTTCGCGGCCGCGTGCCGCCCAGCGCAGCGTTCGCTCCATCGACGCGCGGACGGCGCCGGCCTCGGCGGGAAGCGCCAGGCACTCGTCGAGCACCATGGCGACATCGGACCCGAGCTGCGCCTGGATGTCGGCGGCCTTCTCCGGCGTCAGCAGATGCGAGGAGCCGTCGAGGTGCGACTGGAATCGCGCGCCTTCCTCCGTAATCGTCCTGCGCGCCGCGAGGCTGAACACCTGGTAGCCGCCGCTGTCGGTCAGGATGGGACGCGTCCAGCCGGCAAACCGGTGAAGGCCCCCGCGCCGCGCGACGAGGTCGTCGCCGGGACGCAGGTAGAGATGGTACGTGTTGCTGAGGAGAATCTCGGCGCCCAGCCCTTCGAGATCGCGGTGGGTCACGCTCTTGACGGCGCCCTGCGTGCCGACCGGCATGAACGCCGGCGTCTCGACGGAACCGTGCGGGGTCGTCATCACGCCGCGACGCGCGGCGCCGTCGCGATCCCTCACCTGAAAGGCAAACGACACGTGTTAAGTTTAGTCGAGTGAAAAAACTTCGCGTGGGCGTCATCTACGGCGGGCGTTCGGGTGAACATGAGGTCTCACTCGCCTCGGCCGCCGCCGTGTTTCAGAACCTCGATCCGGAGCGGTACGAGGCGATCCCGATCCGCATTAATAAGGATGGACGCTGGGTGCTCCCGTCGGCCCCGCCGCGGCTGACGTCGGCGGCGGAAGTGATCGCCGCCGGCGGCGCGGCCTCCGCCACGCTCCAGGAAGGCGCGGGGGACCGCGACGCACAGCTGGTCCCGCGGCCCGGCAGCCAGGGCGAACTGGTCGCGGGCGTCGGCCTCGACGTCGTCTTTCCGGCGATTCACGGACCGTACGGCGAAGACGGCACGGTGCAGGGGCTGCTCGAGCTCGCGAACGTTCCTTACGTCGGGTGCGGCGTGCTGGCGTCGGCAACCGGGATGGACAAGGGCGCGATGAAGGTCGCGTTCGGGGCCAGGGGGCTGCCCATCTGCGACTACGAGGTGGTCCTGAAGCACGAATGGCGCAAGAACGAGCGCCACGTCCTCAACACCGTCGGCCGCCTGGGGTTTCCGCTCTTCGTCAAGCCGGCCAACCTCGGATCGAGCGTCGGCATCTCGAAGGCGCGCCACGCGGTCGAGCTGCGCGCCGCGATCACCCTTGCCGCAGAATTCGACCGCAGGATCATCGTCGAGGCGGCCGTGCCGAACGCGCGCGAGATCGAGTGCTCGGTGCTCGGCAACGACGAGCCGGAGGCATCCGTGCCGGGCGAGATCGTGCCGTCGCGCGAGTTCTACGACTACGAAGCCAAGTACATCGACGACGGGTCGGTGCCGCTGATTCCCGCGCCGATCAGCGAGGCGCAGACCGCCGAGGTGCGCGCGCTCGCCATCGCGGCGTTCAAGGCCATCGACGGCGCCGGCATGGCGCGGGTCGACTTTCTCCTCGCACGCGACAGCGGGGTCCTCTACGTGAACGAGGTCAACACGATTCCCGGCTTCACGACGATCGGCATGTTCGCGAAGATGTGGGCGGCGAGCGGTCTCGACTTTCCGCACCTGGTCGATCGGCTCATCGCGCTCGCGATCGAGCGTCACCGCGACAAGCAGCAACTCCGAACGAGCACGTCGTGATCAACGTGCGCGACAATCGCGATGTGATCAAAACTTTTTTGACATTTCAGGCACTTTTGTGCTTGACATCTCCGAATCAGCATCCATAATCTATATCTGGTATGAGGATGGCTTACGTAGGCTATTCCTTGTGAACCAGGAGCGCGGTAATCGAGTGAGCGTGCCAGGCGGCAGCCACTGGCGATGACGCGCGGGAAACCCAGATGAAGGGGGGGATAAAAGACAATGGCGAAGAAAGCCAAGGGCGGGAAGAAGAAGGCCGGCAAGAAACGCTAAGCCGACCTCGCCCGCAATAAAAAAGGGGGGCGATCGTCGCCCCCCTTTCACTTTTCCCCCGACATCTCCTGTCCATCCCACACGCGCACGCGGCGGATGACGTCGCCTTCCTGAATCTGATCGACCACGTCCATGCCGGCGATGACGCGCCCGAACGCGGTGTACTTCGCGTCGAGGTGCGGCGCGGGTGCGTGCGTGATGAAGAACTGGCTGCCGCCCGTGTCGGCCCAGTCGAGGGCCATGCCGACGGTCCCGCGCAGGTACGGCCGCTCGTTGATCTCGTCGCGAATCGTATAACCGGGACCGCCTTCGCCGTCGCCCCTCGGGTCCCCGGCCTGGACGACGAAGTTGGGGACGACGCGATGGAACGTCAGGCCCGTGAAGAAGCCCTTGCGCGCCAGCGTGATGAAGTTGTCGACGGTCAGCGGCGCATCGAGCACCGCGAGCTCGATCTGAATCGTGCCCCGGTCGGTGTCGATGTAGGCCTGCGTGGAGACGGGCGGCGAGATGAGACGAGCGGCCTGGTACGTCTCCGCCGGCAGGTGCGACGGCGCCGGACGAATGCGCGTCGCGGTGTCTACCGCAGGATCGGCTTGTTTGAGCAGCGCGCCCGCCTTGACGCGGACCGCCCAGTCCTTGTCGGCCAGCGCGGCGTCGAGCAGCGACCGCGCCGAGGTGATGCCGTACTTGGCGAACGCATCCACCACGGCCGCCCGCGCCACGTAGGTCGAATCGCGAAGGCCGTACTGATACGCCGCCGGCAGCGCCTGCGCCCCCGCCGGCGCCCGCAGCTCGCCGAGGCCGGTCGCGGCGGCCGCGCGCACAACGGGATCGTCGGCGCTGAGATGATCGAGCAGCAGCGAGCCCGCGTTGGGCGCGCCGATTTTCACGAGGGCGTTCAACACGGCCGCCACGACACGCTGATCGCTGTCGGCGAGCATGGCGTTGAGCCGCGGCATGCCGGTGCGCGTCGGCAGCGTGCTGAGGATCGAGGCGAGCGCGGTCCGCACGTGCCAGTCGGGGTCGGCGTCGAGCCCGGAAAGGACCGCCACGAACCCCTCGGAGTCGAGCGCGGCAATCGACCGCAGCGCGGCCGCGCGAATGGCAGGGCTGCGATCCGACAACATGTCCACAAGCGCGTCGGTCACGCCCGCCGCCCGCACACCGCCGAGCGCCGTGACCGCTTCGAGCCGCACCTGCGGTGTCGTCGCGCTGCCGCCCTGCGCGATGCGCAACAACGGCTGCGCAGCCCCGGGATCGCCGATGCGGCCCAGCGCGCGAATGGCCTCGACCTGCGCCCCTGAATCGGAACCCGTCAGGAGCGGAAGCAGTACCGGAACAGCCGACCGATCGCGAAGGGCGCCGAGTCCCTTCGCGGCAAACGCCTTCGTGTACGGGGTGTTGTCGCCGGCCAGGGTGAGGAGCGCCGGGAGCGCCCGCTTGTCCTCGAGACGCCCGAGCGCGAAGGCCGCCGGCCACCACCTGACTTTCGGCTGACCCGACGCGTCGAGCACGGCCGCTGCCAGCGCGTCGTAGGCCTTCAGACGGACCAGCGCTTCGAGGCCGAGGCGGAACGCCGCCGCCGGCGTGTCGCGCTTCGATTCGTCGGCGTCCGCCGCCATTTCCGCCAGCACCCCGACGAGCCGCGTGAGCAGCGCACCGATGGGCGCAGCCGCGGCGGGATCGCCGATGAGGCCGAGCGCCTCGCAGGCGCTGCCCTGCACGAGCGGCGACTGGTCGGCGAGCGCGGTGACGAGCGGGTCGCGCGCGCTGCGGTCACCGATCAGGCCGAGCGCGAACGCCGCCATCTGGCGCACTTCCGGATCGGCATCGTTCAACAACGGCGTGAGCAGCGGCACGCCCTCAGGGAGCCCGACACGCCCGACCGCGAGCGCCGCTCGACGGCGCACACGCGCCTCGGTATCGGTCAGCAGCCGGCCAAGGTCGAGATCCGGCGGTAACGCCGGCGTGACGGACGCGCTGGTGCCCGGCGCCGCCGCTGGCGCGGTCGCGAACGCCGGACCGCGCAGGACCCGTTGATCTTCGAGCCTGAGGATCCCGGCCATCTTCTGCTCGAAGGGCTGGACGGGAGGCGCGGGCGCGGTGCGAGCCCCGGCAGCGGGAGAAGGCGGGGCGCTCGCGCACGCGATCCCGCTGCACACGATCGCGAGCGTGACGACAAGACGGCGCGGCAGGAAGCCTGCGAACACTGGCGCGATGATATCATCGGCCCCGCCTTGCAGTTTCGCTACATCGCGATCGAAGGGCCGATTGGCGCGGGAAAGACGTCGCTGACAGAACGTCTCGGCACGCGCCTGGATGCGACGGTCGTTCTCGAAGATACCGACAACCCGTTCCTCGCGGACTTCTACGCGGACCGGCCAGGCGCGGCGCTGCAGGCCCAGCTGTTCTACCTCCTGAACCGCCACCGGCAGCAAACGTCCCTCCGGCAGGCGGACCTGTTCAGCCAGACCACGCTCTGCGACTACCTGTTCGACAAAGACAAAATCTTCGCGTATCTGAACCTCGATGACAACGAGCTGTTCATCTACCAGCGGCTGTACGAGCTGCTCGCGCGCGATGTGCCGCCTCCCGATCTGGTGATCTACCTGCAGGCCCCGACCGACGTGCTCCTGCGCCGCGTGCACGGCCGCCGTTCGGACGCCGAGGCTGTGGCGCTGCAGCCCGACGATGAATATCTGCGCGAGCTGAACGAGGCCTACCATCACTACTTCTTCCACTACAACGCCACGCCGCTGCTCGTCGTCGAGACGTCTCAATTCGATTCGGACGCGAGCGAAGAAGCCCTCGACGATCTGATCAAGCAGATTCGGTCCATGGGACCCGGAACGCGTTATTACGTCCCGAGAACGAAGTAGTCGCCAGTCCGCAGTCGGCAGTCCGGGCCAGCCCTAATCCCCTAGCCTCTAACCTCTAGCCCCTGATAAGCTGGTCGCTCCATGGCTTGGTTCAAGCGGGCCCGCAAACCGATCGCAGCGGCCAAGGACAAGACGAGCCGTGTGCCGGAGGGCCTCTGGGTCAAGTGTCCCGGCTGCGAACAGGTCATCTACAACAAAGATCTCGTCACCAACCTGAACGTCTGCCCGAAATGCGCCCATCACTTCCGCATCGGCGCCGCCGAACGCCTGCGGTTGCTGTTCGACGACGGCGTGTTCACCGAGTACGACAAGGGGCTCGTCTCGACCGACCCGCTGAAGTTCACTGACACCAAGCCGTATCGCACGCGCCTCGAGTCGAGCATCGAGGCCACCGGCCAGAAGGACGCGGTGATCGCGGCTACCGGGCGCATCGAGGGCATCGACGCGAGCGTCGCCGCCATGGAGTACAGCTTCATCGGCGGCAGCATGGGCGTGGTGGTGGGCGAGAAAATCACGCGCGCGATCGAACGCGCGATGGATCACCGCTGGCCCGTCGTCATCGTCTGCAGCTCGGGCGGGGCCCGGATGATGGAAGGGGCGCTTTCGCTGATGCAGATGGCGAAGGTCTCCGGCGCGCTCGCCCGGCTGGCGCAGGAGCGGCTGGCCTACATCGCCGTGCTGACCGATCCGACGACGGGCGGGGTCACGGCGAGCTTCGCCATGCTGGGCGACCTGAACATCGCCGAGCCCAAGGCGCTCATCGGGTTTGCCGGGCCCCGCGTCATCGAACAGACGATCAGGCAGAAGCTTCCCGAGGGATTCCAGCGCGCCGAGTTCCTGCTCGAGAAGGGCATGGTCGATCTCGTGGTCGATCGGCGCGAGATGAAGTCGGTCATCGCGAAGGCACTGCGCTTCATGGGCGCGGCGCCGCTCGAACCCGCGACAACCGCCGCCGGCACGACGGTCGTGCCCGAGGCGGCACCGCAGCTGTAATTGGACCATCTCGCGTACCTGTTCCGCCTCGAACAGTTCGGGATCAAGTTCGGTCTCGAAAACATAGAGACGCTGCTCGCTCGCCTCGGCCACCCCGAGCGGACGTTCCGGTCGGTGCACGTCGCCGGCACCAACGGCAAGGGATCGGTCACCGCCATGGTCGACACGGCGCTCGGCCGAGCGGGCTACCGATCGGCCCGCTACACCTCGCCGCACCTCATCGATCTGTCCGAGCGCTTCGTCGTCAACGGAACACCGGTGGACGCCGCGGCGATGCGCAGTGCCGCCGGCGACGTGCGCGAGGCGATTGAGCAGCTTCGGACGGAGGGCGCGCTGCAGGCCCCGCCGACGTTCTTCGAGGCCACGACCGCCCTCGCGTTCGAACTGTTTCGCCGGGCGCGCGTGGAGGTCGCGACAATCGAGGTAGGCCTCGGCGGCCGGCTCGATTCGACCAACGTCATCCAGCCCGTCGCTTCCGCGATCACGTCCATCGATTTCGATCACCAGCAGTACCTCGGCTCGACGCTGGGTGAGATCGCGGCGGAGAAAGCCGGCATCATCAAACCGGGCGTCCCGGTGATCGTGGGCGATGTGGGACCGGAAGCGTGGGACGTCATCGCGCGCGTGGCCCGCGAACGGGGAGCAGAGCTCATCCGAGCCGGGGACGGCGTGGAGGCCGCGCGCCTGGCGCCGGGCGGGGCAGGCGACAACCTGTTCCGGCTCCGGACACCTGTCCGGGACTACGGCACCGTGAGCCTCGCGCTTCGCGGCGCGCATCAGGCCGCCAACGCAATCGTGGCGGTGCGGCTGCTCGAGACCCTCGACGCCCGCGGCGTCGCCGTCCCGGCGGCGGCCGTCGTCGACGGCCTCGAGCGGGTGTCGTGGCCGGGCCGGCTCGAGCGGCGGATGCTGTCGGGCGGCCGCGAGCTGATCCTCGATGCCGCGCACAACCCGGCCGGTGCGTCGGCGCTGGCGTCCTATCTCACGAGCGCCGGCGGAACGAGGCCGGTTCTCGTGTTCGCTGCGATGCGCGATAAGGATGCGCGCGGGATGCTCCAGGTGCTGCTGCCGGCCGTCGACCGAGTCATCGTCACACGGGCCACCAACTCGCGCTCGGCCGATCCGGATGCGCTGGCAGCCGAGGTGCGGGCGGTCTCGCCGTCAACCGGCGTCGACGTCGTGGCCTCTCCCGTCGATGCGCTCGACGCCGCGTGGCGGATCTCGTCGCGCGTCGTCGTGGCGGGATCGATATTCCTGCTTGGCGACATCATGAAGGAGATCGGCGCGTGATACCCTTCGATCGACTCGCCCGTCACTGATGGACATCGTTTCGAGATTCCCCCGGATCGCGCTGATCCGTGTCATCGCGGGCGCTCTGTTGATGGCCGCCGGAGCGGGTACCGCCGCGGCGCAGGGCGTGCCGGGGTTCGACAGCGCCATCAGCGAGCGCCAGATCCGCATCGGCGAGAATCACATCCAGATGTCGGGCCAGGTCGAGCTCAAGCGCGGCGATATCGAGCTCTACGCCAACGAAGTCGAAATCTTTACGGACTCGGACCGCGCGGTCGCGAGCGGCAACGTCGTGCTGGTGCAGACCGGCAACCGGATCGCGGCCGAGCGGGTGGACTTCAATACCAAGACCAGGCTCGGCACGTTCTACAACGCCTACGGCTTCGCCAACATCAAGCCCCAGGTGCCCCGGCCCGGCGCGGTGGCCGTGCCCAATGTATCGAACCAGGAAACCGACGTGTATTTCCAGGGAGAAACCGTCGAGAAGATCGGTCCCAAGAAGTACAAGATCACGAACGGCGGCTTTACCACGTGTGTGCAGCCGACGCCGCGCTGGGAGCTCCACGCGGGCACGGTCGTGCTGAGCATCGACAACTACACGCTCCTGCGCAGCGCGGTGTTCAGCGTGAAGGGCGTACCGATGCTGTACGTGCCGGTCCTGTACTATCCGACCAAGAAGGACGACCGGGCGACGGGCATCCTGATACCCACGTACGGTTCCTCGGATCTTCGCGGTCAATCCCTGCACAACGCGTTCTTCTGGGTACTCGGACGCAGCCAGGATCTGACGTTCGAGCACGACTGGTACTCGAAGACCGGACAGGGCGGGGGGTCGGAGTATCGGTACAACTTCGGTCCCGGGTCGAACGGCGACTTCCGGGGCAACTTCCTGAACGAGCATTCAGCCGACTACGTGAACCCGGACGGCACCGTCACGCCGTCGGCCGCCAGCAAGAGCTGGGAGCTGCACGGCGGCGCGAACCAGGCACTGCCCGGCAACCTTCGCGCGCGCGCGCGCGTGGATTACTTCTCGAGCCTCGTGCAGATGCAGTCCGTTCAGATGAACTACGCCAACGCGTACCAGAACCAGCGGTCGTTCGGGGGCAACGTGGTGGGGGCGTGGCGCAGCTACTCGCTGAACGCCACGGTGGATCACACGGACTACTTCTCGAGCCAGACGGCATCGAGCACGAGCGGCAGCTGGCCCAAGATCGCGTTGACGAGAAACGAACGGCTGATCCCGGGCACGCCGATGTACTTTTCGGTCGGCGGCGAATACGCGAGCCTGCTCAAGAACAGCGAGGACACATCGAACGGCTTCAGCTACAACCAGGATGTCAGCCGCGTCGATTTCACTCCGCAGGTGCGCTTCCCCTTCAAGAAATGGCAGTGGTTCACGGTCAACACGACCGCGGGCTGGCGCGAGACGGC
>Ga0070665_100003767_pt1 | contig 16047 bp, 18 predicted proteins | sample KBSS13metaG_FD_65862 | JGI IMG/M metagenome (GOLD analysis project Ga0070665, IMG submission 65862) | Switchgrass rhizosphere microbial communities from Kellogg Biological Station, Michigan, USA - KBS S1-3 metaG | ecosystem: Host-associated > Plants > Roots > Rhizosphere > Soil ... | reverse complement strand
CCTCGAAGTCAACCTTGATGACATCAGCACTGGTGTCGTCGATCCACATGTACTGAACAGTAACCATCACCATTAAGGAATCTTTGAGTCTCGATTCGGAAAATGGTGGCAATTCTTACTGCGGGGTAGGTTCCGGGCTCACGCCGGCGGCGCCGTGAAGTGAATCGGGTTCGTCCCGTTCAGCAATATCCAGGTCAGCAGGGCCGCGGCGACCGCCAAAATGAGCAATCCGGTTGCCACGCGGGCGTCGAACCGGGTGCGGCCGAGGATCCTGGCGTCAACGGAGTAGCCGCCTGCTCCGGTGAACAGCACGGCAGTGGCGCCGACCGCGACAAGAAACGGCACGTTGAACGGTTCGGACCAGAAGGCGGCTGCCGACACGTTGACCGCCCAAGCGTCGAGCATCGCCGCGATCACCGCGCACGCTGCCAGAGGCGTCAGGAACCCCAGCAGCAGGCCGATGCCACCTGCGGTTTCCGTGGCAGTGACCAGGAACGCGGCGAACTTCGGCAGTCGCCAGCCACCGGATTCCATGAATCCGACGGCAGAGTTGAAGTCGAACGCCTTGATCAGCCCGGCCTGAAGCATCGTCGCGCCGAGTCCGAGGCGCAGGATCAGCAGACCTGCATCTGCTGAGGACGTGGTGGCCGGGGTACTCACCTCAGTGGTCGTCGTCATGGTCGGCAGCCTAGGTGGCTGTCAAAACGCTGTGAGTCCTTGCATGGTGAACATCGGTCGGCGCCACGACGTAGTTATCAAGAGGAGGACATGTTGATCTCGGTAAGTTATCGCTGGTAAGTTATCGGCGATATCTCACTCGGAAGGACGCCACGTGCTGCAACGAATCGCCCTGCTGGCCATTGCCGCGCCGCGGCGAATCATTGCGACCGCGCTCCTGGTGATGGTGGCCTGCGGCATCTTCGGCATCCCCGTCGCCAAGCATCTGTCCGCGGGTGGCTTCCAGGACCCGACGTCGGAGTCCGCCCAGGCGACGAAATTGCTCGTCGACAAGTTCGGCCAGGGCGACATGGAGCTGTTGATCAGCGTGACGTCGGGTGCCGGCGCACAGGGCACTGCGGCCCGCGCCGTCGGAACAGACATCGCCGACCAGCTGAAGGCGTCGCCCTACGTCGGCGATGTGACCTCCGCCTGGACCGCCCCGGCGTCCGCCGCGCCAGCGCTGATCAGTAAGGACGGCAAGACCGGCCTGATCGTCGCCGGTATCACCGGCGGTGAGAGCGGCGCCCAGCAGCACGCTAAAGACCTGGCCGAGCGACTCGTCCATGACCGCGACGGCGTCACCGTGCGCGCGGGCGGCGAGGCGATGACCTACGTGCAGATCAACGCCCAGAGCGAAAAAGACCTGCTGACAATGGAATCCATCGCGATCCCGCTCAGCTTCATCGTCCTGGTCTGGGTGTTCGGCGGGCTGATCTCCGCGGCGCTGCCGTTGGCCGTCGGCGGCTTCGCGATCCTCGGCTCGATGGCGGTGCTGCGAGCCATCACATTGGTGACCGACGTGTCGATCTTCGCGCTGAACCTGACGGTCGCGTTGGGTTTAGCGCTTGCCATCGACTACACGCTGTTGATCATCAGCAGATATCGCGACGAACTCGCCGAGGGCGCCGACCGCGACCGAGCGCTGGTGCGCACCATGATGACGGCGGGCCGGACGGTGCTGTTTTCGGCGATGACGGTCGCGCTGTCGATGGTCGCGATGGCGCTGTTCCCGATGTACTTCCTGAAGTCGTTCGCCTACGCCGGCATCGCGGTGGTGGTGTTCGCGGCCGTCGCCGCGATCGTGGTGGCACCGGCGGCGATCGCACTGCTCGGCGACCGGTTGGATTCGCTGGACGCGCGACGGCTGGCCCGCTGGGTGTTCCGTCGGCCCGATCCGGTGCGCAAGCCGATCGAGCAGAACTTCTGGTACCGGTCGACGAAATTCGTTATGCGTCGCGCGGTTCCGATCGGCCTGGCGATCGTCGCGCTGCTGCTGGTGCTTGGCGCACCGTTCCTCGGCATCAAGTGGGGCTTCCCCGACGAGCGGGTACTGCCGCAGACCTTGTCCGCGCGCCAAGTCGGCGACGAGCTGCGCAACAACTTCGCCGTGGACTCCGCCCGCAACGTCACCGTCGTCATACCGGACGCCGCCGGCGTCACGCCTGGCGACATGGACCGCTACGCGTCGGCGCTGTCGCAGGTGCCCGATGTGTCGTCGGTGTCGGCGCCGGGTGGCACCTTCGCAGGCGGCCGACCAGTCGGACCACCTTCTGCCGCAGCCGGATTCAAGGACGGCAGCGCGTTCCTGACCGTGGGCAGCACGGCGCCGCTGTTCAGCGACGCGTCCGAGTCGCAACTCGACCGGTTGCGCGCGGTGACACCACCGGCAGGCCAGCACGTCGAGCTGACCGGCGTCGCTCAGGTCAACCGTGACAGCTCCGACGCGATCACGTCCCGGCTGCCGATGGTCCTCGGCATCATTGCGGTGATCACATTTGTCCTCTTGTTCTTGCTCACCGGCAGCGTGATATTGCCGCTGAAGGCGTTGGTGCTCAACGTCTTATCGCTGACCGCCGCGTTCGGAGCGCTGGTGTGGATTTTCCAGGAGGGCCACCTCGGCGCACTGGGCACCACACCGACCGGAACGCTCGTCGCCAACCTGCCGGTGCTGTTGTTCTGCATCGCGTTCGGGCTGTCGATGGACTACGAGGTGTTTTTGGTGTCGCGGATTCGCGAGTACTGGCTGAAGTCCGGGAGGACCCGGGCCGACAACGACGAAAGCGTCGCGCTCGGCCTGGCGCGGACGGGCCGCGTCGTCACCGCCGCCGCGCTGTTGATGGCGATTTCGTTCGCGGCGTTGATCGCGGCCCAGGTGGCGTTCATGCGGATGTTCGGTTTGGGCCTGACACTCGCGGTGCTCGCCGATGCCACCCTGGTCCGCATGGTGCTGGTGCCGGCGTTCATGCACGTGCTCGGCCGCTGGAACTGGTGGGCGCCGAAGCCGCTGGCCCGGTTGCACGAGCGCATCGGATTCAGCGAGGGTGGCGTCGACGACGCGCCCGTGGAGAAACGCGAACCGGTCACGGCGTCCGTGGCGGACACTGGTTAGCGTGTCGATCCAGCCCTTGCGACGCCGCCGCGCCCCGCGCGGTTCCGGCGAGCAGTTGCGTGACGAGATTCTCGACGCCGCGACTGAACTGCTGCTGGATACCGGGCACGCGAAGGCGGTGTCGATCCGGTCTGTCGCTCAGCGTGTCGGGGTGACACCGCCGTCGATCTATCTGCACTTCGCCGACAAGGACGCGCTGCTTGATGCGGTCTGCGCCAGGTATTTCGAGAAGCTCGACGAGGAGATGCAGCGTGTCGCGGCGGATCAGCCGTCGACCATCGATGTGCTGCGCGCTCAAGGTCTGGCCTATGTCCGCTTCGCATTGAAAACCCCTGAGCTGTACCGCATTGCGATGATGAGTGAGAGCCGACCCGGCAGCGATGTTGACATGGCGTTGAACACGTCCGCGTTTGTGCACATGCGCAACTCGGTAGAGTTGTTGATGGAAGAGGGGATCTACCCGCCGGGCGATCCCACGGCCAAGGCACTCGAACTGTGGACCGTCGCCCACGGGCTCTCGGCGCTGCTGATTTCACGACCGTATCTGCCGTGGGGTGACGTCGAATCGTTCGCAGACCGCGTGATGAAGTCGGTGTGCGTCGGTCAGATTATTTCGGGAGAGATCGATCCGGACCTGCCGCCCACCGAGGCCATTGCACTGCTGAAGGGAAAGCTCGATGGCGACTAGCACCGTGGACAACCCGTTCTTCGCCCGAGTGTGGACATGGATGTCAAGCCACGAACCGGAGTCACTGAAGCAACTGCGCCGCGAGAACCTCGCCGGCCTTTCGGGACGTGTGCTCGAGGTCGGCGCGGGCACCGGGACGAACTTCGAGTTGTATCCCGACACCGTGACCGAGGTGGTCGCCGTCGAGCCCGAGCGCAGGCTGTCGGTACAGGCCGAGCAGGCGGCCGCTGCGGCGTCGGTGCCGATCCGCGTCAGCGCCAACACGGTGGAACAGTTCGCCGACGCGGAGCCGTTCGACGCGGCGGTGTGCTCCCTGGTGCTGTGCTCGGTCGACGACCCTGATCAGGTTGTGCGTCAACTCTTTTCGGCACTCAAGCCCGGTGGTGAACTTCGCTACTTCGAACACGTCGCCAGTAGCGGTTGGCGCGATCGGCTGCAGAGGTTCGCCGACGCCACGCTGTGGCCGCGGATGGCCGGCAACTGCCACACGCATCGCCATACCGAGCAGACGATCGTCGATGCCGGCTTCAAGGTGTCGGGCGCTCGCCGCGAGTGGGTGTTGCCGGCGTGGATGCCGGTGCCGAGCTCGGAGGTCGCGATCGGCCGCGCGGTCAAACCGTGATTTGTGTGCGTATAGGAGCGGTGAGCGCTCCGAAACGCACACAAATCACCCGATCGCACGCCTTATCTCAGCGATGACACGTTGCGGGTACTCGGTGAGGTCCAACCACGTGAAGCGCAGCACCTTCCAGCCGAGCAATGCGATCTTGTTCTGCCGATTGCGATCGCCGACAAACGCGTCTGGATCGCTGTGGAACGCCCAGCCATCGACTTCGATGGCTACTTTCTGCTTGGGAAAACCCACGTCGACCTTGTAGCCGCCGACTGGATAATTCGTCTTCCACCCGGTGATGCCCGCTTGGCGTAGGAGTTTGACGAGAAGACGTTCGGCCTCCGAACGCGCGCCATCGGCAGCGGCTTGCAGCAGTCTCCTAGCGGCGGGTGAACCGTGCCGGCCCTTGTTGCGAAGGTGCGCGTGCCATAGGTCACGCAACTCGACATGGCGCTGTAGCGCCGAGTCCATCAACGCGGCACCGCCCCGAAAGCGGACCGCAGCTTCGACGACCGTCAGCGCGAATTCGGTCACCCGCAACGCATTTCGCTCGACCACATCAGACCGTGCCAAGTCACGCCGTCGCATGCGTACGCCGTCGCGGTGCGGATGGTGACTCGACCGCGGCACCGTTACCTCGACGACCTCAGGTGCAAATTTCGTTAGGCCATGCCACCACGCTGCGGCCAGTCCGCTGGCGACGGCTTCGAGTCCGTAACCCCACACCGCCGCCCTGACTCGCGCGGCATCGGTGAACGGACGGTCGTCGGCGAAAAACACTCCCGGCGCACAGCGTCGCCACTGTCCCGACCGGACGCGCCGATCGACAGCGTGTCTGCTTAATCCGCATTGTTCGGCCTGCGCGAGTGTGATTACTCCGTCATGCCGACGTAGATAATCGCCGACCACAGTATGAGTCGACGCGAGGGAGCCTCAACTGGTTCCATCGACGGTGATTTGTGTGCATCGAGGAGCGGTGAGCGCTCCAAAACGCACACAAGTCGCTACGGGAGCAGGGCGGGCAGCCGCTGCAGCAGTCCCGGAAGCGCGCTGGCCGCAGACTCGCGGACGACGGCCGTAGCGGTGTCGGACAGCGGCGTGCGCTCCGGGTTCACCTCGATGACCGGGATACCGTTCGCCGCCGCGAACTCGGGCAATCCTGCCGCGGGGTAGACGATCGACGAAGTGCCGACAACGATCACCACGTCGGCATGCGTGACCGCATCGAGCGAACGCTGCCATGCCTCGTCGGGCAGCGCTTCGCCGAACCACACCACATTCGGGCGGATCAATCCGCCGCACACGCATTGCGGCGGGTCGACCGATTCCACGGGTTCAGGCATCGTCGGCAACTCGTCGAGATACTCGCGGCCGCAACGGTCGCAACGGAATTCGAACAGGCTGCCGTGCAGGTGATAGACGCGCTTGCTGCCTGCGCGCTCGTGGAGATTGTCGACGTTTTGGGTGACGACGTGCACGTCGGCGTAGTCCTGCCAGGCCGCCACGGCGAGATGGCCGTCATTCGGCTGCACCGAGCCCATCATCTGGTGGCGCCACAGGTACCACGCCCACACCTTGTCGGGGTGGTCCTGCCAACCCTCGGCGCTGGAGATCTCATAGGGGTCGACCTTCGCCCACAGCCCCGTCTCGGCATCGCGGAAGGTCGGCACCCCGCTCTCGGCGGAAATGCCTGCTCCGCTGAGCACCGTCACTCGCACATCACCAAAGTAGCCCGTTTAAGCGATACTGATGCATGTGGCCGAGTTGGGGGATTGGGTTCGCGTTGATCAGCACGCCGCCAAGCCGCTTTTCGACCAGCTCAGGACGCAGATCATCGACGGGATCAGGGACGGCACACTGCCGCCCGGCACCCGATTGCCGACGGTCCGCGAGCTGGCGGGGCAGATGAGCCTGGCGGTCAATACGGTGGCGCGCGCATATCGAGAGCTGGAGTCGGCGGGCATTCTTGAAACCCGCGGGCGTTTCGGTACTTTCGTTGCTCGGGTCGATCCGGCCGACACCGCGATGGCGACGGCGGCGCACACGTTTGTGTCTGCGGCGCGCGCGCTGGGCGTCGACAAGGACGAGGCCTTGAAATACGTCGAGGCGGCATTCGGTTAGCCGCGCCACCGCAGCACGTCCAACGCGACGGCGACGTCGACGCTAGACTCGGCGAGCGGCCGCGGCAGCAGTTCATCAGCGCGGGCGAGCCGGCGCAGCAGTGTGTTGCGGTGGGTGAATAGACGTTCCGCGGCCCGCGACGCGTTGCACTGTGATACGACGAATGTCCTTACCGTGTCCTGCAATTCGGGCCCCGCGGACTCGAGGTCGCCGAGTGTGTGTTTGACGAACTCGGCGGCGCGGTCGGTGTCGACGGTGATCAGCGCGACCAGTTGGACGTCGGTGAACAGCGCGACCTGCTGCGGTGAATGCAACCGCGCCATGAACTGCTGGGTGGTGATCGCGTCGAAATGACTGCGCCGAAACCCGTCGACGCCGGCACCCCTCGGGCCGATCGCGATGCGGACGTCGGGCATCGCGGCGACCGACCGCAGCAAAACATCGGTGTCGACGGCGCCTGCCACCCAGACCCACCGGGTTGCCGCACTGGCCAAAACGCTCAGCGTGCGGGCGGCCGCAGCGTGCCCGAAAGCCTCGGCTGCGCGGTCGAGGCGGGCCAGATCGCCGCCGGGGTCGTCACTCCAGATCACGGCGGCGGTGTGGGGCCCGGTCAATGCATAGCCGAGTCGTTCCTCCGCGCGCCGGCGGGGGATGGGCGCGCCGTCGAGAAGCAGCGCGACGGTCTCGCGACGTTCGGCATGCGTCCCGCGGGTGAGTTCGTCGCGCTCCAGGTCGATCTGGGCTGCGATGGCCGCCAGTGTCGCGTCGACGAACGCGCTGATCGACTGCGAGCACACGTCGAGTAATTCGTGCAGCTCTTCCGGATCGGACGTCAGCTCGAACGCGATTTCCATCAGCCGGCGCCAGGCCGCGCCTTCGCCGACGCGGTAGGCGTCCAGCGCGAACGCGTCGAGTCCCCGACGCACCAGTTCACGCGCGACCGCCACCGGCTCAGGTCCGGTGTTCGGCGGCACCGGCGCGCCGGGATCGCGGACGTTGGCGGTGGACCAGAAGTACAGGTTGGCCTGATTGCTGCGGCTCACGGCCCCGGCGAGGTCGGGATCGGCGGCGATCGCCGGGTTGGCGCCGAGCACCGCGGTGTCGAGTTCCTCGAGCCACTCCGGCGGCGCATTGACGATGATCTGCGCGCACTGCCGAATCAGCTCCCTGACCCGGGCCGACGGGGGATTCGACGTCATCGCACCACGGTAGACCGCCTGGTGCAAAGTGCACCAGAGCAGACCAATATTGAGACGATTTGCTCTTGGGTTCGCGGGCCTTCAGACGCGACCATCAATGCAACGAAAACCCATCGTCAGGAGTCACACCATGGCCCGCACCCCCAGTCGCATCGAGCACGTCGACGTTCTCATCGTCGGCGCAGGCATCTCCGGCATCGGCGCGGCGTACTACCTGCAGCAGGAGCATGCGGGCCGGACCTACGCCGTTCTCGAGGCGCGTGGCGCGTCGGGTGGCACGTGGGATCTGTTCCGCTATCCGGGAATTCGCTCGGACAGTGATCTGCATACGTTCGGCTACGAGTTCAAGCCGTGGCGGGACGAGGATGCCATTGCGTCGGCCGACAAGATCCTGAGCTACCTGCGCGAGACCACCGAAGAAAACGGCATCGACGCCAACATCCGGTTCCACCACAAGGTCCTGGCCGCTGCATGGTCGAGCGACGACGCGCGCTGGGTGGTCGATGTCGAGCGCTTCAACGACGAGGACGACACCGAGGAGTTGGTGCAGTTCAGCGCGAACTGGATCTTCTGCGCCGGCGGCTACTACCGCTACGACAAGGGCTACACGCCGGGGTTTCCCGGCCGCGACCGATTTCGCGGTCAGATCGTGCATCCCCAGCACTGGCCCGAGGATCTCGACTACGCCGGCAAGAAGGTCGTCATCATCGGCAGCGGCGCGACCGCGGTGACGCTGGTGCCCGCGATGGCAGGCACGGCCGGTCATGTGACGATGCTCCAGCGCTCACCGACGTACGTGCTGCCTGTGCCGTCGAAAGACACGTTCGCCAACGCGGCGCAAAGGCTGCTCGGCGCCAAGCGTGGTTATGCGCTGGCCCGGCGCAAGAACATCGTCAGGCAACGTGCGGTCTACCAGTTGTCGCAGAAGTATCCGGCCGCGGCGCGCAGGCTGATCCGTCACCTCAACGCCAAGGAGCTACCTGAGGGCTATCCGGTCGACGAGCACTTCCGCCCCGCATACAACCCGTGGGATCAGCGGTTGTGCACGGTGCCCGACGCCGACTTGTTCAAAGCGATCAGCAGCGGTGCGGCCTCGGTGGTCACCGATCGGATTGCCACCTTCACCGAAACCGGCGTACAGCTGGAATCCGGAGAGCATCTTGATGCCGACATCATCGTCACGGCAACGGGTTTGAACATTCAGCTGTTCGGCGGCATGTCGTTGACAGTCGATGGCATGCCAGTCGATCCCACCGACTCCGTGGTCTACAAGTCGATGATGCTGGCCGGGGTGCCGAACTTCGCATTCGCGTTCGGATACACCAACTCGTCGTGGACGCTCAAGGTGGGCCTGTTGTGCGAGCACTTCTGCCGCTTGCTGACCCACATGGACGCCTGCGGCTACGACATCGCGCGTCCTGAGTTGGCGGATCCGGCGATGACGACCCAGCCGATGCTCGACCTCGGCGCCGGCTATGTTCAGCGTGCCCTCGACCGGTTGCCGAAGCAGGGCGAGGGCGACCCGTGGCGCGTGCAGATGAACTACTACCACGACATCGAACAGCTGCGCGAGGGTTCAGTTGTCAACCCCCACTTGCACTTTGGATCCTCGAGCCGGGCCGCTGACGACGCTAGCCGAATTCCAGCAGGGTCAGCACGGGTCTGACGGGATCGAGTAACGGGATCCGTTGCGCTGTCCACATCAGCGCGTTGAGAACCTTGCCGCGGCCTGGGGGAAACGGCAGATCGTGGACGGCCCGGATGCCGGGAATCGTGTTCACCAGGTCCGCGACCTCCGTGACGGTCAGGGTGAACGGCATCGGCGGGACCCGGTAACGCAACGAGGTGCGCATGCCGTGGCGGTGTAATGCTGCCAGGCCGGCAGGCGGCAGATCGAACATCATCTGCCCGCCGGGAAAGCGTGCCGCACACTCGGCGATGAGCGCTAAGGCCTCGTCGGGCTGCAGGTACATCAGCAGCCCCTCCGCAGTGATGAACACGCCGTGTTCGGCGTCGACTTGGTCCATCCAACAGAAGTCGAGCGCCGACTGCGCGCACATCCGCACCCGATCTGAGGCGGGCAGCAGCTTGCGTCGCAGCTCGATCATCGGCGGGAGATCGACTGTGAGCCATTGGAATTGGTCACCGACACCCGCAGCAGTCAAGCGGTAGAAACTGGTCTGCAGGCCCTCGGCCAGCGCTACCACGGTTGCTCCGGGATGGTCGGCGAGATAGCGGCGGGTGTGCCTGTCGTAGGCCAGGGCCCGCAACGCCATGTCCTGGCGACGGGCAAAGCCGAACTTCGCGAAGTCGTAGTCGATCGCATCGGCGAGTTCGATCGCCACCGGGTCGTCGATGACCGAGTCCGGCCTGCGCGCCTCGTTCGCGCGCACCCGCAACGTCAGCAGCGCGGTCTCGGAGACGCCGGTCAGCACGGTGCCATCGGCCTTGGCGGTCGGAGCAGAGCTCATCGCAGCACCTTTTCGACAGTGCGCAGATTGCGGGTGGTGGTCGAGGACTTGTACCGCTTCTTGCCCATGGTTTTGCCGATGGTCGTGCCGAGTGTGCCCTTGGGGCACTGCCAGTAGATGACGCCCTTGCCGCGTTTGACCTTTTCGTCCGGCCCGGCATCCTTGCCGAGCGCCGCGAGTTCGTCGAGCACGTCTTTGTCGGTGACGAAGGTGATGTAGGAATGCTGGCCCTCGACCTCGCGCTCGAATGGATAGGCCTTGGAGATCGCCGCGACGGTCTTGATGTCGTAGGCCAATACCCAGGCGTCGTAGCCGAATGCGTCGCGCAACGCCTTCTCGGCCTTCTTCCGCACCGCCTCCACCCCGGATCGGCTTTCCAGCAGGACATTGCCGCTGGCCAAAATCGTTCGCACATTGGCGAATCCGGCTTCTTCGAACGCCTTGGCCACCTCGGCCATCTTGAGGTTGACGCCACCGACGTTGACGCCGCGCAGAAATGCAGCGTATCGGGTCATAGCGGCCATCTTAGTAGCGATTTGGTTGCCAACTCATGCATTAGTAACAGCAACACCGGATTTCACCGTTGGTCGACAGGGCAGGTGAAACAATCCGTCGTGGGGGAGGTACGCCATGGACTTCCGGGTCGGCGTGATCGAAAACATCGTCAACACCCGGTATGGGCCCGACCCGATGCTGCGCGCGGGCCGCCTGGCCGCCGTGGCTGCCGGTGTCGACTCGCTCTGGGTGCCCGATCACCTCAATTCGCTTTTCCCGCGGTCGATCTGCACGGAGCGCTACATGGGGGCCGCGAAGTTGGCTCCGTCGCCGGATGCCTACCTCGAACCGTGGACTATCCTTGGCAACCTCGCCGCGCGCAACCGGCTCCGCCGGCTCCGGCTCGGCGTGTGCGTCACCGACGCCGGACGCCGCAATCCCGCGGTCACAGCGCAGGCGGCGGCGACGCTGCATCTGCTGAGTCGCGGACGCGCCATCCTCGGCATCGGCCCCGGCGAGCGTGAGGGCAATCAGCCCTACGGGGTCGATTGGTCGAAACCGGTGGCCCGCTTCGAGGAGGCCCTCGCGACCATCCAGACGCTGTGGCGCTCGTAGGGCGAACTTGTCAACCGGGACTCGCAGTGGTTTCCGTTGCGCAACGCGGTGTTCGATCTTCCGCCGTACAAGGGTCGGTGGCCGGAAATCTGGGTCGCCGCGCATGGGCCGCGCATGCTGCGTCTGGCCGGACGCCATGCCGACGCGTGGTTCCCGGCGTTCATCTTCAGACCGAAGGACTACGCACAGGCATTGGAGACCGTCCGTTCGGCCGCTTCCGACGTGGGCCGCGATCCGTCGACGGTGACACCGGCTGTGTTGCTGGCCGTCGTCACCGGCCGCAGCGAGGACGACGTCGACGAGGCGCTGGATTGCGTCGGCGCCAAGATGTACGGGCTGACGGGTTCGGCCGAGATCTGGGCGCGCCACGGCGCCGAGCACCCGATGGGTCCCGATTTCACTGGCGCGCAAGACATTCAACCGCAGACGCTCGACGAGAAGACGGCACTCGAGTACACGTCAAAGGTGCCGCGGTCCATGCTCGAGGAGATGTATCTGACCGGCACGCCCGACCAGGTGATCGAGAAGGTCGCCGAGTGGCGCGATCACGGCCTGCGGTATGTGGTCGTTGCGAATTCAAGCGGGGCGCAGCGCAGCCTGCGCAAGGGAATGGCGTCTGCTATGCCGTTCGGAACGATCATGCGCGGGCTGAGGAAGCTGTGAGCTTCACCCGAATTCCAGCAGCGTGATGCTCGGCCGCCTGTGCCGCAGCAGGCCGATGCGGTCCAGCGGCGGCCAGAAGGCCAGCTTGAAGATTCCGCGGCCCGGCGGCAGGGCGATATCCCGGGCGGCGACCACCCCCGGAATGCGCCCGGTCAGGCCGATGCCTTCGTCGGCAGTCAGCGCGAACGGCATCGGTGGCGTGATGTAGCGGCCGGAGAGCTTGTGCTCCTTCAGGGTGCGCTGGCTGAACCAGGGCGGGACCGAGTCGAACATCATCTGCCCTCCGGGGAAGCGGTCCGCGCAGTCGCGGATCAGGCTCAGCGCGTCGTCTGGTTCGAGATACATCAGCAGCCCCTCGGCGGTGATGAATACGCCGCCGGAGTCGTCGACGCGATCCATCCAGCTGCGATCCAGCGCCGACTGCGCCAATTCGATGATCCGCTCGTCGCGCGGCAGCAGCCGTTCGCGCAGCGCCATCACTGGGGGCAAATCAATGGAGTACCACGTGAATTCGCGTGCGCTGGCATTGTCCAGTCGCCAGAAGCTGGTCTGCAGCCCCTCGGCGAGCGCAACGACCGCCGCCTTCGGGTGCGCCGTCAGATATGCACGCGTCGTCGTGTCGAACGCGAGCGCCCGCAGGGCGTGCACCTGGCTCGGTCTGCCGAACTTGTCGTAGTCGTAGTCGATGGCGTCCAACAATGCGACCGCCCGCGGATCACGGATCACCGCGTCGGATCGTTTCGCCTCGGTCGCCCGGTTGCGTAGCGTCCATAGCGTGGTGGCCGAGACGCCGTCGAGTACGTTGCCGTCGACTTGGGAAAGGTTCGCCATTGGCCCGATGGTAGAGACGTAGGCTGCGAAGATGGTCCGCCACGTATTCGACGACAAGCTGTTGGCCGTGCTCTGCGGGAACGCGCTGGGCGTGCTGGCCACCATCAAGCGCGACGGCAGGCCGCAGTTGTCGAATGTGTCCTACTGGTTCGACAAGCAAAATCTGGCGATTCAGGCGTCGATCACCGAGGAGCGGGCCAAGACCCGCAACCTGCGCCGGGACCCCCGGGCGTCGATCCATGTCAGTTCGGACGACGGCTGGGCCTACGCCGTCGCCGAGGGTGAAGCCACCCTGACCCCGCCCGCCGCGGCGCCCGACGACGACACCGTCGAGGCCCTGATCGCGTTGTATCGCAATATCGCCGGTGAGCACCCCGACTGGGACGACTACCGGCGTGCGATGGTCGACGAACGCCGGGTGCTGCTGACGATTCCGGTCGCGCACGTCTACGGGATGCCACCGGGCATGCGGTAAACGGCACGACGGCCGCGGCGGCGGGGGGTTAGGCTGCCGTCATGGCTGATGCGCCGGAAGACGACACCAAACGCAAGTTCCGGGAAGCGCTGGAGCGGAAGAAGGCCAAGGCAGGCGGCGGCGCCGACCACAAGGACGGCGGAGCCAAGCAGCCACGGGCCCACGGGCCGCTCGAGAGTCGCCGGGAGTTCCGCCGCAAGAGCGGTTAACCCGTGACACCGGAATTCCTGGTCACCACGCTGATCGTGGTGGCGTCGCCGGGTGCAGGCGTGCTGTACACGGTTGCCGCCGGGATATCGCGCAACGTCGATGTGAAAAAGGTTGAGAGGCAACGGATCTATTCAAACCGCTACATTGCCTTGCGCCGTAGCTCATGCGGGCTTGCGGGCCAGGGCGTCGACAGCGCTTATCGGACAACTTGAACACTTTGGCGGAGCGGCTTCGGCCCGTGCCGGGTGATGGCCCGGCCGTCATGCCATCCGCTGGGCGCGGCTATGTCGATAGCTCGTTCGACGGCCCCGTTACGGAAGCCGATGCGTTCGATGAGGAGACGGAAGAGGCCGGGCGCTTTCGCGGTCAGGGTGAGGGTTTTCGGGATGATGATTTGGTCTGCGCGGCGCTCGATACCGTCGACGATGCCGGCGGTCACGGTCTGCAGTGGAATCATCTTCCACAGCCCTTTGTCGTTGCCGCCCCACAGTTCTCGGCCAGCGGGGTCGGCGACGACGTCGTCCATCATGGGCGTGCGGAAAAAGGTGGGGTGTGCGCTGCCGACACCGACTCCCAGCGAACGGAGTTCGAGCCGGATGCTGTCGCACATGGCCCACACGCCGGCCTTGCTGGCGGTGTAGGAGGCCTGCAGTGGGGAGTGCACGAATGCGGCCATCGATGAAATCGCGAGCAGGTATCCGCGATGGGGCTGCACATGAGGCAGCGCCGCACGGAAGGTGCGCCAGACGCCGGTGAGGTTGATGTCAATGACCCGCTCGAATGCCGCGGGTTCCAGGGTGGCCATCGGAGCCATGGTGTCGATGCCGGCGTTGGCGATCACGATGTCGAGGCGGCCGAAATGCTCGGCGGCGCCCGCCATGGCCGCTTCGAGGCTGGCGAGGTCGCGCACGTCGGCCCGGAATCCTTTCGCGACGGCGTCACCGCCCAAACGTTCGGCTTGGGCTTCGGCGGTGTCGAGGTCGAGGTCCAGCAGCGCCAGGTTGGCGCCGCGGACGCGCAGCGTGTCGGCAAGGGCGGAGCCGAGGCCCCCGGTGGAGCCGGTGATCGCGACGGTACGCCCGGTGAGGTTGTAACGGTTCATCGTGTTGGCCTGACTGTGATGGATTACGGGGTCACGGGCACGTGCTGGCGCAAGAAAGCGATCTGGTCTGCGACGACGCGCTGGAAGGGCTCGTCGACATAGATGTCGAAATGGCCTTCGGGATACAGCCGCACCACGCCGCGGGGCGCGGTGCGCGCGTGGCGCAGAGTGGCCTTGGCAGGGGCGACGCTGTCGGTCTCGCAGACGCAGAACAGCATCGGGCAGTCCACCTGCGCGGCGAACCTTCCCGGGCGACGGAACGGGATGCGCAACCCCACCCGCGCGGCGACCTCGTTGCGGTGTGGCGCCGCGTCGGGGACCAGGGCGAGGTATCCGGGGACCGCGTCGGGGGCGGTCATCAAGGCCGCGGATTTGGGCGGCCCGGCAAGGGGCAGCATGACCGGCGGCTTCCCGAGCAGGCCGGCGACGGTGTCGGCGATCGCCCGCGCGGTGACCTTGACCGATGTCTGCGGGCTCATCGCGAGCAGCGAAGCGATCCCATCGGTGAACGGGCATTGCGCGATGACAGCGGCAATACCAGACTCGCGAGCCGCCGTCACGATGACGTGCCCGCCGCCGAAGGAGGTGCCCCACAACACAATCCGGGTGGAATCCACGTCGGCACGGCTGCGGGCAAACGCGATGGCCGCCGACCAGTCGGCCAGCTGTCGGTCGATATCGAGCAGTTGGCGGGGCTGGCCGTCGCTGGCGCCGAAGTGGCGGTAGTCGAATACCAGGCAGGCGTAGCCGGCGGCGGCGAATCGCTCGGCGTAGGCATCCAGGCGCATCTCCCGGATGCCGCCCAGTCCGTGGGCCATCACGATCACCGGGCGCGGTTCCTCGGCGTCAGGGACGTAGAGCCACGCGCGGCAGGCCGCATCACCGGAACGAAATTCGACGTCGAAGCGCCTGGTCATCGGTGGCTCCTCGCGCCGTGTCGTGGCGGTCTGTGGTAGGTCGGCAGACATTGGACAATTCCTTCCGGCTCGGGGCGCTCACAGATGGGTGGGGTGATGTGGTGTGGGCCTCTATAGCCGTTTCCAGTGATGTTCGTCGCCCTACCGTTCACTGCCAATAGGCGCCTGCACACGATCTTCGCCGTCTTTGGGCGCTCGCCCTGCCACGGTCTAGGCTGAGCGGTGTGAGGTGGCCGCGGCCCTCGTCGCGCGTGTGCGAGTTGATGCAGGCCGGCGCGCAGCAGATCCTCGCTGCACCCGGTGAGGTTCTCGAGTCTCTACTCGCCGAGATCGATGAAGCCACGCTTGCCGACCAGAATCCCGGCTTGGCCCAGGATCCTGCGCTGGTAGAGGCGTTGCGCCGCAGTAACAAAGCCAACCTGCTCTTTTGGGTGGAGGCCGTGCGCCGCGATCCCGCCGCCCCGGTGGCCCCCAACCCAGGACCTGAGCCCGCGGTCATCGCCCGCGATCTGATCCGCCGCGGTTTCGACGACAGCGT
>Ga0070665_100003766_pt1 | contig 16049 bp, 12 predicted proteins | sample KBSS13metaG_FD_65862 | JGI IMG/M metagenome (GOLD analysis project Ga0070665, IMG submission 65862) | Switchgrass rhizosphere microbial communities from Kellogg Biological Station, Michigan, USA - KBS S1-3 metaG | ecosystem: Host-associated > Plants > Roots > Rhizosphere > Soil ... | reverse complement strand
TATTCCCCCCATTGCCATCGGTCTTTTGGCCGTCCTTCCCTTGTGCTGGGATTGGCGCGAGCAGCGCGAGGACGAGGCACGATACCGAGCAAGCGCGCGCAGGCTGCAGGCGTTACAGCAAGAAATGGATGATCTCAGCGCACGCGTGGCTCGGGAACGCAATCCCCGTGTCGGGACGATGCTTTATTATTGGAAGATCAGGCTCGAAGTCACGCGGGACTGAATCAACCCTCGCCGCCAATCCTCCCATTCTCCAAATGCCACTCCCACTCGCGCGCTTACTGGCGTTCATCCTCGTCGATGTTCGGTTCGTGCGGCACCGCGTGGAAGCTTCCGACGGGTCCGACATCCTCGCCTCCCGGAGGAATGCGCGGCTCGTCATGACGGCGTGGTCCCCATAGGTCGAGCGGGTCGCGGCGCAGGGCTTCGTAAGCCTCGCGGCTGTTGAGCGAATAAGTGCGTATCGGCATTCATCTTCTCCAGAAATGATGTGCTCCTGCGAGGGCAGGAGCCCAGACTCTTTTTGATTGGGCTAGGCTCCTGCCTTCGCAGGAGCACTTTCGTCGGCGTCGTCGTCCTCCATCTCGGGATTGCTCCAATCCACCGGCGGCAGGCCCTGCTCGGCGCGGTACTCGTCGATCTCCTCGCGACGCTGCTGCATCCTGTCGGGCCCGTACCCGACTGACCCCGCCGTCCATCCGCTTTCGGCCATCAGGATCATGTCGGGCTTGCGCTGGTTGGCGTTGTGCCAGGGCTCGTCGGCTTGCGGCCCGAGCGTCTTTGCAAGCTCCCAGTCGATCGGCAGTTCGGTCAGGATTTCAAACGCGGCTCGTTTCCCTGCGCAGCCGCTGATGTCGCGCAGGAACAGGCGGCGGATGGCGAGGAGCTTGGCGCAGACGCTCGGCACTGCATTCTCGCCGCGCTCGCGATAATATTGCTCGTCCTCGGGCTCGCCATATTCATTGTAGACCTGGCCGGGGAGGAGCGGTTCGGGCGCATCGGCCACGGCGGCGGCCGCCTTGCGCTGCTGCCGGATCGACGGCGGCACCGTCCCCGGCGGCAGGAACTGCATCGCATGCCGCTCCGCATCGCGCTCCACCGCCAGCCCAACCGCATCGTCCCACGCCGCTTGAAAACTCTCCGAATCCTTCCCCTTGTAAAGCCGCCGGGCCCCGCCCCGGTCGCGCCCCATGTCCTCGCACGCCCGCCCCGGCGACCCGTGGAACGCCAGCCGCGCGATGAATTCGCGCTGCAGCTCGGGGGTCCAGCTGTCCGTGCGCACATAAGCACGCGGCACCGGCTCAAAATCGAGCAAGGCCGCAATCTCGGGATCGGCGGCAAGCTCGGCGAATGATGGGGGAGTTGGTCTGCTCATCGACGAGTGTGGAGCAAATGAAATCCAACATTGCACGAAAAATCGGTTGTGCTCCTGCGACACTTGAACCCCTCCCCTCGATGGGGAGGGGCAGGGGTGGGGTGACCGCCGACGCAAAGCGCTACGTCCAACATCACCCCCGCCCAACCTCCCCCATCAAGGGGGAGGGGTTTCCGTAGCGAACTGACACACTCGCCGGGCACGGCTGTTCTTAGAGTAAACGCTAAGCTAATCTCCCGCGCATGTTCGTGGACATCCAGGCCCTCTTTGAGCGGCAGCTCACCTTTCCGAACCCGGACGCGCGCGACCAGCTCGGCCGGCTCGTCGGGCTCGACGATCACATCGATCGCCTCCGCAAGATCCTGGCTTTGCTCGTCTATCCGCGCAGCCTCGCGCGCTGGAGCGAGAAATATCATCCGGAGGCGAACCAGCTGCTGGAGACGGTGCTCAACCGGCCGCCTTTGGTGATCCTGGCGGGCGATGTCGGGTCGGGGAAGACGGCGCTGGCGGAATCCATCGGCGATGCCGTCGCCCGCGACACGATGATCGAGGTCGTGCTCCTGCCGCTCAGCCTCGCGGCGCGCGGCCAGGGCCGCGTCGGCGAGATGACCCAGCTGATCAGCGGCGCCTTCGACCATACGGTCAAGGAAGCGTCGGGCATGGTGAACGAGAAGAATGGCGCGGAGGGCGCGGTCATCCTGCTCGTCGATGAGGCCGACGCGTTGGCCCAATCGCGTGCGACCGCCGACATGCACCATGAGGACGTCAGCGGCGTCAACGCCTTCATCCGCGGCATCGACCGCCTGTCGAACCGGCGGCTTCCGGCGGCGGTGATCATGTGCACCAACCGCTATGAATCGCTCGACCCCGCGGTGAAGCGGCGCGCGGCGGAAATCCTCACCTTCCACCGGCCCGACGACGTGCAGCGCTGGAACCTGCTCGCCCCGCGCCTCGCCGAGCTCGGCTTCAGCGAGGACGAGGCCAACGCCCTCGTCAAGGCGACCGGCCCGCGCGGGAAGGAGCCGGGCTTCACTTACTCCGACCTGACGCAGCGGCTCATCCCCGCCATCGTCCTCGATGCCTATCCCGAACATGCGATCGAGCCAGCGCGCGCGCTCCAGATCGCCGAGGAAATGATCCCGACCGCGCCCTTTGCGCCCTACGACCGGCGGAAGAACGACTAGCCTCCGGCGTCTCATTTCGTTCCACGGCTGCAACCGTCCCCGATTACCGCCGTTTTTACTCAGCGGGCGTCAAATCTAAGTGAATCGACATCCGCCTTCTTTCGGGGAATCATGGGTTTATGGCGGAGCGGGGAGGCAAAGTGCGGGACAGGGGCGCGCCTGACGCGCCGTTCCCGCTCGAGCTTCCGGCCGCGATGTTCACCGGCCCCGGGTTGATGCAGCTCGCGGACATCGTCCCGGTGATGACCGCTTATGTCGACCGGGACCTCCGCTACCGTTTCGTGAACAAGCCGCTCGCCGAATGGCTGGAGATGTCGCGGCGCGAGATGCTGGGCCGGCATATGCGCGACGTCATCGGCAAGCGCGCCTTCGCCGAGCGCGAGGAGTTCCTGTCCGCCGCGCTGGCCGGGGAGCGGCAGTTCTTCGCCTCGACTTTCGATCACCCGACCCGCGGGCTGCTGGCCGCGCAGAGCGACTACGTCCCCTGGCTCAACCCCGCCACCGGCGAGGTCGACGGCGTCTGCATCATCATCACCGACGTCACCGAACAAAGAGCCACCGAACGCGCCCTCAAGGAAAGTGAGGCGCGGTTTCGGCGTATTGCGGACAGCGCGCCGACGATGATGTGGGTGACGCGGCTGGACCGGGTGCGCGACTTCGTGAACCAGGCCTACATCGATTTCTGCGGCGGCACGGAGGAGGAAGCGCGCACGCTCGACTGGCGCACACGAATCCATCCCGACGACCAGGACAGCATCGTCGCACAATCCATCGCCGGCGAGGCGTCCGGGCAACGCTTCACGCTCGAAGGGCGCTACCTCCGCAATGACAGCGAGTGGCGCTGGCTCCGATCCGTGTCGCAGCCTCGGCTCGGCCCTGACGGCGAGTTGGCCGGTTTCATCGGCGTCGCGACCGACATCACGCTCGCCAAGGAAGCGGAACTCGAGCTTCGGCGCCAGGTCGAGGAGCGCACCGCACAGCTGGCATTGAGTGAGGCGCAGTTCCGGGCGGTGTTCGAAGCCGCGCTGGAAGTCATGGTGCTACTGAAGCCCGACGGCACGGTCATCGCGGTCAACAACCGGCGCGAGGCGTGGCGGCATCCCAATCCCGAGGACGCGCTCGGTACCAAGCTGTGGGACGCACCGACGATGCGCGCCTACCCCCAACACATCGCGACGATGAAGAAGGGCATCGCCGCAGCGGCCAAGGGCAAGGTCTTTACCACCGAGGTAAAAATGGAGCGCGACGGAGTCCCGACCGCCTATCTCGACGTGTCCGTACAGCCAGTGCGCGGGCCTGAAGGAGCGATCAACTACCTGCTGTTCGAAGCTCGCGACATCACCGAGCTAAAAGCCGCGCAGGAACAACTTCGCCAAAGCCAGAAGATGGAGGCGCTTGGGCAGCTGACCGGCGGTATCGCGCACGACTTCAATAACCTGCTGACGGTGGTCGTCGGCGGGCTCGACATCATCGCCAAACGGGCAGAGGACGAGAAACTAAAGCGCTATGCGGAGAATGCGCTGGCCGCGGCCGAGCGCGGCGCGCGCCTTACCGCGCAACTACTGGCCTTCAGCCGCGTGCAACGGCTCGAGGTGCGCCCGATGCACGTCGCGCCGTTGATCGAGAACCTGCGTCCGATGCTTCGAAATGTGCTCGGCCCGGGGATCAACAAAACCTTCGACCTCGACCGAGAAATGATCCCAGTCATGGCCGACCCTACGCAGCTTGAAGTTGCGGTCCTGAACCTGGCGATCAATGCGCGTGACGCGATGCCCGACGGAGGCGAGCTGCATTTCTTGAGCCGCAAGGTGACCATGAAGGATGATCCCGAGGTCGATGACGGCGACTATATTGAGCTGGCCATCAGCGACACCGGAACCGGCATGACCGACGATGTCGTGGCTCGCGCGTTCGAGCCTTTCTTCACCACCAAGGAGGTCGGCAAGGGCACGGGTCTGGGCCTCTCGATGGTCTACGGAATGGCACGCCAGTCGGGTGGAACAGCGCGCGTCGAGAGCCGGCTAGGCGAAGGCACGAAGGTCAAGATCCTGTTTCGGGCTGCGGAAAGTGATGTGTCGGCGGATGAGGCTCTGGGCTCAGAAGATGCCGATTCCGGCGAGGGCATGGAGCCTGCCTCGGTCCTGGTGATCGACGACGATCCCGACGTCCGCGCCTTTATCGTCGCGACCCTGGAGGAACAGGGATACCGGGTCCGCCAGGCGGCCGACGGCGCGCGAGGCCTGAAGGAGGCCGCGCGCGAAAAACCTGACCTCGTCATCCTCGACTTCATCATGCCGGGATTGTCCGGCGCCGAGGTCGCCAATCGGCTGCTCGTCAACCGGGGCGACCAGTCGATCCTGTTCGTGTCAGGCTACAGCGAAACCGAAGCCGTACGCCGTGTGGCCCCGAACGCCCCGCTGCTGGCGAAACCGTTCCGCGCGGAAGCGCTCGATAAGGCGGTCAGGAACGTACTGGCCAAAGCTTAAGGTCGCCCAGTAGCGACTTAGACCATCATCGTCGTCCAGCCTCAGGCTTGGCCGAGCTCCGAGAGGAGGCCAGTGAACCAGCCAACCGTTGGGTCGAATTTCTTGCCCCCCTTGATGCGGTCGAACTCGATGGCTCGGAGATCGTCTCCGCGTTCCTCGTCCTGGCCGACAACGCCGGATTCGCCGCGAAGCGCCGCGTCCACGGCATAATCGGTACACTGGCGAATGAGCTTGAGATCGGCGTCATTCGCGGCGGCAGAGCGTGAGAAGTAGCCACTCTTCTGGACGAGAACCTTGTCAGCGGCGAGCGCGGCCGCAAACTGCTTGGCGAACCATTGACCGGGGTTGATCTTGTCGAGCTGGACGTGACCGAACGGATCGCGCGGAACATCCTCGCCCGACGTCTCCATCGCCGCCACGATCTCGCTGACGCCTGCGCCTTCGGAGATGAACAGGTTGACGCAATCCTGCTCGTCCATGATCCTCCGAAGACGCCTAGCCTCCTGATCGATGTCGAACGGACGCTCCGGAATGAAGACGGCGTGGACGTCCCAACTGGCGGCACTGTTGTCGAGCCATTCGGCGAACTTGGCAGTCTTGACCCACTCATGATGATTGAGCGCGGTCGCGGCAGTCAGCCAGCCGCAGTTACGTCCCATCACTTCGTGGACGATCAGCATCCGCGGGTTGGACGAATGCTCGGCGATGATGTTGCGGGCGAAGAGCGCGCCCTGCTCGGCGGCTGTCCACGCCCCGAGTGACTGGCGGATCGGGATCACGTCATTGTCGATAGTCTTAGGCAACCCCACCACGGTGAGGTCATAGCCATTTCCCTTGAGGTAGGCCGCAAGGTCTGCCGCCGTGCCGTTGGTGTCGTCGCCGCCGATCGTGTGGAGCACGTCCACACCGTCGCGGCTCAGTTGCTCGGCCGCGACGTGAAGCGGGTCCTGACCTTCCTTGACGAGTCCGCGCTTGACGCAATCCTCGACGTTGGTGAGCTTGACCCGGCTGTTGCCGATTGGCGTGCCACCGAAGTTGTGCAGCAGGTGCGCCTTCCCCCGAACCTCCGGCGTGACCTCCACGCTGTCGCCGATCAGCAAGCCAGCGTAGCCGTTCTTGTAAGCGATGATCCGGGCGTCGGGTGCGAGCTCCGTATAGCGCTCGATCAGGCCGCCAACGGCCGAGGAAAGGCAGGGCGCAAGACCGCCCGCGGTAAGCATTGCAACGGTGGAGACTGACATGCGCCTCCTCTGCCAACTCACCGTCGTCATGACCAGTCCGGGACGATGTGAACGCGACGGCTGTTTGCGCGTTATTGCGTGCGCGGGTGGCCAGGAGTGACTGAGATGGTACTTCCACTGCTGCTCAATCTTGCCGCCGCGGCCGAGCCGACGGCGCCGACGACCCAGGCGAGCGCGCCGATCAGCCCCCAGGTTCGGATGATCTTCGAAAAGGACTGGGTGCTGATGAACTGGGCGCTGAAATTCTACGATGCCGACCGTGATATCCTGCTCGAGCCCGATGAAGCGCAGAAGGCGGCCTCTGCTTTCCGGGAGATGGCCGACGCCAATCACGACGGCCGAGTGACCACCGACGAATATCGCGCGGCGCGGGAATTCATCCTCGCTCGCTACTGATCGTCCAATTTTCTGAGGGCCATAAAAGTGAAGAGCGCAGGATGGGGCCTGCGCTCTTCCGGGAAGGTAATGGTAGTGCGACTGAACTAGCAGCGCCCTTACCCGAGTCGAAGATATCGAAAGTTAGTGTTGCGCGTTGCTATAGGTTATCCAGTACCCGTGGGGCGGGGTTTTCAACTCTATTCGGGGCGAGTGATTGCGCTGGGGCGGCTGCTACTGGCGATGCTGTTCATGGCCGCGATCGGCATCGACATCAGCCAGCCGGCGCTGGCCCCGATCCAGACCTATGTCCTGCTCGTCGGGTATCAGGCATTCGCTGCGATCATCGTGCTCCTGACCTGGAACAACTGGTGGCTCGACGCCAAGGTCGCGGGGCCGGTGCACGCCGCCGACATGATCATGTTCACGGTGCTGGTGTACCTGACCGAGGGCTATACGAGTCCGTTCTTCATCTTCTCGGTGTTTGTGCTCCTCTCCGCAGCGATCCGATGGGGCTGGCGCGAAACGACGCTCACCGCAATCCTGGTCGCCATCCTTTACTTGTTTGCCGGCATCGTCGCCGCGCGGTCCAGCATCGATTTCCACTTCTACCGTTTCATCGTTCGCGCAGGGCAACTGGTGGTGATGTCGCTGATCCTGATCTGGTTCGGCGTCCACCAATGGCGGGCACGAATGCCCGGCAAAGTCGAGGAGCTTCTCGCCGAGCCGAGACTCGACAAGTCCCCCCTGGAAACCGGACTGACGGCATCGATGAAAGCGCTGGGCGCGACGTCGGGCGCAATCCTTTGGGCCGAAGCCGGCAGCAACCCGGTCGGACTCACCGCCCGCGGCGCAGAGGTCCTCAGCGTCCCGATCGAGGATGGACACGTCGGCTCCGCGCCCTTCCTTTACGACCTTGAGCGCCATCGAACCTTGAGCCGCGACAGCGAGCGCAACCTGATCGCGCGCGAACCGGCGGAACTCATCGGCGGAGATCTGGCGCGCGCTTTCGATTTAAGCGAAGGCCTCGCGGTGCCCGTGCGCACCGGCACCGGTGAAGGGCAATTGTTTCTGCAGGGCGTGCATTTGTCGACCGACCACCTCGATATCGGCGAGCAGCTTGCGACTGACCTTGCCGGCCATATCCAGCGACATGAGCTCCTGCAGGCGGCGGCAGATAGCGCGGCCGCTCAATCGCGCATCGCTCTTGCCCGCGACCTCCATGACAGCGTTGTCCAGTTCCTCGCCGGGGCAGCCTTCCGGCTGGAAGCGATGCGCCGTTCCGACGGCGCTGGGCGGAGGATCGAGCCCGAACTCAATGAGCTGAAGCAGCTGATGCTCCAGGAGCAAGGTGAGCTTCGCGCCTTCATTACCGCGCTTCGCACCGGAGGGCGCGTCGCCTTCACCGACCTTTCTCGCGACTTGCAATCGCTGGCCGACCGGCTGTCGAAGCAATGGGCCATCGATTGCGACTTCGCGATGGAACCCGCGGACGTGATGATGTCGACCGACGTTCACCTCGATGCCCACCAGCTCGTTCGCGAGGCCGTCGCCAACGCCGTGCGTCACGCTGCGGCCAAATCCGTTCGAGTGGGCCTCAGCGGCACTCGTGCGGCAGTGCGACTTGAAGTCGTCAACGATGGGGCGGCTTATCCCAAGCGTGGCGACCAAATCGACCTCCCGCGATCCCTGCGTGAGCGCGTCGAACTCGCCGGTGGCGCGATCGACCTGTCCCGGGGCATGGGCGTCACCAAGCTAACCATTTCCCTTCCAGTCGAGGGCCGCCGCGCATGATCCGAATCTTGCTTGCCGACGATCACCCAATGATCCGAACCGCGATCGAAGTGCTGTTGCGCGACACGCAGTTCGAGTTGGCGGCGACCGCGATGAACGGAGCTCAGGCCCTGACCGAAGTCGACCGGTTGAAGCCCGACATCCTCCTCGTCGATCTGGAGATGCCCGAGCTCGGGGGGATGGAAGTCATCCGCAAGCTCAAGGCCGATCGGATCACCGCCAAGATCGTCATTTTGACCGCGGCGATCGACGACAGCTCCCTCATGGAAGCGCGCTCGCTGCGCGTGAACGGGATGGTGCTCAAAAATTCGGACCCCGCTTACCTCTTCGAATGCCTGGAAGCGGTGGCCGCCGGCCGGACCTGGATGGACCCCGAACTCCAGGCGCGCGCCGATAAACTGGCCGACAGCTTCACCGGCGAAAGCGTTGCCCTCGCCCCGCGCGAGCGCCAGCTGATCCGCTATGTCCGGCGGGGTCTCCGCAACCGCGAGATCGCGTCGGAGCTTGGGGTCACTGAAGGAACGGTGAAAGTCTATCTCCACGCGATCTTCGAAAAGCTCGGCATCAAGAACCGGACGGAGCTTGCGATCCGCGCTGACGAGTTCCTCGCCGAGAGCTTTTCGAAGAGCTGACCCGATAAAGGGGACTTATCGAGTCACGCTGGCGTTTCGTTGTCCGCGGGGCGCTCGGGAGCGTAGAGGAACGCGTCAGGTTGGAGTAGCATAAGGAATTAAATTGATGGCCAAATCTTCCACTTGGGCGCCCGAGATCGGCGTTCTCGGAACGGGAAGAATGGGGTCGCGGCTTGCGGCGATGTTCGCAAAAGCCGGGCGCCGTGTGGTGCTCGGATCGCGGGACAAGGAGCGCGCGGCAGAGCTAGTCAGCGAAGTCGGCCTGCCTAACCTGCGCGCTGGCAGCTACGCCGAAGCACTGGAAGCTCCCGCCGTCCTTCCCGCGGTTTTCATCCGTGACGGGCTGTTCGACCTGCTCGACCGCCACTGCAAGAAGCTGTCGGGCAAGCTGCTGATCGACATCAGCAATCCATTCAACGCTGACTACAGCGACTTCGTGACGCCGTGGGACACGAGCGGCGCGGAGGAGATCCAGCACCGTTTCTGCCAGACCCGGGTCGTCGGCGCGTTCAAGAACGTCTTCTGGGAAGTGTTCGACCACCCGCAGTTCGGCGAAGAGTTGAGCGACGTCTTAATCACCGGCGACGAACCCCGCGGCAAGGCCGAGTTCCTCGCTTTGGCTGAGGGAACCCCCTTCCGTTATCTCGACGCCGGCGCGCTGATCAACAGCCGGACGGTCGAACGGCTGACTTTCATCACCAGCAGCCTCGGCCAACAGCTCGATTCCTATCCGCGGATGAACTGGCGGCTGCTTACACAGGAGCAGCGCGCCGCCGCCTAGGAGACGGCGAGGCGGTATCCCACTGCCGGTTCGTTGAGGATCAGGCGGGGGTGCGCAGGGTCCGGCTCGAGCTTTTGCCGAAGCGCCCGGATGGCGACCCGCAGATATTCGGTCTGCGATTCCTGTGCCGGGCCCCAGCCGGTGCGAAGAAGATGGCTGTGGGTCAGTACGCGGCCGGGATGTTTCGCGAGTTCGGCGAGGACGGCATATTCCTTGGGGGTCAGGTGAACTTCGTGGCCATCGCGGCTCACGGCCCGGCGGAAGAGGTCGATGCTGACACCGCCGGCCTCGATCGGCTGCTGCTCGGCAACGGGGTCGAAATCCAGCAGATTGGCGACGTAGCGCTGGAGTTTGCCTGCCTCGGATTCGACCGTGGACACGAACTCCTTGTCGCTGGTGCGATTGCGCCGCTGTTCGCGGGCGGCCTCGACCAGCGCGTCGAGCCGCGGGTTAAGGTCGGTCCCGATCGACGACAGCAGGACCGAGCGCAGCCGATCACGCTCATGAAGGCCGGCGAGCGTTCGTGCCTCGCGCTCGAGCCGGGCGCGTTCGAGCGCCAGCGCAACCTGGTCGAGCAAGCTGGTCAGCAGTTCGGTCCGATCGTCATCGATCGGGCGAGCGCCATCGTCGCGAGCGAGGCCCGCTGCCGCGATCACTGTCTCCGTCGAACGCACGGGGTAGAAGACCCACTCGGCCGGTTGGAGGTGATGGGTGCCGCGACCGGCCGGCTCGCCGCTTTCGAGAGCGAATACCGCCGCCGCAATATCGCTCGGCGTCAGCCGCATATTCTCGGGTTTCGTCGCAACTATGTGCGGCTCCGGAAGCCCGGCGACCAGCATGGCGTTGCAGTTAAACAGGGCGCCCAATTCACTGGCCGCCGTCTCCGCAATGTCGCGCTCGCCGCCGCACGACAGCAGCTGCCGAGCAAAGCCGGCAATGGTCGCGTTCCGCGACGCATGGGCGGCAGCGACTCGCGCCTGCTTGCGGATCGCAGCGGCGAGCTGGCTGGTGACCAATGCGACGATCAGAAGAACGGCTACGGTCACCACGTCGGTGACCCGGTCCATCCGCAGCGTGTGCACCGGCACGGTGAAGAAGAAGTTGTAAGCGAGCGCGGCTGAAACGCCGGCGACCAGCGCAGGCCCGAACCCCCACAACGCGGCCGCCGCGAGGACTGCGGGGAGATAGATCATGTCGACCGCCGCAGTCCCCCAACGCGGCGCAATCCAAAGTCCGAGGATGGTCGACACCGCGACCATCGCCACCGCGACTGCATAGTGCTCGATTGTCGCCAGGAGTGACGGACGCGGCGCATCGCCTTGGGGGGTGAGAACTGAGTCTGCCATACGACGTTAGATCAGCATTGATCGCCATCCCGTCCATAGGCGCGAAGGCCAATCCTCATAACTCCCCTACGGGGCAAACAGCCTTTCCACATAGAATCTTTACGCGGCCGGGCCCCACATTCGGCTCATGGCTACAATCGCATCGAACAAGATGCTGCCTGCGGGCGGCACGGCGACTCATCATGGATCGAAGCAGGGTCTGCCCCTGCTCATGCTCGGCGCAATCGGTGTCGTGTACGGCGATATCGGCACCTCGCCGCTCTACGCACTGCAGGCGACGCTCGACCCGCGCTATCATCTCGGCATCAACGTGACCGATCTCTACGGAATCGTGAGTCTGATTTTCTGGACGTTCATCTTCGTCATCACGATCAAATATGTCTTCATCGTCATGCGCTGCGACAATGACGGCGAAGGCGGCAGCCTGGCTTTGTATGCGTTGATCCAGCGGCGGCTCGGCGCATTGGCGCCCAAGCATTGGCTGCTCATTGCGGCGCTCTTCGCGACGGCGCTATTCTATGCCGACGCGATGCTGACCCCGGCGATCTCCGTAATCTCCGCCGTGGAGGGCCTCGGCGTCGTCAGCAGCGAGTTCCAGCCCTACATCGTGTGGATCGCGCTCACGATCCTGGTCAGCCTGTTCGCGATCCAGCGGCACGGCACCGAGCGGGTCGGCAAGCTCTTCGGCCCGGTCATGCTGCTCTATTTCGGCGTGATCGCCACAATGGGCCTCAAGCACATTATCGAATATCCGCAGATCGTCCGCGCGCTCAGCCCAGTTCACATCTGGGGCTTCTTCATCGCTCACCCGGTCTATTCATTCCTGTCACTCGGAGCGGTCGTCTATGCGGTGACGGGCACCGAAGCGCTCTATGCCGACATGGGCCATTTCGGGCGGAAGCCGATCACCTACGCGTGGCTGTACCTCGTCTTCCCGGCGCTGATCTTGAATTACATGGGGCAGGCAGCGATGCTCACTTTGCATCCGCAGTTCGTCGACAATCCCTTCTTCCGGATGGTCCCGCCGTCGCTAACGATTCCGCTGCTCGTGATCGCGACCCTGGCGACGATCATTGCCAGCCAGGCGGTCATCTCCGGAGCTTTCTCGGTCACCCGCCAGGCGATCCAGCTGGGCTTCATCCCGCGGATGAAGATCACGCACACCTCGTCGCGCGAAAAAGGCCAGATCTACATCGCCGCGATCAACTGGCTGCTGGCGGGGATGGTCGCGCTGCTGGTCGTGACCTTCCAGCATTCGTCGAAGATGCTGCCGGCCTATGGCCTGGCGGTCGTCGGCACGATGCTGATCACGACGCTGATGCAATATGTCGTCATCTTCCGCATCTGGAAGCGGCCGCTGTGGCAGGCCGGGTTCGGCTTCGCAGTCTTCATGATGGTCGACGCGATCTTCCTTGCTTCGGGCCTCGCCAAGCTGTTCGAAGGTGCGTGGTTCCCGATTGCGGTCGGGCTGGCCATCTTCACGATCCTGACGACGTGGGCGAAGGGCCGCTCGATGATGCGCGCGCAACTCGAGGATTCGGCCATCCCCCTGCCCGTTTTCATCAAGTCGGCAGCGACGTCGGTCCATCGCGTAAAAGGGACGTCGGTCTTCCTGTCGACGTCGTCGGATGCGGTACCGGCGGCGCTGCTCCACAACCTAAAGCACAACCAGGTGCTTCACGAGCGGGTGATTATCTTGAACGTTAAGGTCGAGGACGTGCCTTATGTTGCCAGCGAGCGGCGCGTGGAGTTTCACGATGCCGGACAGGGGTTTTACCGCGTCATCCTGCACTATGGCTTCATGGAGGAGGTCGACGTTCCCAAGGACCTTGCTTTCATCAAGACCTGCGGCGACCCGTTCAATATGATGAGCACCAGCTTCTTCCTCGGCCGCCAGAAGCTGATTGCAGCGAACAAGGTGCCGGGCATGGCGCTGTGGCGCGAGCGTCTGTTCGCATGGATGCTCAAGAGCAGCGAGAGCGCGATGGAGTTCTTCAAGCTTCCGACTAACCGCGTGGTCGAACTCGGCAGCCAGGTGCGCCTGTGACCTCTCTCTTGTTGCTGGCGACGGCCGCGTCGGTGCCCGATCTCACCATCTGCCCCGACCGGCCCTCAAAGGCGAATGGCGCCTGCACGGTGCCGCTGGGTCATTGGCAGCTCGAAGCGTCGGCGGTCGACTGGACGCACAGTTCGGATAACGACGTGACGAGCACCGGCCAGTCCTTCGTGAAGCTGGGACTGAGCGGCAGTTCGGACATTGAGGTCGGCTGGACGCCTTACGTGAGCGTGCATCAGCCGGGTCCGGCCGCGTCCGGCATTGGCGATGTCGTGGTGCGCTACAAGAGACGCCTGACCGATCCCGATGCGAAGTTCCAGGCAGCGCTGATTCCGTTCGTGAAGCTGCCGACAGCGGACCATTCGATCGGGAACGGAAAAGTTGAAAGCGGCATCGCCGTTCCGTTCAGTGCGCCGGTCGGTTCGTTCACGGCGACGCTCGGGCCGGAGGTCGACCTTCTCGCCGACGCCGATGGCCGCGGCTATCACGCCGCCGTCACCAACCTCGTCAATCTCGGATGGAGCGCGAGCTCTCGGTTCAGCCTGTCGGCCGAGCTTTGGAACAACATGAATTTCGATCCTGTTGGCACCGTTCGCCAATGGTCCGCCGATGGTTCGGCGGCATATCTGGTGAACAAGCGCACGCAATTGGACGCTGGTGCCAATTTTGGACTGAACAAGCAGACGCCGGATGTCGAATTGTACGCCGGTGTCTCGGTGCTGTTTTAGCCGGCCATCCGCTTGGCGCCGAGGCCGACCACCATCTGGTTCGCGCGCTCGTACGAAAGCGGCTTGCCGAAGAGGTAGCCCTGGATGGTGTCACAGCCGAGGTCGCGCATGCGCTCGAAATCCTCGGCGGTCTCAACGCCTTCCGCCGTCACCGACATGCGGAAGCTCTTCGCGAGCTGCACAATCGACTGGATGATTGCGACATTCTCCGGCCGCGAGCCCGCTTCGCGAACGAAGCTGCCGTCGATCTTGAGCTTATGGAACACGGCCTTGTTGAGGTAGCCGATCGACGAATAGCCGGTACCGAAATCGTCGAGCGCAATGCCGACGCCGAGCGCCCGCAGGCGCTTCAGCGTGTCGAGCGTCGAGCCATTGTCACCAAGGAACACGCCTTCGGTCACTTCGAGCTCGAGCCGGTTGCCGGGCAGCTTGTGCCGAGCGAGCGCTTCGCTGACGACGTTGGGGAGGTTCGGCTGGACGATCTGCTTCGGGCTGATGTTGAGCGCGACTGTGATCGGCTCCGGCCAGCTCGCCGCCGCGCGTGTCGCCTCGTTGATCACCCACTCGCCGATCGCTGGCATCAAGCCCGTTTCTTCCGCGACCGGGATGAAGATGTTCGGCGGGACGAAGCCGCGTTGCGGGTGGTTCCAGCGGATCAAGGCTTCGAAGCCGACCAGCTTCTGGGTCTTGGAGTTCACGAGCGGCTGGAAGTTCAGGTGGAATTGCTTCGACGCGATTGCCGAGCGCAGATCGCTTTCGAGGCGGACGCGATCCTCCTGCTCCGACTGAAGCTCTGACGAGAAATATCTCGCGCAACCACGACCCGCGTCCTTCGCCTGATAGAGCGCAAGGTCGGCCTTGAGGATAAGATCGTCGACCGTCGCGCCGTCGATCGGGCCAAAGGCGCAGCCGATCGAGACGCCGATGCGGATCTCGGTCTGGTCGATCATGTACGGCTCTTTGATCGACTTGATGATGCGGTCCGCGAGGTTCTCGACCGTCTTGCGGCTCTGCGCGTCGGTCACGACGATTGCGAACTCATCGCCGCCCATCCGACCGACGTGGCCGGACTCGCCAACCTGGTCGACCAGGCGCTTGGCGACGGCACGAAGCACGGCATCCCCCTTGGGGTGACCGAACGTGTCGTTGACCGGTTTGAAGCCGTCGAGATCAAGGAACATGATGGCGCAGGGCACATTGCCGCTGGTCGCGCCGCGGAGCGCCTCGCCGAGCAACTGACGAACCCGGCCACGGTTGGGCAGGCCCGATAGCACGTCAACGTTGGCAAGATGCGTCAGCCGCTCCTGCGTCTGGCGGATTTCGGTGATGTCGGAGCCGACGCCGCGGAAACCTTCAAAGCGGCCGGCGGTATCGACGATCGGGTCGCCCGCGATCGAAATCCACCGCGACCCGCGAGCCGTCGGAAGCTCCATCTCGAGCGAATTGAACTGCTGCTTTTCGAGCAGCACCCGGCCCAGTTCGGCGTGGCCGCCAAGAAGCGCGGGGAGCGAATGACCGAGGAGCTGACCCGCCGGCTTGCCGAGCAGCGCGCTCATGCGGCTGCTGATGTAGGTGACGCGGTTGTCACCATCGACGGACCACAGCCAACCCACGCCGCGCTGCTCATATTCTTGGAGCAACAAGCTCGCGCTCTCGCTCTGGCTGCCAACGTCAGCGTTGGTCTTCAGCTGATGGAACGCCCAGCGAGCGACCGTCAGAACGCCAATTATCGATACGCCCATGGTGAAAAGGATCGAAAGCTGATGCTGAAACGGGACGGTGTGGCGGCCGAGAAGTAGCGAGCCACCAACTCCGATGGTGAAGGCGACCATCCAGGCCGTCGCGCAAGGCGGAATAACGACCAGCCCAAGAGCGCCAATGCCAAGGCCCGCCATCACGGACGCCGAGATGATTTGGCTGGCCGGATCGAGTGACGGAAAGAAATAAACAGGCAAGCTCAGCCAGAGGGCCCCACGTAGCGCCACTTCCCCAACCAGCGTCCACATCGGCACCCGATGCCCCGACCGGCCGACGCACGTGATCGACTGATG
>Ga0070665_100003764_pt1 | contig 16053 bp, 16 predicted proteins | sample KBSS13metaG_FD_65862 | JGI IMG/M metagenome (GOLD analysis project Ga0070665, IMG submission 65862) | Switchgrass rhizosphere microbial communities from Kellogg Biological Station, Michigan, USA - KBS S1-3 metaG | ecosystem: Host-associated > Plants > Roots > Rhizosphere > Soil ... | reverse complement strand
TGCAGTCGTCCGAGCTCCGGCGCGAGCTCTGTGCTCACGCGCTCGGCGAGCAGCAGGCCGCCGGTGATGGCGAGGTTCGCGCGCATCGTGCGGGCGTCGACCTCCAGCTCCTCCAGACACGTGCGCAGCCACGCGGCGGCGGAGCCGGTGGAGCGCAGCAGCTCCGTGAACGGGCGCCACTCCGCGTGCCAGCTCCCGGCGGCGCGCTCGTGCTCGTGCGCCATCGCCCCGAGGAGCGTCGCGGCGAGCCCGGGCGCCTGCGCGGCGCACGCCGCGGCGCTCACCGCGGCGACCGGGTTGCGCTTGTGGGGCATCGTCGAGGAACCGCCCGCGGCGCCCTCGGCGACCTCCGCCACCTCGGTCTGCGCCATGAGCGCGACGTCGCGCGCGGCCTTCGCCACGACCCCGCACGTCGTGCCCAGCGCGCCGGCGAGCTCGGCGGGACGCGTGCGGATCGTGTGCCACGGGAGCACCGGCTGGGCGAGCCCGAGGCCGCGGGCCATGGCGTCCATCACCTCGGCGCCGCGATCGCCGAGCGACGCGAGGGTGCCCGCGGCGCCGCCGAGCTGCACGGCGAGGCGCTCGCTGCGGATCGTCCGCAGGCGGGCGATCGCGTCGTCGAGCCCCGTGAGCCAGCCGGCCGCCTTCAGCCCGAGCGTGACCGGGACCGCCTGCTGGAGCAGCGTCCGGCCCGCGAGGAGCGTTCCGCGGTGCTCCGCCGCCAGTCGGGCGCACGCGGCCGCAGCGGCCTCGAGGTCGTCCAGCAGCGGCACCAGGGCGCGGTGCGCGACGAGCATCGCCGCGGTGTCCACGATGTCCTGGCTCGTGGCCCCGCTGTGCACGTGGCCCGCGGCCGCGCCCTCGACGCGCTCGGTGAGCGCCTTCACGAGCGGCGCGGCCGGATTGCCGGTGGACGCCGCCTGCTCGCCGAGCTTCGCGGCGTCGTAGTGCGCCGCACCGCACGCGGACGCGATGGTCTCGGCATCCGCAGCCGAGATGAGCCCCGCCTCGGCCGACGCGCGGGCGAGTGCCGCCTCCGCGTCGAGCATCGCCTGCAGCCACGCGGCGTCGCCGACGGCCTCGCGCACGCGTCCGCGGGCGAGGACGCCGTCGAACAACCCCGCCTCAGCCATCGGCACTAGGGGGCCGTCTCGCAACGGTTCACCCGAAACCCCGGGCGCCGATCACCGCCTGGCGGCGTCCTCGGACCTCGATGTGGCGCAGCCACACCTTCGGTCCTGCGTCCTTGCCAGCCGGCGCCGGCATCCCGGGTTTCGAGTGACCCGTCACGGGACGAGCCACTAGACGGCGAAGAAGACCGTCTCACCCGGACCCTGGATGCGCAGGTCGATGTGGTAGCCGCCCTCGCCCTCGGGCTGGGCGAGCAGCGTCGCCCGCCGGTCGGCCGGCACGGAGGCCAGCACCGGGTCGGTCGCGTTCGCGGCCTCCTCGTCGGCGAAGTAGATCCGCGTCGTGACGCGGTCGAGCAGGCCGCGCGACATCAACGTCACCACGAGGTGGGGCGCCTGTGCGCGGCCGTCGGTGTAGGGGACGCTGCCCGGCTTGACCGTGCGCACGCCCCAGCGGCCCTCCGCGTCCGCTGCCGAGCGACCGAAGCCCCGGAACCCGGCGACGCGGCCGCGCGGGTCGATCGGATGGTCGAAGCGCCCGGACGGATCCGCCTGCCAGGTCTCGACGAGGGCGTCGGGCACCGGCTCGCCCGCGCCGTCGTACACCGTGCCGCGAATCCAGAAGGCGCCGGGCGTGTCGTTCGGCACGACGTCGGGGCCGTCGGACCAGGGGAGCCCGATCGCGAAGAACGGGCCGACCGTCTGGGACGGGGTCTGGATGAGCGCCATCAGTCGACGTCCGGGGGCGTCTCGTCGGGGCCGCGCAGCACGATGTCCCAGTGGTAGGCGAGGGCCCAGTCGGGAACCGTCGTGTCCAGGTCGAAGCTCGCGATCATCCGCTCGCGCGCCTTCGGGTCGCGCACGGAGTTGAAGATCGGATCGAACGGGAACAGCGGGTCGCCCGGGAAGTACATCTGCGTCACCAGGCGCTGGGTGAACGACGTCCCGAACAGCGAGAAGTGGATGTGTGCGGGACGCCAGGCGTTGGGGTGGTTGCCCCACGGATAGGCGCCCGGCTGGATGGTGATGAACTTGTAGTTGCCCTCGGAGTCCGTGACCGTCCGGCCGAGGCCGGTGAAGTGCGGGTCCAGCGGCGAGGGGTGCTGGTCGCCGTCATGGCGGTAGCGGCCGCCGGCGTTCGCCTGCCAGATCTCGATGAGCGTGTCGGGGACGGGTCGGCCGCCGGACTCGAGGACCTTGCCGTAGACGATGATCCGCTGGCCCTGAGGCTCCTCGGCGTGCTGCCGGGTGAGGTCGTGGTCCAGCTCACCGATCCGGCCGGGGCCGAGCAACGGGCCGGTCAGCTCGCTCAGCGTCTGGGGAACCGCGATCAGCGGCTCCTTCGGGTGGCGGAGCGAGGTCGAGCGGTACTCAGGTGAGTCCAGCGGGGGATGGACGTCCTCCGGGCGCGGGTAGCGCGGGAGGACCAGGCGTTCCAGCGCGTCGGTCATGCGGGTGGTCTTCTCCTTCCGGCCCGGTCTCCATCCGTGCCGTTCGCACCGTGACCGTATCGCGCCTGCCGCGACGGTACGCTGCCGCCATGAGCACGGAGACCGCGTCGCAGAAGTGGATCTGCGAGTCCTGTGGGCTGATCTACGACCCTGCCGAGGGCGATCCGGACGGCGACATCGCGCCGGGCACCGCGTTCGAGGACATCCCGGACGACTGGTACTGCCCCGTCTGCGGGGCGCGGAAGCAGGACTTCATCCCGTACGAGGAGTAGTGGCCCGCAAGGGCGCAAAGCGCCGTCCGAGCGCCGCGGACCTCCGCGGCGAGCGGCTGTCCTACGGCGAACCCGTGACCGTCGGCGGTCGCACGGTCATCACGGTGACGCGCGTGCGCGCGTCGGGCGCCGGCAAGGGCCGCGCCGTCGACGCGACGCCCGTCGGCTACATCGAGGTGACCGCCGACGGGTCGGCCTACCACCCCATCGAGGACCCGCGCCGCCGGCTGCGGGCGGCCGCGACCGCGGCGACGACGGTCGTCGGGCTGCTGGCCGGCGCACGAGCCATTCGCGCATCGCGCCGCCCGGTCCGGCTGCTGCCGCCGGGCCGCCGCTAGCGTGAAGCGGTGAGCAGACTCACCCCGCCGCTCGGCGTCGTCGTCTTCGTCGTCGGCTCCGCCAGCCTCGGCTCGGAGATCGCGGCCGCCCGTCTGCTCGCGCCGTACTTCGGCGACTCCACGATCATCTGGGCCAACACGATCGGGGTCGTGCTCGTCGCCCTGTCCGTCGGCTACTGGATCGGCGGGCGCATGGCCGACCGCGACGCGACGCCCGCGGGCCTGTACCGGCTCGTGCTCATCGCGGCGGTGCTGCTGGCGATCGTGCCGTTCCTCGCGCACCCGTTCCTGGGTCTCGCCGTCGACGCGCTGGACACCGTCGCCGCCGGCGCGTTCGTCGGCTCGCTCCTCGGGGTGCTCGTGCTCGTGGCGACGCCGGTGCTCGTGCTCGGGATGGTGTCGCCGTTCGCGATCCGCCTCGCGCTGGAGGAGATCGACGACGCCGGCAAGACGACGGGCCGGCTCTATGCGATCTCGACGCTCGGGTCGCTGGCGGGGACGTTCCTCAGCGCTCTCCTCTTCATCCCGCTCGTCGGGACGCGGCGGACGTTCCTGGCCTTCGCGTTCGCGCTCGCCATCGTCGGGTTCCTGGGGATCGCGAGGGCGCGCTGGGCGATCGTCCCCGCCGCCGTCGCGGGTGCGCTGCTGCTGCCGGTCGGGATCGTGAAGGCGCAGAGCGACGCGGGCCGCGTGATCGACGACGCCGACACGGAGTACCAGTACGCGCGGGTCATCCAGTCGCCCGGCGGCGAACGGCGACTGGAGCTCAACGAGGGTCAGGCCATCCACTCGCTCATCCGCCCCGGCTCCTATCTCACCGGCGGCTACTGGGACGACATGACCGTGCTGCCCGCCGCTGCGCGCGGGGGCGAGGCGCCGGGCAGGATCGCGATCCTCGGCAACGCCGGCGGCACCGTGGCGCGCGCCGTCGGCCACTACTGGCCCGACACGCTCATCGACGGGGTGGAGATCGACCGCGAGGTGTCCGAGATGGGGCGCAAGTGGTTCGACATGCGGGCGCCCCGACTGCGGATCTTCACCGAGGACGCACGCCCCTTCCTGCGCGCGACCGACGAGCGTTACGACGCGATCCTCGTCGACGCCTACCGCCAGCCGTACATCCCGTTCTACCTGTCGACGCGCGAGTTCTTCGAGCTCGCCCGCGACCGGCTCAACCCGGGTGGCCGCGTGATCATCAACGTCGGGCATCCCGAGCGATCCGACGCGCTGGAGAAGGTGCTCACCGCGACGATGCGCGATGCGTTCCCCAGCGTCGTGCGGGTGCCCTCGGAGTCGACGAACACGATCCTCGTCGCCGGCGACCGCGGCCTCACGCCCGCGTCGCTGGGCCCCGCGGTCAGGCGGCTGCCCGCCGATCTGCAGCTCCGCGCCCGGACCGACGCGGACATCGCGACGCCCGGCCTGCGCGGCGGTCGCGTCTACACCGACGACAAGGCGCCGGTGGAGTGGCTGGTCGACGCCTCGCTCCTGCAGGTGGCGGCCGACGGCGGCGAGCGTTAGCGGCTAGTCGGGCTTGTGCGCGCGGACCTGGAACGTCGAGAGGAACCGCGTCGCGAACCCGTTGCGCGCCGCCCGCAGGTACAGCCGCCACACGCGCACGCGCTCCTCGCCTGCGAGCTCGATCGCGCGCGGCAGGTCGGACTCGAGGTTGTCCACCCACGCCTGGAGCGTCCGCTCGTACTGGCCGTGCAGCCCCTCGACGTTGTCGATGACGTAGCGCGCCTTCTCCATCGCGAGGATCACGCGCGACAGGTGCAGCGGCGCCCCGTCGGGGAACACGTAGCGCTCCGAGAACGGGCCGGCCTCGGGATCGCCGTGGCGCACGCGGGCGATGCCGTGGTTGAGGAGCCGGCCGCCGGGCTTGAGGATCGCGTAGAGGTTCGCCAGATAGGCGTCGATGTTGCGGCTGCCGACGTGCTCGACCATGCCGATGCTCGACACCGCGTCGAACTCCTCGGCCGGCAGGTCGCGGTAGTCGCGGACCTGGAACTCGATCTTGTCGGAGAGCCCGGCCTCCGCCGTCCGCTGCCGCGCGAGCTCCGCCTGCGGCGGTGAGAGCGTGATGCCGAGGACCCGCGCGCCGTACTCGCGGGCGGCGTGCCGCGCGAACGAGCCCCATCCCGAGCCGACGTCGAGCACGTAGTCGCCCGGCTTCAGGGCGAGCTTGCGGCAGACCATGTCGAGCTTCTCGAACTGGGCCTCCTCGAGCGTCGTCGCGCCCCGGTCCCAGACCGCGCAGGAGTAGGTCATCGACTCGTCGAGGAAGTGCGCGAAGAACTCGTTGGAGACGTCGTAGTGGTGGCGGACCGCGCGCTGGTCGCGCACGATGCTGTGCCGGCGGCCGGCCGGCCGCAGCTCGGCGGCCGGGACGGGCGGGGGCTTCTGCAGCCCCGACGCCCGCGCGGCGGCGAGCGCGAGCTGTGCCTGGGCCTTGCGGTCGATCGCCGGCGGCTTCCAATTCCCGACGACGTCGAGCGTCGAGTCCATCTCGTCGGGGACGATCTCGCCCGCCACGTAGGCCCGGCCGAGACCGAGCTGACCGGGGGCGCTCAGCGCGTACGCGAACGCGCGCGGGGAGCGGATGTCGAACGTGGGACCGCCTCCCGTCGTCGACGGGATGCTCGTCCCGTCCCAGAACCGGATGCTGAACGGGCGCTCGGGGAAGTGCGCCTCGAAGGCCTGGCGGAACGGCGCGGTGGTCGCGAACATCGGGTCAGATCGCAGCGCGGTGCGCCTGCTGGCGCTCCGGCGAGACACGTACGACGTCCCAGACCAGCCCGACCTTCTCCATGCCGCGGATGAGCCAGGCGGAGGGGTCGACCTGCCAGCCCTTCATGCCGTGCTCCGCTGAGGTGGGGAAGGCGTGGTGGTTGTTGTGCCACGACTCGCCCAGCGTCGGTATCGACAACCAGAACACGTTGCGCGACTCGTCCTCGGTGTCGTACGCACGACGCCCGAAGAAGTGGCAGAGCGAGTTGATGCTGAAGGTCGAGTGGTGCACGAGCAGCACGCGGACGAGGCCGCCCCAGAGCATGCCGCTCAGGCCGGTCATGAGCGATCCGCCGATGAGCCAGCCCAGGAGGAAGGGCAGGATGAAGCCGGAGATCGCCCAGACCACGAAGGTCCTGTCGACGAAGCGCACGACCGGGTCCTTGAGCAGATCCGGCGCGTAGCGCGTCTTGAGCCCGCGCTGGGTGTGCACGAACAGCCACCCGACATGCGCGTGCGACAGGCCCGCGAGCGCGCCCTTCAGTCCGTGGCCGAAGTCGACGTGGGGGCTGTGCGGATCGCCCTCGACATCGGAGAAGACGTGGTGCTTGCGGTGGTCGGCGACCCACGAGATGACCGGGCCCTCGATGGCCATCGAGCCGAGGACCGCCAGGATCGCGCGGACGGCGTTGCTCGTCTTGAACGCGCGGTGCGTGAAAAGGCGATGGAAGCCGACCGTGATGCCGAAGCCGGTCAGCAGGTAGCAGATGAACAGCACGATCAGGTCGCTGACGTGCAGCCATTCGTTCCAGAGCTGCCAGCCGACCAGGCCGAGGCCCAGGATCGGGACGATCGTCACCGTCCCCGTGATGATGCGATCACGGGTCTCGTTCGCGACGGGCTGGACGTCGTCGCGCGGGCGGCCGTCGTCGGACGCGCCCTTGGTGGGTGCCTGTACCTCTACGGTCATCTGAAGGTGAGCCTAACGGTTCGTACCCTGCACCGGCCGACCGCAAGCCCTAGGCGGCCAGTCGCGACTCCGCGTCGTACAGCCCGGTCACACGGCGCTGCGCAGCGCGACCGAGCGCCCGCGCCGCGGCGACGAGCTCGGGCCCGGAGTGCGACGACATCACGGCCATCCGCACGCGAGGGTCGCCCTCCGCCAGCGCCGGTGGGGCGATCGGCTCCACGACCACGCCCTCCTCGAGCGCGGCGGCGCAGAAGCGGCGGGCGTCGGCGTCGTCGGCCGCGGCGAGGGACATGACCTGGGTCTCCGATCCCGTCACCTCCAACCCCTCGCCCGCGAGCGCGTCGCGCATGATGCCCGCGTTGGCCTGGAGCTTGGCGACCCGGCGGTGTCCGTCGCCCAGCTGTCCGAGCGCGGCGAGCGCCGCCGCGCTGGCGGGCGGCGACGGCGCGGCGGACCCCGCCAGCGCGCTCGCTCCTGCGGCCACCTCGCGCAGGACGGCGGCGTCGCCGGCGATGACCCCGCCGTAGGAGCCCAGCGCGGTCCCCAGGCTGCAGACCACGACGTCGGCCTCGCCGTCGAGCCCCGCCTCGGCGAGCGCGCCGCGGCCGCCGGGGCCCAGGCAGCCGATCGCATGCGACTCGTCGACGACGAGCCGGGCCCCGCCGCGGCGGACCGCCTCGCACAGCTCGGCCAGCGGCGCGACGTCGCCATCGCGCGCGAAGACAGCCTCCGTCACGACGAGCGCGGGCTCCGGGCCGCGACCGGCCCGGCCGGCCTGCAACTCCCACGCGACCTGCTCGGCGTCACCGTGGTGGTAGGCGACGGCCTCGCCGCGCGCGAGCCGGCAGGCGTCGGCGAGCGCCGGGCAGGCGAGCTCGTCGACGAGGATCGTCGTGCCTGCGCGCCCGAGCGAGGCGACCGCCGCCAGCGCGGCGAGGTAGCCGGAGCCCGCCAGCAGCGCGGCCGGCGACCGGAGGAACCCGGCGAGCCCCTCCTCCAGGCGCCGGTGGATGAGCATCGTCCCGACGCCGGGGCGGGCGGCCCCCGCGCTCGCGCCCCAGCGCCGCACGGCGTCGGCGGCGGCCTCGCGAACGCGAGGATGGTCGGCGAGACCGAGGTAGTTCGCCGAGGAGAGCACGGTCACGGGCCGGCCGTCGAGCACGACGCGCGGGCCCGGGGGCCCGCTCACGAGGCGCATCCGATCCTCCTGATCGCGAGATGGATGCAGGGAAAACTAGGCCCGCGACCGGACGGAGCTACTCGAGGGTGACGAGGGGCTCGCCCTCGCGCACGGCCTGGCCCTCCTCGACATGGATCGCGCTGACCGTGCCGGTGTCCTCGGCCTCGACGGGCATCTCCATCTTCATCGACTCGAGGACGACGACCGTGTCGCCCTCCGCGACCGCGTCGCCGAGCGCGCACTCGATCTTCCACACCGTGCCCGTGATGTGGGCCTCGACGTCGGGCATGCGCGCCAGCGTACCGACCGCGTGGAGGGTGATCGGGCCCCAAGTTCCGACCGCGTGTCGATGGGCGGCCCGCGTTCACGACCGTACATTTCCCGGCATGCGATTCACCTCGCTGCGCCGGCGTCATCCGTCTCCTCCTGCGACGAGCCTCGGCGATGCGATGGGGAGCGTGGTCGTCGTGGTGGCCTGACCCACCGTCACGACGACACCCGGGCTGAAGGGCCCGGAATCCAGGTGGATCGGTCGAGGCCGAGGGGACTCCGGCGGCGGACGGGACAGCCGCCGCCGGAGCCGGCCTCGACCGGTTGCCTGGGCATCGAACAACCGGCGTTCCGGGCGATCCGCACGGGTATCTTCGGCTGCGCATGGATGCGGATATCCCCCCCGATCCCGGCCTCGCGCCGATGCGCGCGCAGGTCTACAAGGATCCTCGGCCTGCCGAGCACTTCGATCGCTTCCACGAGCGTGCACGCACGCGGGAGCCCGACGCGGTCTACGAGTTCGTCCGCGTCCTCACGACGCTCTACGGACGGGCCGCGCTGCGGTTGCGATCGATCTCCGAGGAGAAGGTGCCGCAGCACGGCGCCGTCCTCCTCGCGCCGAACCACTTCTCCTTCCTCGACCACTTCTTCCTGGGTGCCGCGCTACGCCGCAAGGTGCGGTTCATGGCGAAGTCCCAGCTGTTCACGCCGCCGCTGCAGACCGTGTTCACACATGGCGGCGTGTTCCCGGTCCGCCGTGGCCACCGCGACGAGGAGACGTTCATCACCGCGCTGTCGATCCTCGAACGCGAGGGCTGCGTGGCGATGTACCCCGAGGCCGGCCGGTCGCGGACCGGTTCGCTGAGCGATTCGGTGAAGCCCGGCATCGGGCGTCTCGCGCTGCAGTCGGGGGCGCCGGTCGTCCCGGTGGCGATCCACGGATCCTCGCGCGTGCGCAACTGGCGGCGCGGCCAGTTCCCGATGGTGACGGTCCAGTACGGCGACCCGATCCGCTACGCGGTCGTCGAGGAGCCCACGCGCGAGCAGCAGCAGGCTGTGGCGGAGGAGATCTTCGCCGAGGTGCGCGAGTTGTACGACGGCCTGGAGCGGCTCGGCCGCCGCGGGGTCATGCGGCAGGTCCGCGAGCAGACGGCACTCGCGTCGTGAGCGCCCACATCCGACGGTGGACCGCGGCCGCGGTGCTGACGGCGCTGCTCGCGCTTGCCGCGACGGCGGGCGACGCGCACGCGCTCCAGCTCGTCCAGATCGGCGACTTCGCGTCGCCCACCTACGTCACCGCGCCGCCCGGCGACCCCTCGCGAGTGTTCGTGGTCGAGCGCGGGGGGACGATCCGCGTCGTGCGCGACGGCGTCCTGCAGCCGACGCCCTTCCTCGACCTCGGCGCGGGCGCGACGACGCAGGACGGTGAGCGGGGCCTGCTCTCGCTGGCGTTCTCGACCGACTACGCGACGAGCGGTCGCTTCTGGATCTTCTACACGGCGGCCGACGGCTCGCTGCGCGTGGAGGAGGGGCTGCGCGATCCGGCGAACGCCGACCGTTCGCTGCCCAACCGCGTGGCGACCCTCACGCTGCCCCACCGCCTGCAGGCCAACCACAACGGGGGCCAGATGCAGGTCGGACCCGACGGCGCGCTCTACATCGGCATCGGCGACGGGGGCGGCGAGAACGACCCCTACAGCAACGGTCAGAACATGACCGTGCGCGACGACACGGGCGCCAGTGGCCAGCACACCCTGCTCGGGAAGATCCTGCGTATCGCGCCGAACCCGGCCGGCGGCTACACGATCCCCCCGGGCAACCCGTTCCCCGCCCCGGCCGCCGAGGTCTGGGACATGGGTCTGCGCAACCCGTATCGCTTCACGTTCGACCGCGCGACCGGCACGATGGTCATCGGCGACGTGGGGCAGGACAAGGTCGAGGAGGTCGACGTCGCCCCTCCCGGGGTCGGCGGCCTGAACTTCGGCTGGAGCTACCAGGAGGGCAACGTTCCGGGGCCGCACCCGGCACCGGCCGGCTTCGCGGCGACCCAGCCGACGCTCACGTTCCCGCACTCCTCGGGCTTCTGCTCGATCATCGGCGGCGCGGTCTCCCGCGACCCCGCTGTGCCGGAGCTCGCCGGCCGCTACGTCTTCGGCGACTACTGCCTCGGCAAGGTCTGGTCCGCGTCCCTCGAGAGTGGCCAGGCGACCGCGGGCGACGCGGGGCTGCCGGCGGTGCCGTCGCTCTCGTCGTTCGGCGAGGACGCGTGCGGCCGCGTGTACGTCACGTCGCTGGTGGGCCCGGTGTACCGGATCGCCGACGGCGGGGAGTGCGTGCTGAGCCAGCAGGTCGGCGCGCGATCGGGCGACACGCGGCCGCCGTCGCTGCGCGTCCGCGTGAACCACCTGCAGCGGGTTCTGCGGACCGGCATCCTGCAGCTGCGGGTGCGCTGCGACGAGCAGTGCACGGTCCGGACGGGCGGCGCCGTCGAGGTGCGGCGGACGGCGCACGGCTCGGCCGCCACGAGCGCGTTGTCGTTCGCGAGCGTGCGGCGCACGCTCGCCGGCGGCGCTCTCGTGCGCCTGCGCGTGCCCGTGTCGGCGCGCACCCGGCGGGCCATGCGGCGCGCGTTCGCCCGCGGCGACCGGCGCGTCACCGCACGCCTCTCGCTCCGCGCGACCGACGCCGCCGGGAACGTGGCGCGCAGGACGGTCCTCATCCGGGTGCGTCGGTAGCCGGTGGCTACGTTGGACCGGATGCCATTTGAAATCAGGTTTCCTGACAGCAACGAGACGGCGGACCAGGACGAGGAGTTCTGCGAAGTCGTACTCGATGGTGAGATCCGGAAGATCCGCTTCCACGACTACGACGAGATCTTCGAGGTGCCCGGCCTCTACGAGCAGCTCTTCTACGACGAGCTGCGGTGCACGTCCCCCGACGTCGTGGTCGATCTGCTCGCCGAGAGCGTGCCGCTCGAGGGCCTCCGGGTCCTCGACCTCGGCGCCGGGAACGGCATGGTCGGCGAGCGGCTGGCGAAGCTCGGCGTGGGCGAGCTGGTCGGCGTCGACATCATCCCCGAGGCTGCGACCGCGACCCATCGCGATCGACCCGGCGTCTACGACGACTACGTCGTCGGGGACATGACCGACCTGCCGCAGGACGACCATCGCCGGCTCGAGGAGCGGCAGTTCACGTGTCTGACGAGCGTCGCCGCGCTCGGCTTCGGCGACGTCCCGCCCGAGGCCTTCACCGCCGCGTACGACCTCGTGCAGGACGAGGGCTTCGTCGCGTTCTGCATCAAGGAGGACTTCCTGCGCGAGGAGGAGTCCGAGGCGTCCGGCTTCGCCCGCCTCATGCGCGGCCTCATCGAGCGGGGCGAGCTCGACGTCATCGGCGAGCACCGCTACGACCACCGCAACTCGGCCGTCGGCGACCCGCTGTCCTACGTCGCGCTCGTCGCGCGCAAGCAGGGCGCCGGGGTCTGAGGCGGTCGCGGGGCCAGCGCGCCCAGAGGCGCATCAAGTTCATGCGCCGGTGCGCCGATATCGATCCGGTGGCGTCCGTCCAACCAGCCCGCGCGGAGCGCCTGACGTCACTGGACGGCCTGCGCGGACTCGCTGCGCTCGTCGTCCTGACGCATCACGTCGTGCTGGCCGGCGTGCCGCTGCTCGCGGCCGCCTACGTCGCGGGAAACCACGCAGCCGTGCCAGGGTGGGCTCACCTGCTCATCTACAGCCCGTTGCACCTGCTCTGGGCGGGGGAGGAGTTCGTCCTCGTCTTCTTCGCGCTGAGCGGGTTCGTCCTGACGATGCCCACGGTGCGCGGCCGGGCCTTCTCGCCGGCGCGGTACTACCCGTATCGCCTCCTGCGCCTGTACGGACCTGTCTGGGCGGCGATCCTCTTCGCCGTCGTCCTGCGCTCGCTCACACCGCACGAGGCGGTGCACGGTGCGACCTGGTGGCTGAACGCGCACACGGAGAGCACGAGCGCATGGGAGCTGGAGCACGACGGCACGCTCATCTTCGGCACCGGCGGCTTCGCAGCGACGAGCGTCCTGTGGTCGCTGCGCTGGGAGGTCCTGTTCTCACTCTTCCTGCCGGTCTTCCTGTTCATCGGCAAGCGCACACGGGGGATGCCCTGGGTCGTCGCGGCAGTCTGCTTCACGGCGCTCGCGCTGAGCGGCAGCCACGACTCGCCGCGGTTCATGCCGGCCTTCCTGCTCGGGTCGCTCATGGCGTTCCAGATCGACCGGCTGCGGGTCTGGGGCGTGCGTCTCCAAGAGCCGTCCGCCGTCAACCGAGCGGTGAAGATCGGACTGGTCGCCGCGTGCGTGGTCGCCATGACCTCGGTCTGGTGGATCCACCCGCGCTCGGCGGCCGTCGAGCACGCGCTGCGCGCAGTCGTCACGGCCGGCGCCTGCATCGCGGTCGCCCTGCCGCTCCTGCTCGGCTCGGTGCGGTCGTTCCTGGAGACTCCGGTGATGCAGTGGGCCGGGTCGCGGTCGTTCAGCCTCTACCTCGTGCACGAGCCGATCGTGGTCGCGTCCGCGTTCGCGCTCGGCGGGACCGCGAGCGTCGCGCTCCTCGCGGCCATCGCCATCCCGGTGGCGTTGGTCGCGGCCGACGGGTTCTTCCGTGTCGCCGAGCGGCCGATCCATCGCTGGTCGCGCGCGCTCGGCCTCTGGGTCGAGTCGAAGGTCAGCGCCGCCGCTGCGGCGTCCCGCAGGTCGCGCTTCCAGGGCAGCGCCTGAGCACCTGGACCCGCGGCGCCCGGCTCGGGTCCGCGGGCCAGCGGAGCGAGAGCTCCACCGAGGAGGAGTCGTTCGTCCGTGACACCTCGCGCAGCCGGCCCGACGGGTTGGCCGTGTGGACGAGGTCGTAGCGGCCGGTCGGCGCGCTCGTACGGGTGACGCCGATCTCCTGGCCCTCGACGCGCGCCTTGTAGACGTCGGCGTACGTCGGGTCCGCCTTCAGGCCCATGTCGACCGACCGTGCCTTCGGCTGGTCCTGGCTGCACCAGCCGTTCGAGAAGCCGTTGGAGAGGCAGAAGCCCTGCTTGTGGTCGCGCACGACGACGCCCGGGGTCGTGAGGCTGCGCAGGGCGTAGCGCTCGAAGCGCAGCATGTGCCAGTGGCGGTGTCCGTAGGTCGTGACGTAGCGCATGTGCCCGATGCCGGGGACGCTGCCGACGATCGGCGAGGCCTCCGTCGGCCCGCCGTGGAGGACCTGCACGACCTGCAGCTCGCCGAGGGCGTCCCGGTGGCTGCCGCTGAGGTGCATCGGGCCGGGGCCGACGTTGCGCACCGCCGAGTCGAACGAGATCGCGAATCCGTCGGTCAGCGACCCGTCGGGCGCGTGCGCGCGGCCGGCGCCGACGTTCTTGGGCACGTCCTGGATGAGGTCGGGGAGCACCGCCGCGGACCCCTGCGACGCGGCCGACGGCACGAGGGCGACGACCGGGCCGAGCGTCAGGAGGGCGGTGAGCGCGGCGAGCCGCGCGCGCGTCACGCGTCGGCCCACGGCACCTCGACGGAGTCCTCCTGCGGAGCGTCGCGCGCGACGACGTACTCGGCGGGGTGCTCGTCGGACAGGTTCTCGACGATGTGCGTCTCACGCGGGGGCACGTAGAGGAGGTCCCCCTCCTCGACGACGAGGCGCTGCTCGAGGTGCTCGCCGAAGTGGATCGCGATGCGGCCGGACAGCATGTAGAGCGCGCTCTCGCAGCCCTCGTGGTAGTGCGGGCGGGACCGCGCGCCCGCCGGGACGCGGAAGCGCCCCATGTAGATGTCGTGCGCGCCGGTCGTCGCCTGGGAGATCTCGCTGCCGCCGACGACGCCACGCGGCGTCTCCCGATCGGGCCCTGGCTTGACGACCTGCATGGGGCAGACCCTACGCCCCCGACAGACACATGAGCGATCGTTCAGGTGGACGGACGTCCGATTGGGTGGGTGCCCATCCCTCTGGTTAGCTGACTGCCGTCTTCCTCTGGGCACGCACGCCCGCTCCTGCGAACAAGGACGTTCCTCATGTTCCACCCTCGCCTGCGACGGGCCTCGCTGGTCCTCGCCGCGACGATCTCGGCTGCCGTCGTGCTGTCCCCCGTCGCGATGGCCGCCCCCGGAGACCTGCCCGACCTCGAGCAGAGCGCCCCGACCAACATCTCGGGCGGCTACTTCGACGACCACTCCATCGGCGGCGACGACCACCTCGGCTGGGGCTACGGGACGTCCGATCCCGAGCCGCTGGCCATCCGGCTGCAGTCGACGGTCCACAACGCGGGTGCCGGCGCGCTCGGGCTGTGCGGCTACTCGGCCGGCGGCGGCTGGATGCGCGCGTACCAGACGACCGGCGACGTCGCGACGTGCGCGGGATCTGCACCCGCGAGCGGGGCGAGCGGCTGGTTCCGCTACGCGACCGCGAACCACAGCTCGGCCGGTGAGTTCAACCGCTTTCACGCGATGGATGTGCAGCGCTTCGCGCTCGTCCCGCTGCCCGCGGCGCAGGGTGGCCCGGCCGCCGGTACCCCGACGTTCTGGGACACCGACTGGGGCACGTGCCTGAACGACAACGAGTGGATGGACTGCGAGACGAGCCCGGCCGCGACCCGCGCGACGGTCGCCGTGGCGCCCGGCGCCACGAAGGTCACCCAGGAGGGCGCGCCCGACCAGGCGCTCATCGCCATCCCGGCACCCGCGCGGGCGCAGCTGGCCGACGGCCGCTACCAGGTCGTCGCGATCTCCAACCCGTACGGCGCGCTTCATGAGTCGGGCACCGGCTACGGCAGCGTGAACTGCACGACCGTCGACGTCTCCGGCGCGGCGGGCTACAGCAACTTCGCCGTGAACCAGAGCGCGACGCAGCCCTCGACGTGCCTGCTGCCCAACACGCTCCCTGCGGCCCTGACCGGCCCGGGCGGGACCGATCCGTTCCGCGGCGCCTCGGCGTTGACCTGTGCCTCGCTGCTGAGCGACACCGGCCACTGCTGGGCGACGATGCCGACGACGACCACGCCGCTGGCCCCGCACCCCGCAGCCAAGACGAACGCGACCGGCACCCCGGCGCCGACCGCCACGACGACGGTCGCCAGGGGCGCGGCGGTCAGCACGCCGGCGCCCACCCCGCCGCCGGTCGTCAAGCCGCTGCCCCTGCCGAAGCTGACGAAGACGGCGGCGACGTCGTACGCCCGGACCGCGCTGGGCCGCCAGTACGGCTCGACCGCGTCGGCGGGCAAGGTGACGTGCGTCCTGACGGGCGGCGCGAGCGCCGAGTGCGCGGTGAGCTGGAAGGGCGCCCGCAACGTCACGTACTCGGGCACCGAGCACGTGTGGTTCACCTCGACCGCGACGCGCGTGTCGTGGGAGTGGGACATGGACATCAAGCAGTCGGGCAAGACCGGCATCACGCACTCCGCCGGCGTCGGCGGGGTCGTGGCGTAGGTCGCGCGGTTCGCCCCGCTCGCGGCGCCTGTGGCGCCGCGACGCGGGGGTTCGAACAGCTCATCGAGGAGGGGTCGAGCAGTGGCCGGTGTTCTCGCCGCTGCGCCCTCCCCGAGATCGGGGGTGGTCGTTTGTGGGTGTATGGGACCCAGAGACGACCGCGCCCGCCCACCCCGGCCGTTCTCCGCACGTGTCGGAGCCTCGTGAGAGGGCTCCGCGCCACCGCCGCCCATCTTCGCTCCGCTCGCGGCGCCTGTGTCGCCGCGGTGCGGGGTCC
>Ga0070665_100003762_pt1 | contig 16059 bp, 16 predicted proteins | sample KBSS13metaG_FD_65862 | JGI IMG/M metagenome (GOLD analysis project Ga0070665, IMG submission 65862) | Switchgrass rhizosphere microbial communities from Kellogg Biological Station, Michigan, USA - KBS S1-3 metaG | ecosystem: Host-associated > Plants > Roots > Rhizosphere > Soil ... | reverse complement strand
CGGCGCCCAACGCGAAGGCGATCACGACGCTGAGCTCGGGCAACGGTCAGGCGCACGTGTCGACGGTGAGCACTCGCCCGTCGAAGCGCGGCGGCTTCGTGCTCGCCGGAATCGCGACGCTCGCGATCGGCGCGGGCGTCACGTTCGTCGCGACGCGCGGCGGCGGCTCGTCGACGATCGAGCCAGCAGCGAGTCCGACTCCGACTCCGAGCCCGAGCCCGGCTCCGACTCCGACTCCGGTTGCGGCTCCGGTTCCGGTTCCGGTTCCGGTTCCGGTTCCGGTTCCGGCTCCGGCTCCGGTTGCGGCTCCGGTTCCGGTTCCGGCTCCGACTCCGACTCCGGTTGCGACTCCGACTGCGCACGTCACACCGCCCGCGCCGGCAAAGCACCCCTCCCCCGCAAAGCGCCCCGCAACGACCCAGGACCATGGCGTCGGCGACAATACGATCGACCCATTCAAGTGATACGTTCGATCGAGATGCGCCGCACGTTTGTCATTCTCGCCTTGGGCCTGTGCGCGGCTACAACCGCACATGCCGACGAGGCCACCGCAAAGCAGCAGTACGAGCAAGGCGCGCGCGCGTACAACCTCGGCCAGTTCCAGAAGGCGATCGAGCAGTTCACCGCGGCGTACGAGCAGTGGCCCGAACCGGCGTTCCTGTTCAACATCGCGCAGGCCTATCGTCAGGCCGGCGACTGCAAGCAAGCGCTGTTCTTCTACAAGCGCTTCCTCGCGCTCAAGGAGAACGACACCAAGAAGCCGGTGACGGCCGAGGTGAAGAGAGAGGTCGAGGGCCGGATCGTCGAGCTCGACGAATGCGTCAAGCGCGACATCGCGAGCAAGCCGCCGGACGCGCTCGACAGCAGCCCCGCGACGTCGCCGTCCACGCCGCCGACGACTCCAACGACGACGGCCACGCCGGCGAAGACCCCGCCGGCGAAACAGCCGGTCGCGACCGGCGAGAACAGCGGCGGCGGCGACGACGACGATCAAGAAGACAAGCCCAAGCAGGCCCCGACGGCCGGCTGGCATCCGTCGCTCATCTCGGCGCGCGTCACGGGCGGCATCTCGAAGGTGAATGCGGGCAACGTCGCGACGCCGGTGCAGGCCTCGGCAGCGATCACGGCCGGCTATCCGCTCGCGATCGGCGACGCGTTGACGCTCGAGCTCGGCGCGGCCGGTACGTTCGCACCGGTGTCCTACGGCACGACGTCGGCCGGTGACGGAATGGCGACGTTCATCGGCCTCACGGCGAACGTCGGCGCGAGCTACCAGCTGATCCCGGCAGTCGCGGTGCGCGTCGATGCCGGCGCCGGCGTGCTCCTGCTCGGCGGGCTCGAGAAGGAAGGCAACCCGTTCACGATGTCGGGCTCCGCCGCCACGGGCACGCTCAGCGCCCTGCTCGCGCGAGCCGCGCTGTCTGCCGACTACGCGATCACGAACAACTTCATCGTCACGGCCACGCCGCTCGCGTTCTCGTACAGCCCCGCTCCGACGGGCCTCTTGTCGTCGATCTCGTCGCTCACGACGCTGTCGTTCATGGTCGGCGTCGGCTACCGGATGTAGCCGTGATCGATCGCGACAAGCTCGCTACCATCGCGTTTGCCGCGCTGCGGATCATCGCCGGCGCGATGTTCCTGTGCCACGGCCTGCAGAAGCTGTTCGGCTTCTGGATCGATGCGCCCGTGCCGGTCGGCTCGCAGCTGTGGATCGGAGCCATCGTCGAGCTGGTCGCGGGCGCTGCGATCGCGCTTGGCTGGTACGCGCGACCCGCGGCATTCCTCGCGTCGGGCCAGATGGCCGTCGCGTTCCTGCAGTTCCACTGGGGCTTTCACTTCGACCGCCGCATCCTGCCGATCTGCACGATGGCAGACGACACGGTGCTGTACTGCTTCCTGTTCCTGTGGATCGCAGTGCGGGGCGCCGGCCCGGTCTCGCTCGATCACAAGCTCCGCGGCGTGGCGTAACGCTACGCGGACTTCTTGGCTTTGCGCCCGGCCGCGAAGTACGTCGTCGCGCGCCGTTCGCCCTTGGTCTTGAGCGCTCCGTCGGCGAGGAGCTTGCGGATCGGCAGCATCAACTCCTTGGTTCGCGTGTTGAGCATCTTGTTGATCTGCTCGATGCGAAGCCCCGGGTTGTGAGCCACGAACTCGTGAAACGTCTCGGCGAGCGCGTCGAGCTGCTCGCTCGATCGTTTCTCGCCTCGGCCGCGCCCGTCGCTCTTCGCTCCGCTGCCGAGCGAGCGCTCGAGCGTATCGATGGCCGCTTGGCGCGCGAGCGACGAGATCTGGGCGACAAACCCGGTTACCAGTCGATTCATCTCTGTTTGGAAGTCGGACATTCAAACTCTCCGGCGAATGGCGATGCGATTCGACCATGGTCAGTACACCATTCGCAATCAGAATTAGAAGGCCAACTCGCCTCCGAGGTTCGCTCAGCAAAACAGCGTTGCCCCTACAGGCATTTGGCTCGATTGGTGAACAGGCTCTAGCCGTGTCGAAGTTCAATGCAGCTGTAGATGGCCGTATCCGGCGTGCTACGCGTGACGACGTGCCCGCGATCGCCCGGCTCGTGCGGCGTGCGGGCCGCGAGCGATCCGTTACCGAGGCCGAGCTCGCCGAGCTGGCCGCGCGCGGCGACGTGATCGTCCTCGGGATCGACGGTTCCGAGCTCGTCGCGATGGCGTGCGTGGCGAGGTCCGCCGAGCTTGTCGTGGTGGATCCCGACACGACCGGCCTGGATGCACGCATGCGCAGCGTGGCCGCCGCGCTCGCCGAAGCGGTGCGCCGGAGGTCGGCCGAACGAGCTGCGGTCAACGACGTATCCTGACCTGCGGCGCCTCGCCCCAAAGTCGTACGTACACTCCCGGATGGTCTCGCTCTTGAATGTCATCCGGACATGAAAGCCGTACGAGACAACCACGCTGTACGAATGCCGACTCGTAATCCGTGGTTGGCCGATAGTGTCTCGCCGATCTCGCACTTCAATCCGGCGGCGACCGACGCGATCGAGCATCCGGGGCCGACGCACGGCCGGCAGCTGACGGCATCCGACGTCAGCTACGTGCTCAACATCTACACGTCGAACGCGACGGTGAAGACCGAGGGCGACGACACGATCGTGATCGCGGCGGGTCTCGACGGTATTCGCAAGATCAACGCGACCGGCGACTCGTTCGACCTGGTGTCGTTCGTGGCCTATCCGGGGCTCGAGATGCTCTCGGAGATCGCGACCCCGGAAGCGCTCGAATCTGCGCTCGAAGATACCGATCGTGCAGTGCGCGAGAAGGATGACGCGAAGATCCTGGCGTTGTCCGAGCGACTCGCGCAGATCGGCTTCAGCCGTAGATACCTGTTGAACGGGCTCTACAACCTCATCGACTCCGATGGCTTTCACTACGCCGCGTTCGGTGGGCTCAAGATCATCAAAACGACCGACGACAACGATCCTGCAGCCCCACTGCGCGTGGTGGCAGTCGCCGATTTCTCATCTCGGCTGCCGGAGGAGCTGGCCGGCGGCCACATCATCGGCCTCGGCATGACGTACGACGGCCACCTCGCCGCCGTTGCCGATGGCGTGCTGATCCTGCTCGATCGCGATCTCGAGATGCTCGGCACGCTGATGTTTCCCGGCGAGGCCGTCGAGAACGGGCTCTGCACCGACGAGACCGGCATTTACGTCGTGACGTCGCACCGGATGCGCAAGGTCGTGTGGACCGGCAAGAAGCTGTCGAGCAACGAGGCCGACGGCGGCTGGGAATCGGCCTACAACACGACGTCTCCCGAACGGGCGATCGCCGCGGGCTCGATGGCGGCATCGGGCGGGTCCGGGACGACGCCGGCACTGCTCGGGTTCGGCCGCGACACCGACAAGCTCGTCGTGATCGCCGATGCCGATCCAGACGGCACGAACGTCGTCGCGTTCTGGCGCGACAAGATCCCCGACGGATTCGTGCAGAAGCCCGGCACGAAGTCGCGGCGGATCGCCGATCAGATCCGCACGGACATCTCGAAGTCGACGATCGAGCAATCGCCAAACATCCTCGGCAACGGCGTGCTCGTCGTGAACACGTCGTATCCCGAGCCGGTCGCCGATCTGTGGGGCAACGCGATGACGGCGGGCGTGACGCGGCCGGCTCCGACCGGCGTCGAGAAGCTCGAGTGGGACAGCGCGACCCGATCGTTCCACAAGGTGTGGAGCAATCGCGAGATCGACAACACCGACGTCGTCGTGCCGGTCGTGTCGGCAGCGACCGAGATGGTCTACTTCGCGAGCAAGGACCACGGCCGCCACGAGTACGTCGCCCTGGACTGGAACACGGGCGAGCTCAAGGCGCGCTGGCCGTTCCCCGACGCTAGCCGGATCTGGAACGCGTTCGGGGGCGGCAATGCGGTGTTGCCCGACGGCGATCTGCTGCTCGGCGGTCTGTTCGCGCTCAAGCGCGTACGCATCGGCGATCGGCTGCGCCACTTCTCGGTCGATCACTTGCGACGGCGCGCGATCGCACGGCGAGCGTTCGAATCGGCGCTCTGGGGCATGTCGATCGTGAGCTTCGACCTGATGGCGGCCGGGCTGGGTCGCGCCGGCGGCGAGCCCGGTCAGATCCTCTACTGGTCGCGGCTTCCCGACTGGAAGAACCAGACGCTCACGCCGAACCCCGACGTGATCTATCTGATGCCGTTCTTCGACACGCGCGACGGCCCCGTCGTGCTCGAGATCCCGCCGGCCGACGACGGCTCGATCACCGGCACGATCATGGATGCATGGCAGGCGGCGCTCGAAGATGTCGGCCCATCGGGCTTCGACCGCGGCCGCGGTGGCCGCTATCTCGTGCTGCCGCCCGGCTACACCGCGCAACCGCCTCCCGGATTCATCCCGCTCCAGTCGGATACGTTCGCCGGCTTCGCGCTGTTGCGATCGATCCCGCGCAGCGGCAGGCAGGCGCACATCGACAAGGCCGTCGCGTACGGCAAGCGCATCGCGCTCTATCCACTCTCGCGCGCGGACGCGCCACCGGCGTCGGTGTTCGTCGATGCCGCGGACACCGAGATCGACGCGACGCTCCGCTACGACATGACGTTCTTCGAAGCGCTGCATCGCGCGGTGCAACGCGAGCCGTGGCTCGAGCGCGACGCGGTGATGATCGATCTACTCAAGACGGTCGGCATCGCGAAGGGCGAGCCGTTCGCGCCCGACCGCACGATCCGCGCCGTGCTCGACGAGGCGATCGCAGAGGTGCACGCGTGGCTCGACGCCCGGCTCGAGAGCGCGTTTGCGCCGTTCTACGATGGCGGTCACTGGGTCACGCCGAGCTCGGCCGAGATCGCCGAGACGCAAGCGACGTTCTTCGAGCGCCCCGGCGTGTACTCGCTCGACGCGCGCGCACTGCTCTACTCGTACACGTTCAGCAGCGTGAAGCACCTCGGCGCCGGCCAGTTCTACATGTTCGCGCTGCGCGACCACAGCGGCAGCATCCTCGACGGTAGTACGTGCTATCGCCTGGTCGTCCCGCCCGAAGTGCCAGCGTCGCAGTACTGGTCGGCGACCGTCTACGATCGTGCGACCCACGCGCTGATTCGGGGACTCGAGCGCTCGAGTCGGTCGTCACAAACGCCCGGACTCCAGCCAAATCGCGACGGTTCGGTCGATCTGTATTTCGGCCCGCAGCCACCGCGCGATCTCGCCTCGAACTGGGTGCCGACGAACGCCGGTGGCGTATTCGAGGTCGTGTTGCGGTTCTATGGCCCGAGGAAGCCGCTCTTCGACAAGACGTGGAGGCTTCCCGACATCGAAGCGCTGAAAGCCGATCGCGTGTCGTGTTGAAGACGAGCGATACGTGGTGCTCCGCGAGACCGATCGTGTCGCGGGCGACGTGCGCAGCGCTCGCAGCGATGCTCTCGCCGGAATCGGCGAATGGCACAACCGATGCTGAGGTCGGCTGTAGGAGGTTTTGATGATGACTCGCAAGCACCAACTCGTCGCCGCTCTGCTGTTTGCACTGCCGATCGGCGGCGTCGCGTCTGCGCAGCCCGCTCCGACTCAGGACCCGGATCAGCCCGCGCCAGATCAGGCGCCCGCGCAGACTCCGGCTCCCGACGAAGCAACGGGCCCTGTCACCTGCCCGCCCCCGCCTGGTGAGTCGAACGAAGCATGTCCGACACCGCAACAGCCGCAGGCGCAGAACGCACCGTCAACACCTCCCCCCGCCGCTCAGCCGGCGGAGGCATATCCGCGTGAGACGGAAGGCTTCAACCCTGTCCCGTGGATGGCACTGACGGTCGGCGGCGGCGTCGACAACTTTGCCAACAACAGCGAGGTCAACCGCGCGACCAACATCGGTGGTAGCTGGAACGTGCGGCTCACGTTCGGCCAGCACTACTGGATCTCGGGCGAGGCGTTGTACATCGGCTCGGCGCAGACGATGTCGGGCTTGAACCTGCGCAGCGTCGACGTGATCGGCAACGGCGCGCAGGCCAACCTGCGCATCAACGGCACGATCAACTTCCCGGTCCAGCCGTTCGTCTATAGCGGTGTCGCGTACCGCCACTATTCGCTCACGAACACGACGGCCACCTTCTCGGATATCGGGAGCGCGGACAACGTGCTCGAGGTTCCGCTCGGCGTCGGCGTCGCGGCGTACTTCGGCAATCTGATGGTCGACGTGCGCGGCGAGTATCGCTGGGGCTTCGGCTCGGACGTCGCGAACAACACTCTCAACCGCTGGGGAACCACAGGGAACTTCGGCTTCGAATTCTGACTAACCACTAACAGGAGGCACGTATGAAGTACTCGATGCTAGCAACTGCGCTCACGCTCACGCTCGGAAGCGGGATCGCGCTGGCTTCGCAATCACCCGAGGCACAGGATTCCGAGGATCCCGCGGATACCCCGGCGACGACCGCGCCCCTGGCGACGTCGCCGGATCAATCTGCAAACGACAGCAAGCAGCAGGGCAAAGGCATGAGCCAGGCCGCTGCGGAGGACAAGGCCAAGTCGCTCGAGTCGGTCGATCTCTTGTTCGACTTCGACTCGGCGGATCTCGAGAGTGGTGCGCGAACGAACCTATTGACCCTCGCCCGCTGGGCGAAGTGCAATCCGAAGGGCGCCATCATCCTCGAAGGCCATGCCGATCCAAGAGGCGGTCAGGCGTACAACATGAAGCTGTCGGGTGAACGCGCGGCTTCCGTGCGCGAGAAGCTCGTCCAGATGGGCGTGCCCTCCGAGCGGATCGTCGTGACGCTGTACGGTGAAAACGGGCCTCGGCGCGACACGTTCGCCGAGGATCGCCGCGTGACCGTGCGCGCGAGCGCGACGCCGGTGGAACCGCACGACATCACCGCCGAGAAGTAAGCGCCATCGGCGCTCGTACGTGACGCTCCGTATAGCGTCGGCGGCGCAGTCGCGCCGTCCCAGATTCGCTTAGCGGCTGCACGCAGTGGCCCTGCCGTTGCAGCCGCATCTGCGATGACTCGAGCCCTCGCACTGATCGCGTGCTTCGCGTTCGCGTGTGACGATTCGACGGTCGGCTCGGTCGCGAACGCGGCGTCGTCTCCCGCCGCGGCGCCGGACCCGTTGCCGTCGTGGAACGACGGCTCCGCGAAGCGCACGATCGAGAGCTTCGTCGAGAGCGTCACGGACGCGCACGGCTCGGATTTCGTGCCCGCCGAGGACCGCATCGCGGTGTTCGACAACGATGGCACGCTGTGGAGCGAGCAGCCGATGCCCGTCGAGATCGCATTCGCGCTCGACCGGATCAAGGTGGTGCATCCGGACTGGGACGTGACGAAGCTGCTCGCGGGCCCCGACATGGCCTCGCGGTTCGAGCTCATCAAGGTCCTCGCGGCGACGCACGTCGGGATGACCACCGACGAGTTCCATCACGCGGTCACGCAGTGGATGGCGGCGGCACGCGACCCGCGCTTCAAGCGCCCGTACACCGACCTCGTCTACCAGCCCATGCTCGAGATGCTCGCGTATCTGCGCGATCACGGCTTCACGACGTATCTCGTATCGGGCGGCGAGGCCGAGTTCATACGCGCGTGGGCGGAGCACGCGTACGGCATTCCACCACAACAGGTGATCGGCACCAGGGTCGGGCTCGAATACAAGCTGCGCCCGACCGGCCCGGTGCTCGTGCGGCTACCGAGGGTCGATCTCGTCAACGATCACGCCGGCAAGCCGGTCGGTATCGAGGAACAGATCGGCAAGCGGCCCCTCGTCGCGTTCGGCAACTCCGACGGTGACTTCGAGATGCTCGAGTGGACGACGTCGGCGCCGGGCCCGCGCCTCGGCGTGCTCGTGCATCACACGGATGCGGCGCGCGAGTGGGCCTACGACCGCGGCGCCCGCGTCGGCGCACTGTCGCGAGCGCTCGATGCGAGCCGTCAGCGCAGCTGGCTCGTCGTCGACATGCGGCGCGACTGGCGCGTGATCTTCCCGTTCGAGCAACGCTGACGCCGGTGATTGGCCTTTGCGATGCACGTGTAGGCGTCAGAGAGGAGTAGCCATCATGTCGAAATATCATATCGTCGCAGCCATCGCGCTTGCGGTAACGGCCTGTACGTCGCCGGCCCCATCGTCGCCGAAAGGACAGGCGTCGCTCGAGGATCAGGCGAATGCGACTCTCGGCGAGATGTTCACGCGTGCGCCGGAGCTGCACTCGCTGCTGAACTCCTCGGCGGGATACGCGGTGTTCCCGAGTGTCGGTGCCGCGGGCGCGTTCGTCGCGGGAGGCGCGTACGGCAAAGGCGTGCTGTACGAGAACGGCTATCCGGTCGGCTTCGTGTCGCTATCGCAAGGCTCGATCGGACCGCAGCTCGGCGGCCAGACGTTCTCCGAGCTGCTCGTACTGAGAACTCCGTACGACGTCCAGAACCTCAAGGCCGGCAACTTCAAGCTCGGCGGCGAGGCCAGCGCGGTGATCCTCAACGCCGGTGTTGCGGCTGCTGGTTCGATCTCGGCGGGCCGCACCGTGTTCGTCTATCCGAAGGGCGGACTGATGGCGAGCCTCAGCGTGTCGGGCCAGCAGATCAACTTCCAGCCGCGCGGCTAGGCTAACCCGCCGGCGCGCGGACCAGCCCCTGCTCGGCAAGCTGCCGGCTCGCGAGCTGCGTCATCGCGTCGGCGAGCTGAGCCAGGTCCTGCACATCGACGGGTTTGCTGACCGCCGACCACAACAGCCGGCGGTCGGCGAGCGAGTACGCGTCGATCTCGAGCCGCACGACCGTGCGCGGTAGCTCGGTCGCCCACACGGCGCCCCAATACGCGTCGTAGCTCGGGAACGTGTCGACGGGACCGCTGGTCGAAACGGCGCGCATCGCCACGATGCCGTCGAAACCCGCCGCGCGCAGTCGACCGTCTGCGAGCTCGAGATCGCGCACCGTGGCGAGTGGCAGCGTCGCGTAGGCGGGCTCGGCATGGAGCCCGCGCGCGTGGAGCTGACGCGCCAATCGATCCTCGATCGCGTGCCGGACGTCGCCGTCGGCGCTCGAGAACAGGGCGATCACGTGGGTCAAGCCACCGGAGCCGGGAGCGCGCCACGTCCGCACGATCGAAGCGCTCGTCGTCGAGCAGGCTACGAGTGCGAGGGCGAGGGCTGACGACCGCATGCGCGGCGAGCGGTGCAAGCCATACGCCGACGGTGGAACCGCACGACGCCGCCGGCGACCACGAGCCACAGCGCGACGAGCACGAGGTTCACCGTGGCGAGCCCGCGGCCGTGTACGCCGATCTCGCGCACGCCGATCCAGATCACGATCGCGGAGCACGTATCGCCGGCACGAACTGCAAACGTATCGATCGCGGCCTTGGCCTTGTACTTCGACGCGCGATCGGTCGGCAGAAACAGCGTCTGGCGTACCGTGTTGTCGAGCGAGTACTCGGTGCTGTTCTCGGCGAGCTTGGCGAGCCGCACGAGCGCGAAGCCGCCGATCGCGGCGATCGCACCGTAGACGCCGAGCGCGATCACCGGCATCACGAACAACGTGCGACGCACGCCGAGCTTGTCGATCGCGCGCGACACGACGAACGCTTGGATCACGAAGCTGACCGCGTTGACCCAGAAATAGAAGTTGCCGTAGAACGCTTTGATCAGCTCCTGGCGGTCGTGCGTGATCGCGAGCTCGCGCGCGCGACCGACGAGCTCGGCGTGCGCCGACGCCGGGACGAGCGCGGCAGCCCGCGCAGCGGCCGAATCCGACAGCACGTATTCACCGATCGTCTTCACGACCGCGCCGACGAACACCAGCGCCGCGATCAGCAGCAGATAGCGATCCGTCCACACGAGCGAGAATCCACCGGGGCTGTCGATCGGCACGTGGCCCGGCTCGGAACCGGGCTCGGCGACATGCCAGCGCTCGACGAGGTGAAAGATCGCGACGCACGGCACGAGCAAGATCGACGCGACGATCAACAGGCCCTCGGTCGACGCGACCGACGCGATCCGCGGGCCCGCGACGCCGCCAAGCGAACCGCCGAGCGCAATGATCGCGAACAATCGCCGGCCTTGCTCTTCGTTGTACAGGTCGTTCGCGTACGACCAGAACTGAGCCACGAGGAACACGTTGACGAGGCCGATCCAGACGAAGAACGCGAGGCCGATCGGCACGCCCGCGCGACCCAGCGCGTAGAAAACGATCAGCGACACCACCACGACCGCATAGGAGATCTCCATCAGACGAAGCCTGCGTACGCGGGTCGCGAGGGCGCTGTACGCCGGCACGACCGCGAGTAGCACGCACGCCATGCCGCCGCTCGCATACGCCTTGAGCTGCTGACCGGTGAGCCCGAACGAGCCCTGCGCGAGGATGAGGCCTTCGCGCGAGGTCTTCATCGCGTAGTAGCTCGCGAGGATCAGGAACATGCAGGTCAGCATGAGCAGCACGACGATTCCCTCGCCGTGATGCACGCGGCTGAACGGCCGCAACAGGCGCGAAACCAGCACGGAACCGCGCCGTGTCATATCGATGCGCGAATGCAGCGGGCATGCCGCTACGACATGCGTCACTCCACGTACAGCGCTCGGCAGGAAACTTGCTCGTGTTTGGCAAGAGGAGTGATGCGATGAGCGAGCTGGTGACCCCAGACAACTTCAATCGCGCGGAGTCCGATACCTATTTTTCGGTCGTCGCCCGATCAGGCGGATTCGAGAGATTCGATCACCACCGCGAAGTCATGCCCATCGAGCGCCAGGCGATCGTCCGACCGAATCGCGACACGCTCTACTCGAGCGCCGTCTTCGATCTTCACGCGGGCCCGGTGACGATCACGCTTCCCGATGCCGGCTCGCGGTTCATGTCGATGCAGGTCATCGACGAGGATCAGTACGCGGTCGCCGTCGTCTACGGCGAAGGCACCTACACGTTCTCGCGCGACGACGTCGGCACGCGCTACGCGCTCGTGGCGATCCGCATCCTCGTCGATCCGCGCAACCCGTCGGACGTCGCCGAGGTGCACGCGCTTCAGGACGCGCTTCAGGTTCACCACGCGAGCGGCCGCTTCGAGGTTCCGCAGTGGGACAGCGTCAGCCAGCGCAAGGTTCGCAACGCGCTCGTCGCGTTGTCGGAGACCGTGCGCGACTCGCGACGCATGTTCGGCGATCGCCAGCACACCGAGCCGGTCCGCCACCTGATCGGCTCCGCGATCGGCTGGGGCGGCAACCCCGAGCAAGACGCCACGTACCTGCTTCGCGTGCCGCCGCTCAACGACGGCAAGACGATCTATCGGCTCACCGTGAAGGACGTGCCCGTCGACGGGTTCTGGTCGATCAGCGTGTACAACGCGAAGGGTTACTTCGAGCCGAACCGATTCGACGCGTACACGGTGAACAGCATCACCGCGGCCAAGAACCCCGACGGCTCGGTGACGGTCCAGTTCGGCGGCTGCGATGGCCACGCGCCGAACTGCCTGCCGATCATGTCCGGCTGGAACTACACGGTGCGGCTGTACCGGCCGCATCCCGAGATCCTCAACGGCTCGTGGACGTTCCCCGAGGCCGAAGCGATCACGCCGGAGCTCCAGCGCGCGACCGATGTGGTCGTGTGGGGTATGCCGATCGTCAGCTTCGATGCGATGCGCCAGGCGTTCTTCCGCGACGCCGGCGCGCACTACAACGACATCGTCTTTCTATCGAAGCCGGCGAACTGGAAGCTCCAGATCACCACGCCGAACGCGTCGTCGCGCTACGTGCTGTTCTTCTTCAACACGTCCGAGGGCCCGGTGATCCTCGACGTGCCCGGCGCCTCGGGTGCCGGCCTGTTCGGGTCGATCCTCGACGCGTGGCAGGTGCCGGTCGCCGACGTGGGGCCGCACGGCGAGGACGAAGGTCGCGGCGGGCGCTACGTCTTGCTGCCGCCCGGCGATACCACGACGCAGCTCGCCGGCACGATCCCGGTACGGCTCCAGACGTTCAACGGCTACTGCGTGCTGCGCGCGATCCCGCAGGGCTCGACGGAAGCGGCGGCCCAGCGCGCGCTCGACCTCGTGCACAAGCTGCGCGTGTACCCCGCGGCGCGGATCGATAGCCCGCCGTCGGAGCAGCGGTTCATCGACATGTCCGATCAGCTGTTCGACGGCATCGTGCGGTTCGACGCGACGCTGTTCGCGAGCTTGTCGAACATCCTCGCCGAGGAGCCGATCTTGCTGCGCGACGCCGAGGTGATGCGCCAGCTACAGACGCTCGGCATCGAGCCGGGCAAGCGCTTCGCGCCCGATTTCCAGATGCGCTCGGTGCACGCCGCGGCGGCACGCACCGCCTACGAAGGGTTCATGCGCGACGCCGCCGAGGACGGCACCTTGTTCTGGAACACGCGGCGCTGGCGCTGGCCGAGCACGGTCGGCGCGAAGACCGGCTTCACGTTCGTCGGCGACCAGGGCCTCGACGCGAAGGCGCGCGGGCTCGTGTACTTCCTGGCCTGCGCGCCACCGGTACATCTCGGCAAGGCGACCGCGTACCTCACCACGTTCGTCGACCGCGACGGCCGCGCGCTCGACGGCGGCCGCACCTACAAGCTCAACGTGCCGCGCGGCGTCCCGGCCACGCAGTTCTGGGCCGCGACGGTGTACGACGTCGCGACCGCGGCGTTCGTGCGCGACTCGCCGCGCATCGAGGTCAACTCCTACGAGCGCGACCTGGCGACCAACGACGACGGCTCGATCGACGTCTACTTCGGGCCGCGCCCACCCGGCGGCAAGCAAGCGAACTGGATCTACACGGCAGCGGGCGGCTCGTGGTTCGCGATGTTCCGGCTGTATGGCCCGACGCTCGGCCTGTTCGACCGCGACTGGCACCTGACCGACATCGCGATCGCGGAGGAGGCACCATGAAGCTCTCGATCATGCTCGCGACGACGATGACGCTGGCGGCCACCGCGCATGCCGAGCCGATCGCGCTCGTCGAGAAACCCGATCACGTCACCGAAGCGACCGTCACGGTCGACGCACCGCCGGACGCCGTGTACCGCATGGTCACCGACTACGCGCACTGGCCGTCGCTGCTGACCGACGTGATGTCGGCGCGCGTCGAGAGCGGTGGCCGCGACGATGCTCGCGTGCGGTTTCGCTCGCGCGTGCTCGAGCACGAGGTCACGGTCGTGTTCGCGAACGTTCCGGATGAGAGGATCGCGTTCCACGGCGTCCAGGGCCCGCCCGGCGGCCGCGCGAGCGGCACCTACACGCTCGTGCCGATCGCCAACGGCACGCGCACGCGGGTCACCGCCGACCTCTACCTCGACGTCGTCGGCGTCGCCAGCTGGGTCGTGCGCGATTCGAAGATCCGCGACATGCGGCGCGCGAAGCTCCAGCACGACCTCGCGGATGTGGTCGCGTACTTCGCGTCCCACAAGACTCCCTGATCACTGCGCGATCCGCCGAGCGAGCTCGGCGCAGCTGGCATCGAGCGCATCGCCGATCGCCGCGACGACGGCATCGATCCTCGGCGCGGCCTCGCGCTCCGTCGCAACGGTGCCGTGGGCGAGCACGCGCCGATCGTCACGCAGCTCGTAGTCGAGGACCACGCGGCCGAACCGCCGCGTGCCGCGCCGGACCTCCTCGAACGCGACCACGTCGACGTCGAGCGTCGGCGCCGTGCCGCCGCCGACCGCCTGGTCGAAGCGATGGGTGTCGAACAGCGCGCGCTCGAGTGCGCGGCGCACGTAGGCTTCCGGCCGATCGCTCCAGCGCAGCGCGTCGTACGTGCCGAGCTCGACGTCCGAATCGCGATGAACGATGCGCGCCCGGAGCAGCGAGCTCGGTGTCACGCGCCCGAGCCGCAGCGGCGGCCCTTGCTCGCCTGCGACGACGGCGGAGGCGTGCACCGGCGGCGCGAAGTAGCGCAGCTCCGTCGGTGCCGACCGCGAGGTCAGCGCGCAACCGGTGAGCACGATCACCCACGCCTTCATGGCGCGCCCCGCCCCCGCCCCTTGAGCAACATGTCGGGCGATCGCACGAGCTCGTCGACGAAGTCGCGCACGGAGCGCGCCGCATCGCCGACGTCGCGAATCGTCTGCGAGAGCTCGTCGCCGGCGTCGAGATGGCCGATCACGTCGCGCAGCCGTGCCGCCGCGGCATCGACGTGGCCGAGCGTCGAGTGGACCTGGCCGGGCAGCGGCTCGAGCCCGCGCATGAAACGATGCGTGTCGTCGAGCACCACCGTGGCGCTATCGAGCGTCGTGCCCAGCCGAGCCGCGATGTGGTGCTCGCCGATGTCGTCCACGGCGTTGCCGAGCTTGTCCACCGCGACCGTCGCACGATCGACGAGCCGCGACAGCTGGTCGACGAGCCGCGTCGCGCGCTCCGTGAGCGAATCGATCAGCGAGCGCTGGGCCGGGATGTACCGCTCGGCCGGCTCGAACGCGAGCTTCTGCGGCACCTCGCCCGGCCTGCGCGGCTCGAGCTCGATGTACTTCACGCCGGTGATCCCGGAGCGCCCGAGCGTCGCGACGAGCTGCGCGAGGTCGAGGTCGGCGAGACGAGACAGGGCCAGATCGAGCGCGACGTCGATGTGTCTTCGATCGGACGCGATGACGATCCCGCCGACGTTGCCGACGCGCACGCCACGAAACGCAACCGACGAGCCGACCTCGAGCCCTTGTACCGACTCGTCGAGGTACGTGTGGTAGCGCACCGTTGGCGTCCGCGCGCGGAGCCCGAGCCCGAGCGCGACCGCAACGCCGGCCACGATCGCGGCGATCGCGAACAGGCCGAGCTTGAGCTGGGTCGCCGGGGTGGTCACACGTTCTCCGGCACGCGGGCGAAGAAGTGCTGGACGTGCGGGTTGCGATCGCTGTGCAGCTGGCGCGGCGTGCCTTCCGCGATGATGCTGCGCGACTCGCTGTCGAGCACGATGCAGTGATCGACGATCGAATCGATGCTGCCGAGCTCGTGCGTGACGAGCACGACGGTCAGGCCGAGAGCGCGCGCGAGCGTGTGGATCAACCGGTCGAGCTCGGCCGACGTGATCGGATCGAGCCCCGACGACGGCTCGTCGAGAAACACCAGCGATGGCTCGAGCGCGAGCGCGCGGGCCAGCGCGGCGCGCTTGCGCATCCCGCCCGAGAGCGCGGACGGCAGCTCGTTCTCGGCGGCTTCGAGCCCGACGAGCCGCAGCTTGGCACGCGCGATCGCGCGGATGGCGGGCGGCGGCAGCTTGGACCAGCGCGTCAGCGGAAGCGCGACGTTCTCGCCGATGGTCATCGAGCCGAACAACGCGCCCTGCTGGAACATCACGCCGAACAGCGGCCGGCCGGCTGGCACATCGGCTGGCGGATCGATATGGATCGCGACGTGGCCCGCGATCGGCTGCTCGAGCCCGATCATCACGCGCATCAGCGTCGACTTGCCGGCCGCGCTGCGCCCGAGCAGCCCGAACACCTCGCCGCGCTCGATGACGAAGCTCGCGTGCTCGAGCAAGATCGCATCGCGGCTCCAGCCGATCGTCAGATCGCACGCCGAGACGATCACGGTCACAGCTCGAGCCCCCGGAAGATCACCGTCCACACCGTGTCGAGGATGACGATCGCGAACAGGCACGAGACCACGGTCGCCGTGGTGCTGCGGCCGAC
>Ga0070665_100003759_pt1 | contig 16065 bp, 12 predicted proteins | sample KBSS13metaG_FD_65862 | JGI IMG/M metagenome (GOLD analysis project Ga0070665, IMG submission 65862) | Switchgrass rhizosphere microbial communities from Kellogg Biological Station, Michigan, USA - KBS S1-3 metaG | ecosystem: Host-associated > Plants > Roots > Rhizosphere > Soil ... | reverse complement strand
ATCGTCGACACCCCGGACGCGTTGCTGGTCGCACACAGTGACTGCGCCGAACAGGTGAAAGACGTCGTGAGCTTGTTGACGACTCATGGACGCAGCCAGGCAACTACGCATCGCCGCATACCGCGGCCTTGGGGTGCCTATGACAGCATCGACCAGGGAGAGCGCTTTGCGGTGAAGCGACTCACCGTGAAGCCTGGCGCTCGACTCGCCTTGCGCATGCATCATCACCGCTCCGAGCATTGGGTGGTGGTACAGGGCACGGCCCGGGTGGTGCGTGACGACAAAGTCACGCTCGTTCGGGAGAATGAGTCGATTTACATTCCCCTTGGGGCCATCTATCGGCTTGAAAACCCGGGCAAAACCGTGCTGGAAGTCATTGAAGTGCAGACCGGCAGCTACCTCGGCGACGACGATATCGTCCGAATCGAGGAAGTCCCGCCCGGCGTCGACATCGTGAAGAAGTTGGCCTGAGCCGCGTCCGGCCTTTCTGGGTCTATAAAGTCATTGCAATGAACGAGCTTCAAAAACGAATCTACGTCGCGGGCCACGGGGGCATGGTGGGAAGCGCCATCGTTCGATGCTTGCGCGACAAGGGCTACAGCAACATCGTCACGCGAACGCGCGCTGAACTCGACCTCACCGATCAGGCGCAGGTTCGAGCCTTTTTTGCGCTCGAAAAGCCCGAAGAGGTGTACGTAGCCGCAGCCAAGGTGGGCGGGATCCACGCCAACAACACCTATCCGGCCGAGTTCATCTATTCCAACTTGATGGTCGAGGCCAACCTCGTTCACGAATCCTGGCGTAGCAGCGTGCGCAAGTTGCTTTTTCTGGGTTCGAGTTGCATCTACCCCCGACTGGCGGCGCAACCGATGTCCGAGGATGCGCTGTTGACCGGCAAGTTGGAGCCGACCAACGAGCCGTACGCCGTCGCCAAGATCGCTGGCATCAAGCTGTGCGAGAGCTACAACCGCCAGTATGGTTGCGACTTCCGAAGCGTGATGCCGACCAATCTGTACGGCCCCGGCGACAACTACCACCCGGAAAACAGCCACGTGCTGCCGGCCATGATTCGCCGGTTTCACGAAGCCAAACTTGCGGGTGCGCCGCGCGTGGTGATCTGGGGTACGGGCTCGCCCAAGCGGGAGTTTCTCTATGTGGATGACATGGCGAGCGCTTGCGTGCACGTCATGGACTTGCCCCGCGAGGTCTACGCAGCCCATACCGAAGTCACGTGCAGCCACCTCAACGTCGGCACGGGCGAAGATCTCAGCATTGCCGACTTGGCACGCCTGGTCAGCGACGTGGTGGGCTACACCGGCGCGATCGAGCAGGATGCCAGCAAGCCGGACGGAACGCCGCGCAAGCTGCTGGACGTCAGCCGGCTTCATGGTCTTGGGTGGCGGGCACGCACGTCGTTGGACGACGGCATTCAATTGGCCTATGCAGATTTCCTTCGGGCTGAATCCCGCTCGCCGAAAACCCTGACTGCCGCTTGATCTGCAGGTGACCATGTCCAACGCATCTGTCGCTCTCGGCACGCGCACGGAGCGGCAATCGATCGAGACCAGTGGTCCTCAGGCCTCGGGCTCCGACCATCGCCTTCGCACGTCAACGCTGACGCCACGGTCCATCCTCGTGGCGACGCCTTCGTTGATGCATTCGCATCAGCTGTCGCTGGCCCTCCACGAACAGAATCTGTTGAAAGCCTATTGGTGTGGCGTTCCAGTCGTCGCCCCCGAGGAGTCGTTTCCCTTCTGGATGCCTGAGAGGGCCCGTCGAAAGATCAGGCGTATCGACATTCCAGCGTCGTTGCGCGCGCACCCGCTGCGCTTTCAGTTGTGCCTGCGAGGTGCGAGCGCGTTGGTTCCGGCAGCGTTGTTGGGTCACCCAGGTGATTTCAATCACCGTGTGTTCCACTGGTTTGACGCCTGGACGGCAAAGCGCATCGAGCGGTTGAAACCCAAAGTAGTCATCGCCTACGAGAATTCCGCGTATCACACTTTCGCGGCAGCCAAGGCTGTGGGCGCTACCTGCGTACTCGACGCAGCTTCCTACCATCACCAGACGGCCGCCGAACTCTGGCCGCAGGAGAGGTCGCCGTTCGAAGCTGAAATCAATCGCCGCAAGGATGCCGAGGCCAATATGGCGGATCTGATCCTCACCTGCTCGCCCCTGGCCGCGGCGAGTTATGTGGACCACGGGTTCCCGGCCGCGCGAGTGCGCCCCGTGCTGCTCGGTGCCGAACTGCCCGACAACTTGCAACAGCGCACGCGCCGTGACGGTCCGCCCCGCTTCATCTTCGCCGGAGCCCTCAGCCGCAGAAAATCGGTGGACTTGATCCTGTCTGTATTTCAGCGACTGGCGGCAGAAGGCCTCGCCTACGAGTTGCAGTTTGTCGGCGGAATGGCCGACCCGACCTTGTTGACGCAACTGCGAGCTACGCCCTCCACGCTCTATCATCCGAGCATGGCCCAGCGCGATCTGTATCCCCTGATGGCGCAGGCCGACTGCCTGCTGCTGCCTTCGCGATTCGATTCCTTCGGCATGACCGTCGCCGAAGCCATGGCATGTGGCACGCCCGCACTCGTCTCGACCCGCACCGGTTCAAGGGCGATCATCGACGACGCACCTGGCAGTGGCTGGATAGTGGAACCCGACGTTGAAGATCTGTACCGGCAATTGCGGGATCTGCTGCTGACTCCGGGCAAGCTGGCCAACGCCCGGCCCCTGGCTTTGCGCGCTGCCCAAAGCTACACATGGGCGGCCTACCGCCGGCGTGCCGCGAAGTTGCTGAGCGAGGCGCTTTCGTGAACGCATCGACACAGGCAATCAACAATGCCGGCGTTCGGGCCACGGACGCCGAGCGCCTCACACGTTCTGGCCGCGTCTTCATTGCCGTCGTACTGATCGTCGTACTCGAAGGTGCAATCAGAAAATGGCTGTCGTCTTCGTTGACGCTGCCACTCGTCCTCACACGCGACGCTTTGGCGTCGTACGCCATCGTCTTTGCCTTCATGCACGGCCATCTGCATCGCTATGGCATCGTTTCGCGAATCCTCCTGGCCTGGTCCTGTTGCGTGCTCATTTGGGGCATGCTGCAGGTGATCCTGGGCGAGAGCAACCCGATGGTGCTGTTGATCGGGTTGCGCTTCTGGCTGCTTTACGTCTGGTTCGCGTTTGCCGTCACCGCATCGATGAGCGAGCATGACTTCCGCGTTGCGATCAAAACCATCCTTTGGGTGCTTGTCCTGACCGGACCGCTGGTGATCCTTCAAAGCTTTTCGCCGACAGGCGCGCGGATCAACACCGAAATCGACAGCGACAGCGAGGCTTTCACCGTCGGGCGCGGCATCGTTCGCACCACAGGCACGTTCAGCTTCACGGCGGGGCAGGCCGCCTTCGTCGCTCTGTGCACGCCGCTCGCCGTGCTGATGTTCGAATCCAGAAAGCGCAACGCATTCCAGCGGCTTTTTTCACTGATGGTGCTCGGCGCCTTCCTCGCTGCCGTCGTTGTGAGCGGTTCGCGCGGGGCGATCCTGTTCTCCGGTGGCCTTTTCGGTCTCTATTTGCTCGGAAGCGTGTTCTTCGCACCGGGCAAGCGAAGGGTGATTGCGCTGTTCGCGTCCGTGTTCATCGTCCTCATGCTCGGGCTGTCGCTGTATGTCTTCCGCGATGCGGTCGAGGCCACGCAGGAGCGCTTCGAGGTTGCCGCCGACGCCGGCGACGCAATCAGCAACCGCGTGCTCGAGGCTTTCGTCGGTGAACCGTACGTCCTCGACAAGTTCACTTGGACAGGCTACGGCCTCGGTATGGGCTCCAACCTGGCCGCTTATGTCCAAACGCCCGACGCGACCGAACGTGTTTTCTTGCTGTCGGAGACAGAAACCGGCCGCGTGTTGCTCGAGGGTGGGTTGCTGGGCTACTTGCTGATTGCGTTGAAGACAGCCATGGGCGTCGTCGGCCTGGCCAAAGGCTCCCTTCAAGCCCTTCGAACGCGCAGGATGTTTGCGATGCTGCTGTGGATCGCACTGTTCGTGTCGATTTTCACGTGGTCTACTATCGGCCAACTGACGATCAATGCCATTTTCGGGGTCATGCTCGCACTCGGCTTGCTTGCGTTCAAGTACCCTAACTTCCAGTTGCTGAAGTGATCTTCCCGCGTTCGGGACAATGAAGTTTTTGCATTTGATCGACTCGGTCGACGCGCGGGGCGGTGGACCGATCGAGGGAGCGCTGCGCCTTCACGAGGCACTGGTCGCAATGGGACATTCCGGCGAATTCGTCTGTGTCAACTCGCCGGACGACCCTCATCTGGGCACTTTCCCTGCGACTGTGCACGCGATAGGGCCCGGCAAGGGCGGATATGCCTTCAGTTCGAGACTGGTGCCTTGGCTGCTGGCCCACGCCTCTTCGTTCGATGCCGTCATCGTCAACGGCCTGTGGCAGTACCCCGGCTTCGCAGCGTGGCGCGCGCTATCGCGATCGCGGACGCCCTATTTCGTGTTCACGCACGGGATGCTGGACCCTTGGTTCAAGCATCGGTATCCCCTCAAGCACCTGAAAAAACGCCTGTACTGGCGTTGGGGTGAGTACCGCGTTCTGCGCGACGCCAAGGCAGTGCTGTTCACGTGCGAGGAAGAAAAACTGCTGGCGCGACAGTCGTTTCGACCGTATCGGGTGAACGAAGTGGTCCTGTCGTTCGGAACGGCACGTCCACCGCAGGATGGCCAGCGCCTGTCGGAGATTTTCCTGTCGGCGTTCCCTACTTTTCAGGGGAAGCGACTGTTGTTGTACCTCGGCCGCATTCACGAGAAGAAGGGATGCGACCTGCTGATCGAGGCCTTTGCGAAGCGTTGTCGCGACATCCCAGATATTCACCTGGTCATGGCAGGCCCGGATCAAGAGGGATGGGCGCCCGCGCTGCAGCAGCTGGCGCAGCGCGTGGGCATTGCCGACCGCATTTCGTGGCCCGGCCTACTGTCCGGCGACCTCAAGTGGGGTGCGTTCTATGCCAGCGATGCCTTCTGCCTGCCATCTCACCAGGAAAATTTCGGCATTGCCGTGGCCGAGTCGCTGGGTTGCGGTCGCCCGGTCCTTATCAGCAACAAGGTCAACATCTGGCGCGAGATCGAAGCCGACGGCGCCGGGCTTGTCGAAAACGATACGCTGGAGGGCACGACAGCACTGCTGGATCGCTGGCTCGCCAGCTCGCCCGAAACATTGCGCCTTCAATGCGACTCGGCAAGAAGGTGCTTCGAGAACCGTTTCACAATGGACCGGGTCGCCCAGCGATTGGTGCGTCTGGTTCAGTTCGGGTCGATAGACAGTGAAGCGCCAGGCAACCCGAGCACGGGCGCGCATGTCTGAAGCAGCGCCAGACGGAGGCGGGAGTGGCAGCGCAAGATGGGGCGGAACTCGAATGAAGTTGCTGATCTACGGCATCAACTTCGCTCCGGAGTTGACCGGCATCGGCAAGTACACCGGCGACATGGCTCAGTGGCTCGGCGCCGCGGGCCACGATGTCCGTGTGGTGACCGCGCCACCCTACTACCCCGACTGGGCCGTATGGCCCGGCTTCCATGCTTGGCGCTACGTGCGCGAGCAGTCGAACGGCGTTCGCATACTTCGGGCGCCGCTGTGGGTGCCCGGCAAGCCGAGGGGGTTGACGCGCGTTATCCACCTAGCGAGTTTCGCGCTGTCCAGCGTGCCTGCATTGCTGGCCCATTGGCGCTGGAAACCCGATGTCGTCTGGGTCGTCGAACCCGCGCTCTTTTGCGCACCCGCCGCTCTGGCCTTCGCGCGCTTGCGTTCGGCCAAGGCATGGCTGCACATACAAGACTACGAAGTCGACGCAGCGTTCGAACTCGGCCTTCTCAAGGGGCCGTCGCTGCGCAAGCTGGTGGCGTCGGTTGAGCGGTGGTTAATGCGCAGTTTCGATCGCGTCTCTACCATCTCTGCTCGCATGCTCGAACGGGCAAGCGCCAAGGGCGTGCCGACCGAGCGCCTGATTTCTCTGCCCAACTGGGCCAACATCGATGCCATCCAGCCGCTCGACGGGCCAAGCCCATACCGACGCGAATTGGGGCTCGCGCCGAACTCAGTCGTCGCCCTCTATTCCGGCAATATGGGATCGAAGCAGGGGCTCGAAGTGCTGGCCGATGTCGCAAGGCTGCTCAAGAATAACGGCCACATCCAGTTCGTGTTTTGCGGCAATGGATCCGGCCGGCCGGAACTCATGGCGGGATGCGCGGACTTGGGCAATGTCAGGTTCCTGGATTTGCAGCCCGTCGAGCGCCTGGGCGATCTCCTGGGCCTGGCAGACATCCATCTACTGCCTCAGCGCGCGGATGCGGCTGATCTGGTCATGCCTTCCAAACTCACCGGCATGCTTGCAAGCGGTCGCCCGGTCGTTGCGGGTGCGCGCGCCGACACGGAACTGGGACAGGTCGTTGCCGGTTGCGGTCGTGCCGTGCTTCCCGAAAGCGCCGAAGCATTTGCGCAGGCGATTGCGCACTTGGCTTCCGATGACGGTCTGCGCCGGGCGCTCGGCATCAAGGCGCGCGCGTTTGCCGACGAACACTTCGGACGAGACTCGATTCTGAGGCAGTTCGAGCTGGCCCTTCAAAACTGCATCGGCGCAACCCAGCGCTGAAAGCAAAAAGGCCCACGGCAACCGATTGCCGCAGGCCCTTGATAAGTACCGGTGGTTACTGCTCTTCGGGCAGGATGCTCTCGTAGTTGTAGTTGGTGTAGCGATAGCGGCCGTACTTGTAGGAAGAGTACGCGCGTTTGTCCATCTCCATCGCATTGAGGAGAACGCCGGTTGCAGCACGCCCTCCCAGCGAAAGGCGACGCGTGCTCTCCTTGAGCTCGCCCATGGTCGACAAGTTGGCGCGCGCGACCAGCAGAACCGTGCCGGCGTGCGTTGCAACAATGGCCGTGTCTGCTGCCACCAGCACCGGTGGCGTGTCGATCACGATCAGGTCGTATTGCTCCGACAACTTGTCCAGGACGGTCTTGAACGATTCGGACACCAGCAACTCCGACGGATTCGGAGGCAACTGGCCCGTGGCCAACAGATCCAGGTTGGGCGCCACCTGCTTGTGCACCGTCTGCTGAATGGTCAGGCTGCCTGCGATCAGTTCCGACAGTCCGCCATGCCGCTGCAATCCCAGGTACTGGTGAATATGGCCGCGTCGCAGGTCGGCATCGATCAGCAACGTGCGCTTGCCCGCCGCCGCCATCAGCGCAGCAAAATTGGCGGTGACAAAGCTTTTTCCGACACCAGGTGTTGCGCCTGTGATCATGACGCGGTTGTTCGATGATTCCAGCATGGCGAACTGCATTGCCGTGCGCAGGCTGCGCAAGCTCTCGATCGCCAGATCCTCGGGATGCTCGATCGCAAGCAAGCGCATGCCCGTGGCGCCGCTGAGACGGCGCTTGGCAATCGATCCCTGAGTCGCGCTGAGTGGAATGGTGGCAAAAACCGGCAGGCCGGTGTTGGCCTCGACTTCGTGGGGGTCACGAATGCTCTGCTCGACAAACGCGTTGCGCATGAAGGCAGCGATCACGCCAACGAACAAGCCAAGAACGAGCGCCACGGCGACGATATTGCGCCGCTGGGGCTTGATCGGATACTCCGGCACGACCGCCTCGTCCAATACGCGCACGTTGCCAACCTTGCCTTCCTTGACAAGACGAAGTTGCAGCGCGTTGTTGAGCAGCGACTGGTAGAGCTCGGTATTCACCTTGACATCGCGCTCCAGCCGTACAGCTTCTTGTTGTACCGCAGGCAATGTCTTGATCTTGGCTTGAATTTCCCCGGCATCCCTGTTGAGTGCGGCGATCTGGGTATCGAGCGTCTGAACCAGCGGATGGTTCGCCGTGAATCGGGTTTCCAGTTCACGTCGGCGTTGCTGGGCTTCGAGCAATTTCGTCTGCCGATCGACCGCCTGCCCCAGAATGAGCGTTGCTTCCTCGCCGAACGACACCGTCCCCTTCTGGTTGCGATAGCGGTTGTAGACGTCTTCTGCACCTTCGAGTTGCCTCTTGAACTCCGGCAGTTGAACGTCCAGGAACGACAGTGTCTTTTGCGCCTCGGCGGCCTTGCGCTCGATGTTCTGCCGAACGTACTGCGTTCCGACGGCATTGAGCACCCTGACCAGCTGGTGCGGATCGGCATCCTGCATCGACACGCTGATGATGCTCGACGCCTTGCCTTTTTCGGTGAGCCCAAGGCCGTTTTGGAGGTTCGTGATGGTCGACTGCTTGGAAAAGCGGCTCACGTTGAACTGTGCGCCGGGCTTGCCAGCAAGTTCGGTCACCATCAACTCAATAGGCCCGCTAGGCGTCTCCGCCTTGAGCAATGTGTTCACCGCGCCGGTCAACGGCGAGGCGAGCGCAGGGCTCTGCAGCGAATACTGGCCACCGCTTTTGGCCGTCAGCGTGAACGGGGAACCCTCGAGAGAGACTGGCACGTTGAACTGCGGAACGTCGATACGCTCGGTGCCCGAAACATACCCCTCGAAGCCCAGGAAGCCGGGGTCGGAGAGGCCGCTGGAGCGGCGCGACAACCACCCCCCGATGTAGGGGATGTAGCGCGGACTGGCCGAAATGTAGAGCTTGGTTGCCTCGACCGCCTGGCCCACGATCATCCGGGAACGGATGACCTCGATTTCGCCGCTGGCAGGTGTCTTGACGTCGAAGAACGTTCCGGCCTCTGCCAGCGCACCCTTGCCGCCCCCGCCTTCGGCAATATCTTCGATCTGGATCAGCATGTTCGCTTCGTACACCGGCCTGGCCATGGCCGCGTAGGCAATGCCGATCAGCAAGATCAGTGCAGTCACCGCAGCGATCAACCACTTGTTGGCAAGCAGGATGTCGAGGTAATGCCCGAGGTCGACTTCGTCCTCCGCAGGTCCTGGGGAGGCGCTCGTCTGTTGGGGAGTGAGGGAGGAATTCATCGGCTGGCTACTCTTGAAATACGATCGACCCACTGCTTGGCGCCGATGTCGATCAGCGCAAGTGATTGCTGGAACACTCCGCGCGAGGCGCGGTAAGGATCGGGCACGTCCTGTCCGTCGACCTCGCAGACGCGGAAAACCTTGCCCTGCGCGAATGGATAACGCTGCTCGATTTCGCGGCGTTGGGGCCTGTCCATCACGAGGATCAGGTCTGCGCGCTGGCACATGTCGAGATTGATCTGTCGTGCCCGGTGTGCCGCGATCGGCAGTCCACGCTCGGCCATCAACTCACATGCCATAGGGTCGGCGGGATATCCGATAAGCGCACCCAGGCCGGCCGACGACACGTGGCAGTCAGGCAGGGCGGCTGCCATCAGGCCTTCGGCCATCGGGCTGCGGCAGATGTTTCCGGTGCACACGATAAGGACGTTCTTGATGGACACTGAACTGTCACCACACCGCTACCGGTTCGACTTGGAAAGATCGCGGATCGACGTTGCTTGCGCAGTGGTCGGAAGGATCAAGCTGATCACGCGGTTCCATTGCACGAGCGGTACCGGGTCGACGTAGACCACGTCCTTCGGGCGCAGCGCGAAGCCATCGGCCAAGGCGACGGCGGCTGGCGTCTTGGCATCGAGGTGGAAGATCGACTGGCCTCCCTTGGCCTCGTTTCGAATCACGTAGATCTGGCGCGGATTGGCGTTGTTCAGATTGACGCCACCCACTTCGCCCAGGGCATCTTGCAGGCTCAACAAGCCATTGCGCATGGGGACCACTGCTTGCTGGCCCACCTCGCCCATGACCGTGACCTTGCTTTCGTCACGGCTGCGGACCGTGATCATGTCGCCGTTCTTCAGCGGAATCCTGGATGGATCGATGCCGGCTTCGGCCATCAGCGTCAGGTCGACCCGTGTCGTTACGCCATTGCGCGTCAAGGTGACGAAGGAGCGATCCCCCGTCGGTGCGATGCCCCCGGCACGATTGAGCGCCTCGGGCAACGTCATTGGAATATCGGTGAAGACTTGCAATCCCCGCGTCGCCACTTCGCCTTCGACGTAGACGCGCTTGCTGCGGAAGGCCTGCACCCGAACGTTGACCTGGGGACTCTTGTAGACACGTCCCAGACGCTGAGTGAGTGTGTCCTCGAGTTCCTGCACCGTCATGCCGGCTGCACGCAGCGTACCCGCGTAGGGAAAGCTCAACTGGCCGGTGTTCGAAACGATAAAGCCCGGCGCGGGCGCCACGCTGGACGGATCAGCATAAACCGACGTTGCCGGCGAACTGCTGAATGAAATTTCGGGGTGGTCGTACACCACGATGCCCACCACGTCGCCCGGGCCGATGCGGTACGTCTCGGCTTCGCCCAGCAGTGCCTGCACGTCGGCCGGCACGCCAGTCGGACGCGAGCGGCGCCACGCCTGGATCAACTCGGCGTTGATTTCAGTCAACGCGCCGGGTGGCGGCGGATCGGCATCGGGCGCCGAGAAGCCGCTAGGCGAAACCGCCTTGCTGGCGTCGCCGCTGGCCGAGCTGAACCCCGGCGCCAACGGGGCGCAGCCCTGCAAGACGCCGACGGTCACCAAAGAGATCAAAGATAAAGAAAAACGGTTCAACTCCAACCCCCGGTGTCACCTTGAGATGAATACTTTTGCAAACAGTTACGACTGTACCCCACACGAGGACACTTGCCCAAATTGTTTCTTGGCCTAGAACTTCCGTACAGCGAAAAGCTCCGTCCCCTTGACGACGGAAAATGCCCCGAAATGTCTACGAGAGTCGGCGTGCGTCGTTACTGTATGTACGATGAGCGCTATCAATTTCGAAGCATCAAGTTAAAACTAAAGGCTACCTTTTTCAGGGGTTTTCCGGCTGTGCAGCGCGCTTCCAGGCGGCCGAGGCGGCCGCAGCATCGTCACGTGCCTCGGCCAGTTGCGCCAGTGCCTGCCATGCGCGCCGATACAGGTCGGCGTCGTGCAATCCTAGCCCAGCCTGCGTAAGCAGTTGCTGTGCCTTGCCCCACAACTGGCGCCGCATGCACGCCATGCCGGCCAGGTACTGCAAATTGGGGTCGCGCGGATTCGCGCGCTGCGCGGTCTCGATGCTGGCCAACCACTGCGCGTCGACCGAATCGAGTCCGGCCTCGAGCGCGCGCACGAGCTTCACGCGCATCGATTCGCCCAAGCTCTGCGATGGCGCGGTCATCCGCTCCCACGCCGGCGTCAGCCAGGCCCGTGCAATCGCCAGGTCGCCACGCAGCAGAACCATGCGCTGCGCCGCATGAATCGCCACCTCCGGCATGTCGCGCTCGCTTTGCTCCAGTTCATCCCAGGCACGCAGCAACTGTGTCGAATCATGAGCGCCGGACAAAAGGTCGATGGCCAATCCGCGCACGATGCTCCGCGCCGCTGCATCGGAAAAGGCGCCGTGCTTGGCCAGCAGCCGCGCGGTTTCGAGCGCCTCCGCCGTGCGCCGATCGAGCCGCGTCGCCTTCAGCCGAACACGCAGCGCCAGGGTGCGACGCTGCGCCCCTTGCGGAAGTTCGGAGAGCCGGGCCAGTGCCGCCGCCGCATCGCGGTCTTCCAGCGCCCACCGCGCCGCCCGCAGTTGTACGCCTTCCCGCGTCTCCGGGGTGGCGCCACCGCCGCGCTCGGCACCTTCGTTGAGCGCCTGCTGCAAGTGGGCATCGCGGGCCGGCCGGTCTTGCAGCGACTGGGCGCTCTCGGCCGCCAGCAGGTGGGCCAGCATGCGCACCTGTTGCGCTTGCGGCAGCTCGGCATCGAGCGCCGCCAGGGTCCTCTCCTGCGTCAGCGCCGCCTGGGCCGCCTTGCGGGCGCGGGAGAAGCGACCGGCCAGCATTTGCGCGAGCGCATCGAGCAACGCGGCGTACAGCGCCCGCTCCTTTTGCTGCAAACGCCATTGCCGCGCCTGTCGTGGCAGTGAGAACAGCGCCGACAGCCCGCGCAGCGCGACGTGCACGATCACGAACGCGCCGAAGATCAGCAACAGCACCAGATTGAGCGACAGGTCGACCCGCCACGGCGGCCAGAACACCGTGATCGTGCCCTGGTTGTTGCCCGCGAACAGCGCAATGGCCGCCGCAATGCCGAACAGCGCCAACAGCCAGAGAGCGGCGCGCACGGTTCAGCGCCCGGCCGCGGCCGTGGCCAGCGCGGCGAGCGTGTCGTCGATGCGGGGCGTTTCGACCGTCTTCACATGGCCCTGCAGTTGCTGCAACACCGTCGCGGCCGCCTGGGTCCGGCGCGAGGCCGGATCGAAGTAGCGATTGAGCGATGCGGTCACGCCGACCAGTTCGGCCCGCGCCGTGTCGACCTGACGCGAGAGCAGCGCAAGGCGCGTGTGCAGCAGCTTGAGCTTGAGGTTCTCGCGCAAAAAGAAAACCTGCTCGGGCGCCATGAGCACCGCCTCAGGCTGGTCGATGCGGCCGACCCGCACCAGCGAACGCGCCTCCAGCCGCACCTGCCAGAGCACGCGCTGCCACCAGGGCGCGTCGGCCGGCAAGGCGTCGTTCATCGGCATCCCGATCATGCCGCCGCTGCGCCCGGCCACCGCATTCAGCGCCGGCAAATCGTCGATCAGGCGGATCAGCTCGTCCAAGCGCTGCAAAGCTTCGTTGCTGTCACCGCTCGCGCTGGCGCGAATGCGGTCGGTGTCGCGTGCAATAGCGCGTGACAGCGGCGCCAGCCGGGGTTGCGCCGCGCGCGCGACGCGCTGTTCGGCGGCCTTCAACGCGGCCAGCAAGGGTTCGGAGTTGCCGGCCACCTGGGCCTGCTGCAGCGCCAGTCGCACGGCCGAGTCGATGTCGACCACCAGGTTTTCGTCACGCGAACGCGACAGACTCTGCATCAGTTCTTCGAGCTGCGAGCGCTGCAACGCCACTTCGGCGACGCGCGTTTCATTCAGCGCAAGCCGCGCTGCGGTGTCGCGCACCGTGTCGTTGGCTTCGCGGGCCAGGGTGCGCGCTTCGGCCGACTGCGCGATGGCGTCGGCTCCCTGGCGCGCCAGCTGCTCACGCATGCCATTGACGCGCTGCCACAGGACCACGACCAGCACCAGGGACAGCACGGTGATGAAGGCCAGCAATCCGAAGGCGATGCGCGACAACAGCAGGGCGGCATCACTCCGCGAGATGGCCGGCATGGGCGCCGCCGACACCGCGTCCGGCACGATCGGCCGCGGCGCGTTTTCGTCGGTCAGGGCAGCCGTACTCATCGCAGGGATTCTATCGACGCGACCACGTCGCTCAGCCCGGTCCGCGAGGGCAGCACAGTGCCGAAACCCGCGTCCAGCGCGGCTTGCACGATCCTCGGATGGGTTGCGACCGCGCGCGCCTCCGCCCACGAGATGTCCGGCATTGCGCGTCCGAGATTGCCGATGGCCTCGGCACTGCTGAACAGCCAGACCGCCGGTGGCGCCGACGCGCCGCGCGCCAGGTGGCGCTGCGCATCGTCGAAATCGGGCGGCAAGCGGCGATAGGCGACGACCCGGCTGCAGCGCCCCCCGGCTGCCTCCACCCGGTCGCTCAACCAGTCTCGCCCGGCCGGCCGGCCCTGTGCATCGCCGCCGCGCACGACCAGCACCTCGGCGCCGGGCACGATCTGGCGCTGGACATGGCTCCACAAGGCTTCCGAATCGAACTGCGCAGCGTCCGCCGGCGGCACGTCGATCGCTGCATCGGCCACGCCGGCCCGGCGCAGCGCCGCCGCGGTGCCGGGCCCGGTCGCCCAGCCGCGCGCGCCGTGCAGGGAGGCACCGTCGGACAGCGCAAAGAAATGATCGACCGCGGCCGCGCTGACGAACATCAGCGCGCGATAGCGCCCGCATTGCTGCCACGCGGCGCTCAACGGCGCCGGGTCTTCGACCGCGGCGATCTCTATCAGCGGCAACGCCACCGCCTCGATGCCGGCCGCGCGCAGATCGGCCGTCCAGCGCACGGCCTCGCGCGCCGGGCGCGTGACGATCACGCGCAACGACGCCATCTCAGGTTGGAGCACCCAGCGCCTGCGCCACGCGGCAACCCAGCGCTTCGGCCGCGGCAACATCCGCGACCGCGCCATCGGCCTGCGCGCGCAGCAGCGCAGCAGCGCCGTCGGGGTCGCCCAGCGCCGCGTCGATGTGCAGCGCGCCGTCGGCCTGCCACTGCGCATGCGCGGCCAGCGGCATCGAGCAGCTCCCGCCCATCGCACGCGACACGGCGCGTTCGGCGGCGGTCGCCAGCGCGCTGGCCCGGTGCGACAACGGCGCGAGCACGTCGATCAGATCCTGGCGCCCGCTGCGCACTTCGATGCCGAGCGCGCCCTGCCCTGCGGCCGGCAGCATCTCCCCGGGTTCGAACACGCTGCGGATTCGGCTTTCCAGACCCAGCCGTTTCAGGCCCGCCGCCGCCAGCACGATCGCGTCGTACTGGCCTTCGTCGAGCTTGCGCAAGCGCGTGTCGAGGTTGCCGCGCAGGGGCTCGATGCGCAGGTCGGGGCGCAGCGCGCGCAGCAGCACCACGCGGCGCAGGCTCGAAGTGCCGACCACGGCGCCTCGTGGCAATTCAGCCAGGGAGGCATACCGCGGCGACACCAGCGCATCGCGCGGGTCTTCGCGCTCGAGCACGCAGGCCAGCACGAAGCCATCGGGCAGCTCCATCGGCACGTCTTTGAGCGAGTGCACGGCAATGTCGGCGCGCCCTTCTTCGAGAGCGGTTTCCAGTTCCTTGACGAACAGACCCTTGCCGCCGACCTTGCTGAGCGAGCGATCGAGGATCTGGTCGCCCCGGGTCGTCATGCCGAGCAGGCTGACCGTGTGGCCCCGTTCTTGCAGAAGCGCTTGCACGTGCTCGGCTTGCCAGAGGGCAAGGCGGCTTTCGCGCGTGGCGATCACGATGTGGGTCAAGGCCGTTTTCCCTCTCTGAATGGAGCCGGGAATGCTAGCATTGTTGCGCCGCAGCAACGCGATCTTCCTCTTCCAAAAACAACCAGGAGCCAGGCCGAATGACGACCGCCGCGACCCTCGCAAAAGCGAAGCGCAAAGCCAACGAAGACCAGCCGCTGATCGACGACATCCGCCTGCTCGGCCGCATCCTCGGCGACGTGATCCGCGAGCAGGAAGGCAAGGCCGCTTACGACCTGGTCGAGAAGATCCGCACGCTGTCGGTCGCGTTCAGGCGCGACGAAGACCACACCGCCGACCGCGCCCTGAAGAACCTGCTCAAGGGCCTGTCGGCCGCCGAAACCGTGCGCGTGATCCGCGCCTTCAGCTACTTCAGCCATCTGGCCAACCTGGCGGAAGACCGGCACCAGATCCGCCGCCGCACCGAGGCCGATCGCGCCGGCGAAAGCGCCGAAGGCAGCCTCGACGTGGCCCTGGCGCGCATCAAGAAGGCCGGCGTGTCGTCGCAGGCCATCGTCGACTCGCTGGCCCACAGCTACGTGTCGCCGGTGCTGACCGCGCATCCGACCGAAGTGCAGCGCAAGAGCATCCTGGACGCCGAGCGCGGCATCGCCTTGCTGCTCACGCAGCGCGACGAGATCAAGCAGCGCCAGGTCATCTTTGCCGGCAGCAAGGACGCGCTCACGCCGCGCGAGTTTGCCGAAAACGAATCGCAAATCCGCATCCGCGTCACGCAGCTGTGGCAAACGCGCTTGTTGCGTTTCTCGCGCCTGACGGTGGCCGACGAGATCGAGAACGCGCTCAGCTACTACGAATCGACCTTTCTGCGCGAGATTCCGCGTGTGTATGCCGACCTTGAGCGCGCGCTCGGCGCACACGACGTGGCGCCCTTCCTGCGCATGGGCCAGTGGATCGGCGGTGACCGCGACGGCAACCCGAACGTGACGGCCGACACGCTCGAGTACGCGCTCAAGCGCCAGGCCGAACTGGTGCTGCGCTACTACCTGACCGAGGTGCACTTCCTGGGCGGCGAGATGTCGCTGTCGGCCACGCTGGTCGACGTGTCGGTAGAGATGCACGCGCTGGCCGAGCGCTCGCCCGACAAGAGCGAGCACCGTGTCGACGAGCCCTATCGCCGCGCGCTCACGGGCGTGTACTCGCGCCTGGCCGCCACGCTCAAGCTCCTGACCGGCGGCGATGCGGCACG
>Ga0070665_100003758_pt1 | contig 16072 bp, 12 predicted proteins | sample KBSS13metaG_FD_65862 | JGI IMG/M metagenome (GOLD analysis project Ga0070665, IMG submission 65862) | Switchgrass rhizosphere microbial communities from Kellogg Biological Station, Michigan, USA - KBS S1-3 metaG | ecosystem: Host-associated > Plants > Roots > Rhizosphere > Soil ... | reverse complement strand
CCCCGGCGACGCTATTGTCCATCCCGGCATCAGCAAACTCCTTGCTATAACAGGCAAGCGCATCCCTGCTATCATCATGGGTGTCCGGCTTAGCCATTTCAGTGGCGGCATCATCCCCTGCCTTCCATTTGCAATACACCCTTGCGTATGCCATAGCCATGCCTTTTATATAGCCGGCAGGCGCCACTCCGCGGTTTTTCCATTTGTATTTCATAATAGCCGAGCTGGCGGCAATCTGAAGAATTTTATCAGCCATTGAAGAACTAATTTTTTGAATTGTGCAAGTTGATTGATGGTATATCCACCAGCATTATCTTGTAAGTTAAGGCGTCTTCCAGGCCATCCGGGAGCAAATCCTGTGTTATCCAAAGGTTTCCCGCCAAAAGCGGGAATTCCTTATTTTTAGTTGTGATTTGTCTACGCTTAATGAATTCAACAGGAAACGGCTATTCAAATCACTCTTTGCAAATGGTGCGCTGTGTTTTTCATTGTATATAAAGAATCAGCATGAAAAGAACACTACTTCTGATTTTAGGCACAGCCCTATTGTGTATTCATGCTAATATTTCATTTTCGCAAACGACGACCAACAAGTTTTTTTCCTTTGGATCCTATGGGCGTGTCGGGGTAGGGATCTCTCCGAATATCACAGGCAATGTGGGCCGGCCGTTTAATTTGAATGGCATGGGATCCATAGGGGGAAGAATGGAAGAAGCAGATTATGTGGAACTGATTACCGCACTCCATTTCAAAGGAAAAGAGAAATCCGATACCTCTTTTATAAACGTACAGGCGAGAATGGCCTTTTACACCAGTAACTGGCAGTTGATTGGCAACGTGAACAGCAACAGCGCTTATGGAGGTATTACGGCCGCTCTTCCTGAATTATACGCCGAAGCGCTAAACATCAACGGGTCGAAATGGAGTGCCTGGATCGGTGCAAAATTTTTCCGAGGGTATGATGTTCATATTGCCGACTATTTTTATTTCGACGATCACAGTTCACAGGGTTTCGGAGTTTCCTGGAACAAAACCACTTTTGCAGTCCTATTTCCCGGCGGCGTGGATACGATGAGTTCGGTACCTCCTTATTTTTTTGTGAACATCATCGACGGAGTACCGCGTCTTGGCCTGCGCGGAAGAACCATGTATGTAGCGGAACAGGTGATACCATTTGATAATAACCGACAGACCCTCAAATTACTTGCTGAGTATCATCACCTGGCCAATGCCACTCCTGCTGACACTACCGCTGCGTACAATTATCCTCCGGCGGGTGGATGGGTTGCCGGCGCTGAACACACCATCGTATTAAATACACCCCTGCCCGGTTCATCCAATCAGGCTGCGATCAGGTATGGATACGGAATCGCCAATGGTGGCGACGGAGGCAATTCGAAAACATGGCTAACGTATGGCGCGCCGGATCTAAATACGTATAAATACAATAGTGCATACTCCATCGCCCTGGTAGATCAGCTACTGTTAAATGTAAGTCCCAAATACAGTATCAACGCCTATGGCATATTTACCAAGAGCCACGGCGCGTCCGACAGTCTGAATAAGGCTCCGGATTTTTTCGGGCGTGAAATTTATAACCGCAAAACAGAATATGCCGTTGGTCTAAGAAATTTCTGGTATATCAAGCCCTGGTTTGTTTTGATGACTGAACTACATTATGCAAACCGCAGAGACGGAGACCAGCCATCGGCATCGCTGATAAAATTCTCCTTTGTGCCTACCATTGTTCCGACAGCAAAAAATGATCCCTGGGCGCGCCCTCAACTCAGACTTATTTATACCCTCTGCAAGTATAACAATTATGCTTCCGCCAATTCCTATTCTCCTTTTTTAAGTGAAGCAGGCCCAACTACCTGGGGACAATATATCGGGGTCAGGGCTGAATGGTGGCTATTTTAGTAACCGTTTATACATATGGCGTGGCAGGATTGGACTTGCTTTAAAGAATTTTTTACGAAATAAACTGATGGCTAGGCAATCACACCTTTCTTGTTGATGATGGCCAAATACAGAAGAACGCTGATGAGTAATACATTGAACTCCACGCCATTTCTGCCCTCGCCCACAACAAACCAGCCTGAAGCCGCGTGAATCATGATGATGCCAGCCACTAAAATCGGAATGGTGATTATGGCAACAAGCCGTATGTAGCGATTTAAAATAAGCAGTATTGCACAGGCCACGTGCGAAAGTTTAATTGCCCAGGCCAGTGGCAACCCAATTGGAGCAAACCCCGCTGTGTTCAAATGATGGTTGCCGAAGTTATTTACGGCGCCTGTAAAAATGCTGGGGATACCATGCATAAAAAACACGGCAGCCAGAGTGATGCGCAGAACGAGAGTGGGTGTAATAATTCTGTTCATTGCGGTATGTTTAACGCAATTTAATTTGACTCTATTAAACAGAATTGTAAAAAAACGACAGCCACTCAATCGGTATATAGAAAGGATGAGCTTTCTGTGCCTACGCTTTTGTTGCGCACAAAATGGTAAGGCGACATTCCGGCAAATTCATGAAACTCTTTAATGAAATGCGATTGATCCGAATAGCCGAGTTCGAAGGCTAGGGAAGTAAGTTCGCTATAGCCGACCGTAGCGAGTCGGTTAAGCGCCTGCTCGAATCGCGAAATGCGCTCATATTTTATTAAAGGCACACCAACCTGTCTTTTAAATCTACGCTGCAACTGCCGTTCTGATATCCTGAACGTGGATGCGAGCATCTCCATATCACCAACTCCTCCTTTTTTGTGAATGATGCTTTGAACCGTAAAATCCAAAGACATTTTTGCCATTTTCCCGAGGAGGAAACTGTCTAAGACTGCCACACGGTCCAGATGCGTTTTGTTTCTCAGTCGCTCAGCAAGATTACACCTGTAAACCATATTGATGTCGGGCATCTGATTGGTTAGTTCATCGGCACCCATTCCGAACAAAGTGGTGAGTGCGTGCGGATAAAAGCTTACTCCGAAATGTGAAAAGGCACCATGCATAAAGACCTCCGTTGGTCGCGTACGTACACCTTTCAGGTAACAAAGCGGCATTTCTTCGCCTGTTTCATCATTTAAGATCGGCTCAAAACAATCTATATCCTGAAAGATTAATCGCGGGTAGCGGTCGCCAAAACTGAGGATACTCAACCGCGAAAGGGAGAATTGTCGTCCGTCAAGACTCCAGTAGTATCTCACCAGGTTTCTGAGTAAGTCGGCAGGAGCATATTGACGGTAGCGCATGGCAACTCATTTACTCATTCTAATCACTATATGTCGTCAAACCAGTCCGGACAAGTGTATAGTTAGTGTTTCAGCAATTTAAATTAATTTTTTTTAGTTTATTAGGGTTATGATATTTTGTTTTAACCGCAGGTAGACCTCATCTTCTAAGAAATCTTCCTTTTTATAATATTCAGGGCTAATGTATTCACCATTAATCAAATAAAACTCAGAAGGAGAAAGACCTGTTATTTTGGATAATCGAAAAATATTAAGGTAAATCGAAAGTCTATTATGCTTGAATCCAGTCTTTGAGTTTTGAGTTTTTCCAGCCGTTGTAATTTAGTTCGCCGAATCTGAGACCAGTGAGTGCGCTGAACAGGAAAGCCTTCTTCATGAATAATGTTCATTTGTTCAGCACTTGTTTTCCAGCCGCCATATTGCGAAGCCTTAATTATGCAGCTTTTATTTTAAAAATTCTTCTTCTGTCATTGCATTATTTAATACTACTCCTGCAATATTCCCTGTTGATATAGCATATGATACAGCACGAAAAGGGCTGGTATTGTCTCCACAAGCGAATATATTATCCACTGTTGTTTTCTGAAATGCATCTACTTTGATAAGCCCTTGTTCTGTCAATTCACAGCCCAATAATTCGGGGATTTTACAATGTTGTTCAGAAGCAGGTCTTGAATAGATAGCTTTTAATTCAAAGGTTGAATTGTCTGCAAAAATTATTCCTTCAACTACTCCATTTTTGTGTTTCAATGAGATAAGTTCCCTTTCAACTATTGAAATATTGTGTCTTTTGATTTTATCAGTTTGCTCTTGTGTCAATTCCGATTTTCCATTGGTAAATATGGTTAAATCCTTTGTCCAGTTACGAATGAGTTGAGCAAACTGAAATGCGAAATATCCATTTGCTAAAATCCCTGTTTTTTGTTTCTTTACTTCATACCCGTGGCAATATGGACAATGAATTACTGTAATTCCCCAACATTCAGAAAATCCCTTAATGTTTGGCATTATGTCTTTTAAGCCTGTTGCAAAAACGAGTTTTTTAGCTGAAAATAATTTTCCCGATTGAGTTGAAATCTCAAAGTCCTTATCGGTTTTCGTTCCATTAACGGCAAGGTCAGTCAAGAATTTTACTGTGTCGTATTTCAACACTTGCTTTTTTGCTTTTTCCGCAATAACGCTTGGTTTTTCCCCGTCTTGCGTAATGAAGTTATGTGAATGAGGTGTTTGTCGGTTACAAGGCAAACTGCTGTCAATGATTAAAACATTTCTTAATGCTCGTCCCAAAGCCATTGCTGCCGAAAGCCCTGCATAGCTTCCGCCAATTATGATTACGTCAAAATTTTTGTTATCAGTCATTTCGTTAAAATTTGAAAATGCTGTTAATAAAAAGGTAAAACTAAAACTGATAAAGCAAGTCCCCCTTGTTTAATTAGTTCTCGTCTTGATATTTTTTTCGTTTCAGTCATTTGGTTTTTAAATGTGTGCCGCTTCTTAAAGTTGCATATAACAAATTGGCATTTGCGATGGCAGGATATTCTGTGTTCCGTCACGCCGATACCGAAGTTGATTTTTGTTTGATTGTTGAAGATAATATTTGTTGCTTAATTATTAACCTCAAGCCCGAATAGAAGTTGACTAACGATTTGTTACCGATTGTTCTTCCGTCCAGCCCTGCTATTGGAAATACTTTTGTTGTAGGCAGCCTTTTTTCTTGTTTAGTTCAGATGATTTCATCTTTCCACCGGGATTATGCAGAAATTAAATATTTCTGAATAGCTCAACGTTTTCCAGGTAATGAGGAACGGAAGCATTCCAACCCTTAATCTTTAGCGTCTCGCAGAGTGCGTTTGCGCTTGCGGGTTCACCATGCACTACAAAGGTTTGTTTTGGCGGTTCCTCAAAGCCCTTCAGCCAGTCAAGCAATTCGCTTCTGTCGGCATGTGCCGATAAGCCATTGATGGTAAAAATCTTCGCCCTGACCGGAATGTCCTGCCCGAATATCCGAATCGTTTCTTCTCCTCTTTGCAGGCGCCATCCACGGCCTCCTGTGGCCTGGTAGCCGGTTATCAGGATCACATTCTTTTCGACAGGCAACCGGTGATAAAGATGGTGAAGTATCCTTCCGCCTGTCATCATGCCGCTGCCTGCGATAATAATGGTATCTTGGGTGTAGTTGTTTATTTGTCTTGATTCTTCGGCGGTGCGCGTTACGGTCATATGATGTCGGAGGGTTAAAAATTCTTCATCATTTTCCATATCGGTATCGGCCAGCTTATGGCAAGCCTTGTGTTTCCGGTAAAATGCTGTGGCCTTAATAGCCATTGGGCTGTCTACAAATATCCGCACCTTAGGTATCTCTTTGCGGTACAATATACCTTTGAGCATCATCAGCAGGGTTTGTGTTCTGCCAATCGAAAAAGCCGGAATAACAATGTTTCCGTCCTTTTCGAATGTATAATTCATCAAATCCAGCACATCCTCTCGTTCGGTGGGTTTAATATCTCTGTCTCCATAAGTAGATTCCACGAAAAGTATATCCGCGGATTTCATCATATGCGGCGGGAAAAGGATGGGGTCATTAGGCCGGCCCAGGTCGCCCGAAAAGACAATCCTTTTGGTTTGCTGATCTCCTGTTATCGTTAATTCCACAATAGCAGCTCCCAGGATATGGCCTGCATTGTAAAAACATACCGAGATTTTGCTCGTGATTTTAACAGGCTCCTCAAAAACAAATGATTGGACATGATCCTTTATAGGCTCTACATCTTCGGTTGTATATAAGGGTTGCGGGTTTTCGTATTTTGAAAACCCTTTCTCTTTGGCAAATCTGGCTTCTTCAACCTGCAGTTTTGCTGAGTCGAGCAGGATCAATTCCATGAGATCAGCGGTGGCACTGGTACAATATACCGGGCCATTGAATCCATCCTTGAAAAGCTTGGGCAGGTACCCGGTATGGTCGAGGTGGGCATGTGTGATGACCACTGCATTTATGGTGCCCGGGGGAACAGGGAATTCATTCCGGTTCAACAAGCGCAACTCTTTCCGGCCCTGGAACAGGCCGCAATCAACCAAAAGTCTAAAGTCGTCGAACTCCAGCAGGTATTTGGAACCTGTGACTTCACTGGCAGCGCCCAGAAATTTTACCCGGATATTCATGAAATAAAAAATTTATATAAACAACTAAGGGGAAAAAGAAATGTAAAACCAAACCGCCAATCATTACATACAGAAACGTATTGTACGTTCCTTGTCTTTTTGAAAAGTCTTCTAAATTGTTGTCAATTATTTGACTTCAATAACATCATCCGGTTACGTTTGCAGGCAACACTCTAATTTAAGATACAAGTCGCTTCGCCTGTAAAGATATTTAATTTGATACACTGTTGTTTAGCGTTATCCATTTTGTATCGTTGTTGGGACGTCCGGTTGCTTTCCGTAAGAAACTATGGATTTTTACGGTATCATGTAGTATCGTAAGGTATCATACCATATCATCGTGTCCTATAATCTGGCCACCAAAATCAAGTAAATCGAAATAACTGAATTTAGTAACAGATTAGGAGCGAATAAAAGCCACTATAGGTGAAGAAAAGCAACAAAAGGCAAATGAAATCCATTTAGGATATGCGTTCAAGCCCGAACTAAAGTAAAGCGATGCAAATTGCCGAAGTTTCAATGTCCCGTCTTCGCTTGTAGCAATACTTTTGTTAGCAGCAGGTTTTTATACAACACTCCCAAATCTTGACTCCATTTAGTCGATTCCAAATTTTTCATGCATTGCTTGCCATCCTTTTCCAAACTAAATTTATTCTAGTGCAGCAGTCCGCTTCTCTTCTTGCAAACATGGAATGCAGGTTGCATATTGAATACCTTTGCAATATTCCTTGCATTTGAGACATAGTTCCATTTTTTTATATCAAAGTTATATGCACATTTTTTACAAGCAGTTATTGACGATTTAAACGAACAAAAAAATAGCTCTCAAATATTTAAGCGATTATGGGCCCTGGATGCTGAGTTCAGTGCAGATTCGACACGGTCCATGTCTTCTAAAAAGGGTGTGAACACTACAAGCAGACTACCCGGGCGCCCGGTTAATTACATCATTGAATGGTTTTCACCTATTATATTCTATTTGAACTTCTTCCTGAAGATAATGAGATTGTCATTCTAGATACAGGTACAACATCAGAAGACACAGTAATAGAAGACGCATAGTTGAATCAGGCAACTGCTCAAAAGTTGCCTGTAAATCGATCCGGAAAAGTTCAAGAGCTTTGTAACATCAACCTCAAGGAAATATCGTATATTTAAATACGGGGTCTCAGCCGGCGAGGCGGTATTCTTTTTTGACCAAAAGCAACAAACTTAAACTTTAGGAAATGCCAAAAATGAACGTTGGCATCAAAACACAATCAAAGCTTGTTAGCAACGAGGCCCTCAACAAATTTTTATTGTCAATAAGCCACGCCAGCAAATCCAAAGTAGACCTCGTTGCGGACCTGATGGAATCCATTTATAAAAACATGGGCCAAACCGTAAGTAAAGACGAGCCGGACCAGGCTAATACACTTGTTTTTAAACAAACCATCTGATGAAGTATTTTATTTTTTCTACAAAAGATCGTGGCGCAAAAAATATTGGCTGGTTAAAAAGCAATTTTGTTTTCAGTTTCAGCAATTACTACAATCCCGTAATCAGCGCTTTTGGAACTCTGGTGGCATTTAATGATGATTATATGGAATCTGGAAAAGGTTTTGGAATCCATCCCCATATCAATATGGAAATTATTTCTGTTTTATTAAAAGGGAAAATGAATCATAAGGATTCGATGGGATACAGCACTATTATCGAAGAAGGAGGTGTTCAGATTATGAGTGCAGGAAGCGGGCTGAAACATGAAGAATACAATATCGGTGAGGATGAGGTCAATTTTCTGCAGATCTGGATTCAACCCAAAATTCAAAATATTATACCCCGTTATCAGTTCCGGCAGTTCCCGAAAAAAGACCGTAAAAATCAACTCACTACAATCGTCTCCCATGAAGAAGGACTGGAGCATTGCTGGATAAACCAAAATGCCAGGCTATCGCTAGGATATTTCGAAAAAGGTCGTCAAATTCAATACGGCTTCAACCCGGAAAACAAATGCATTTTTATATTCCTTATGGAAGGTGACATATCAGTAAATGAACTCGAACTGTCAAAACGAAATGCAATAGGCGCCTGGGAAACTAATCAGATTTCCATCGTCTGCCAGGAAAACTCAGAGTTTTTAATCATAGAGACGCCGGTCAATCAGAAGTAACTTCAGGCTTCGAAAGTTTCGGCTGCCCATTTCCCGTGCAGGCAACGCCTGAGCATCGACCATATGGAGGCATTTTTCCTGACCATTGATCCTGAGATCGGAACGAAGTACAGCAGGAAGGTGGCGACCATCATGGCCTGTGAGCAATTGAAAAAGGATCTCGATTCAAATAGCGCCGGCGGTTCCTCTTCCGAGGGCTGGATACAGACGCCCGAGCGGATGGAATGGACCGACTCCAAGATCGGTCGCATCGAGCTGAACTATTCTTTAAAGGCCAAGGGTTCCCTGAACAACGGCGAAGCAAGCATCGCCCAGATAGACGACGTCCTGCAATTTATCTTCTCCACCCGCCTTGGCAACATCTCCGCCGGCTTCCAGGACATCTTGCGCCACAAGTCCGGATACACAAACACGGATAAAGTAGAGAATATGAATTAAATTTAGACTCCAACCGGTTAAATATTCTTTTAGAAAATGCATTATGGCAGGACTAAAAAGATTTCCAAATATAGCGGGTGTAATTGTACTAACTGCATTTTTCGGCGTTTTGGGTTATTTCATCTTTACAAAACGGACAAGGCAGCAGGATAACAAAAATGATGCTATGGATGTCGCGCAGTCCATTGCAGTGCTGCCGTTTGTCAACCTCGGTAAGGATACCACACAGGAATATTTTAGTGATGGGCTAATTGACGGCATACTTAGCTCTCTGGGTCAGTTGAAAGGGTTAAAGGTATCCGCCAGAACTTCTTCGTTACAATTTAAAGAAAAGAACGCTGACATAAAGGATGCCGGACGCCGGTTAGGAGTACGCACGGTTCTAAAAGGGAGTTACCAACTTGAGGCAGACCGGGTTACAATTACTGCCGTCTTAATTGATGTAAAAGACAATTCTAATTTATGGTCGGCGAAGTATGACGAAAATATGGATGACATATTTACCCTTCAGCATAAGATTGTGAACGCAATCGCTGACAAATTGGAACTGACCTTATTGCATTCAAACCAGTCTGGGCTCAAAAAACCAACAAAAAGTATAGAGGCTTATAAATTATATTTAAAAGGCCGTTCAAACTGGAACCTGAGAACTCCGCCGGCCCTCAAAAAAGGAATCGATTTTTTTCAACAAGCCATTGCCATTGATTCATCTTACGCCGCGGCTTACGCAGGAATAGCCGATTGTTACACCGCTTTAGGGTATGGAAGTTTCATAGCGCCAAAAGATGCCTTTCCGAAAGCCCTGGAAGCGGCAACGAGGGCTTTGCTTCTCGATTCAACGCTGGCCGAGCCACATGCATCTTTGGGATATTACAATTTCTATTTTGCCTGGGATTGGGCAGCGGCGGAGCAGGAATTTCGCAGTGCCATCGCATTGGATCCAAACTATGAGCTTGCCTATGACTGGTACGGCTACTACTTAACCGCTATGAAAAGATATGATGAAGCAAAAGTTGTACTCTCAAAGGCGGCGGAGCTCGATCCCCTTTCTGTTCCCATTGTTACAGACATGGGCTTTAGTGCCTTATATCGTGGTGACCATAAGTACGCTTTTCAAAATTTACAAAAAGCGTTGCTGATGAATCCAAAATTTATGCTTGCACATCTTTGGATGGGGCGCATATATCAGGTAGAAAAACGGTATCCCGAAGCCATTTCCGAATACAAACAGGCTTTACAAGCCTCCACAAATTGGCCGGTGGCATTTGCCGTGCTTGGAAATGTTTACGGGGTGAGCGGCGACAAGATCAACGCCAAAAAGATGCTTGATACGCTGCATGCACTCTCTTCAAAAAGATTCGTGACTTCTTATGGACTTGCAACCATATATGCGGCGCTTGATGAGAAAGACAACGCATTTGAATGGCTGGATAAGGCTTACGAAGAACGATCTAACTGGTTGGTATGGCTTAGGGCAGATCCCCGATGGACTCCCTTTAAAAAAGAAAAGAGATATATTGAACTGGTAAACAAGGTGGGTCTTCCGCAATAATTGGAGAACTGGTTTATATACGACCCCGTTACAAGCTACAAGTGATGACCACTTTCTGTCATCCACAGCGATCATATCGTTGTCCGATAATTTGAATTCATCTAACTTTAAGACAGCTATCTCCCCTCATCTATGCGGGTTTTCCCCTATCACATACGGTGCATTAACAAAGCAGTAACAAATGTTTTCAGCCTAGCGCTCTGCCTCTTATTGTCACTGTCCTCAGTTCCCGGAGATGCTCAAAGAGCAAAGATTGACAGCATTAAAAAATCTTTACCCTATCTACACGATAGCGCCCTGGTTGATGCCCAAAACGCGTTGAGTTTAATTTACACCTATTTGCAACCAGATTCAGCGAAATATTACGCGGAAAAAGCATATCGTGCGGCATTTTCGACGAACTACCTGGAGGGGTTGATCATCGCTTTGAATAACAAAGCGCGCATCGAAGGTGTTGCACTACAGAATTTTTCGTTGCAGGAAAAAATATGCCTTCAAATATTACAACAGTATAAAAATGTAGCGGGCATGAACCTGTTGGCTGACACATATATGAATCTGGGATTGGCCTTATTCTTTCAAGGTTATTTCGACCGGTCAACCGAAGCATGTACAACCGTAATTCAACTTTCTCAAAAAGCCGGAAATAAAAAACGGATGGGTGAGGCGACTGCCATATTGGGTTCCATTAGTTTTGAAAAAGGGGATTACGAAAAATCATTTCAAGACCTAAATAAAAGCCTGGACATTTTTAAAAGCAATAACGATTCCTACAACAAGGCAATTGTGTTGGCGAAGATCGGTGACCTGTATCGTTTGGCAGGTGACAATAAAACTGCGTTGAATTTGTATTCCGAAAGTCTGGAGAATAAAAAAAGCCAAAACCTGGAATGGTATCCCTTAGAAGATCTCGGCGATACGTACTATGCGCTCGAGCCCTACGATCCAACGCTGTATGAAGAGGAAAGTTATCTCCAGACCATTAAATCCATGACGATCAGAAACAATTACACAGCGCTTCCGCGCATGCGCGCAGCAGAGATGGAAATTGCTTCAAATAAATATGATAAGGCTATCGGTTTGCTTATAAAAGAACTAAATAAATCAGCAGTAAAAAACAACAAAACGCAACTCATGCGCCTGCTGTTTGATATGGCAAAAGCTTACGAAGGGAAAAAGGCGTATAAGCCGGCTTTTACCTACACGACCTACTTACTGCAAAATGCCAAGACCCACCAGGCTAAACAATACATACGGGACGGATACAAACTGATGTCGGTCTTGTATGGGCACACCCATCATGTTGACAGCGCCTACCATTATTACCAGCAGTATACATCCATGAAGGAATACGTGGCACTTGATGAATTCAGCAAAAAGCTTGCTATCTACAAAGCAGCGACGGAAAGCGAAAAGAAACGCGCGCAAATAGAACTACTCAAAAAAGGAGAAGTTATCAGTCAACAACAGTTACAACTTAGCCGGCAACAGCTAAAAAGCGAATCATTTCTAAAAAACATCTTAGTTACCAGCGTTTTGTTCCTGGCGCTACTTGGTTTTATCATATTCAGAAACATCACGCTGAAAAGAAAATATGAAAAGAATCGCCATGAAATAGTAGAACAGGAATTAATTCTCGGGAGGATGGAAAGCGAAAGAACCAAAAATGAAATGCAAAAAAAGGCTACGGAGTTGGAAATCCAGGCACTTCGCGCTCAAATGAACCCCCACTTTATTTTTAACTGTCTCAACTCAATCAACAGGTTCATCATTGGAAACGAGGCCTCGAGGGCAGCGGATCACCTTACGAAATTTGCAAGGCTCATACGCATCGTGTTGGAACAATCTGGCAAGTCGTTCGTAACACTTGCGGATGAAATGTATTGTTTACAATTGTATATGGATCTCGAAAAACTGCGTTTTGAAATGCCATTTCAGTATGAAATTGATACAAATCAGATAGATACATCGGCAGTAATGATACCTTCACTATTGATACAGCCTTTTGTAGAAAATGCCATCTGGCACGGCTTACAGGGCAATAAAAGCAGGAATGGGAGGATTCATATTAACGTGAATCTTGAGAATGGTATCTTGTATTGTAAAATTACTGATAATGGAGTCGGCAGAGAGAAAAAAACCGAAATGTCCGGAACCGGCGGAACTGGCAAAAGTTCTTTGGGCATAGAACTTACCAGAACCCGCCTGCAACTGATTGATCCGTCAAAACGAGAAAATGTGGGTGTATTTATTGAAGACCTGACGACCGATTCAGGAAAGAAAGCAGGCACCTGCGTTCATCTAAACATTCCTGCACAATACCTGTAAACTATTTTACTCCAAATAATGATTAGAGCGCTGATAATAGATGATGAAAAACATTGCTGCGATAGTCTTCTATGGCAATTACAACAGTATTGTCCGAAAATAGAGGTTGCAGCTGTTTGCGATTCTGCAAAACATGGGTTGAAACAAATTTCCATCCAGCAACCAGAGCTAGTTTTTCTCGACGTTGAAATGCCTGAAATGAATGGATTTGAAATGCTGCAGCAATTAACAGAAATTCACTTTAAAATTATTTTTACAACTGCTTTTAATCAATATGCCATTCGTGCCATAAAATTCGGTGCTTTGGATTACCTGGTAAAACCCATCGACAAAGATGAATTGTGTGAGGCCGTCAACAAATACCCCCAAAATGCACAACACGATTCATTCAAGCAACTTACCGCCCTGCTGAGTCATATAAAAAACAACAATGATCTTTCTTTTCAAAAAATCGCATTGCCTACCCTGCATGGCTATGAACTGGTTTTAATCAGCCATATTGTCGTCTGTGAAAGCAGCAATAACTATACAACGGTTCGATTAAACAACGGACAGAATATCCTCATTTCCAAAACACTTAAACAAGTAGAAGAGCTCCTGGATATGAGTCCCTTCTTCAGGGTTCATAATTCTTTCCTCGTAAATCTTCAATACGCAATTCGTTTTATCAAAGGCGAGGGCGGATACCTGGTATTAAGTACTGATATGACGGTTCCTGTTGGACGTTCAAAAAAGGAAGAGCTGCTTAAATTGATTACACACCTGTCTGTATAACCTGTACTGCGACTTCCTTCCTGCTGATCTCTCATCCGTTTCCGCCAATTGCTCATTTTCTCTGGAAATACCGCAGGAGCAGGATAGATTTAATCCAGCATATTTCCACCAATAAAATTATTTTATGAACACGAAAATTACCGGCAGCCGAATGCTTGCCCTGATTGGCACCATAGTTATGATAACCACATTGAACGGTTGTAAAAAAGAAATTCCGGTTGAGGATCAGCCTTATGACCTGAATGTCAACTTGTTTGGCTTGGGTAAAGGTTTAAACGCCAAGGGGTTTATTAAGTTTCGCCAGGATCCCGATACCGCACGTATCATCAACCTGGACACCTGGATTTCCGGACTCACGCCGAATCACGCTTATCAGCTTCAACGGGCGGTGAACCCCATAACCGATACCACCGGCTGTTCCAGTACCGCCTGGCTTACGCTGGGCCTTGGACTTACCCCCATGTCAATCCACACCGACGCGCATGGTTATGGAAATGCGAACTTGTGGCGGGCAGTTACGGCTATACCACGCGGCACCCAATTTCATATACACTTTCAGGTAATAGATTCTGTAACGTCGACTCCGGTATTGTTCAGCGATTGTTATGATTATACCGTGAGATAAGGGGGTCAATCCTTACGATTATTTTTCTCTATCAGGACGCTTCCTGATTTCGAAGCATTTATGACATGCCTACCTAAAGTCCAGCCGAACGAACATTATTCAAAGAGTAAAAAAAATCATTCCGGACTTAAGCTTTAATTTATTTGCCTTCCATACCAGGTTCCCATTCAATCCGGCAGGAAGGTTTATCGTGATTGCGCATTTATTATTGGCCAGGAATTGATATTTCACATAGATATTTCATTTAGGATTAGGAATGCCTCCTTCAAAGAAGTTCGGGTCTCCCGGATGAGGCTCACTTGACACCGCAGCAAAGCCTGGAGCAGATGGTTTGATACCGCAAACAGTTGCAAGAAAATCGTAACATGAACTTGCGCTAATCTCCATTAGAATACGATTTCAATAATGCATCTATCTGGCTCTGCATATTCTTTGAATCGAATACGTCGTCAAAATATCTTTTTGAAATCGTTTCTTCCATTGGAAAAGAGGATTTAGGCAAATAAGGCCCACAACCAATTAAATAGGATTGTTCGGGCTCATCTCCATCGAACCATACCTTAAAGAAGTAGAATGTAGTCGGTCGGCCTTTAATTAATTGGCTTTTTTGCGTCAGATACTTGATGGTCACTGGCTCGTAATCGTCTTCAATAAGGGAAGCCCAAATTTCGCTTTCAGCAAATGACTTCTGGGTTTTGTAGGTTATCGGAAATAAATTCAATTTGTTCTTTTCCTTTAAATAGTTGTATAAAAATATCCGATAATACTTATCAGATGCGATCTGAAGATATACAGACGGATCTACCGGTATATTGTTATTTATTAATTCCTTCAGGGCTTTATATTTAATATAATTGTCTTTTACAGGCAGATATGCCTTCAATTGTGTGTTGGCAACCTGGCTTTTTAAATTCCCTAAAAACCGGATTGTTGCAATGTCCAACGTGTAGTATTTGTCTGTGTCTTCAAGAAGTAATTCCACCCGCTTCTTAGACAATAGTACACTCGGAGTTACGTAAGTTGAGAGCTGGCTTCGATCCAAGAGGTTACTGTCTATAAGCGAATTGCAGATATCCATTATGGATGGACTCAAATAACTATTATTTAATAGTGGAAGTAATGTCTGCATAATCTGTGCAGTCAGAGTACAGGTATCTTTCAACCTGTTCCTGACAACAACAGACAAATCAGACTCAGGAGGACCAGACCGAAGCATCTCAGCGATCGTCTTATAATTGTCCAGGGTTGGATAGGACACCATAATTTCCAGGAGTGCATTCTTAAGTTCTGCGTTTGAATCCGCAACCATTTTAAATGCATCACGCGCAAACTCAAAAGATGACTTATCGTGAAGTGATATTATCCTGTCGATAATCGCCTTATACCATTTCTTCTTTACCGGGTTGTCTACATCACAAATACTAATATGTATAATCGCCTTATGCATTGTATCCAGATCATTTGTATCAAATGGCGCAATCCTTATGTAGGTTAACGCATCCGCTGAAGTAGCAGAATCCCTGCTGAATAGTGACGAAAGTAAAAGCCCGGCATGTGATTTTAAGAAATTAGACTGCGGGGCAGGCTTTTTAAATTTAATGGATTCGAAAAAGCGATTTGTATTCTCATCGTTTATCTGATCAGGTGTTTTTATTGTGTATGCTGAGAACAATTCATCACCATACCGGTATATCCGATAACGATCCCGTAGCATACTTCCCTTCGTGGCTTTCACATACTCCACAAAGGGCACATCTGCGTTGGTTACGACCCGCTTGTAGATTATTGTATCAT
>Ga0070665_100003757_pt1 | contig 16073 bp, 12 predicted proteins | sample KBSS13metaG_FD_65862 | JGI IMG/M metagenome (GOLD analysis project Ga0070665, IMG submission 65862) | Switchgrass rhizosphere microbial communities from Kellogg Biological Station, Michigan, USA - KBS S1-3 metaG | ecosystem: Host-associated > Plants > Roots > Rhizosphere > Soil ... | reverse complement strand
ACCGCCTGCCGCTACTACGCCGACAACGCCGCCCGCATCCTCACCCCCGAGCCCATCCAAACCGAAAACCACTCCTACGTCCGGTGGGACCCGCTCGGCGTCATCCTCGCCGTAATGCCCTGGAACTTCCCCTTCTGGCAGGTCTTCCGCTTCCTAGCTCCCGCGCTTATGGCCGGCAACGTCGGTCTCCTCAAGCACGCCTCTAACGTCCCCCAGTGCGCACTCGATATCGAATCCCTCGTCCGCCGCGCCGGCTTCCCCCGCGGCACGTTTCAAGCGCTCCTCATCGAATCCAAGCAAGTTGAGCGTGTCCTCGCCGACCCGCGCATCGCCGCCGTTACCCTCACCGGCTCCGAGCCCGCAGGCCGCGCCATCGCCGCGCAGGCCGGGTGGCTCATCAAGAAATCCGTACTCGAACTCGGCGGCTCCGACCCCTTCATCGTCCTTCCCTCCGCCGACGTCAACGTCGCCGTTGAGACCGCCGTTCGCGCCCGCCTCGTCAACTCCGGCCAGTCCTGCATCGCTGCCAAACGCTTCATCGTCCACGAGTCCATCTACGACGCCTTCGAAACCCGCTTCGTCTCCATCATGGACTCCATGAAGATCGGCGACCCCATGAAAGAGGACACCGACATAGGCCCGCTCGCTACGCAAAAGATCGCTGAAGAACTCGAGACCCAAGTCCAGACCGCCCTCAAAGAAGGAGCTCGCGTGCTCACCGGAGGAGAGCGCATGCTCGGCGACGGCTTCTACTTCGAACCAACCGTGCTCACCAACATTCCCCGCACCAGCCCCGTCTACCGCGAAGAACTCTTCGGCCCCGTCGCCATGCTCTTCCCCGCGCGCGATCTCGATGAGGCAATCGAGATCGCCAACGACACTCCGTTCGGCCTCGCCGCCTCCGCCTGGACCCGCGACCCCGCCGAGCAGCAGCGCCTCGTCTCCGAGCTCCAGTGCGGAGCAGTCTTCATCAACGCCATGGTCGCTTCCGACCCCCGTCTTCCCTTCGGAGGCATCAAGCACTCCGGCTACGGACGCGAACTTTCCGCCGCAGGCATGCGCGAGTTCCTTAACGCAAAGACAGTTGTCCTCTCATCGCCCTCTGCGCGTTGATCGACATCGCAACCAAGCTCGATCATCATCACGACAACCATCAGACATCGTGGCAGCTGTCGTGGTCACGTCAGTGCTACCACATCATTTTCAAATGCAAGAATACGTTCAAAAATTGTTGCAATTGCTCCGCCAATAGAAGCGGAACTAATTTGCATAAAGTGCGCATAGTTTTGCACACATACCATTTAGCCGCGTCATTACAGCGGTTCAAAGGCTCCCGATTTTTCGGATCTCACTACTGAGCGTGAATATTTTTTTTCGCAAAACAACCGCGATTGCAAACTTGTTACTCGTTAGTGAATTGGGGCAACTAAAACAACGCATTCAATTTCTAACGGAACATCGTCTCCTCGCAGATGCACGCTTCTTCGAGGGGGTCGATTTCATCCATGGGAGCCCCACATATGCTCAAACGCTTGGTCGTACTCTCTGCGTTGTTAGTCGGCTGCGTCACCGCCTCGCGTGCCGATTCCATTAGCGGATTTTTCTCTGCAACGGGAACCGACATATTCACGCCCAACACAATCACCTTCAACTCCGCTCAAGTCGCAGGCGCACTCGGTGGGACATTCGCTACTTATCTCGCCGATGGCAACACGATCAACTTCATACCTGGACCCCTGCCTTACAATCAGGGCAACAACGTTCCTCCTCCTGCCATGTTCCCTGCTGGATACGTACCGCTCTTCACCGTGTCGAACAACGGTGTCACCTTCACGTTCAATATGACCGACTACAACGCTGGTTATGTTAACAACGGCACCAACGGCTGCCTCACCGGCCAAACCTGCCTCGGTGTCACTGGTGACGGCTTCTTCACGGCGTCGGGTGCCATCACCGGGACCTCCGGAAATGCCACCTTCCAGTTCACCTCGCAGTATGTTGCCGGTCAGCCTTTGGCCAGCATGACCTCCTTCTCCGCATCAACCGCCGCAGCGGCAGCGCCTGCCGTCCCGGAGCCCGCCTCGCTGGCCCTCTTCGGGTCTGGTTTACTCGGAGTGGTTGGCATGGCACGCCGTAAACTCACAGCCAGCTAGCAATACAACTTTCAGGGTCTTTCCTGAAAAGGAACACTGTAAGAAAAAGGGGTAGAGCCAATCGGCTCTACCTCTTTCGATTTTAAACCGGCATATTTTCCGGTTCCTCCCCGTAAGATTATTTGTCTTGTCAGGCAACCAATTTCTAGTAAACTAAAAACCTACTTGCCCCAGCTGTTCTGATCGGGTGTGGCATTTCCTTTGTATTTGCCCTTTTGGGTACTCCTGCCGAAAAAACCTTGACTCTATGGCCCCTGATAGTTGTGGGCTTTAACCCATGTTCTCCAAGAGGTCTTTAAACCCATGCGCATTGCATCCGTAGGCACGGCATTTCCTGAACACCGCTATCCCCAAGCGGTCATCACACAAGCTCTCAAACAACGTGTGCAGGATAATCTTGCGACTCCAGCTGTTATGGATCGTCTGCATGCGAATTGTGGAGTGGATTATCGCCACATCATGTTTCCCCTCGAGACTTTGGGCTCCCTCTCTGGCTTTGGCTCCACCAATGATCTCTGGATCAAGGGCGCCATGGAGCTTGGTCAACGTTCCATCTGCGACGCCCTGCGCCAGGCAGGTCTCGCTCCCGCTGACATCTCGGCCATCTTCTTCACCTCCGTCACCGGCATCGCCTGCCCCAGCATCGATGCCCGTCTCGTCAACCTGATGGGCTTCCCCAAGAACATAAAGCGCACACCCATCTTCGGCCTCGGCTGCGTCGCCGGTGCCGCAGGTATCTCCCGCGCCGTGGATTATCTCCGCGCCTTCCCCGACCAGTACGCCATCCTTCTCTCCGTTGAACTCTGCTCCCTTACTTGGCAGGAGAATGACTTCTCCATGGCCAATATCGTCGCCTCCGGGCTCTTCGGAGACGGCTCCGCGGCCGTCGTCCTCGCCGGCGACGAAACACCGCATGGACGCAGACCCACTAGCGTCGAGCGGCCCTGCCCTCGCGTCGTCGCCACTCGCTCCACCTTCTATCCGGACACCGAGCACCTTATGGGCTGGAACATCGACCACAGCGGCTTCAACATTGTCCTCTCCGCTGACGTTCCCGAACTCGTACGCTCCGAGCTCCGCAACACCGTCGAGGACTTTCTCGAAGAAGTCGATCTCAGCATCCACAACATCTGCAGCTTCATCTTTCACAGCGGTGGGCCAAAGGTCCTCCAGGCCATGGAATCCGCGCTGAATCTCCCCAAGCATGCGCTCGCGGCCTCCTACAACAGCCTGCGTCAGCGGGGAAACCTCTCGTCCGCATCTGTCCTCACCGTCATGCAAGACTTCCTGCGCAATCGGCCGGGGAGCCCCGGCTGCTACAGCATGATGGGAGCCATGGGACCGGCCTTCTGCTCCGAGCTCCTCCTGCTCCAGTGGTAGAAACCGCCGTCGGCATTTTGCAGTTGTATGGGCGACCATCGAGTCGCCCATAGTTTTTTATCTCACTTGCTCCTTGCGCATAGCGGTTAACCCCTCCCCCTCGCACATGCATCCAACCCCCATGACGTGAGCGTCACGTCTCAGCCTCTTTCCTACGCTGAAAGAGAGCAACGCAACCCAATCGAAAGCAGCATTGGGAACCTCCACCGAGGCGCTTCGTGCGCCCTCGCACACTCGCGCTCCGGCGCAGAGAAAGGATTCCCCCTCAATGAAAGCTCTCGTCTATCACGGCCCACGCAAAGTAAGCATCGACAAGGTTCCTGACGCGAAAATCCAGAAGCCCACCGATGCCATCGTCAAGCTGACCGTCACCAACATCTGCGGCTCGGACCTCCACATGTACGAAGGCCGCACCGACGTCGCCAAAGGCACCATCTTCGGTCACGAGAACATGGGCGAGGTCGTCGAAGTCGGGCCTGCTGTCTCCGCTGTCAAGAAAGGTGACCGCGTCGTCCTCCCCTTCAACATCGCCTGCGGATTCTGCGAAAACTGCGAACGCGGGTTGACCGGCTTCTGTCTCACGTGTGCAGAGCCTGGCTCGGCTGGCGCGGCCTACGGATACGCTGACATGGGCCCATACCCCGGTGGCCAGGCCGAGTACCTCCGTGTCCCCTACGCCGACTTCAACTGTCTCGTACTCCCCGAAGATGCCGACGAGAAAGAACGCGACTACGTCATGCTCTCCGATATCTTCCCCACCGGATGGCACGCAACCCGTCTCGCCAATCTCTCACCCGGCGATTCCGTCGTCATCTACGGTGCTGGCCCGGTCGGCCTCATGGCCGCTCTCTCAGCGCGCGTCCAGGGAGCCAGCCGCATCTTTGTCATCGATCACAAGGAGGATCGCCTCTCCCTCGCCGAATCCCTCGGCGCCATTCCCATCGACTCCACTAACGGCACCGAAGCCAAAGAGATCCTCGAGCTCACCAAAGGTCTCGGCGCGGACTGCGGCTGCGAATGCGTCGGCTACCAGTGCCACTCCAGCACCGGCAAAGAGGTTCCCAACATGACCATGAACGCCCTGGTCGAAGCCGTAAAACCTACAGGCCTTATCGGCTGTGTCGGCGTCTTCGTCCCGCAGGATCCTAAGGCCTCGGACGCCCTCGCCAAGAAGGGCGAGATGGCATTCGACTTTGGAAAGTTCTGGTCCAAGGGCATGCGGCTTGGCACCGGGCAGGCCAATGTCAAGGCGTACAACCGCAAGCTTCGCGACCTTATCCACTGGGATCGCGCCAACCCGTCCATCATCATCTCCCACGAGCTCTCGCTCGACCAGGCGCCCGATGCTTACAAGCACTTCGATCAGCGCGACGATGGCTGGACCAAAGTCATCCTTCGCCCAGCAGCGTAACAAGGTCCTGGGAGACCAAGACGCACGCGCAAACTATCGCGCGTGCGTCTATTTGCATAGAAACTATTCGACTGAACGCCTTTAGTGATTCGGAGCACTCTGCGGTGGCGTTGCTGGTTGCCCCGGTTCAGCAGGAGGCGTATTCGGAGCCGCATCAGCCGGAGGCACAGGCGCACTCTGTGTCCCCTCTTCGGAAGCAGCAGCAGGAGGCGACGCAACAGAAGCCGCCTTCTCGACCGGCGTAGGCAGCGCAACTGAAGCCACATTCGCCGGATCATCCCGCAGCCTCATGTAAAGCGTCGCTCCATCCGCCGGAGTGGGCGCCGCAAACGTCCCCTCGGCAAACCCGCTCGGAACCTCAGCAGGTTTCGTGAAATCCTTATCGGCGCCAAAGGTCTGCACCAGAAACAAACTGCTTCCATCCACCGCACACGTCGCCGCGTCCGCCGTCGTGCACTTGATCGCCGTAATCTGCGGCGTCCGCACCAGCGTCCCTAGATCCCTCCAATCGCCCGCGGTCCCGTCCTGCGCCACCGGCCGCATCTGCAGCTTCCCAAACGCCGACTGTCCAAACGCCTTCAGCGGCTCCAGCGTCGCAATGGCTGTGTGCTGGTCCTGTAGTACAAGGTTGTCTCCGGCCAGCGACACCATGGTCTTCACCGAACCATCCGCTGCCGCCACCTCAATTGACTGCGTCCTCGGAAACACATCCTTCGTCTGCACCACAAACGTCAGCTTCCCATTCAGCGGAATATCGCTCTTCGCTCCGAGCATCACGGGCAGCGACCCACTCTGCAGCGCCGGTGTCGCGTTCATCGAGATCAGATTCAGCCCCGGACGCGCTGCCTCCGCCATCACCTTCACCTTCATCGTGCGGCCATCCTTCAGCTTCGCCGTCGCCTCTGCTCCGCTCTCCGGAGCCACACCGTCCTTCGCCTTCAGCTCAAGCGTCTTCCCCTCACCACCGCTCTCCTGCGGAGAAAACGTCTGCCCCGCCAACTCCACCGACGCCACGTTCGCAAGCCCCTGCCCCGAGAGCACCGCCGTGCTATCGCCGCGATGAACCTTCAACGCATCCAGATGAATGTCGCTTGTGTACGCCGTCAGCGAAACTTTGTTCACATCCGGGCCGCCGTACTGCTTTATCGCTAGGGCATAATCTCCCGGTTGCACCTTCTTCATCGACACCGCCAGATCAAGCGGACCCTTGCCCTCCTTCGCAGCATTGTTGTCTCCGTCGCCCGCAGGCTTGAAGCTCACATCCAGGTCCTTGCCGTTCTTGTTGGAGAGCGCAATCTTCTCGACACAGCCCGTCCCATCGCCCGACAGCGTCAGGTGATTGTCCTCACCTGCCATCAGCTGCGTGTCTCCAACCACCTTCCATCCTTTTCCTGGAACCTGCTGCAGCGTCAGCGTCGGTCCCTCAAACGCATCAAATCCCCAATACCCATGCACTGTACCCGTCACCAGCAGGTCCGTGCTGCTTGCCATCTTCACGTCTTTCTTCGCGCCATCTGCCGGCGTCTCCTTGCTCTCATCAAGCTGTCGTCTCGTCTCCTCCTTCGCTACGATCAGCCCACCCTCAAACGCGTCCGGCTTCAATGGAATATCCGTCGCCGCTCCCGTGCGGTTCAACCGCAACACCAGATCATGCGCAAAGCTCGTCGAGAACACCAGAGGAGCGCCTTCCAGCAGCAGCGTCATCTTCGGCTGCAACAAACAAGACACTTGGTTCTCGTCGTGTGGCCGCAGGGGCGGCAGCTTCGCCTCCTGGATTGCAGGCAACCCGATCACAATCACCGACTTCGGATTCACAAACGATGGGGGCGCGTTCAGCTTCAGGTTCATCGTCTCCGACTCCGGAAACGCAATCGCCGGGATGTACTGGTACTGCGCGGTGCGCATCAGGCTCACCATGTGCACCAGATCCACCACCGCGCCGACATAAGCGGAGTACACACCCGCTCCAGCCATCGGAGTTACAGAAGCCGCATTGATAAAGTCCGACGACGGTCCCGTCGAGATCGCCGCCGCGATGCTCTGCCCGTGTCCGTCATCCAGAAGCACCGGAGCGCTCGACTGTGTAAGACAGCTCACCTGCTGGTCTACCGACTGCTTGAAGCAATCCGCATTTGGTTTCAGCGCCAGCGTCGAAGCCAGTTTTCCCGACCGGTCCTGGATCGCCTTCTGGTCGTTCTGCGGAACCGTCTTCATGGCCGCCAGGTAATGCTCGATCCTCTGCTGCTCAAACGACGCCTCGTTCAGATCCGCAATCGCTCTGATGAAAAGTCCCGGCTTGCCCTTCACCGCCGACCGCAGCGTCTTGAAGTCCCCGCCTGTCTCTGGAGCGACGAACATTACCGCTTCCTCAGCATCCTGCGGAACCACTACGGCCGTCCCCTCGCGCGTCTTCTTCTCCCACGTGTCGATCTCTGTAAACCAGTTGTCCGGCGGCTCGTTCGTCGTCCCGCGCAAAAACGCGATGATCAGCAGCAGATGGTTCGACTGGTTTGCCGGCAGGTCCGCCTTTACCCATAGCTTGTCACCGGGCCGCAGGTTCGGAACTTGGGCGATTGGAAGCGTTGTGCTCCCTCTCGTAACACGCACCTCGATCTTCGGACCGACTAGGTCAAAGCGTGCATTGTCCGCGCGAAGCGCACACGAAAAAGAAAGAATAACAACGACTACGGAACTGAAAAATCGGATAACTTTCATCTCAGACGTCTTAGACGCCCTTGCCTTCGTACTGGTTGTGGTTCGAAGACACCTCGGAAGCAGCCCGAGAAATTCAATCCGGTCCCATCGAACCGCTTGCCTGTAAAACCAACTCTGAAAACCCGAGTCCATCTCACCCATATCGGCATCACATATCAAACGAATGTCGTTCTAGGGAAATTCCCACCCCTTGCGCGCGGGCAAACGGTCACTAACTCCCACTCTTTCGGTAGCATACGGGATATAAAAGAAGTTGCCGCTCATGACTCGCGACGCCTCCTCAGCCGCAGCCGTGTACTTCGCCGTCATCGTAGTCGGCATGGGGCCTTTTGCCCTCAGCTGGGCTTACGCGGCCAGTTGGCTCTGGCCATGGTTCATCTATCCCATGCTGCATCACGCTCCCACCTTATTCGAGTTCTATGCTGTGTTCTGCATTCTCGGTATGTTCCGCTCGGCCCGCTACGTGCGCGAAGGTAGGTTTCGCTGGAAGGACGCACTCATCAGCTCCGTGCTCAATCCCGGTCTCCTTCTCGTTGCCGGCTTCCTCATACGTATTGCCATCCCGATAAGATAGTCAATTTTATTGTCAAGTCCCATTTGCCATAAACATCATAAAATGAACGAGATATTGCCTGCCGATTAATTACTTTCAACCTTTCTTTTACCTTAATCTCGTAAGTTATTGAAAAAACGAAATTGAGTCCGGGTAGAGTCTCCCCGAACTCTGAGAAAATACAATTGGAGCACGATGCCCAACGAGCCCAACAACACGATCGCAGTCGCCATGTCGGGAGGAGTCGACTCCTCCACGGTCGCGGCCATCCTGCGCTCCGAAGGGCGCAATCTCGTCGGCCTGACACTTCAGCTCTGGAACCAGCGCCGACTCGCCGGCAAGGACGGAATTCCCGAGCCCGTCCAAGGGCGCTGCTGCTCCCTCGATGACGTCTACGACGCCCGCGCCGTAGCCGAACAGCTAGGAATCCCGTACTACGTCGTCAACCAGCAAGACCGCTTTGAAGCCGACGTCGTCAGACCCTTCGTCAACGAATATCTCGCGGGACGAACACCGATTCCCTGCACGCTTTGCAACAACCACCTCAAGTTCGATCAGCTTCTTCTCACCGCACGCCAGATCGGAGCTGATCGTATCGCCACCGGACACTACGCGCGCAACCGCTACGACGCTGCGCGAGACCGCTGGATTCTCTCGCGCCCCGAAGACAAGTCGAAGGACCAGACTTACTTCCTCTTCGGCCTCACGCAGGAGCAGCTCTCGCGAACCCTCTTCCCGCTCGGCGAGATGCAGAAGCCCGCAGTCCGCCAGATCGCCGAGGAACAGGGCCTCTACGTCGCCCAGAAGCCCGACTCACAGGAGATCTGCTTCATCCCCAACGGCGACTATAGCGCCTTCCTGAAGGCCTACCTCGACGAGCAGAACAAGCCAATGCCCGATCTCTCCGGCGATCTCGTCACCACATCAGGCGAGGTCATCGGACACCATCAGGGAATTCACAGCTTCACCGTAGGACAGCGCAAGGGACTCGGCCTCAGTTCGCCGAACCCGCTCTACGTCCTCGCCATCCATCCCGACTCCCATCAGGTCACGGTCGGTGCGGACGAAGACCTGCTTACCTGCGACCTTGCAGCCAACCGCCTGAACTGGATATCGATACCCGGTCTCGCAGAGGGCGAGGAGCTTCGCGTCACCGCCAAGATCCGTCATCGCCACACGCCCGCTCCCGCAACCCTTATCGGAGCAGGGGAGGATCTAGTCCGTGCGGTCTTTGACGAGCCGCAGCGCGCCGTCACGCCTGGACAGGCCGCAGTCTTTTACCAGGACGACGAAGTCGTCGGCGGCGGTTGGATGATCTAGCTGTTCGAATAAAACCCTGCGTTATGGCTTGGGATTTACCCCGAAAGGCTTCGCTCCGGACTCAAAAGGATTCACATTCGAAGGCGGTTGCTCGGCAGTCTTCGAAGTGTGATTTCCCTTTCGTCCGACGAGGACATCAATGCCAGCTTTGAGCCCGTTCATCAGCCCATTGAACTCTCGAACAGGAACCTGAACACCCTTTTGGATCGTCGATGCAATCCCCGACGTCGTGTCGAGAACCGAACTCACCATATCGTCCACCCGCGCCGTCTGTGCACGAGCACGTTCGTTCACCTCGGTGATCGTCGAGTCGAGTTCCTGCGCCTTTGATCGCACAATATGACTCGTCTCTACCAGGTTGTCTGTGAGAACCCTGACCTTGGGATGGAGGTCATGCAGCACAATTTGCGTCTTTTCGATTGCAGGTAAAGTCTTCGCCTTCACCTCTTCGGCGATGGCCAACAATTGCTTACTGGCCTTCCTTGCGCCTACTGCAACAACGACGACAGCGATCGCCTGAATCATCATGGCAATCGCCACCATGCCGACAAAGATCATCAACAGCCGCGAGTTGCCGGACGAGATCGATCCCGCTTCCTGCAGCCACATTCCTGAGATCACCATTCACTCTCTCCCGTTGCAACAACAGGATCTGGCCGCGAAAGCCAGATCCCTGACGCCAGACCCACTACGATGAGGAGTTTTCCTGCGTCGAGCTCACATAGGCCTGTTTGCCGGCGTCGATCGCCGCAGAAACTTTGCTCTGCTGATCTTGCACCAAACCTTTGCCCTTCTCGACGTACTGCGACCACTGCGTCCGGCCGCGATCGTAGTAGTCTTTGCCGCGGTCGACGTACTCGCTGAACTGCTGCTTACCCTGCTCAGCAAGTTCGGCCGCTCGCTCACGGCTCTGCTGCGCCAACACAGCTGCCCGCTCCTTAGCGTCCAGTGCGCTTGCCTTCAGGTCTTCACGTGTCTCTTTGCCGGCTTTTGGCGCATACAGCACGCCAACCAGGGCGCCGATGCCAAGCCCTGCCAAAAACCATCCCAAACCAGTTGCGCCATTATCGTTGTCGGACATCGTTGTTCTCCTCTTCTTCTCAACCATCGAATGCGGAACCTTGTGCTCTCCGCTGTTATAACTCAAACGCCGTCTACGGTCACAAAGCTCGGCGATGCGCTGCTCGTTTGCGACTAACTTCAAGGGCCAGCATACTCTGTCCGATTCCACCGCCGAAATCGGTGTTAACTCATCTTGTTTGGGTGGATGCCCCTCACCATGATTAGGTTGCGCGCTGCATCTGCCCGTCTCAGCGCAACGGCGCTTTCCCAGGACGTTCCTAGCTGTCCGGGTATGCCTGCAACGAAATCGGCGGCATCTAAAGAGTTTGAGAGTAAGCGCCCCCCCGGTACCCATCGTCAACTATTGGTTGAGTTACAGTGGTGCCAGCAGCGATTTGTCCTGCACAAAACTAGGAAGAGACAAGGATCGATGAACATTCAAGAAATTGGCTCGACAACGCGTACCATAGTAGCCGCAACCGCTCTATCACTCGTCTTGAGTGTGGCCGGATGCAAGAGTTCACCTTCGTCGGCTCCGGCCGTCGACGACGCCAGCCTGACTGCAGCCGTGCATAGCCGCCTGAGTGGAGATGCCGCGCTCTCCAACGAGCCCATTTACTCCACCGTGGAGAAAGGCATCGTCACCCTGAACGGCACCGTCAGCAACGACGCTGCACGTTCGCTCGCCGCCGCCGATGTCTCCCAAATTCCAGGAATCAAAACAGTCGTAAATAATCTCTCGGTGCAGCCGCCACCTGCTCCTGTGGCCGCAGTTGAGCCACCCCCGATGCCCGCGCCCGCCCCTGCTCCGAAAAGAGCCGTCGCCAAGCCCGCGGCAAAAGCAGCTCCCATCGAACGTCATGACGCGCAGGCACAGGCGCCTCCGCCGACGCCAGCGCCAACGCCCTCTCCGGCTCCAGCGGCAGCACCTGCTCCACCGCCGCCAGCGTTCAAGACTGTCACCATTCCAGCCGGAACCACCATCCCGGTGCGCATTACTCAGACACTTGATAGTGCTACCACCCAGCAGGGTCAGTCTTTCTCCGGCACCGTCGCATCCGATGTTATGGCCGACGGTCTGGTAGCCGTTCGTCAGGGAACGGGAGTGACCGGGCGCGTCTCTGCGGTACAGGAGGCCGCGCATTACAAAGGCAGTTCGCTCCTTACCGTCGAGCTTGTCAGCATCGATCGTCATGGAGACTCGATGGCCGTCACCACGCAGCCCTACAGTGTTGAAGGTAAGGGCCGCGGTAAGAACACGGCCGCCAAAGTCGGCGGGGGCGCCGCCATCGGAGCGATTATTGGCGCTATCGCCGGCGGCGGCAAAGGTGCTGCCATAGGATCTGCTGCTGGAGCTGGTGTGGGAGCAGGTGCTAATACCATTACCCGCGGCGAACAGGTACAGATCCCGTCCGAGAGCTTAGTGAACTTCCAGCTCACGAATACGCTCGCCATCCGCGTTCCAACAAACAACTCGGTCAATACCGGAACCAACGGCGGTCAGCGACGTCCTTTGAACCCATCGCCCGACCAGCCGCAGTAAAATTCAACCATAATCGCTAAATCATGCATCTTAGTCACTTAGCTACGGCAGGCCTCATGCGGGTCTGCCGTTTAGCTCCCGAAGTTATCGCTGGGTGTAGACTCAAGCTTCAGCCAGCGCGAAACGCAACCAACGACGTAGCCACCCAACGCAAAATCGAGCGAGGTATTCGTCTTGACGGCACCCCCCAATGCAGCGAAACGCCCGGCAGGCTACCTCACTTTCACCCTGCATGCGCACCTGCCTTATGTCGTCAACCATGGCACCTGGCCGCACGGGATGGAGTGGCTCCACGAGGCTGCTGCCGAGACATACCTTCCTCTGCTGCGGATGCTGCGAAATCTTGAGCGTGACGGGATTCGATTCCAATGCAACTTGAATCTCTCGCCTATCCTGCTGGAACAGCTATCGCACCCAGGCTTCACTGCAGAGTTTCCGAATTACCTGAGCCGCAAAATCGTAGCCGCTCGCGAGGATGAGGCCTACTTCATCCAGGCGGGCGAGACCCATCTGGCCGAAACCTCCCGCTTCTGGCATCGTTTCTTTTCCCAGGCACTTGATGATTTTCGCGCGCTGAACGGCAACATCATTGCCGGATTTCGTCATTTCAATGACACCGGCATGATCGAGATCATCACTTGCGGCGCCACGCATGGTTACATGCCTCTGTTGGGCACAGACGAGAGCGTACGGGCCCAGATCCGTACCGCAGTAAAGACGCATATACGCCATCTCGGCCGTCCTCCTCGCGGCATATGGGCGCCGGAGTGCGGATACCGTCCTGCAGGATTCTGGAACTATCCAGTCGCAATGGCAGACGGTTCGCCGCCGCCTCCAGGCTTTGACCGCGTCGGAGTCGAACAGGCACTCTCCGAAAGCGCCATTGAATTTTTCTTCGTGGACACGCACCTCGTCGAACAAGGCCATCGCGTGCCATCCCCCTACGAACTGCGCAATGGAGCCGTTCCCACAGAGGAGCAGGTCATTGCGATGACGCACAGAGGTCACCGCTCGCTCTATCAGCCCTATTATGTCGACGGGCCCTACGATAAGCGCTACGCCACCACGATCTTTCCTCGCGATCCTCGCACAGGCATCCAAGTCTGGTCAGGCGACTCTGGTTACCCCGGCGACGGCGTCTACCTCGACTTCCACAAGAAACGCTGGCCCGGCGGTCATCGTTATTGGCGAGTCACAGGATCCAAAGTTGACATGGGCGATAAGCAGCCCTACTACCCACACGAAGCTGCTGAGCGCGTAAAGTCGCACGCCTCTCACTTCGTTCATCTTGTCTACGAGGCTCTGAAATCGGGCTTCAACGATTCGATTCCCCCGATTCTCTGCTCGCCGTTTGACGCCGAACTCTTCGGCCATTGGTGGTTCGAGGGTACGCTGTGGCTGGAAGCGATCGCGCGTACGCTGCACGACTACGACACCGGGATCCAGATGATCTCCTGCGCCGAGTACCTGGATCTTTACCCTCGCGCCGGCTTCATCGCCCTTCCCGAAGGCTCATGGGGAGCAGGAGGTCACAACGAAGTCTGGATGAATCCGGATACAAGTTGGACCTATACCCACATCTATCCTGCCGAATTGTTTACGCGGGAGGTCGCCACCGCAGGTCTTTGGCGAGAGTCCGACCTCGGCCTTCGCATCGCCCGGCAGCTCTGCCGCGAGCTTTTATTGCTTGAGTCTTCAGACTGGCAGTTCCTCATCACAACCGGAGCCGCGCGAGACTACGCAGAGACTCGCTTCACAACACATAGCGATCAGTTCAACGAAGTCAAGACCTTCTGGCAGACCTTCGTGTCTACAGGCAGATTGACCGTCGCCCAGGAAGGGCGCCTAAATGAGATCGAACGTCGCGACAACGTGTTTCCCGATATCGATCCCGGACTGTGGGCGGCGGGATCGCACGAGGCGCGAGAAGAAGGCGATGTTTCCAGACCAGTCGCTTCAGCGTCCGCGTCACCCACGCTTGCGAAGTCTGAGCCGGTAGCCTGAACAAACTCCACCTTCTTGCAGTCATACAATAGGGCTGTGTCCAGCGAAGCCAAATCACTTCCGACGCTCTGGCACCTTCTTTCGCTTGACGCACCCACAGTCGCCGTTCTCTGGACATGGTTCATCGCGCGAGCTTGTCGCATCCGGCTTCCACCAGCTTCTCTTCTGGCAATGGCGGCGGCGGTCTGGACGCTCTATGCCGCCGACCGTCTGCTGGACACGCAATCTCCCGACGACGTCGCTCTGGAGGAACGCCACCACTTTCACCACCAACATCGAAAGTTCTTCCTGGGCGGTATCGCGGTCGCTACGATTATTCTGGCAGCTCTTCTCCCACGTCTCTCGCAGGAGGCGATTCATCTGTATCTAATCCTCGGCGTGCTTGTCTTCGGCTACTTTGTGGTGATTCATGCAACGCAGAGTGCGCACCGGCTGCCGAAGGAGATCGCGGTCGGCGTTTGCTTTGCGGCGGCTGTCTTCATTCCTACCGTCTCGCGCGACCCCCTTCTGCGAGGAACACTGCTCCCGTCGGCTGTCTTGTTCGCTGCACTCTGCAGCCTCAATTGCCTCTTCATCTATGCATGGGAACATCCTTCGCGTAGTGGCCCCACGCCCCACCTCATCACAGCATTCGCGCTGAAGCGCCTGACGCTATTCTCGATCGCAGTTGCCGCAATCAGCGCGGCATTCGCGACTGTCGATAGGCGCGCACCCTGGACGATTCATGCCGCTATAGCGCTGTCCGCCGTGGCGCTGCTCTTGCTTCACCTCAAGCGCAAGGGACACGACAGTCTTATACAGCGAACTCTGGCGGATTTTGTCCTGCTCACTCCGGCAGTGGTCATCCCCTTTCTATGACCTCGACTACGCCAAACTTCGATCAAATCGCCCGTCCGTATCAATTACTCGAATACCTCACACTGGGCGGGTCGCTGGAGCGAACGCGGATGCACCTCCTGCCGCGCCTACTCTCAAGGCGCAACGCGCTGGTATTAGGTGATGGCGACGGACGCTTCCTCTCACAGCTACTGATCGCTAACCAGACTCTCTGTGCCACCACCGTCGATATCAGCGTTGCCATGCTCGCGCTTCTTCGAAAGCGTTGCGCGCCATACTCTGAGCGCCTCCGGATCATCCACAACGACGCGCTTATGTTGGCACATGACATAGACGAGCCTTACGACCTCGTTGTTTCGCACTTCTTTCTCGACTGCCTTACTCAGGAGCAGCTAGACCAACTCGTCCAGCGAACAGCGCCTGCACTCTCCGCCGGAGCCCTCTGGCTCGTCTCCGACTTCAATATCCCGGAGGGTGCACTTTATCGACCGGCACGCCTTTGCGTCAGTAGTCTCTATCTCGCCTTCAGGATTCTTACCGGTCTCCGAGTCAATCGCTTACCGGATTACGGAGCAACGCTTACCGGCACCGGCTTTAAACGGATCGTCAGACAGGAATTCCTCGGCGGGATCCTGTTTACAGAGTTATGGCAAACTGACCAGCAATCGAATACAGTTTGACGCGTGCGATTCTGCCGGAGTGCACCAGCCGTCCGGCAGTTTTCGGCATCACACAGAAAGCACAGCGATTGCCTTATGACGCGACTCCCTCTTGCCGCCGCGCTTCTGCTGCTCGCCGCTCCGGCACTAGATGCCCAACTCAGCGTGGCCACGAATTCGCCAAACGGCGCGCCGCTATCAGAACGAGTGGTCGCCTACACGATAGACGCCCGTCTCGATACCAAGAACAAGACACTCGATGCCAGCGAGTCGCTCACCTACCGCAACCTGACCGGTCAGCCGCTAACCACCTTCCCGTTCCATCTCTATTTCAACGCGTTCCGTCCCGAGTCGACCTTCACGGCCGAAACCCACTCTGGCGGCGGCGTTCGCGACTCCTTCGACGACTCGTACCAACCTGAAAAAGTCGGCGGAA
>Ga0070665_100003756_pt1 | contig 16075 bp, 13 predicted proteins | sample KBSS13metaG_FD_65862 | JGI IMG/M metagenome (GOLD analysis project Ga0070665, IMG submission 65862) | Switchgrass rhizosphere microbial communities from Kellogg Biological Station, Michigan, USA - KBS S1-3 metaG | ecosystem: Host-associated > Plants > Roots > Rhizosphere > Soil ... | reverse complement strand
GGGTCGAAGGCGACGGAGTCCGGCTTCGTCGGCGCGTCGCGCCTCGAGGACATCGCCTCGATCCTCGGCGGCCTCGTCGTGATCTACGACAACATCGAGCCGCAGATCGCCGAGGAGGATCCCGCGCAGGCCGAGCAGACCGGCGCGGCGCTGGACGAGCTGCTCGCCTTCGTCGAGAAGGTCCGCGACGAGGAGAAGGGCGGCAAGAGGTTCACGGCCGAGGAGGCCGAGACGCTCGGCACCGACGCGCAGGAGCAGGCCGAGGCGATCGCGGGCCAGGTCTCGCAGGCGGCCGGCAAGCTGAACATCGAGCTCGAAGAGGGTTAGGCGACCCTTCCCCCTGTACTAGCCTCCCCGCCGATGCGACGCCTGCGTCCCATCTTCGCCGCCCTCGTGGCGACGGTCGCGGCGCTCGCGTTCGCGGACGATGCCTTCTCGGCGACGGAGCCGTGGAAGGCGGCGTCCGACGCGCGCAGCGGTCTGCGGGCCGCGGGGATCGAGCTCCTCACGGGTGACGAGGCCGCCGCGGCCACCGAGGTGCGCGAGGCGAGCCAGGCGTACGCCGACGGCCTCGAGGACCCGATCGACGGCGCCGACGCCGGCGCCGACCGCGATGCGCAGGCGGCGCTGGACGACGCGGAGCAGGCGGCGCGCGACGGCGACGTCCGCGCCCTCGCCGCGGCGCGCGGCGCGTTCGCGGCGGCGGTCCTGCGCGGTTCGGCAGCGGTCACCCTGTCGGCGACCGACCGCGGCCAGGCGGCCGTCGCACGCAGGTGGCTGCTGCTGCGCGACTTCCGGACCGCGACCCGCTTCACGCGCCCCGGCGCCGACGCGACGCTCGCGATCGAGCGCCTCGGCGAGGGCAAGGTGGCGCCGAAGGCGGCTCACACCGCCGTCGCGAAGGACCTCCTCGACGGCTACCAGGCCCGCATGCGCGAGCTGCTCGACGACGCGAACGCGGCCGCGGAGCGCGGGTTCGCGACGCGTCAGGCGGAGGCCTCCGCCCAGGCGGCCGGGTACTGGCGCATCCTCCGCGCGCGCTACGTCCAGGATCGCGGCGAGGCCGCGGCCGCCCGCATGACGACCGCGGTCGATGCGCTGGCGACCGCCGCCGCCGAGCGCGATGGGACCACGTGGAAGGCGCGCTTCGCCGACGTCACCCGCGCGCTGGACAGCTTCACCGCCGCGCCGTTCACCCAGCCCGAGGCGGCGCGCCGCGCCCAGCAGCTCCTGCGCTTCCTGGCCCTCGTGCCGGTCGAGTACGACCGCGGCGTCTCCGGGACGAAGGTCAACCTGGACTTCGAGATCCAGGAGGCCGTGGCGTTCCGCACCGGCGCGGCCGCCGCGTTCACCGACCTCCGCGCGCTGCTGACCAGGCGCGATGCCGCGCGCACGCAGGCGGTCGCCGACGACCTCGACCAACTGCGGACGCTCGTGGCCACCGCGGCCGCGCGCAAGAACGGCGTCCCCGAGGCCGGCGAGGTGCAGGCGGTCACGGACCGCGCCGAGGCGGACCTCGACAAGATCCTCCCGAAGGAGTGGAAGGAGGCGACGGACGAGTCCGACTACGACCTCATCGCCCTCACGCTCGACCGGATGGAGGCTGCGGTCGGCGCGGCCGAGTACAAGAAGGCCGAGCAGGCGCGCCTGGAGGCGTACGCGTTCTTCGAGTTCGGGCCGGAGCGGCGGCTGAAGGCGTTCGACCCCGGCCTGGCGATCGAGGTCGAGGGCCTCATCTGGTTCGGCGCCCGCGACCAGCAGGGGCTCGCGGAGCTCATCGCCAAGCGGGCGGCGCGCCGGCAGGTGCACGAGACGCGCCTCGTCCTCGACGACGCGCTGGGCGACGCCGCGGCCACGCTGGGCGACAGCGCGAACAAGGCCACGGTCGTCACCAACTCCGCCGTCCTCGTGTTCCGCGAGGGGCTGGAGGCGGTGCTCATCCTCGCCGCCATCACCGCGTCCTTCGTCGGCGCGAAGCGGCGCCTGCGGCGGCCGGTCTTCATCGGCGCGATGCTCGGCCTCGTCGCGTCGGGGCTCACCTGGCTGCTCGCCCAGACGCTGCTTCAGTCCCTCGACCAGTTCGGCGAGAAGCTCGAGGCGGTGGTGGGCCTCGTGGCGATCGCCGTGCTCCTGCTCGTGACGAACTGGTTCTTCCACCGCGTGTACTGGAGCGAGTGGATCGGGCGGTTCCACCGCCAGCGCAAGCGGCTGGAGAAGGTCTCCAAGACCGGGTTCATCTCGGCCCAGGCGCTCGGCCTCCTGATCCTCGGGCTCACGAGCATCTACCGCGAGGGCTTCGAGACCGTCCTGTTCCTGCAGTCGCTCGAGCTGTCGGCGGGGGCGGCCACGGTCCTCGAGGGGACCGCGCTCGGCCTGCTGCTCACGTTCGCGGTGGCCGCGGCGATCTTCATCTTCCAGCAGAAGCTGCCCTACAAGAAGATGCTGGTCTTCACGGGCGTGATGATCGGCGTCGTCCTCGTCGTGATGGTCGGCCAGACGGCGCGGACCATGCAGGGCACGGGCTGGCTTCCGATCACGTCGCTCGACATCGACCTGCCGTACTGGCTCGGCCTGTGGTTCGGGGTGTTCCCGACCGTCGAGACCCTCCTGGCCCAGGTCGTCGCGGCGCTCTTCGTCATCGGCTCGTACTTCGTCGCGCAGGAGGTCCGGGTCAAGCGCCCGCGCCGCAAGGCGAAGACCACGCCGGCGGCCGCCGGCGAGAACGGCGCCGCGCCGCCCGCCGAGGACGCGACCGAGGTCGAGCCGGTCCCGCGGTAGCTCGGGGCGCCGATCGGGGTGCGCGACCGTGTCGGACTGCCCATCGAGGGCGGACGGAGGCGGGTGGCGGCGACGAGTGCTGAGTTGTTCACGCTATGGGTGCATGAGTCAGCAATGGTGGGTGAGCCGTTCGAGCGCGGCGACGCGCTTCAGCTCGGTCTCGCGCGGAGCTCTGTATGCATCGGGGGCGGACCGAGCCGGGTGCGGGGCGACCCGGGTTCCGCCGCCGCCACCCCGCGTCAGCTTGACCACAAGCACGAGGCGCCGGCGACGTGTCGCCGACCCTCCGCTTGTAACGTCAGGGGCATGTCCGACAACAGCTTCGACGCCCGCGCCAAGCTGCGCGTCGGCGACCGCGAACTCGACATCTTCCGACTCGACGCCCTCCAGTCCGCCTACGACGTCGCCCGCCTGCCCTTCAGCCTCAAGGTCCTGCTCGAGAACCTGCTCCGCACCGAAGGCAACGGCTCCGTCACCAAGAAGGACATCGAGGCGCTGGCGACCTGGGACGCGAAGGCGCTGCCCAGCAAGGAGATCGCCTTCACCCCCGCCCGCGTGGTCATGCAGGACTTCACCGGCGTGCCCGCCATCGTCGACCTCGCCGCGATGCGCGACGCGATGGCGGACCTCGGCGGCGACGCGAGCCGCATCAACCCGCTCGTCCCCGCGGAGCTGGTCATCGACCACTCCGTCCAGGTCGACGCCTTCGGCACGAAGGCCGCGTTCGGGTTCAACGCCGAGAAGGAGTACGAGCGCAACCGCGAGCGCTACGAGTTCCTCCGCTGGGGCCAGGACGCGTTCGACAACTTCGCCGTCGTCCCGCCCGAGACCGGCATCGTCCACCAGGTCAACCTGGAGTACCTCGGCCGCGTGGTGTTCGTGAACGACGCCGACGGCGTCGCCTACCCCGACACGCTGGTCGGGACGGACTCGCACACGACGATGATCAACGGGCTCGGCGTGCTCGGCTGGGGCGTCGGCGGGATCGAGGCGGAGGCGGCCATGCTCGGCCAGCCGATGTCGATGCTCATCCCGCAGGTCATCGGCTTCCAGCTGCACGGCGAGCTGCCCGAGGGCGCGACCGCAACCGACCTCGTCCTCACCGTCACGGAGCTGCTGCGTGAGAAGGGCGTCGTCGGCAAGTTCGTCGAGTTCTACGGCCACGGCCTCTCGAACCTCCCGCTCGCCGACCGGGCGACGATCGGCAACATGAGCCCGGAGTTCGGGTCGACCTGCGCGATCTTCCCGATCGACGCCGAGACGCTGCGCTACCTGCTGTTCTCCGGCCGCCCGCAGGAGCAGGTCGACCTCGTCGAGGCCTACGCCAAGGAGCAGGGCCTCTGGCACGACGAGACCTCCGAGGACCCGACGTTCTCCGACACGCTCGAGCTCGACCTGGGCGACGTCGTGCCCTCGCTCGCGGGCCCGAAGCGCCCGCAGGACCGCGTCGCGCTGAACGTCGCCCACGAGGAGTTCCGCGAGGCGCTCACCGACTACGTCTCCGAGGAGGACGAGGTCGCCGAGGAGGAGGACGGCGCGCTGACGTTCCCCGCCAGCGATCCGGTCGAGGGCCAGGCGCCCGGCAACGGCGGCGACGGCCATCCCGAGCCGCGCACCGACCACGACCACGTGGCGCTCGCCGAGCGGCCGTCGCATCGCGTCCCGGTGACGCTCGGCGACGGCACGGAGACCGAGCTCGATCACGGCCATGTCGTCATCGCCGCGATCACGAGCTGCACGAACACGTCGAACCCGAGCGTCATGCTCGGCGCCGGCCTGCTCGCCCGCAACGCCGTCGCGAAGGGCCTGACGTCCAAGCCGTGGGTGAAGACGTCCCTCGCGCCGGGGTCCAAGGTCGTCACCGAGTACTACGAGCGCGCGGGCCTCACCGAGTCGCTCGAGGCACTCGGCTTCAACCTCGTCGGCTACGGCTGCACGACCTGCATCGGCAACAGCGGCCCGCTGCCGGAGGAGATCTCGGCGAAGGTGCAGGAGGAGGACCTCGCGGTGGTCGCCGTCCTCAGCGGCAACCGCAACTTCGAGGGCCGCATCAACCCCGACGTGAAGATGAACTACCTCGCGTCGCCGCCGCTCGTCGTCGCCTACGCCCTCGCCGGCTCGATGGACGCCGACATCGTCAACCAGCCCCTCGGCCAGGACGGGGACGGCAACGACGTCTACCTGCGCGACATCTGGCCGTCGGAGAAGGAGATCGCCGAGACGATCGAGTCCGCCGTGCAGTCGGACATGTTCCGCAAGAGCTACGGCGAGGTCTTCGAGGGCGACGAGCGCTGGACCGGGCTCGAGGTCCCGACCGGCGACCGCTTCGCCTGGGCCGACGACTCGACCTACGTGCGCCTCCCGCCCTACTTCGAGGGCATGCCCGACGAGCCGACCGAGGTCACCGACATCGAGGGCGCCCGCGTCCTCGCCCGCCTGGGCGACTCGGTGACCACCGACCACATCTCCCCGGCCGGCTCGATCAAGAAGGACTCGCCCGCCGGCCGCTACCTCCAGGAGCACGGCGTCGAGGTCTCCGACTTCAACTCCTACGGCTCACGGCGCGGTAACCACGAGGTGATGATGCGCGGCACGTTCGCGAACATCCGCCTGCGCAATCAGCTGGCGCCCGGAACCGAGGGTGGCGTGACGAAGTACCTCGGGGACGGCTCCGGCGACGAGATGTCGATCTACGACGCGGCGATGAAGTACGCGGAGGAGGAGACCCCGCTCGTCGTCCTCGCCGGCAAGGACTACGGCTCGGGCTCCTCGCGCGACTGGGCGGCGAAGGGCACCCAGCTGCTCGGCGTGCGCGCGGTCATCGCCGAGTCCTTCGAGCGCATCCACCGCTCGAACCTCGTCGGCATGGGCGTCCTGCCGATCATGTTCCCGGAGGGGGAGTCGGTCGAGTCGCTCGGCCTGACGGGCGAGGAGGAGTTCACGATCACGGGCCTCGCGCAGCCGCTGAACAAGGGCGAGCTGCCGACCGAGGTCCAGGTCAAGGCGGGGGACACGGAGTTCACCGCGCGGGTGCGGATCGACACGCCGAAGGAGGCGGACTACTTCCGCCACGGCGGGATCCTCCCCTACGTGCTGCGCCAGCTGCGCGCGGCCTGAGGCGAGGCGGGCGGGGCAGGTGCCCCGCCCGCTTCTCGCGTCCCTACTGGCTGGAGACCTGCTCGCGCATCTCCTGCGCGTGCTCCTGACCGCTCTCCTTCGCCGTCTGCATCGCGTCCTGCGCGACCTGCTTGCCGCGGTCCATCGCCTCCTGGCCCGCGTCCATCGCCTTCTCGCGCATGTCGGACGCCATCGGCGCGAGCTTCTCGTCTTCGACGCGGGTGGTCGGGACGAGCAGGCCGGCGATGAACCCGACGGCCGTGGCGCCGATGGCCAGCCCCAGCGGGTTCTCCTTGGCCATGCCGCCCGCCTTGCGGGCGCCCTGCTTCACATCACCGGTGCTCGGCGTCGAGCCGCCGACCTTCTCCTTGATCGAGTCCACCCTGTCGCTCACCGCATCCTTCGTCCTCGATTTGACGTCTGCCTTGTAGCCGAGCGCGTCGACGGTGTCGCCCATGCGCTCGCGGGTGTCCTCTATCTCGCGCCTGATGGCCTGCGGGTCTTCGCCCATTCGACGTCCTCCTTCACGGTCTCGATGGTCTGCTCGGGTGCAGGCGGTGCGGCCTCCTGCACCTTGTCGCGCCCCTTGAGCGCGAGGACGCCTGCGACCGCGGCCCAGACGACGGTGAGGATCAGCGCGGCGAGCCACGCCTCCATGAACTCGTCGAGCACGAGGATGAGGCAGGCGGTCAGCGTGCCGAGCGTCAGCAGCCCCGCAACGCCCGCGCCGCCGAGCATCCCGGCCCCGACGCCCGCACGCTTGCCCTTCTCGGTGAGCTCCACGCGCGCCAGCGCCATCTCCTGCCGCACCAGCGTCGCGGTCTCTTGCGACAGCTGCTTCAGCAGATCGCCGATGGACTGCTCGCGCAGGTCATCTGGATCCCGCGGGGTGGCCATCAGAGCCTCTCAGGCCCCAGCGTCCCGCCGACCGGCGGCGTCGCGGCCACGGGAGGCTCGGGATACGACCTACCTGCGCCGTACGGGGCCGTGCCGGGGGACGGGAGCTGGCCCGCGTATCCGGGGCGCCGGGACCCATAGGCGCTGCTCTGGTAGCGATCGCCGCTCGAGGCGCGCAGCACGCGCGACGCGGCGAAGCCCAGCGCGAGACCGCCGAGGGCCACGGCCCACGGATTGCGGCGCGCGAAGTCTTCGACGTCGCCGAGGATCTGGTCCCCGTCGGAGTCCTCGAGCCAGCTGCCGACCTTCTGCGCCCTGTCGGCCGCCTGGTCGGCGAGCTTCGCCGGACCCTCCTTGCCCTGCTCGCGCAGCTGCTGTGCCACGCTCCGGATGTCGTCGGACTGTTGGCGGACCTGCTGGCCTGCCTGCGTCGATCGCTGGTCGACCTGGCCGCTGAGGCCCTCACGAGCGCGTTGGGCGCCCTCCTGGGCCTTCTCGCGTGCCTGGCCGGCAGCGTCCTTCACCTTCTCCTGTGCCTGCGACTGCCCGTCGCCTGCCGTGACGGTGTCCGCCATGTCGGCCCCTCCTGTCGTGTGGTGGAGAGGCACTAGCCGGGCGGCCGAGGGTCGCTAACGCCTTTCCGTCCCGACGTGTCCGCACGCAGACCTGTGCGGTTTATGCGGGCTGGTTCGGATCCTCGATCGCCGGTGCCCGCCGGCGTCCTGCGACCCGCAGGGCGTCGAGCAGGATGCCGGGGTCAGCGCCCTTGTCGACGACCTGGGCCGCGCCCGCCTCGAGCGCGCGCTCGCGCAGGTCGTCGCTCGGATCGACCGTGTACATGACGACGGCCGGGGCGGCGGGCTCCGTGCGCAGCGCGCGGCAGATCTCCAGGCCGTCCTCCTGCACGAGGTTGCGATCGAGGACGACGACGTCGGGGCGCGTGCGCCGCAGGAGCTGCCAGAGACCCGGTCCGTCCTGCGCGCTCCCGACCGGCGCGAGGCCCGGCTCCGTGCGGAGGATCGCCTCGAGACCTGCGCGCACGACAGGGTGGTCGTCGACGATCAGGACGCGGATCACGATGGGAAGGTTCGCACGCTGCGCAACGGCCGGGGGTAGGGTTTTCTCCCCACCTGGCACGACAGGCTAGATTCCTGCCCAGATGCCTCTCTCCGACGGCCTACGCAGCCTTCTGACCGCCGCGGGCCCGTCGGGCTACGAGCGTGCGCCGGCCGCGGCATTCGCCGCGCTCGGCAAGAAGTTCACCGACGACGTCGCCATCGACGTCATGGGGTCGGTCGCGGCCCGGGTTCCCGGCACGCAGCCGGGCTCCCCCTTCCTGGCCATCGTCGGCCACATCGACGAGATCGGCCTGATCGTCACGCACATCGACGACGACGGGTTCATCAGCTTCACGGGCGTCGGCGGCTGGGATCCGATGATCCTCGTCGGCCAGCGCGTCGAGCTGCTCACGCGCGCGGGCAGCGTGGTGGGCGTCGTCGGCAAGAAGCCGATCCACCTCCTGCGCGACGAGGAGCGCAAGAAGGTGCCGGAGATCCGCGACCTGCACCTCGACATCGGCGCGCCGGACGGCGACGCCGCCAAGGCGGCCGTGCGCATCGGCGACGTCGCGGTCATCGCGGGCGAGCCGGTGGAGATCATGGGCGACCGCGTCATCTCGCGCTCCATGGACAACCGCCTCGGCTCCTACATCGCGCTCGAGGCGGCGCGTCTCGTCGCCGAGGAGGGCGGTGCGCCGGGCGACGTCGCCGCGCTGGGCGTCGTGCAGGAGGAGATCACCTTCGCCGGGGCGCGCACCTCCGCGTTCGCGCTGCAGCCCGACGTCGCGATCGCGGTGGACGTCACGCACGCGACCGACGCTCCCGGCATCGACGCCAAGCAGGAGGGCAAGCACCAGTTCGGCCAGGGGGCCGTGATCGAGCGCGGCTCGACGCTGCACCCGATGGTCTTCGAGATGCTGCACGACACGGCGGAGCGGGAGGCGATCCCGTTCACGGTCGCCGCGTCCGCGCGCGGCACCGGGACGGACGCGGACGCCATCCACTTCAGCCGCGCCGGCGTGCCGACCGGACTCGTGTCGATCGCACTGCGCTACATGCACTCCCCCGTCGAGATGGTCCAGCTCTCGGACATCGACGCGTGCGCTCGGCTCATCGCCGCGTTCGCGAAGTCGCTGTCGCCCGAGACGAAGTTCGTGCGCTGAGCGACCCGGGCGGGTACGCGCCCCGGCGTGAGACGCCTCATCCCCGTCGCCGCCTTGGTCATCGCGGCATGCCTCGCCACCGCAGGGTCCGCCGGAGCGCAGTCCGGTGCCTGTCCCAAGCTGAGCCGGCCGTGGTACGGCCCGAACGCCCAGCGCATCCAGACGGTCATCGACGCACGGGGCACCTGCTCCGGGCTTCCCGGCGGACGCCCGCTCGCGGTGTTCGACTGGGACAACACGATCATCAAGAACGACATCTCCGACCAGACGTTCTTCTGGATGCTGCGCCACGACAAGGTGCGTCAGCCCGCCGGGCGCGACTGGACGACGACCAGCACGTACATGACGCGCGCGGGCGCCCGCGCCCTGCGGCGCGCGTGCGGCGCGCTCGCGGACCCGGGAGAGCCGCTGCCGACCAGCACGAACACGCGCTGCGCCGACGAGCTCGTCTCGTTCCGCAAGGACGAGGAGACGACGGGCGGCGACGCCGCCTTCGCCGGCTACGACCATCGCCGTATGGAGGGCGCGTACATCTGGATGTCCCAGCTCATGGCCGGGCAGACGCCGGAGACCGCGCGTGCGTGGGCGCGCGCCGCGCGCAAGCTCGCGCTGAGCCGCCCGCAGGGCGCCACGCAGAAGGTCGGCTCGGGTCGTGAGGTCGCCTGGGTGCGCTACTACGCGCAGCAGCGCGACCTCGTCCGGACGCTGAACGCGGCCGGCTTCGACACGTGGGTCATCTCCGCGTCGCCGCAGGAGTGGGCGACCGTCTGGGCGCAGGGCGCCGGCTTCCCGGCGGGCCACACGGTCGGCATCCGCACCGTGCGCGACGACGGCCGGATCACGACGAAGCTCGAGGGCTGCGGCGGCTTCCCCGACGGCAGCAACCAGGTCATGACCTACGTCGACGGCAAGCGCTGCTGGGTCAACCAGGCGATCCTCGGAATGAGTCCCACCGACCCCGCGGCGCTGCAGCCCGCGCCGGCGGCACGGCGCCAGGCGATCGCCGCCGGGGACTCCGACACGGACGTGACGATGGTGCGCGACGCGACCGGCGTGCACATCGCGATCAACCGCAACAAGCCCGAGCTCATGTGCCGCGCGTACGCCAACCAGGACGGCCGCTGGATCGTGAACCCGATGTTCATCGACCCGGAGCCGAGGTTCGCCGACGGCTACCCGTGCTCCACGAAGGGCGCCATCGACGCCGACGGCAAGGAGATCCCGGTCATCGGCGACGACGGCGTCACCCCGATCCCCGACCAGCAGGACACCGTGTTCGGGACCTAGCGCGACCTTTCGCGGGACATGGCGTTGGTAGGGTCATGTCCCGCGTCATCGCCCTGCTCCTGCTCGTCGCCGCGGCCGTCGCCGCCGTCCCCGCGAGCGCCTCCGCCGACGAGGCGGTCGCCGAGACGTCGCGGCCAACGCCGCTCGCCGCCTTCGGCGGGTGGAGCGCGTGGTCGCGGACCGACGCGGGCGGCAGGTACGTCCTGCAGCTGCGCTCGCCCGGCGGCGACGTGAGCGACGCGCCGCTGCCGTCGTCGTCGGCGCCGTGGGACGTCTCCCTCGGCCCCGACGCGGGCGGTGCGGTCACCGCCGTGTACCGGCGCTGCCGCGCGCGGGGCTGCGACGTCGACCGCCTCGACGTCGCCTCCGGGCGCACCGAGACGCTGCGCCCCGTCTCCTCACCGTCCTTCGACGAGGCGACGCCCGCGATCTGGCGCTCGACAGTGGTCTTCACGCGACGGATCCGGGGCTGCGACGTCCCCTACGTCAAGGACCTGCGCTCGAGCGCCCCCAGCCGCAGGCTCCTGCACGCCAGGTGCCTGGAGACGCCGGCCGGGCAGGCGAGCATCCGAGGGTCACGCATCCTCGTCAGCTCGGTCGACCTGAGCGGGGCGGACGAGCACGGTGCGGGCCGCAAGACGTCGGAGATCAGGCGGTACAGCGCGCGTGGCGGCGCGTCCTCGGTGCTCCTGCGCCAGACGTTCGGCGAGGAGTCCAACCTCTTCGGGCAGGTCGCGCAGGACGACCGCTTCGCGTGGACGGTACGCACCGGCATCCACCAGGCCAACGCGTTCGTGCGCGTCCCGTTGGGGCAGGGCGCGCGGCAGGAGGTCCGGGCGTTCCGGACGCTCGGGCCGGGCTTCGCGCACACGCCGGACGGCGGGTCGCTGTACCTGGAGCTGCAGGACGGCGACGGCGCGGTGCCGTCGCGGATCGTCGCCGCGGCGGCCGATCCGTTCGGCTCGACCGTCCATGCCCTCACCCCCGAGCTGACCGTCGGCTACACCGGCACGCCGCGGCCGGGTGGTCCGCTCGCGTTCTCGGGCGCGCTGACGCGGAGGATCGTCGCGGGCGGTGAATCGCTGCGGATCGATCCGGTGGTCGGCGTGTCCGTCGACCTGCGGGCGCGCCTGGGCCAGAGCCCCGAGCGCTTCGTGGGCACCGGCCTGACCGCCACGACCGGGATCGACGGTACGTGGGCGATCACGCTGCCGTCGCTGCCGGGATCACCGTGGTACACCGCGGTCGCGGCGACGCCCGGCGTCCTGACCTGGGCCGGCCGCGGGACCGTCGGTTAGAGCGACCAGTAGGCGTCGGCGCCGACGGGGCGCTCGACGGCACCGGCCTCGACGAGCGCCTTGCGCGTCTCGTCGTGATCCATGCTGCACAGGAGCGCCACCTCGGCCGTCGCCAACGGCGTCCCCGCCCACGCGAGGACCTCGGCGACGCCCGACGGCTCATCGCGCCGGTGCAGGCCGGGGGCGACGTTGGCGAGCATCACCTCGTAGGACTCGATCGGCTGGTAGCCGGGCGCGGTCGTCGCGCCGGTCGCCTCCGTGATGGCGATGTAGCTCGGGCAGGTGTAGCGCCGCTCCTCGGCCGGGCCGCCCAGCTTGTGGTCGAGCAGGCGGGCTGCGGGGAGCGGATCGCGCGCGGCGCTGCGGTCGGCGGCGAGCGCGGCGACCGCGTCGCCGGACTCCGTCCACGCCTTCACCTGCTCCGCATCGAGTCCGGCGTCCTGCGCGGCGCCGGCGACCGTCGCCGGCTCGTCGGGCAGCTCGCCGCCCATGATCCGCACGCGCAGGGCACGCAGCAGCGACTCCGCCTGCTCGGGCGAGGCGTGCAGGCGCGTCGCGACGACCGCGGCGCACGCGGGCGCCGACGCGGCGCTGCGCGGGCGCTCGCCCGTGTCGATGGGCATGCCGAAGCGCTGCTGGATCATCGCCATCGCCTTGGCGTGGACCTCCGGCGGGAACACCGCCTCGACCTCGGCGGCGTCCTCGGACAGCACGACCATGCGGTCCGTCCACGCGAGCTGGTCGCCGTACAGCCAGCGCAGGCGCCACCGCTGCGGCTCGGCCGAGAACGCCCACGGGCAGGTGGGGTCGGTGAAGTGCTCGATCGCGACGAGGGCGCTCATGCGCGCTGGAGCTTCTTGTACGTGATGCGGTGCGGGCGATCTGCCTCGGCGCCGAGCCGCTCGCGGCGATGCTCCTCGTACGCCTCGAAGTTGCCCTCGAACCACGTGACCTGCGAGTCGCCCTCGAACGCGAGGACGTGCGTCGCGATGCGGTCCAGGAACCAGCGATCGTGGGAGATGACCACGGCGCAGCCCGGGAACGCCAGGAGCGCCTCCTCGAGCGCGCGGAGCGTGTCGACGTCGAGGTCGTTGGTCGGCTCGTCGAGGAGGAGGACGTTGCCGCCGGTGCGCAGCAGCTTGGCCAGATGCAGCCGGTTGCGCTCGCCGCCGGAGAGCTTGCCCACGGCCTTCTGCTGGTCGGACCCCTTGAAGTTGAACCCGCTGCAGTAGGCGCGCGAGTTCATCGTCCGGTCGCCGACCTGGATCGTGTCCTGCTCGCCGGAGATCTCCTGCCAGACCGTCTTGTCGGGGTCGAGCGCGTCGCGCGACTGGTCGACGTAGGCCAGCTCGACGGTCTCGCCGATCTTCAGCGTCCCGCCGTCGGGCTGCTCCTCGCCCGTGATCATCCGGAACAGCGTCGTCTTGCCCGCGCCGTTGGCGCCGATGACGCCGACGATGCCGCCGCGCGGCAGCGAGAAGGACAGGTCCTCGATGAGCAGCCGGTCGCCGAAGCCCTTGCGCAGGCCCTCGGCCTCGACCACGGTCTCGCCGAGCCGCGGCCCCGCGGGGATGTGGATCTGGACCTGGTCGAGCTTGACGTTGCGCTCCTCGGCGACGAGCGCCTCGTAGTTGCGCAGGCGCGCCTTCTGCTTGGTCTGGCGGCCCTTCGGGTTCTGCCGGACCCAGTCGAGCTCGGCGGAGATCGTGCGCTGGCGCGCCTTCTCGGAGCGCTCCTCGTGTGCGAGGCGCTTCGCCTTCTGCTCGAGCCAGCTGGAGTAGTTGCCCTCGTAGGGGAGGCCGTGGCCCCGGTCCAGCTCCAGGATCCAGCCGGTCACGTTGTCCAGGAAGTAGCGATCGTGGGTCACGGCCACGACGGTGCCCGCGTACTCCTCGAGGTGACGCTCCAGCCATGCCACCGACTCGGCGTCGAGGTGGTTCGTGGGCTCGTCGAGCAGGAGGAGGTCGGGCGCGCGGAGCAGCAGCCGGCACAGGGCGACGCGGCGGCGCTCGCCGCCGGAGAGCCGGGAGACATCGGCGTCGGCGGGCGGGAGGCGCAGCGCGTCCATCGCCTGGTCGAGCCGGGAGTCGAGGGTCCACGCGTCGACGGCGTCGATGCGCTCCTGGAGCGCGGCGAACTCGTCGGCGGTCTCCTCGGAGTAGTTCATGGACAGCTCGTTGAAGCGGTCGAGCATGTCCTTGACCTCGCGGACGCCGTCCTCGACGTTGCCGCGGACGTCCTTGCTCTCGTCGAGCTTGGGCTCCTGCTCGAGGAGGCCGACGGTCGCGTCGGGGGCGAGCATCGCGTCGCCGCGGTACTCCTTGTCCTCGCCGGCCATGATCCGCAGGACCGTCGACTTGCCGGCGCCGTTGTAGCCGAGCACGCCGATCTTCGCTCCGGGGAGGAACGCGAGCGTGACGTTCTTGAGCACCTCCTTGTCCGGCGGATACGACCGGCTGAGGCGATGCATCTGGAAGACGTACTGGTGGGCCACGGGTTCCAGGCTAGCCGCCCGTCCGCGCTTGCCGAGTCGTGCATCCTCCTGGGGTGCCAGACCTCGCGATCAGGCTCTCCGGCGTCACGAAGCGCTACGGCGAGATCACCGCGGTCGACGGGCTCGACCTCGAGGTGCCCGAAGGCTCCTGCGTCGGCCTGCTCGGGCCCAACGGCGCGGGCAAGTCGACCACCATGCGGCTGCTCACCGCGCAGGCGATCGCCGACGAGGGCGAGATCGAGATCCTCGGCCTCGAGCTGCCGCGCGAGTCCAAGGCGGCGCGCGCCCAGTGCGGCGTCGTGCCGCAGCTCGACAACCTCGACGTCACGCTCACCGTCGAGCAGAACCTCCTCGTCTTCACGTACCTCTACCGCGTGGCGAGGCAGGAGCGGCGGGCCGCGATCGAGCGCGCCCTGGAGATCGCGCGGCTCGGCGACCGGCGCGACGCGAAGGTCAACGAGCTCAGCGGCGGCATGCGCCGGCGGCTGCTCATCGCCCGCGCGCTCGTGCACCAGCCGCGGCTCGTGCTGCTCGACGAGCCGACCGTCGGCCTCGACCCGCAGGTGCGCCAGGAGCTGTGGGCGCTCCTCGGGGCGCTGCGTGGCGAGGGCGTCTCGCTGCTCATGTCCACCCACTACATCGAGGAGGCGCAGCGCCTCGCCGACACCGTGACGATCATGTCCCACGGCCGCGCGGTCGCGACCGGCCCGCCGTCGGCGCTCGTCACCGAGCACGCCGGCCGGGAGGCGCTGGAGGTCTACGGACCGCCCGCGCGCCTGGGCGAGGTGGAGCGCGACGCGCAGTCGCAGGGCCTGCGCACGCGCCGGACGGGTACCAGCGTCTCGATCATGGACGCGAACGGCCGCTGGGAGGGCGAGCGGCGACCGGCGAACCTGGAGGACGTGTTCGTGCTGCTGACGGGTGAGGAGATTGACTAGCCGCCCGAGCCGGCTCGACCGCGCCGCGATGGCCGGCGTGCTCGTCCGCGAGGTCGTGAACTTCTCGTCGTACTGGCGCTCGACGACGTTCTCGGCGACCGTCGAGCCGACGATCTACCTGCTCGCGTTCGGCCTCGGGTTCGGGTCGCTCGTGTCCACGGTCGCGGGCTACGACTACGTCGAGTTCGTCGGGACGGGGACGGTCGCCACGGCGGTGCTGTTCTCGTCCGCGTTCCCGTCGATGTTCGGGACGTTCATCAAGTACAAGTTCCAGCGCACGTACGACGCGATCCTTGCCGCGCCGGTCGACACCGAGGAGCTCGTCACCGCCGAGGCGCTCTGGATCGCCGTCCGCGCGGGCACGTACGGGTGCGTCCCGATGCTCGTCGCGATCGCGTTCGGCCTCGACCCGAGCTGGGGGATGCTGCTCGTGCCGTTCATCGGCGCGATCGGCGGCTTCGGATGGGCGTCGTTCGGGATCTACGTCGCCGGTGCCCTCGACTCGATCGAGAACTTCAACTACATCGTGAGCGCCGTGCTCACGCCGCTGTTCCTCGTCGCGGGCACGTTCTTCCCCATCTCGGGCCTGCCCGAGTGGGCACAGGTCCTCGCCCACCTGAACCCGCTCTACCACCTCGTGCAGCTCGTCCGGGACGCCGTGTTCATGACGCTCGGCCCGATCGACCTGGTGCACCTCGCGGTCATCGTCGGGTTCGGGCTGGCGATGTGGCGCGTGGCGGTCTGGCGCATGGAGCGACGCCTCATCGAATAGGGACGGGAGAGCGCTCGGATCGCTACCTTGAAGGGTGTATGCCTCAGGTCCTGGATCTCGAGCAGGCGCTCCTGCTCCTCGAGCTCGAGCCGCCCTTCCAGAAGCGCGACGTGCAGGCTGCGCGGCGCCGGATGGCCAAGGTCTGGCACCCGGACATCGCGCCCCCAGGCAAGCAGATCGAGCACGAGCGCCACCTGAAGGCGGTCAACGAGGCGGCCGACCAGCTCGAGCGCCTCGCCGAGGGCTCGCGCGGCGGCAAGGTGTCGCGCAACG
>Ga0070665_100003755_pt1 | contig 16077 bp, 12 predicted proteins | sample KBSS13metaG_FD_65862 | JGI IMG/M metagenome (GOLD analysis project Ga0070665, IMG submission 65862) | Switchgrass rhizosphere microbial communities from Kellogg Biological Station, Michigan, USA - KBS S1-3 metaG | ecosystem: Host-associated > Plants > Roots > Rhizosphere > Soil ... | reverse complement strand
CGCCGAAGACGGTCGGCATCTACGTCGCGAGCCCCAACAACCCCGACGGCACGATGCTCGCGTCCGCCGACATCGAGCGCATCGTGCAGCTCGCACGCGAGCGCGACCTGTGGATCTTCTCCGACGAGGTCTACGAGGACTACGTCTACGACGGCTCGCACGTGTCGATCGCGCCTCGCGCGCCCGAGCGCACGATCACGGTGTTTTCGTGCTCGAAGGGCTACGCGCAGGCCGGCTTGCGCGTCGGCTATGTCGTCGGGCCCGCGCCGGTGCTCGACGCCGTGAAGAAGCTCGCGAACCACAGCGTGTTCAACGTGCCGGTCGCGATGCAGCGCGCGGCGCACGCGGCAATCACCGGCGGCGATGCGTTTCTCGCGGCCGCACGCGATCGCTACCGCGGCGCACGCGATCGCGCGCGCGCGCGGCTGACCGCGCCTGCCGCGCTGCCGCCCGGTGCAGCGTATCTATGGGTCGATTTCGGCGCGTGGTCAGGCGGCGGCGACTGCATGCCGGTGCTCGAGCGGATCGCGGCGGCCGGCGTGCTCGTCGCGCCGGGCAGCGCGTTCGGCGATGCCTGCGGCCGGTTCGCGCGGCTGTGCTTCACCGGCGTGGATGAAGACCGGCTCGACGAAGGCATCGATCGGATCAACCGCGTGCTATGAGCCTCGACCGCGTCGCGTGCGTCGAGGCGTTTCGCGCGGCCGTCGAGCGCTGCGATCCCGAACGGCTGACCGCGAGCGCGAAAGACGACGTCGTCGGGCCGCTCGCCGGCCGCACGCCGTACGGGCTCGCACTCGGCAAGGCCGCGCTCAAGATGGCGCGCGGGGCAGGGCCGGTCGCGCGCGGCGTGGTCGTCACGAACGCCGACGACGGGCTCGGCGTGCCCGACGGCTGGCACGTGATGGTGAGCGCCCACCCGGAGCCCGACGCGCGCAGCGTCGCCGCCGGCGAAGCGGTGATCGATCTGATCGCCGGCGCGACCAAAGCCGACCTCGTGCTCGCACTGATCTCGGGCGGCGCGTCGTCGCTCGTCGAGTGGCCGGTGCCGGGGATCACGCTCGACGAGCTGCGCGCCCGCGTGCGCGCCTGCATGGCGAGCGGCGCCGATATTCACGCGATCAATCGGCTGCGCCGCGAGCTGTCGGCGATCAAGGGCGGCAAGCTCGCGCGCCTGTCCGAGGCGCCGGTCGCGACGATGGCGATCAGCGACGTCTACGACGACGATCTCGCCGTGATCGGCTCGGGGCCCACGATCGCGAACCGCGCCGACGACCGCGCCGCCGTGATCGCGCCGATGAGCCTGTTCGTGCGCACGTTTGCCTCCGCGCTCGGCGTCACCGACGTGATCGAAGAACCGCTGCGTGGCTCCGTCGCCGACGCCGTGACGCATCTGATGGCCGCGTGGAACCTGGACGAGCACGCCGGTCTCCTCTCGTGGGGCGAGCCGACGGTCGCGTTGCCGGCGCCGCACGGCGAGGGCGGCCGCGCGCAGCAGCTCGCGCTCGCGCTTGCCCGCGAGCTGCGCGGCATCTGGCCGGTCGACGCGTTCGTGATCGGCAGCGATGGCATGGACGGGCCCGCTCCGCAGGGCCGCCCTACACCCGCGGGCGCGTTTGTCGGCAACGACACCTGGGATACGATCGCGTCCGCTGGCATCGATCCCGCCGATGCGCTCGCGCGATGCGACGCGGGGCCGGCGCTCGACGCGGTCAACGCGCTCGTGGTCACCGGGCCGACCGGGATCAACCACGGCGACATCATGCTCGTCGGCTAGGGCATGATGCGGCATGGGGTTCCTGGACTACCTGTTCGATAACGAGATCCGGCAGCGCAGCGACATCAACGACGCCGCTGCCTCCGCCGCCGACGCGCGGTTCTACGGCGATCTGGCGCTCGAGAACGTCGAGCAGCTGCGCAAGCAAGTGCTCGCGCAACGCGAGCAGCTGCGCGACCTGTCGGTGCTGGTCTCCGTGCTGGTCAAGATGCTCGCCGACGGCGGCCAGGTCGATGACAAGGTGCTGCGCTATCGCGTCGAGGCCGAGATCGATGCCCTCGTGGATGCCGCGAAGCCGACGATGCGGCTCGAGACCTGCAGCCGGTGCGGCAGCAAGGTCGCCGCGGCGCAGACGTCGATGACCGAGGACGGGCCGGTTTGCGATCGCTGCATGGCGACGTCGACGAAGTAGGTGCTATACGAGCGTCGGGTGACGCAAACCTGGACTCCGCTCGCCGTCCTCGACTGGACGACCAAGCGCTTCACCGACGCCGGCATCGGCGCGGCGCGGCTCGAGGCCCAGCTGCTCCTCGCGCACGCGCTCGGCTGCACACGTATGCAGCTCTATACCGGCTTCGATAAGCCGCTGGCCGAGCCCGAGCTCGCGAGCTATCGCGAGCTGATCAAGCGGCGCCTCGCCGGCGAGCCGGTCGCGTACCTGATCGGCGAGCACGAGTTCTGGGGCCTGCCGCTCGTCGTCGATCGCAACGTGCTGGTACCGCGGGCGGATACCGAGACGTTGATCGAGGTCGCGCGCGGCCTGGTGCCCGGCGCGACGAGGATCCTCGATCTCTGCACCGGCTCGGGCGCGATCGCGCTCGCGCTCGCCAAGGAGCTGCCGGCCGCGCAGGTGATCGCGACCGAGCTGTCGGCCGATGCGGCCAAGGTCGCGCGGGCGAACGTCGCGAAGCACGGCGCGAAGGTCGACGTGCGCGAGGGCGACCTGTGGGCGCCGGTTGCCGGCGAGCGCTTCGACCTGATCGTCTCGAACCCGCCGTACATCGCGACGGCCGTCATCGATACGCTGTCGGCCGAGGTCCGGCGCGAGCCGCGCGTGGCGCTCGACGGAGGCACCGATGGCTACTCGTTCTACGATCGGATCTGCCGCGTCGCGCGCGAATATCTGACGCCGGGCGGCGCGCTCGCCGTCGAGCACGGCTTCGATCAGGCCGACGGCGTGCGCGCGCGCTTCGAAGCCGCCGGCTTTTCTCGCGTGACCCTCGTCAACGATCTGGGCAGAAACCCTCGCGTGACCTCGGGCTTCGCGCCGACACCCTAGTGTACGATCGCGGTCGGTGCGCCGCGCATTGCTGATCGTCTGCACGACGCTGCCGCGCCTCGCGCTCGCGCAGACGCCGCCGCCCGCGCCAACCCCACCGCCGGCGCCGCCGCCCACGCCACAGCCGGCAGAACCACCGACGCCGACGCCGACGCCCACGCCCACGCCGGATCAGCCGAGCGAGACGCCGAGCCCGCCGACGATCCCGACGCCGCCCGCCGCGCCGTTGCCCGAGTCGCAGCCGCTCGTGCCGAAGGACACGCGGAGCGCAGCCGACATGCGCCACGCGGCCGAAGCGCTGTGCGCCGCGCACGATCCGAGCTGCGACTGGGTCTCGACGTTCAGCTCGCTCGAGCAGCGCAGCATCGCGCGCGTGCTCGCGGCGCGCGGCTACATCGTCGAGCCCGAGCCGTGGGGCAAGATCATCGGGCACGTGATCGTCGTCAACGAGGACGTGTTCGCCGAGCAGAACCTGCTCCAGTTCTTCAACATCTTTCACTACCGATCGCGGCCGAACCGCGTGCGCGAGGAGCTGACGATCCAGGCCGGCGAGGTGTGGGATCAGAAGCGCGTCGAGGAGAGCGCGCGCCGGCTCCACGATCCGCTGTACTCGTCGGTGGTCGCGCTGCTGCCGATCACGACCGGCGATCCGGGGCGCGTCGACTTGCTCGTGGTCACGCGCGATCTGTGGAGCCTGCGGCTCAACACGCAGTACACGTTCCAGCAGGGCGCGCTGACCAACCTCGCGGCGTCGATCTCGGAGAACAACCTGCTCGGCACGCGCGACGTCGTCGCGTTCGGCTTCTCGATGGATCAGGGCGCGATCGCGTTCGGCCCGACGTTCCTCGACAAGGATCTGCTCGGCCAGCACATCAACTTGCAGGTGTCGGCGAGCGAGATCATCACGCGCGAAGCCGACAAGGTGCTCGATCCGGCGACCGGCCAGCTCGTCACCGACACGTTCGATTCGGCCGGCCTGCTCGACGCCGGCATTTTTCACTCCGAAGGTCAGGCCGCGTCGATCTCGCTGTCGCGCCCGCTGTGGTCGCTCGCGACGCAATGGGGCGGCGGGATCTCGGCGAGCTACACGAACCACATCGTGCGCTCGTTCACCGGCAACAACGCCGAGAACGATCCGTTCGAGCTGTTCACCGATCCGAATTCGGGGCTGCCGTACGAGTTCCGCTACCGGACCTGGGCGGTGACGCCGAGCGCGCTGCACCAGTGGGGAACCGACTACAAGCAAGCGGTCACGCTCGGCTACACGGTGTCGGATCAGACGCCGTCGCTGTTGCCGAGCTTCTCGATGTTCGATCCGACGGCGGTCAAGCAATTCGTCGCCGACGTGTTTCCGCGCACCGAGCTGATCTCGTCGCCGTTCGTCACGTACTCGATCTATCAGCCGCGCTATCGCGTGCTGCGCAACGTCCAGACCTACGACCTCGCCGAAGATCTCCAGGTCGGCCCGAGCGCGAGCGCGACCGTGGCGCAGGGCCTGGCGGCGCTCGGCGGCGACTTCACGTTCACGCGACCGACGGTGTCGGGCAGCTGGACGTTCCCGATCTTGCACGACGGGTTCATCTCGCCGAGCGCCGGCGCATCGATGCGGTTTCAGGGCAACACGCCGAACCACACGAGCTCGATCGACAACAGCGCCGACATCGCGCTGCACATCGCGTCGCCGAACTTCCCGCACTTCCGCATCGTCGCGTACGGCGAGCTCGACTTCGAGTGGAACAACACGCAGAACCAGTTCTACGCGATCGGCTCCGACAGCGGCCTGCGCGGCTACAACGTCAACGAGTTCCGGTCGCCGACCGGCACGAATGCCCGCCGCGCGATCGGCCAGGTCGAGCTGCGCACGACGCCGCTGCCGATCTGGGTATTCCGAGCCGGCGCCGTCGCGTTCTACGAGGTCGGCGGGGCATCGAGCACGCTGTCGAACCTCGCGCTGTACAACGATGTCGGCTTCGGCGTGCGCGCGCTCGTGCCGCAGCTCAACCGCGACGTGTTTCGCCTCGACGTCGCGTTTCCGCTGCAAGCGACGACCGACACCTCGGCGTTCGCGCCGCGGATCATCGCCGGGTTCGCGAGCTACTTCTGACGCGTCGCGCGCAGGAACCGCACGACCAGGTAGATGCCCGTCGCGGCGAGGCCGCACGACAGGCCCCACCAAATGCCGACGATGCCGAGCCCGGCGGTGAACCCGAGCAGCAAGATCACGGGCAGGCCGATCGCGTAGTGCCCGACGAGGTTGCCGTACAGCGTCTCGCGCGTATGGCCGAGGCCGCGCAGCGCGCCGGCGACGATCGATTGCGTGCCGTCGAACAACTGGAACGCGGCGGCGATGTAGAGCAGAGGCACGGTCGTCGCGATCACGGTCGCGTCGGCGGTGAACGCGCGCGCGATCGCTCCGGGCACGAGCGCGAAGATGGCCGCGAAGCACGCCATCGCGGCCAGCCCGAGCCCCAACCCGACGAGCCCGCGACGGCGTGCGAGCGCGAGGTCGCCGGCGCCGGTCGCGTGGCCGACGCGCACGCTCGTCGCGCTCGCGATCCCGACCGCGAACGAGAACGTGAAGCTCGAGATGTTGAGCGCGATGCTGTGCGCGTCGGCGGGCAGGGCGCCGAGGTGCGCGGCGATCACGGTCGCGACGCCGAAGATGCCGACCTCGGCGAAGATCTGGCCGCCGACCGGCGCGCCCACGCGCGCGATCGCGGCGAGATCGGCGGTGGTCGACGCCGGCCGCGGCCCTTGGTGCGAGGCATCGACCGCGCGCACGCCGGCCGCGTACACGACGACGGTGAGCGCGAGCACCGCCGAGGTCGCGAGCGCGGCGCCGAGCACGCCGAGCGGCGGGATGTGCAGTGCGGGCACGCCGAAGATCAGCGCGACGTCGAGCACGAAGTTGAGCGCGTTGCCGGCGACGACCGCGATGATCAGCGGCCGCGTCACGTGATGCGCGGTCAGATACGAGCGCAACGCGATCGTGATCAGGAACGGCACGATGCCGATCGCGCGCAGGTAGAGATACGGGCGGGCCTCGGCGATCACCGCCGGATCGACGCGCGCGACGTCGAGGATGAGCGGCGTGGCGAACGTGACGAGCGTGAGCACGAGCCCGACGAGCACCGCGAGCCGCACGCCGGCACCGACCGCGCGGCGCGCGTCGTCGATGCGGCCCCCTCCGAGCGCCTGCGGCACGACGGTGTCCATCCCCATCACGATGCCCAGGCCGAGCGAGCTGATGCCGAACAAGAGGTTGTTACCGACGCCGGCGCCGGCGAGCGCGGCGTCCGAGTAGCGGCCGAGCAGGGCGGCGTCGACGCTGCCCATCAGCTGCACGCCGACCTGCTGCGCGGCGAGCGGCACGGCGAGCCGTATCAGCGGCCCAAGTTCGTGGCCCGAGCGATCAGCTGTCACGGAAACGGGCGCGGCGTCATCGGCGCGTTCGCGAACGTCAGGTTCTTCGCGACCGCGCGCGCGAGCACGAGCCGGCGTTGCGCGTCGGGCCCGACCACGCGCACGTAGCACGGCGCATCGTCGTCGATGAAGATCAGGCCCTGGCCGTGATGATCGAGCCCCTTCGCGCCGACGTCGACCTCGACCGCGCCCGACGGCGCGTGATACGTCACGCCCGCATCGTTCGGCTTGAGCTGGCCCGCGTCGGAGAGCGTGTTGTACTGGTCGACCATGTCGGTCGAGCCGCTCTTGTACTGGGCGAACAGCGCATCGGCGCGCTGCTTCATGCCCTCGCGGCAGTCGAAGTCGAACGTCCAGTACTCGACGCTGCCTTCGGCCGTGAGCTGGTAGTTGCACGGATACGCGATGCCGCGCGGCGGCCGCATCGCGCTGTCGAGCGGGTGCGCGGTGCCGCCGAGCAGCTGGCCGACCGCGTCGTCGGTCAGGATGCTCGCGCACTTGAACTGCTCGGGATAGACGCCCGCGAGCTGGCGGCCGCTACCGGCCGCCTCGGCCGTCTTCTCGTGTCCCGCCGAGCTCCCCGCATCGCACGAGCCGAGCACCGCGAGGAGGACGAGCGGACAACAGCGCACGGCGAGACGGTAGCGCGAACCGCAATCGCAGCGCTAGTCGTGGCCCGCGTTCAATCGCCTGCCGCGATACGCGTCGTCGCGTCGTACACGAGCCGCAGCTCGGCGACATCGGCGACGGCTTCGGCGAGCGCGAACAGCGGACCGGGCCGGCGTGCCTCGTCGAGGTGGATCGTTCCGCCGACGCGGCGCTCCACGTACGCGACGTACATCCCCCCGCGACGGGCCGCGACCACGACGGCGCGCAGATGGAACAGCGGGATCGCGGCGCGCCGCCGGATCCCGAACACGCGCTGCTCGCTGCGCAACAGGCCGTCGTCGCGATCGAACACGAGCGTGCGGCGCAGCGTCGCGAGCAGGATGCCGGTGCCGGCGATCAGCAGTCCGCCGAGGACAGCCCACACGCTGCCGAGCCACGCGAGTCGCAGGCCCGCGGCTGTCATCGCCCATCCGGTCCACGCGGTCGCGCGCGTCAGATCGAGCTCGACTCGCGCAGACGTCCGCTTCCGAATCTGCACGGAGCCGAGCCAGTCGAGCACACTAGAAGCCTAGCACTACCCGTCGCTGAACGAACCACCGCCGCCACCACCGCCGCCGCCTCCGGGACCGCCCGACGACCCCGGCGGCGGACCACCGTCGCCACCGGGCCCGGCGCCGCCCATCGGGCCGCGCCACTCGCGATTGCGCCCGCCGCGACCGCGCCGGCGCCGGCGACGCCGCTTGCGAATCGGCTGACCGTCGGGACCGATCACCATCTGCGGCGCCGGGTTCTGCGGGCCGTTCGGCTCGAAGAACCGCACCGGCTCGGCGTTCTCGTGCCCGCCGTTTCCGTTGTTGTTGTTGTTCGGCGGGCCGCCCATCTGCATCGGCGCGCCGTTGTCGTGGCGGCGACGCCGACGACGCCGGCGCTTGCGCCGCTCGCCGTTGCCGGCTCCGTCGAACGAAGGCGGAGGACCGCCGCCGTTGCCGTTGTTGCCCGGGCCGTTGTCGAAGCGCGGGCGATCGTCGAACCGGCGCGGCGGGCCACCCGGCCCACGATCCCAGCGGCGCTGCTTCTTGCCGCGGCGCCGCGCGACTCCCGCATCGTTGGGATTGGCCGACGCGACCGGCGCCATCGCGATCCGCATGGGGCCGCGCACGTACTCGATGACCGGGCCACCGGGACCGCTGCCGCGCCGCGGCTGCGCTTCGGCGATCGGCGCGGCCGTCGACAGCACAGGCGTCACGAACGCGCTCTTCGGCGGCAGCATCGCGCGCCGCTTGCGCCGGCGGCGCCGGCGACGCCGTCTCGCCTCGGCCGCGCTCGCGGACTGCGCGTCGGTGTCGAGCTGCTGCTGGCGTCGCGGCTTGGGCTGCTTCGGCACCCGCTTGCGCGCGAGCACCGTGATCTCGCCCGGACCTTCGATGCCTTCTTCGGCGAGCTCGGCGGCGGTCTTGTCGATGACCTCGTAGTCGTCATCGTCCTCTTCGCCGTCGTCCTCGTCGTCGTCCTCGTCGTCGCCGTCCTCGTCGTCGTCGTCGAGATCGTCGTCGTCGTCGTCGTCGCCCTCGTCGTCGCCCTCGAGCGAGGTCTCGTCGAGATCGTCGTCATCCTCGAGATCGTCGTCGTCGTCGAGGTCGTCGTCGTCGTCCTCGTCCTCGGGCGCCGCCTGCTGGACCACCGGCTTCGCGACGGCCGGCGCGGGCGCCGGCGGCGGTGCGGCTGCGATCGGCTCGGCCTTCTTGCGCGTCAGCACCGTCGGTGCGGGCGGGGGCGGCGGCGTGCCGTTCGGCGGCGTCGCGGCGGGCGAGCGGCGCAGCACCGTCTTGGGCGCGGCTGCAGCCGGCGCGGGCTCGGAAGCTGCGCTCGCGGCAGCTGCGCCCTCGGGCGGCTGATCGATCCGCACGACGCGCGCCTTGATCTCGCGCTTCGGCTTCTGCTCGGTGCTGTCGTCGTCGAGCTGACGCGTCAGCGATGCGCCGAGCCGCGTGGCTTCCGCGCCGGCGGCGAGCGTGGCTTCACGCGAGCGCAAGCAGTTGTCGCAACGCCCGCACCTGGGCGCACCGGGCTCGCCGAGATAATCGAGGATCGCCACGTTGCGGCAATCGAGAGCCTTGACGTACGCGAGCAGCGCATCGAGGCGCTGGCGATCGGCGATGCGCCGGGCCTCGTACTGCCGCGCGCGATCCATGAGCAGCTGCGGATCGGGCGGCGGATCGGCGACGTAGTACAGGCCGCCGTCTTTCTCGGTGATGAACTGCTCGTCCTTGAGCAGCGACAGGACGGTGCGCGTGCGCTGCTGGCCGACGCCGGAGCCGAGCGCGAGGTTCACGACGTTCGGCGGCGATTCCTCGCTGGTCCCGACGGCCTTGGTGAAGACCTCGAGCGTCTCGAACACCTGGCGAACCTGGCGCTTCGTCGGGTACGTGCCCGACAGGAAGTACTCCTGAATCGCGACGTCGTCGGGCGAGAACAGCAGCACGCAGCGCGCGGGCTTGCCATCGCGGCCGCCGCGGCCGGCTTCCTGCGCGTAGGCCTCGAGCGAGCCCGGCACGTGATAGTGCAGCACGTTGCGGATGTTCGGCTTGTCGACGCCGAGGCCGAACGCGTTGGTCGCGACCATCACGAGCTCGCTCGAGTCCATGAAGGACTGCTGCGACTCGTCGCGCTCGCCCTTGTTCATGCGGCCGTGATACTTCGCCGTCGGGATGCCCCAGCGCGTCAGCGCCTCGTAGAGCTCCTCGACCTTCTTGACGGTCGCGCAGTACACGATGCCCGGTCGCGGCAGCTTCTTGAGCAGCGTGACCAGCGTCTTCATCTTCTCGTCGTCGTCGTGGAAGATGATCGTCTCGTAGTGCAGGTTCGGCCGATCGAACGTCGTCGTGACGATCGTCGACTTTTCGATCCCGAGCTGGAACAGGATGTCGTCGCGGACGTGCGGCGGCGCGGTCGCCGTCGTCGCGAGCACCGGCGGGCGGCCGACGTCGTCGATCGCCTTGCGCAGCGAGAGATACGCCGGCCGGAAGTCGTGGCCCCATTGCGACACGCAGTGCGCTTCGTCGACGACGAACCGCGACACGCCGACGCCCGCCGACGCGCCCTTGAGGAACGTGCGGAACTCGGGATCGGCCATCCGCTCGGGCGTGGTGAGCAGGAGCTTGCCGCCGGGCGACTTGACGAGCGCGTCGACCTCGCGGCGCTGCTTGACGGTCAGCGTCGAGTCGATCTTCGCCGCCGACACGCCCTTGGCGACCATCTTGTCGAGCTGATCCTTGATGAGCGCGATCAGCGGGCTGACGACGACGGTCACGCCGGGCACGACCAACGACGTCAGCTGATAGAGCAGCGATTTGCCGCTGCCGGTCGGCATCACGGCGAGGAGATCTTCGGCCTCGAGCAGGTGCTCGAATGCCTCGGCCTGACCGGGGCGAAACGTCTGGATGCCGAGCGCCTTCTGCGCGACGCCGAGGAGCGCACCGACCTTGTGCGGCAGCCCCCGGCCTTCGGCGGGAACCGGGCCGTCGAGGGTGTACGAAGCTTTCACGGCGGGAGTCGTGGGCTCCGCGGACGCGGGCTCCTGTTCCTTCTTCGCCTTCTTCGTCTTGGCTGCCGCGCTGGACGCACGGCGCGGCTTGGGCGCCGCTTTCGCGGGCTCCGACGCCTTCTTCTTCGTCGCACTACTCTTGGTGGCAGGACGCTTGGTCAAAGGACCACGTCTCCCTCAGAACCGCCGCTGGCGCATTCCCATTCATGAGGATGCCGCCTGCCGCTGGTCAATGAAGACCATACCACGAGCTTCGGCTGCAAGGGCCAAGCGATGTGATCTTCCGGGTTGTGTTAGAGAATTCATATGGCGAGTGACCGGCCGGTCCGGGAAGCCGAGAACCGGCTGGAACGGTTCAATGGGGACCGCGAGCGCTTGCTCGCAGAGGTAGAGCGCCGCGTCGTGGCGCGCATTCTGGCGTCGGCTAGATCAGAGTCTGGCGGACCGTCGCGGGATGAAACGTCGTCGCTCGAGTACGTTTTGAACGACGTCGCGTTCAACGAGATCAAGCGGCTCGAGGCGACACATGACAAGAACGGTGCACTGACGCGCTGGCGAGATCTCTCTCGCCGCTTGCTCGCGATGAGCGACGCCGAGAAGGAGGCCGAGCTCCGCGAGATGGTGCGGTTCTACGGCCGGGACGTCGTCGGCAACTTCGATCCCCGCGTGTACCGGTTCGCGACCGGCGTCGGGCCATCGATCCTCGGCGCGCTGTTCTCGCCGATGACGTCCTTTCGCGAGGGCCTCGCCGCGCTCAAGAACCTCGACGCGCGGATCCATCCCGACGGCGAGCTCGAGCTGGCGCGCGCGTGCGCCGAGCGCGGCACGCTGATCGTCACGCCGACGCACTCGTCGAACATGGACTCGCCGGCGATCGGCTTTGGCCTGTTGCGCGCGCACCTGCCGCCGACGACGTACGGCGCCGGCAAGAATCTGTTCACGAACCCGTTCATCAGCTTCTTCATGCGCAACCTCGGCGCGTATCGCGTCGATCGCCGGCTGCGCTTCGGGCTCTACAAGGACGTCCTCAAGGAGTACTCGACCGTGCTGCTCGAGCACGGCTATCACTCGCTGTTCTTCCCCGGCGGCACGCGCTGCCGGTCGAACATCATCGAGAAGCACCTGAAGCTCGGGCTCCTCGGCACCACGGTCACCGCGTACAAGAACATGGTGCGCGAGGGGATGCCGAACAAGCGACTCTACGTCGTGCCGGCGACGATCAACTACCGGCTCGTGCTCGAGGCCGAGACGCTCATCGACGACTACCTCGCCGAGACCGGCAAGAGCCGCTACATCATCACCGACGACGAATTCTCGCGCGTCGGCCGCATGGTCGAGTTCTTCCGCAAGATCCTCGCGCACGAGGGCTCGGTGATCGTCCGGTTCGGCCGGCCCTACGATCCGTTCGGCAACGACATCACCGACGACGGCGAGTCGATCGATCGCGCGGGCCGCATCGTCGATCCCGCGAGCTTCGTGCGCGGCGCCGACGGCGAGGTCTCCGACGACGATCAGCGCGACGCCGAGTACACGCGCGCGCTCGGCCGCCGGCTCGCCGCCGTATATCCGCGGCTCACGGTGTTCCACTCGACGCACTTGCTCGCGCGCGTGCTCTACGACGAGCTCGCGCGCCGCGCGGGCACGCGCGACATCTACAAGCTCCTCCGCGTCGCGCCGAGCGACTGCGCGGTGCCGCTCGCCGACGTGATCGCCGGCGTCGATCGACTGCGCGCGCGCATCGCGCAGACGCCGTCGTACGGCGCCGAGCATCCCGGCTACGTCCAGCAGAGCTCGCAGGACAAGGTCGCCGACGCCGTGAAGGGCCTGTCGACGTTCCACACCCGCACGATCGTCGAGCAGCGCGGCGAAGCGCTCGCGGTCGCCGACATGAAGCTGCTCTACTACTATCAAAACCGTACCGCGCACATCCCGGCAGGAGACGTCGCGTGAGTCGCGCGGACGTCGTCGGCATCGTCGGTGCGGGCCGGTTCGGCACCGCGCTCGGCTCGGTGCTCGCGCGCGCCGGCCGCCGCGTGCTCGTGTGGTCGCGCGACGAAGAGATCGTGCGCGCGATCGAGGCCACGCGATCGTGCCCGCGGCTGCCCGAGGCGCCGCTGCCCGCATCGCTCGAGGTGACGGGCGATCCGCGACGGCTCGCTTCCGAGGCGCGCTTGCTCGTGATGGCCGTGAGCTCGACGAACGTGCGCGATCGCGCGCGCGAGCTCGGCAACTTCATCGACGGCAGTCACATCGTCGTGCACGCGGTGGGCGCGCTCGCGTCGCCCAACAACGAGCGCGTGTCGGAGGTGATGCAGCAGGGCCTGCCGACACTGAAGATCGGCGTGATCGCCGGGCCCGCGTTGCCGGCCGATCTCGCGCTCGGCGAGTTCTCGTCGATGGTCGTCGCGTCGGCGTTCGACGAGGTGGTCGCCGAAGCGCGCCGCCTGCTCAACGCACCACCCGCGCTGCGCGTATACGGCTCGAACGATCTCGCGGGCGTCGAGCTCGCGTCGGCGCTCGCCGGCGCGTACTCGGTCGCACTCGGCCTGTGCGACGGCCTCGGCATGGGCGCCGGCCCGCGCGCCGTGCTGATCACGCGCGTCGTCGCCGAAGCGTCGCGGCTCGGGACCGCCGGCGGCGCTCAAGCGCGCACGTTCGCCGGGCTCGCGGGGCTCGGCAACTTGCTCGTGCGCGCGAGCGATCGCTCGGCCGACTACCAGCTCGGGCGCCGGCTCGCCGACGGCGTCGTCAGCGCCGACAACCATCGCACCGAGGGCGCGCGCGCCGCGATCGCGGGCGCCGAGCTCGCCGCGCACCTGCGCGTCCGCATGCCCGTGCTCGAGGGCGTGGCCGCCGTGCTCGCCGGCAAGGCCGAGCCGCGCGAGGCCGCGGCGCTGGTCGGCGACCAGGTCGCCAGCGAGGAGTGATGCGGCGCGCGCTGCCGGCAGTCGCGCTCGCCGGCTGCTTGCACGTCGCGCATCCGGCCGTCGCGCCCGCGCCGGGCGTGACGATCGCGCTGTACGACGGCGCCGATCCGTACGCGATCGTCGACGAGCGGCGGCCGCTCGAGCTCGACGGCGACGAGCTCTTGCTCGATCACGTGCTGCCCGGCGCCGAGCTCGCGACGCTGTGGATCTCGGTGCTCGACGATCACGACATCTCGATCGACGGCTGCGTGCGGCCGACGCTCGAGGTCGACGCGCGGCATCACCAGCTGGTCTCGCCGATGGTGCGCTGCCGCGTGCACGGCGGACGCGGCCGGCATCTCGTGCGCGTCGTGTACATCGCGCCCGGGCTCGACGCCGCGATCTCGCACGCGATCGCGATGACCGACCCGGACCACGCGGCGATCCGATCGCGGTTCGTGATCGCGACGCCGCGCTGGAACGAGCATGCCGAGGTCGTCGTGTACGCGGCCGGCGACGCCGCCAGCGAGCCGCGCGAGCTCGCCCGCGCCGACGTCGCGCTCGACGGCGGCAGCGCGGTCATCGCGTTGCCGGTGCGCCAGGTCGCGGCGCATCTGCGGCGGATCTACACCGGCGCGCTGCCGTCGCCGGAGGTCGATGCGACGACCGACTCGTGGCACGCCGAATCGACGCACGACGTATGGGTCTGGCTCGAGCTCGCGCTCGCGGAGCTCGCGCCCGGCAAGCTGGCGGTGCACGTCGAGCTGCCCGGCGAGCCGGTTCGCGACGTCGTGGTCGAGCACGCGGTCGCGGCGAGCACCGAAGGCCTGCGCGTACCGCTGTGGACCGATGCGGCCCTGTCGGGCGTGCGCCAGCGCGTCACGAGCGGCAGCGACGAACGCGCCGAGCAGCTGTCGCTCGCGGTCGCGAACCTCGGTGCGGCACCGCGCGAGGTGTGGATCGAGGAGCAGGCGCGGCCCGGGGCGCATCGCCGGCTGATCGGCGCGATCCCGGAGCCGCCGACGATCCACGGCGACGTGCTGCGGTCGATCGTCACGGTGCAGCCGCGCGCGATCGCGCACGTGCGCTACGTCGTCCTGTACGAGTGCAAGGACGGCGGCTGCTGACTACATGCCGAGCGTCAGCGAGAACGTGTACTCGTTCGTATCGGCCGGCGTGAGCCCTGCGACCTCGAGCTCGTAGGTGCCGGTCGCGAGCATGCCGCACGTCGCGCCGGGACACGTGATCGACTTGGTCGTCGACGAGTCGCTCTCGCTCGCGATCGTCGCGCCGGTGGGATCGGTGATCGCGAGCGCGAGGTCGCCGTTGACGGCGGGCTGATAGACGATCTGCACGGTCACGGTGGCCGTCATGTCCGGGACCTCGAAGCGATAGAAATCGAGATCGGGAGCTCCGTCGGGCTTGGTGCAGATGGCGGCCGGGCCGGTGTCGGCCGTGGTGATCGACGCGGCGTCGGTGGCGTCGTCGTTCGGCTCGTCGAAGCTGCACGCCGGGTCGGCATCGGGCGGGCCGGCGTCCTTTGGGATCGCCGAGTCCGAGAAATTCAGAATCAGCGAGCAGCCGCTGGACCCTGCGGACATGATGGCGAGGATCGTGAACAGCCGCGCTCGCATCATCTAACTGCGGTCCAAGCTATCCGCGGCCTCCGTCGAACGTCAAGTATTCTGGCGCACTTAGCTCCTCAGCAGCGCTTGACGACCCCGACGTGCAACGGTAGGGTCCGCCGGCGCATGTACCTGCAAGACCTCATCTTCACGCTCGGTCGGTTCTGGGCGGAGCGCGGGTGCGTGAACGAGCAACCCGTCGACGTCGAGGTCGGTGCCGGCACGTTCCACCCGGCGACGTTCTTGCGTGTGCTCGGCCCCGAGCCGTGGAACGCGGCCTTCGCACAATTCTGTCGGCGTCCGTCGGACGGACGCTACGGCGAGAACCCGAACCGCGCCGGCGCTTATTACCAGTTTCAAGTCGGGCTCAAGCCGTCGCCGCTGAACGTCCAGGACCTGTACCTCGAGTCGCTGCACACGATCGGGATCAAGTCGAACGTCCACGACATCCGCTTCGTCGAGGACGACTGGGAATCGCCGACGCTCGGCGCGTGGGGACTCGGCTGGGAAGTCTGGTGCGACGGCATGGAGGTGACGCAGTTCACCTACTTCCAGCAAGCCGGTGGCATCAACCTGATGCCGGTGACCGCCGAGCTGACGTACGGCGTCGAGCGGCTCGCGATGTACCTGCAGAACGTCGACAGCATGTACGACGTGAAGTGGGACAAGCACGTCACGTACGGCCAGCTGCGCCAGCCGTGGGAGCGCGAGTACTCGCAGTACCACTTCAAGGAGCTCGATCCGAAGATCGCGTTCGATCTGTTCGACACGTACGAGGGCGAGTGCAAGCGCCTGCTCGAGCGCAAGCTCGTGCTGCCCGCGTACGAGTTCTGCATGAAGTCGAGCCACCAGTTCAACTCGCTCGACGCGCGCGGCGCGATCAGCGTGACCGAGCGCCAGCGCTTCATCGGCCGCGT
>Ga0070665_100003751_pt1 | contig 16089 bp, 14 predicted proteins | sample KBSS13metaG_FD_65862 | JGI IMG/M metagenome (GOLD analysis project Ga0070665, IMG submission 65862) | Switchgrass rhizosphere microbial communities from Kellogg Biological Station, Michigan, USA - KBS S1-3 metaG | ecosystem: Host-associated > Plants > Roots > Rhizosphere > Soil ... | reverse complement strand
TTGGAGACTTGGGCACGCGAAGTCCTGGCGGTGTCAACGGCTGCGGGCGCGGAGGGACGACCGACCATCGTGGGTCACAGTCTCGGCGGATGGGTCACCGCGACGGCCGCGAGGAGCTACGGCAAGGAGATCGACAGCATCATAGTTCTCGACTCGCCGCTGCGTCAGCGTGCTCCGGAGGAGGAACGGCTACGAAGCCGTCCACGCGGAACGACCGGATATCGCACGAGGGATGAGATCATCGCCCGGTTCAGGGCAGTGCCGACACAGGCCGTGACGCTTCCCTACGTCGCCCGCCACATCGCGCTCGAGTCGGTCCGCAAAACCTCCGCAGGCTGGGTTTGGAAGTTCGATCCCGCGATCTTCGGGGAGAATCTTGATCCCGAGTCGCCAACCGAGCAGGAACTGCTCGAGGACATGATGGCTCAGATGCCTTGCCGGATAGGCTATCTGCGCTGCGAAGCCGGTCTCGTGCCGCCTGCGATGGCAGAACAGATCCGGTCAATTCTCCAACTTCGGGGTCCATTCATCGATCTGGCCGAAGCCGGGCATCATCCCATGCTGGATCAGCCGCTGCCGCTCGTTTCGGCCCTGCGGGTGCTGCTCGAATTCTGGTCGATCACGTAGCAGGGCCGCTGCTTTGACGCAGCGGGTTGGGCACCGGTGATTGCGGGACGCCGCTGAGCTTGCGGAGCGTGGCGATACAGTCGTGGAGTTCTTCGAGGGCGACGCCGGCTGCCCTGGCGCGGAAGAACTCCTGCAGCTGACGCAATGTCTCCCGTTGTACGCGAGCGCCTTTCGAGGTCACCTCGATTCGGGTCACCCGCCGGTCGGTATCAGACCGTTTCCGACGCAGCAGGCCCGCGGCAACGAGCTCGTCGACATCGGAGGTGATCGTACTTCGCAACACGTTGAGATATTCGTGCAGCAAGCCGGGACGGTCGAGGCCTGCGTGAACGAGAAAGATGATGCCCAACGCGCGATCCGAGATCGCATACTTGCGCTCCACGGGCTGGGTGAGGGCAGAGATCATGCGTTGGACGTCCATCACGGCGCCGAGGAAGTCGACGATGTCGGCGTCGTCGGCAGCCCCAATGGTGTCGGTCACGACGCCACGATACTCGGCGATGTCCTCGGCCAATGGGATCAATCCGAATAGTTCATTATCTGAATTATATGCGCTACCCTGACCCGAGGCGAAATTCGCCCACGCGTCGGACGGGACGCGAGGACTGCGCGGAGTGTCGATGAAGCCAACGAGTCGTGTCGAGGAACCCACAGACCTCAGTGCCACACAGTCACGTCGCACAGCATCCCGGACGGCCATCTGGTGGACGATCGCAGTTGCGCTGCTGGTCTTAGTTCTGGTGACCGCGGAGAAGCACGGGCCGGCGTCGCCCGAGAACCGCAATCCAGCCGGCGTGAGCAAGCCGCCTCCGGTGGCGCCGCTGCTAGCCCCCTTCGACTGGGTGATGTGGGGACAAATATTGGGCGCGCTGCTCGCCGCCGGCTCGGTCGTCGCGTCGATTGTCGTCTGGAGGCGACATCCCGGGCATCCCGTCGTACTGATGGTCCTCGCCTCCAGCACGCTGATTTGGTGGGACCCGATCAACAACTGGGCGATCGGGTTGGTCTACAACCCGGATCTCTGGCACTTCCCCCGAGATTGGCCGTGGTTCAACATCTCTCCGATAATCGAGCCAATAACGTCATTCATCTATGCCCCCTACGTCCTTCTCCCCTACTTCCTGGCCATGCCGATCCTGCGGACCATGCAACGGCGCAGCAACCCGAGGGCCTTCGTCTGGCGCCACCCGCTGATCTCAATTTCCCTACTAACGTTCATCATTGGCATCATTTGGGATGCTGCCCAAGAGATTCTGCTAACCCGCGCCCAGTTCCTCACTTACAGTCATGTGGTCGAATTCGGCTCGGTCGATCTGGGCAAGAACAGCCAGTTCCCGCTGATGATGGCCAGCGTGCTCATCACCGTAGTGATGATCCCAGCGTCAGTTCTGCTCTATCGAGACGACACCGGAAGGTCGCAGGCAGAGAAACTCGCCCAGCGGTTGGGCCTGTATGCGCGTCGTCCCAAGTTGGCCACCTTCCTCGTGATGGCGGTTGTCTTGAATATCGCGATGATCAGTTTCAGCTCAACGTTCTGGTTGGTACGTGCGACCGGCGCGGCGTCCACCGTGGCCTGCCCCTGGCCGTACCCGGAAGCCAAGACCTGGGATCCGCGCGGCTACTACCAATCTCAGGGAGCCTTAGGACCATTCACCGCCGGCAACGCCAGCTCGTGGCAGATTGCGCAGCCCGAAGGCCGGCCAACAGACATCGTCGTGGAGTCCGACCGCTGCAATTCCCAATGACGTTCTGTCCGGACATCAACCGCCGATGATCAGTTCAGCGGCCCGCTCTCCGATCATCATCGCCGCGGCATTCGTATTGCCGCCCACGATGCTCGGCATGATCGACGCGTCCGCCACCCGAAGTCCCTCAACCCCCAGCACCCGCAGCGCGGGATCGACGACCGCGCGTTCGTCGGTACCCATCCGGCACGTCCCGACTGGGTGATACACGCCCGAAGCGTTTCGGCGTACATATTCCGCGACGTCGGATCCGACGTGATCTGCACCCGGCAGCACCTCACGACCGACCTCTCGTGCGACCGCGGGGTGCGCCACCGTTTCTCTGACGAGCTCCATGCCGGCCACCAGAGTCGCGAGATCCCGGGGTTCGGCCAAGTAGTTCGGATCTATCAGGGGAGCGTCGAACGGATCTGTCGAGGCCAGCCTAAGGGTGCCCCGACTCTCGGGATAAATCATCGTCGGCATGAGCGTCAACGACAGTGACAAATCGGGAGGCAGGTGCAAGCCCGGCTCGTCCTGGTTCTCGGGGTAGCCCATGGGGAGGATGAACATTTGTAAGTCCGGAATGTCTGCGCCCGTGCGCATTCCGCTGTCGACGAACGCGACGGCCTCGAACAAAGTGTGCGCCAAGAAGGTCGAGCGTGGACGAACGGTTTCGCGGACCGCTGCCCCGGCGAAACCCAGCGGCGAGGCACTGCGCCCGCCACGTGCCTGGTACGACATCGGCACGAACAAGTGGTCGTGCAAGTTGTCACCGACCGGAAGGTCCGCTATCACCCTGATCCCATGCTCACGCAAGTGGGCGGCATGGCCGATGCCGGAGAGCATCAGAAGTCGCGGCGTACCAAGCGATCCCGCGCTGATGATCACCTCTCGACCCGCGCGCGCGGGACCGACAGGCCGCTTGTTGCGGCCTGCAACCATCTCCACACCGACGGCGCGGCCGTTCTCCACCATGATCCGGGTCGCCGTGACGCCGGTGAGCACTCGCAGATTCGGCGGTGCGTCCCACAGGTATCCGCGGTCGGTGCCGACTCTGCGGCCGGCGCAGGCGCTCTGCTGTATCGGCGCTACGCCAGTCTGCTGGGCACCGTTGTAGTCGTGATTCATCCCGACGCGCGCGGTCGCTGCGAGCGCGGCCATGTAGCTTTCAGTGACACTCGCCAGGCCAGTGGCCCGCTCCACGGCAATCGGGCCTTCGCCACCGCGCAGATCGCTGGGGCCGTCCTCAAAACTCTCAAGCCGTCGGAAGGAGGGCAGCACCTCGGAGAAATCCCAACCTTTCGCTCCATCGGCGGCCCAGGCGTCGTAGTTCTGCCGATTTCCACGGACAAACGCCATCCCGTTGATCACGCTGCCGCCGCCGAGTATCCGTCCGTGAGATTGGGGAAGCCTGCGGCCGTTCATATTTCGCTGCGGCACGCTGTAAGCGGGCCAGGTGACCAACCGTTGCAGCGCCGTGACCGCGTGGATGGCGCCACTCATCCCGGGAATCGTGACCAACGGGCCACGCCGCTGGCGCCCCGACTCGATCAGGATGACCGCGGCGCCGGTATCGGCGAGCCGCCGCGCCACGACCGCACCAGCACTACCCGACCCCACGACGACGTAGTCCGCCAGCTCCGATCCGACCGGATCCACCCGTACGCGTTTCATTCCGAGACCTCCGTTGAGGGGGTAGCATTTACTTCATATTCTGAAGTACTGTAGCTTGCGCAACGTCGAGTGAGGCACTCGAGTGGCCGAACACGCTTTGCCCTTCGGCGGCGGTTACCGCACTGAATAAGACCGGACGGAGTCCGACGTGAACACGCAGAAGCCCGAAGCGGACGCAGACCACTGCGTCGGTTCTGGGCCGCGTGAGTCCGCCCCCGAGCGACCGGATCACCGGCGCTCACTGGCCGGTCTATTGACAGTCGCGGCGATTGTGGGAGTTGTCGCGTTGAGTGTCAGCCTGTTCCGAGGAGATTTCGATCACGGGCTGTCAGTGACAGTGATCTCGCCGCGCGCCGGACTCGTCCTCAACGCGGACGCAAAGGTCAAGCTGCATGGCGTCCAAATCGGACACGTGACCGCCATCGACGCCCGCCCCGACGGACAAGCCGCCATCGAACTGACTCTCGACGAATCTCAGGTCCACCTTGTCCCGGCGAACGTGCAAGTCGAAATCGCCTCACCTACAGCGTTCGGCGCAAAATCGATCGAGCTACTCGACCCCGAAAATCCATCAACACAGCACATCTCGGCCGGACAAGTCATCCAGGCACGCCACGTCATGGTCGAAATCAACACGCTGTTTCAGCAACTCACGTCCCTGCTGGACAAAGTTGCGCCCGATCAACTCAACGAAACGCTGACAGCCCTCGGCTCCGCCCTTAGTGGACGCGGCCACCAGATCGGCAAGACGATCGACCAATTCGACGCGTTCCTGGCTACGGTCGAACCAGCACTGCCGGTCTTGAGTCGCGAGTTGGCGGCCGCTCCTACGGTGTTCAACACCTACGCCGACGCGGCGCCGGATCTAGTCACCACCGTCGACAACAGCGCACGGATCAGCCGGACGGTAGTCGACGAGCAGCACAATCTGGATGCGTTCCTGCTCAGCGCCATTGGGTTGGCGCAGGCCGGCACCCCGCTTCTCAGCGAGAATCGACAGCCACTCGCTGATGTCTTACACCTCTTGGTGCCGACCACTGATTTGACCAACGAATACAACCCGGCGCTGAACTGCCAGATCACCGGCATGGCGTATATCGCCAAGTGGCCACCCCTGCGCGTCCCCGGTGCCGAGGTCATCGCCGGTCTCACAGCGGGGCAGGAACGCTATCGCTATCCCGGTGACCTGCCGAAGGTGGGAGCCAAGGGCGGTCCACATTGTGAAGACCTGCCCGTGCCGTTCCTCAGTCACCCCCGCTGGGTAGTCGCCGACACCGGCAGCAACCCATGGAAGTACGGCAACCAAAATCTCGTGCTCAACAGCGACGGCCTCAAACAATGGCTGTTCGGGCCGATCGACGGTCCCCCGCGCAACACCGCCCAGATCGGGCAACCAGGATGATGCGCTTCGGTCCGACTGCGGTCAAATTCGGCGTCTTCGCCGCGGTCATGGTGTTGCTGACCGCCGGCATGTTCTTGATCTTCGACCAATATCAAACCGGCGCCAAGACAGGGTATTCGGCGATCTTCGCTGATGCATCGAGCCTGCGGGCAGGCGCCTCCGTACGGATGGCTGGCATTCGCATCGGAACGGTCCACGGGGTTTCCCTGCGCGATGACACGCGAGTCGAGGTGGACTTCGACGCAGACCGCGACGTCGTCCTGTCGGTCGGAACCCGCGCCGTGGTGCGCTATCTCAACTTGGTCGGTGACCGATACCTCGAGCTTGTCGACAGTCCTGGGTCAACTGGCGTGCTCCCCGCCGGCGCTCAGATTCCCCTTGAGCGCACCGCAGGCGCACTGGATCTTGACCTCCTGCTGGGAGGTCTCAAACCGGTCATCCAAGGTCTCAATCCCGAAGACGTCAACGCATTGACTTCGTCGTTGATCGCGGTCTTCCAGGATGAGGGCGAGACGATGGAATCTCTGATGTCCAAGAGCGCGTCGTTCACGAACACGTTGGCTGACAACAGCGCAACCGTCCAGGCCGTCATTGACAACCTCAGAACCACGCTCACCACACTGTCGAAAGACAGTGATCAGTTCTCCACAACGATCGACCGCCTGCAACGGTTGGCCGAGGGCTTGTCGAAGGACCGCGATCCGATCGGGACAGCCATCGAGTCGCTCAACAGCGGGACCGCTTCACTGGCCGATCTACTCACTACGGCACGACCTCCCCTGGCGGGCACAGTCGCGCAGCTGAGCCGCTTGGCACCGCTGCTCGACCAAGACAAGGGGCGCTTGGAAACCGCGCTCCGAATGGCGCCCGACAACTACAACAAACTGATCCGGACCGGGGCCTACGGCAGCTTTGTGAACTACTACCTTTGTGGGGTCGCCTTCCGGGTCAGCGATCTGCAAGGCCGTACCGCCGTCTTCTCGATGCTCAAACAAGAAGCCGGAAGGTGCGGTGAGCCCTGATGCTCAAATACCGTGGGCCGCGCCTCATCCGGGCAGGATTCGTCGGTCTGGTTCTCATTGCACTCGTCATCGCGATCGGCCTGCAACCCGAACGGCTGTGGTCGTTGGCGACGCAAGTCACCTATCGGGCCCTCTTCGCCGAAGCCGGCGGACTTGCCGCCGGTAACAAGGTGAAGCTGTCCGGGGTCGACGTCGGGACAGTGACGGAGGTAAGCCTGCAAGGTCTGCAACCGCAGGTCACCTTCAAAGTCGACGCGACAGTGCGACTGGCGTCCGACACCTCGGCGCACATCCGCACCGGCAGCCTGCTCGGTGAGCGAGTGCTGGTGCTCGAATCAGCGGGCCGTGCAAAGTTGCGCCCCTTCGACGTCATCCCGGTCTCCCGAACATCCTCGCCGTACTCCCTGACCGATGCGGTCGGCGACCTGACCAAGAACACCGCATTGACCGACACCGCCACGCTGAACCAGTCGCTGAACACCTTGGCAGCCACCATCGACCAGATCGCCCCTCAATTGGGTCCAACCTTCGACGGAATAACGCGACTCTCGAAATCTTTGAACAGCCGCAACGAGACTCTGCAGCAGCTTCTTTCGTCTGCCTCAGACATCACCCAGGTTCTGGCCGACCGCAGCCAGCAGCTCAACCAACTGATACTGAACGCCAACGACTTGGTCGAAGTCCTCGTCGCGCGCCGTCAGGCAATCATCGATCTGCTGGCCAATACAACGACTGTGGCCCAGCAACTCTCGGGCCTCATCCACGACAACGAGCAGAAGCTGGCGCCGACGCTCGACAAACTCAATTCGGTGACCGCGATGCTCGAACACAGCCGCGACAACATAGCCAGGATGCTTCCCGCACTGGCGAAGTTCCAGATAACGCTGGGAGAGACCGTTGCCAACGGTTTCTATTACAACGCCTACGTCCCCGACCTGCTGCCCGGCAACATTCTGCAACCGTTCCTCGACTACGCCTTCGGCTTCCGACGGGGAAGCGGTAATGGTAAGCCACCCGACAACGCTGGTCCGCGCGCCGAATTCCCGTTCCCCCGCAATGGCATTCCGGAACCACCACGATGACCAAGCCACGGATTCGGTTGGCCGCCGCTGTCATGTTGCTCGCGCTAATCGCGGGCGCATCGACATGGCTCATCCAAGCGACCGCGTTCGCGCCCAAGACCATCACGGCGTATTTCACCAACGCCAGTTCGATCTATCCAGGTGACGAGGTCCGGGTGTCAGGAGTCAAAGTCGGCACCATCGCCGCCATCTCACCCGAGGGCACTCAGTCGAAGGTGACGATGCACGTCGACCGCAGCGTGCCGGTTCCAGAGAACGCCGACGCCGTACTCGTAGCGCCGAACCTGGTGGCCGCGCGCTACATTCAGCTCGTTGCACCGAGCAGCCCCAGCGCTGCGATCATCGCAGACGGTGCGCAGATACCACTCAATCGCACTGCCGTTCCTGTCGAATGGGACGAAGTCAAACAGCAACTGATGCGCCTGGCGACCGACCTGGGACCGCGCGACGCCGAGTCGAACACCGCAGCAGCCCGCTTCATCAACAGCGCGGCCGAAGCTATGAACGGCAACGGCGACAAACTACGCCAGACGCTCTCCGAGCTGTCGGCAGTGGGACGCATCCTCGCCGACGGCAGCGGCGACATCGTCAGCACCCTGAGAAACCTGCAAGTCTTCGTCAGCGCCCTCAAGGACAGTAACGTTCAGATCGTCCAATTTCAGGATCGTTTCGCGACGTTGACCAGTGTGCTGGACAACAGCAGGTCAGAGTTGGACGCCGCGCTGACAAACCTCGCCTCAGTTGTCGGCGAGGTTCAGAACTTCGTCTCAGGCACCCGCGACAAAACCAGCGAACAAGTACTGCGATTGGCCAATGTCACCCAGACGCTCGCAGATCACCGCAAAGACGTCGAACAGGTGCTCCACGTGGCTCCGCATGCCGTGGCCAACACCGTCAACATGTTCGACCCGCAGATGGGCTCGGGGGCAGGCTCTTTCGTTCTGACCAACTTCTCCAACCCGATCCAGTTCATTTGCTCCTCGATTGGCGTCGTCGCCAACGTGACCGCATCCGAGACAGCCAAACTGTGCGCCCAGTATCTGGGGCCGGCGCTCGACGCTGTCAATTTCAATATGATTCCTGTCCCCTTCAACCCGTTCCTCGCCAAAACGCCACCACCCGAAGACCTGATCTACACCGAGCCGAACCTGATGCCCGGCGCAAGTGGACCAACCCCCGGGCCACCCGAAACACCCTCCGCGGTTTCGGCTTACGGGTCGGCTCCGGCCGACCCGCCCAGCCTGCCCGACATACTGCTGCCGGCCGAACAACCGTCGGCGACAGGGACGCCGCCGCCATGACTGCACGCAGAAGAATCCGCCAGCTCATACGAGTCGGCTGCTGTGTCATGCTGACCGCAACCGCCGGCTGCGCGTTTCAGGGAGTCAACTCCTTGCCGCTGCCCGGCGCTGACGGACGCGGACCGGATGCACACATCTACCACGTCGAGATCGCCAATGTCGGTACACTTGAACCCAATTCACCGGTCATGATCGACGACGTGGTGGTGGGCAGCGTCGCCAAAATGCGAGTCAAAGCCGGCCACGCCGATGTGCAGGTGTCGGTACGTCCCGACGTTTCGGTACCCGCCAATGCGATAGCGACCATCGGTCAAACCAGTCTGCTGGGGTCCAGTCACCTGGCCTTGGATCCGCCGCTCGGACAGCACCCGACAGGGAGTCTGCCGGCCGGTGCGACGCTGGCGCTGAAGCAATCCTCGACCTACCCCTCTACCGAACAGACGCTGGCTTCGGTGTCGGCGCTGGTCAATTCCGGTGGTCTCGGCCAGATCGGCGACATCGTCCACAACGTGAATTCGGCGTTGTCCGGTCACGAACCGCAGCTACGCGACCTTCTGGAACGGTTGAACCGACTTGTCGGCACCTTCGATACGCAGCGCGACGATCTGGTCGAGGCGATGCGTGCGCTCGATCGCCTCACGGGAACGTTCGGCGCCCAACGTGAGGTGCTGACGCGGGCGCTGCACACCATCCCCGGCGCACTGGACGTTCTCATCCAACAGCAACCCACATTCACCACCGCCTTGAGTCGGCTTAGAGTTTTCGCCGACACCGCAACCCACGTGGTCAACGCCACTCAAACCGATCTTGTCACCAACCTGCACAACCTCGAACCCACGCTATGCAGCCTGGCCAATGTCGGGCCGGATCTTGACCGAGGCCTGGCGCTCGCGTCCAGCTACCCGCTGACCCAGGACTTCGTCGACCGCGCCGTGCGCGGGGACTACATCAATTTGTTCGCCACCCTTGATCTGACGGTCAACCGTCTCAAGAGTGGGCTGTTCCTCGGAACCCGTTGGGGTCAAGAGGGATTGACGCTTGTGCCGGCCCCTGGCGATCCGGGCTACAACGCTTACTACACCAACAATCCTCTTGGCGTCGGCGCGAACCCGCCACCGCATCCCACGGCCATGCCCGAAGGCGCGGGACCTCCTCCGCCGCTTCCGCCAGGAACGCCGCGGCCCGCTCCTGGGGCGACAGGGCCGACGGAGGGCTGCTGATGCTCACTCGGTTCGTGCGCAATCAGCTGATCATCTTCACAACACTGTCGGTGATCGGCATGGCGGTGATGGTGACTGTCTACCTACAGGCGCCGACGCTGTTGGGAATCGGCCGGATCACGGTGACCTTGGACCTGCCCAGTGCCGGCGGTTTGTACCGTTTCAGCAACGTCACCTATCGCGGCAGCCAGGTCGGCAAAGTGGTCGCAATCGAACCCACCCCGCATGGCGCCACAGCGACCCTCTCGCTGGATAGCTCCCCGCATATACCTGCGGACCTGCAAGCGCAGGTCCGCAGCGTCTCGGCGATCGGCGAGCAGTACGTCGAGTTGCGTCCGCGGACCAACTCTGGACCCTACCTAGAGGACGGCTCGGTGATTCCTGTGCGAGACACCACCATTCCGCAACAGGTGGGCCCGATGTTCGATCAGCTCAGCGCGCTCCTGGGCAGCGTCCCGAAAGACTCCGTGGCTCAGCTTCTCGACCAGTCCTCACGTGGCTTCGGCGGCGGCGGCTACGACCTCGGATCACTCATCGATTCCTCCTCGCGCGTCGCGGGTGATCTCAGTTCGTCCGCTGAGCAGACCCGTCAGCTTGTCGAAGACATTGAGCCGCTGCTGGATTCGCAAGTGCAGACATCAGATGCGATCCGCGTTTGGGCGCACAGCCTTGCCGGCGTCACCTCACAGCTCACCACGAACGACCCCGACATTCGAGGGCTGTTGCAACGAGGTCCGGCCTCATTCGGTGAGGTGACTCGGCTCATCGATCAAATCAAGCCGACATTGCCCGTTCTGCTGGCGAATCTCACCTCGATCGGGCAGGTTGGGGTGACCTATCATGCGTCCCTTGAGCAGCTGCTGGTGCTACTGCCGCCGCTGACCGCGATGTTCATTGGTGCTGGCCCACACAACAATTACGTCGGCCAGGGCCTCGGCGACTTCCGGCTCACGCAGGGAGATCCGCCGCCGTGCACCGTCGGGTATCTGCCTCCAAACCAATGGAGGTCACCTGCCGACACCAGCCCCGCCGAAACCCCCGACGGCTTGTATTGCAAACTGCCACAGGACTCGCCGATAGCTGTACGGGGCGCTCGCAACTACCCGTGTATGGGACATCCCGGCAAGCGCGCGCCGACGGTCGAGGAGTGCGACAGCGACACACCGTTCGAGCCATTGGCTGAACGGGAGCATGCGCTCGGGCCGTATCCCATCGATCCCAGCTTGATCAGCCAAGGTGTTCCACCGGATTCGCGGGTGGACGCCAACGACCGCCTCTACGCACCGACGGAAGGCACACCGCGTCCACCTGTTGAAGGTGCGACGTCCGGGCCGGAACCGACACCTCCGCCCCCGCAAGAGACCGTCCCGCCGGACCCTCCCGTCGTTGCGCCTCAGAGCTATCCCGGACACAGCGGATTCGACCGCGACGCACCGGTGGCGTTCGCTCGGTACGACCCGGGCACCGGCAAATACATGGCACCCGACGGTCGGGTGTACGAGCAGCGCGACCTCGTCGCTACAGCGAGCCCGCATACATGGGAGGACATCCTCCTTCCGGAATGAGAATCGCCGTCCATGACCGCTCGACGGACTCGAGGAGAAACCCATGTTTCTGCCACGCGTAACAGCGCTGACAGCTTTGGCAGCCGCCGCGACGTTCGGCCTCGCCACGGCCGGGGTCAGCCACGCGGCGTCGTGCGACCGGCCCATCAACGGCACCTACACCGCCACGTCTGACGGGCAGTGGGCGAAGACCCGCGAGGTGTACCACGACGAGGTTTCGGTCGTAACGACATGGACTGTGACGTCTGACTGCGACGACGTCATGCATTGCGAAGGCAAAGTCATCAGCCAGCAGGGCTGGACCGAAGATCTTCGGTGCCGGGCCGGTCAGTGGTACGCCAGCCGTCGGGTCGACGATTGGCAGCCGTGTCCAGACGGCAGCACCACGCCGGGCGACCAGTCTTTCCGCTTCTGGCACACCGCAGATGACCCCGAAACCTTTGTCGGCTACGACCGCACCATCGGGCCCAGTGGTGGCTGCGGAGTCAACCTTTGGCTGACTGTCGAGATGCCGTTCCGGCTCACCGCGTCTGCAGCTGGACAGACCGCCAAATCCCGGTGATCATTCTCCGATCATCGACACGTGAGGAGACAGGTCATGAGTGAGACGACAGAGACGACGGTGACGATTAGCCGCGTCACCGTGACAAGTGACGGCTCGTTCGATGACGTGGTGGCCGCCGTCTACGCTGGTCTCGGCCGGATCGGTAATTTTGCTGCGGCCGTGGCGGATTGGCGCAACGCAACCGACCGCGAATCCTTCGATGCCGCGGTGGAACCACTCACAGGTTCCAGCGGTCTGATCGAGTTTCTGAGCCTCGACCACGGTGAGGTCCTGACCGTTCGCTATCCCGATCGTCGCTATCGACTACTGCGGATCATCGCCGGTAACCCTGTCACCATGAGCACGATGACCGTGACGACACCCGATGCCGGTTCATACGCGCCGGTGACGATTTTGATCGCCGAACGGGCGCAAGGTGTCACGCTGTCTTACGACCGCGTCGCCAGTGCGATCGCGCCTTACGGTAGTGCCGAGGCATCCGCCGTGGCCGAATCCCTCGACAATGCAGTAGTGACGCTTTTGCACGACGCAGCCGGCTAGCCGTCGCGGGCCGAATCACCTGTTGACTGAGGCGAATTCAAGCGCTAGTTGTCGTCGAACATCGAGGAGATGGCGGAGCCGAGGATCCCGCCGAGGCCCCCAGCGATGAATCCTCTTGCCACCTGGCCGCCCCAAGGCGATCCAAACCCTTGAGAAGGACCGGAGTTCCACGACATCTGGGTCGCCCCGGAGTGCTGATACACGTAGCCGGTGTGTTCGGGCCGTTCGTACACCGACTTGACGGCGACCCTGCCCGGCCCTTGCAAGGCCAACCACGTCGTCTTGGCTTGCCATCTGGCGGAGCTGTACCAATAGGCACCGCCGGGGTATTCGAAATGTAGGAACATCGCGACGCTCTGGTCTTTCCAGACGAGCGCGCCGGGCTGTACCAGAATCCGTTGGTCTGGCCTCAGGTCGCGGATGAACGTGTTCCCTGGCGCGTGCAGCAGCAGTAGCCCGTTGCTGCCGGCGGCCGTGAAGCGATCCATGGTCTGCCCCACCGGGAAATGCCACTCGGTTTCGTCGCCGTCGCGCGTGGTGAACCACACGTTCGCGTTCTCCCATTGGTATTCAACATTTCCCGTCGCCACGAGGAACGAATGCTCGACGACGTCGATGGCGCGGCCGGGGGCCAAGGGTACGGCCAACGTCTCGCCGGGCGCGTCGGCGCTGAACGCAATGTGGCCTGGGCCCTTCGCCCACATCATCATCAGCGGTAACCCTGCGCGCATCCGCTTCCAGCCGCCCTTCAACGGCAGGTTGGCCAGGCTGACTTTCGTATCGGTGTGCAGTAGCGAGTGGTGGGAGAAGTACACCCAGTCCTCGCCGCGTAAATCCATCTCCGCCACCGGTACGTAAGCGCCGCTGATCTGACATGTCGAATGACCAAACCGGATGCGGGCCATATCGCGGATCGGGGGCTGTTCTAGCCAGCCCGAATGGGTGACTCGGAGCGAGACGTCGACCGGCGCGCCGCAGTGTGGACAGGTATGGCTTGCACCGTCGCTGCCCATTCGGCAGTACGGACAGGTGTAGGCGCCCTGTGCTCCTGGCGTTGACATGGCACTCCTAATCCGACCCATGGTGTACGTACATGGATTGGATGCCGACCCGGCCGGGTCCCGTCATCTCCGCCAGATACATGCTGCGGCCCAGCAGGCCGGTCTTGACGTTGAGCTTGACGGGGTTCATCGTCACCGACGAGTCCTTGTACAGAAACCCGCCCGGCTCAACCTGAATCTTCTCGCCGGGCTGCAGTGTCTTCTGGAAGACGTTGCCGTAGCCGTGTAAAAGAAGCAGCCCGGGCCACGATTGGGTGACGAAGCGATCCATGTACATGCCGCCGCCGCCGTGCAGCACGTTCGCAATTCCCAGGCGAACGAAGGAGTACGTCAGCGTGTGCGTCGCGGCAAGGAACGCGTGCTCGCGTACGTCGATTTCCATCGACGGGTGCAGCGGCAACACCACCACCTCCCCGGTTGCGTCGCGAGAGAGGGCAACTCGGCCGGGCCCATGTGCGACCGTCACGATATGCGGCATTCCGCCGAGCATGCGTTTGAGGCCACCGCCGGTGCTGAGCGCCGACACCGGAACGTTGGGCTCCTTCCACAACATCACGTGATGCTCGAAGAACACCGAGTCGCCCGCGGCCAGCGCCAGCTCGGCCACGGGAACGATCTCACCCTCGATCTGGCAGGTGGAATTCGCGAACCGGAACTCCGACATATCGCGGAGCCTTGGTGCCTCCAACCAGCCGGAGTCGCTGACGAGGTTCTTCACATCGAGCGGTGCGCCGCAGGTTAGACAGCTCGTCCGGCCCGGTTCGTTTTGGGCTCGACACCACTGGCATTCAACGCGGTCCATCAACGCCACCCTTCGTTCGATGGATCTTGTCGGTCGACGGTCGCGGTTATGCCGAAGGCGGATTCACCGGTGTGCCGCACTCGCCGCAGAACTTCGCGGTGGGCGCCAGACCGGTGTTGCAATTGGTGCAGTGCCTCTCCATTGCGGCGCCGCAGGAGTCGCAGAACTTTGCGCCCATGCGGACCTCGCTGTGGCACGCGCTGCATTCGACAGTTGCGGGAGCAGGGGCGGGTTGTGGAGCAGCGTCTTGTTGCGGGGCCGGCGCCTGGACGAAGCCCGGGCCCCCGCCGACGAAACCAGGTCCAGGCGGCGGCGGAGCAGGAGCTTGCGCGGGCGGCGGCGGAGTCATCGCCCCGGCCATTCCAATTCCGGCGCCCATGAACATGGGGCCCACTGCCGCGCCACCTTTGGCCATACCCTCGCCGGCACCTTGCAGGGCCTCCGCCTGGGCGGCCTGCAGAAATCCTCCGGCCAGGCGGCTGTACGCGGTATCACCGGCGAGCTTCTTCAGCCGCGCGTTGTCCTCTTCTTCGAGATTGACGTCAAGATTGCCGAACCGAGCGATGGTGATCCCATAGTCAGCCAGGTGTTGGTGAGAAGCCTGCAGCACACCGGTTTCTATCTCGGGGCTGTGGACGGAGAGCCCGAGAATCGGCCAGGCACCCGACATGAGTTGTGTGGTGACCGTCGTGCGGGTGACCTTGAGTAACTGCTGCGCCACCCAGCCGGTGATCGCGTCGTTGTTCGTCACGTCCACCGTTCCGACAAGGTTGACGATCAGTCGGGCCGGATCCAGTACGCGCAGGGCGTATTCGCCGAAGACACGGAGGGTGACGATCAACCCCGACTGCGGATCCTGAACCTCGTCGAGTCGACCACCGAAGCGACAATGCGGGTACTCCCGCGCACCGACGAAGTAGATCTCGGCACGGAACGCGTTCGCGTTGCTGGCCCAGTCCGCGATCATGCCGAGGAAGGGAAACTCACTGGCATCCAGCACGTGCTGCCCGGGCGGTAGCACCCCCATGATCTGGCCCTGGTTCATGAAGACAGCAACCTGATCGGGCGCGACGATGGCCCTCGCGAACTTGCGGATGTTGTGATCGGGCCACTTGTAGACGATTTGGCCCTTGGAGCTGTCCGGAGCTGCAATGAATTCACGCCGAGCCTCATTCAGAATGCCCATCCGAACTTCTCCTTCGCGATGTTGGCCGAGACGCTCGGTTCGGTCGTCCTCGTTCGGCGAATTTTAGTCTCAGCGACCACCTTGCGCTGAATGTTCCGTTTGCTGTGAGTTTCCTGTACGCGCACGCTCTTCCGGCCCCGGCCGGCGCGATCGTGAGGCATCCCCGCGCTGTGCTCGAGCCGCTACCCGGATGTCTGTCGCGCTGTGATTGGCGGGGTGGCGGAGAAACCGACGAGCATCGTGGGGGCCAGATCCGAGAGATTCTGTTGCGCAGGCAATTTCCTGTCATCGCCGCCACCGACAGTCAGGCCAGGG